>Ga0164295_10000707_pt1 | contig 27949 bp, 20 predicted proteins | sample GEODES006metaG_FD_111798 | JGI IMG/M metagenome (GOLD analysis project Ga0164295, IMG submission 111798) | Oligotrophic lake water microbial communities from Sparkling Lake, Wisconsin, USA - GEODES006 metaG | ecosystem: Environmental > Aquatic > Freshwater > Lake | place: USA: Sparkling Lake... | reverse complement strand
TGGCCTGAGCTGCGGTCGGCCATCGCGGGCGCCGTCCAGCGCCGCACGCTGGCCGAGTGGGCCGAGCGCGTCGCCGGCACGGACGCCTGCGCGGCGCCGGTGCTCAACTTCGACGAGGCGCTCGACCACCCGCACCTGCGCGCGCGGGGCACGTATTTGCAGGCGGACAACGGGGCGCAGCCGTCGCCCGCGCCTCGGTTCTCGGAGACGCCCGCGACGCTGAGCGCCCCTGCGGCGCACGCAGGTCAAGACACCCGCGGCGTCCTGACGGACTGGGGCATGGCGCCAGACGAGGTCGACGCGCTCGAGCGCGCGGGGATCACGCGGCTCGGCTGAGCCCTCGTCGGGCGGCGCGCCTTACTCCTTGCAGCCGAGGCAGCCGTCGCAGTACTGGCCGTTCGTGCAGCCCGGGTCGCAGATGCACTCGGCGCCGTCGGACTGGGCGCCGCCGAACTGAACGGTGCGGCCGTCGAGGAGCTCGACCGTGGCGCCGGCCTTCACGACCGTGCCGGGCTTGAGCTGGCTCGCCGCGACCGTCTTCGGCTTGGCCGCCGCCTTGACAGCCGCCGCGGCGGGCTTCGCCTTGGCGGGCGCTGCTGCAGGCGCCTTGGCGGCCTCGCTGGCCGAAGCCGAGGCCACGAGAGAAACGGAGAGGGCGAGGGCGCCGAGCAGGGAAACGAGTCGCATGAGTCCTCCTGTGGGGTGTGTCCGAGGGACGCCGGAGTCTCCCCGGTTATTCACGACGCTGACAAGAAAAGCGCCCGGCGCGACCGAATGCTCCCTTTTGGGCCTAGGGCGCGGGCGAGCACGTCACGCCAAACGCCTCGAGCACGCGCGCACGCAGGGCCGCGCGGTCAATCGAGCCGGCGTCGGCTTGGCCGAGCGCGATCGTCACGGCGTCGTCGAGCTCGGGGTCCAGCGCGCGGGCGCGGGCCGCGAGCGCGGTCCAGACAGCGTCCGCCTCGGCTTGGGCGCGCCCGTCGAAGTCAGCCCTGTCCAGCAGCGCGACGAAGGCGCCGACGAGACCCGCGTCGAGACGAGCTGCGATGACAGGGACGGCGGCGTCGTACTCGACGCTGTCGCCGGGCTGAATCGTCAGCCGGTCCAGGGCGTCCGGGCGGCCGAGCGACTCGAGCGCGTCGGCGAATGGGCCGCGAACGGCGGCGAGCTCGGCCCGCGCGCCCTCAAGCGAGTCGCTGCCGCAGTGGGCGTCACCCTCGGCGATGCGCGCGCCGAGCGCGTGCGGCGCCCCCTGGGCGTCAAAGAGCACGGCGACCGCGCGGTCCCAGCCGGCGGCCGAGCGCTCCTCGAGGCCGAGCGTGGCGGTGATGACCAGGTAGGCATCCAGGGAGCGGCCGATGCGGCGCGCTGCCCAGGCAGACCCCCCGAAGGCGTCTGCGGGGCCCGTCGACGCGAAACCGGTGGTGAAGTCGAGCGCCACGCGAGACGCGATGGCGGACCCTGCGCCCGCATCGGCCTCGACGCCGGCGCGGCGGTCGCGCAGGGCTTCGAGCGCGGGCACGAGCCCAGCCGTCTCAAAGTAGACGCTCGCCATGACGCCCGGCTGGGTGGGGGTCGTGCTGTCGGTCCCGGAGTAGAGCGCGGGATCGCCGAGGACCGCCGCATCGAGAGACGCAGACCGCGCGAGCGCGAGCAGCGTGTCCGCGGCCTGCGCGAAAGCCGCGACCGCGGGCGGCGCGTCGGGCTCGAAGGCGAGCTGAGTCTCACCCTCGGCGTCGGCGCCCGCGCTGCCCCCGCCCCCGCACCCGAACATCAGGAGACCCCATGCCACCGAGCGAAGCCGCATCTCGAACTCCCATTGAAGCGTGTGAGCGAGCGCAGGTTGGCACATCGAGAATCGGGGCGCGACCCCGCGCGGCTCTGGTACAACGCGAGCGTGCGTCCTCTCCTGCCTGGCTTTCAGAACGCTCAAGACGAGGCGCCGTCCACCATCGACGGCGTGCTGGAGCGGTTTGTTTACCAGGGCGGCGACGATGGCTTCGCCGTCGCCCGCTTCCGCGCGGATGGCAGCGCCGAGCCGACGAATGTGGTGGGCTCGCTCGGCGGCTTGCATGAGGGCGAGCGCGTTCGGCTCATCGGCCGCCCCGCCCACAGCGCGAAGCACGGCGCGCAGTTTCGTGTCGAGGCGGGCTATCCGCTCTTGCCCCACACGGCCTCTGGCATTCGGGCCTATCTGGCCGGCGGGCGCGTGCCCGGCATTGGCTCGGGCCTGGCGGAGCGGCTCGTCGCGCGCTTCGGGGCGGACACGCTGCGTGTGATTGAGCACGAGCCCGACCGCCTGGCCGAGGTCGGCGGCATCGGCCCTGTGCGGAGCCAGCAGCTCCAAGCGGCGTTCATCGAGGGGCGCGGACAGCGGGAGACGCTGGTCTTTCTGGCGACCTACCAGGTGCCGCCGGGGGTCGCGGTCCGGGTGTTCAAGCGGTACGGCGACCGCACGATCGCGGTCGTGCGCGAGAACCCCTATCGCCTCGCCGAAGAGGTCAGCGGCGTTGGGTTTTTGACCGCCGACCGGATCGCGCGGTCGATTGGGTTCCCGGCCGACCACCCGGCGCGCGCCGGGGCGGCGGTCTGGCACGCGCTCAACGAGGCGAGCGACGATGGCCACGTGCTCCTGCCGCGGTCGCGCCTGCTGGAGCGCGCGCGGGCCCTGCTCGACGGCGCCCCGGGCGCGCCGGTGGACGCCGTGCTCGAGCGGCTCGTCGCGGAAGGGCGCGTGGTGCAAGACGGCGCCCTGCCGACGCAGGACGAGCCCGCGATGTACCTGAAGCGGCTGCATGACGCCGAGGTCGAGGCCGTGCTCCGGGTCGCAGACCTGCTGCGGTCGCCCGTGCTGCCGCTCGATGGGGATGCGGCGCGGGCGTTCGAGCGCGACACGGGCATGGAGCTCGCGCCGGCGCAGCGCGAGGCGATTCAAGCCGCAGCGCGGGCGTCGGTCTTTGTGCTGACGGGTGGACCCGGCACCGGCAAGACGACGATCGTGAAGGCGCTGGTGCACTTGGTCGAGGCACGCGACGCCCAGGTGCTGCTCGCGGCGCCGACCGGGCGCGCCGCGCGGCGCTTGTCCGAGGCCACGGGCCGCCCGGCGCGGACGCTCCACCGCCTGCTGGAGTACAGCCCGCAGGAGAACAACTTCGGGCGGAGCGACGCGAACCCGCTTGAGTGCGCCTGCGTCATCGTCGACGAGGCGTCGATGATTGACCTGCAGCTCTTCGTCGCACTGCTGCGGGCCGTGCCTTTGGGCGCGCGGTTGGTGTTCGTGGGTGACGCCGACCAGCTCCCTTCAGTGGGGGCGGGCAACGTGCTCGCCGACCTGCTCGCGAGCGGCCGCGCGCCCAGTGTCCGACTGACCGAGATCTTTCGGCAGGCGCGGGAGAGCCGAATCGTGACGAACGCACACCGCGTCCTGCACGGCGAAGTGCCCCTTGCGTCCGACGCGGAGGCGCCCTCGGCCGACTTCTTCATGGTCACCGCCGAGTCTTCGGAGACGGCGCTCGACCTCGTCGGTCAGCTCGTCGAGCGCCGTATCCCTGGGCGCTTTGGACTTGACCCGCTCGCCGATATTCAGGTGCTCGTGCCGATGCACAAGGGCGCGTGCGGCGCTCAGAAGCTCAACGAGGCCCTGCAAGCTCGGCTCAACCCCAGCGGCGAGGCCTTCGTGCGGGGTGGACGCACGCTGCGCGTCGGCGACAAGGTGATGCAGATCCGCAACGACTACGAGCGCGAGGTCTTCAACGGGGACATCGGGCGCATCGAGGCGCGGACCGAGAAGGTCGTGACGGTGCGCTTTGAGGACCGCCGCGTGGACTTCGAGGGCGAGGCCATCGACGCCCTTGTCTTGGCCTACGCCTGCACGGTGCACAAATCACAGGGCAGCGAGTATCCGGCTGTGGTAGTGCCCGTTCTGACCGAGCACTGGATCATGCTGCAGCGCAACCTGCTCTACACGGCCATGACGCGCGGCAAGCGGCTCGTGGTCTTGGTCGGGCAGCGCCGCGCGATCGAGCGGGCGGTCCAGAATGATCGCCGGCAGGCGCGCTTTACGGCCCTCGCCGCGCGATTACAGGCGGAGATCCCGCCCGGGTCGGGGCGATGAGCGCGCGCCTGGTCGCGGGCCTGACCGCGCTCGCTCTGGCGACCGCCGCGCCGGCGGTCGCGCAGACGCAGACCGTGCCGACCTCGCTCGATGAAGCCCGCGCGCAGGGCTACACAGGGCGGCCAGCGGACGAGCCCGCGGGCTCGATGCTCGGCGGCCTGCTCGCGATCGGCCCCGGCTTCTTCGTGCACGGTGTGGGTCACTATTACACGGGGGACGAGGCGACGGCACTGAAGCTCCTGATCGGCGAGCTCCTGGGCGCGGGGCTGGTCGTTGCGGGCGCGCTGGTCGCCGCGCGCCCCGAAGAGGCGGGCCGCGCGGGGCCGCTCCCGATCAGCTTGGTCCAGAGCGGCGTCTTTCTCTTTCTGGGGAGCTGGCTCGCGGATGTCGTCGGCACCTTCAAGGGCGCGGAGCCGTTCGACGACGATACCTCTCGCCTCGGCGGTCACGCGCTCGGCCTCGGGTATCGCTACGTCGGCGACCCGCGCACAGCGCGGCGACACAGGCTGGTGCCATCGCTCACGCTCGACAGCGGGCGAGTTTTTGTTCAGCCGTCCGCGGAGATTGAGCCTAACTTCTCCGAGCGACGCTTCGCGCTCGACGTCGGCGGGCGACCCTGGCGTGGCGCGGCGGGGCGTGACCACATCGCGGTGGGCGCGCGCCTGCGGCGAGACGAGTCCGCTGCGTTCGGCTACGCCACGCGCGCCGCTGAGGGCTGGCTCGCGTGGAAGCTCGATCTGGGGCAGCTCATCGCGCGGATGCGGCGCTTCTCGATAACCCAGCGCTATGCCGTCGGCATTGAGCAGTTTCAGTTCGGCGCCTCGCCGTCTGATGTCCCCGCGCCCTTCGCAGACGCTGACTTCACCTCGTCTTGGTTCTCGCTCGCGAGTGGGTTCGCCTTCAACGCTGCGCGTCGTACCCACCTGACCCTTGAGTTCGTGCAAGATCCGACCGTGGCCATCCCCGCTGCGAGCGCTCAGTCGGGCTTGTTGCGCGGGGCGTTCTCGCACCAGTACCGCGACGATCTGGACATCGACGTCGAGATCCTCGCAGGCGACGGTTTCTCCGTCGCGCTGGGCCTGGTCTATGCGCTGTAAGGCTCTCCTCGCCCTCGCCGCGCTCTCGGTCGGCTGCAATCGCGCCGTCCCCACTCGCGAAGCGGCGATTGAGGCTGCGCGAACACTCGAGCTTGCCGCCGACTTGAGCGTGGAGCTGGACGGCGCCCTCATCACGAGCTGCCCCGACACCTTGATGACCCCCGAGGCGGACGAAGCGCCGGTGGTCTGCGTGCGCCTGACGGCCTTCGACGCCGAGATCCGTGTCGTCGACTCGGGCTGTGCGCCCCGCGCCGTCCGCGTGCACGTGCAGAACGCGGCGTCGGACGCGGTCGTGGGCTGGCGGGCGTTCCGTGCGGGCGAGTCGACGGCCCGCGCGGCGACGCGCGCCTGTTGCGAGACGCTCTTGAACCCGAATGGGGACGAACGTCACCCGGACTGGACACCGCTCGGCCCCGAGGTCACGCTCGACGACGCCAGCGCGCGTTCGTGCGGTGAGACGCGCGGCCTGTGTTGGACATCGACGGCGCGGCCCGGGACCGACCAAGCGTGGCTGACGCCGTGGACGACCGCGGCGCCGACCGCGGCTTCGGGGGCTGCCTGCGTTTCGCTGTCAGCGCCGCAGGCGGGCACGCTGCGCGCCGCGCCGTTCGTGCTCGCCCAGCGCGTCCGCGCCACGCTGACGCCGGTCGCCACCGACGACGGCCCAGCGCTGGACTTCGTCGTCATCGGGAACACGGGCGAAGACCACGCAGCGCTCGAGCGCCTCGTCGAGCGGGTCAACGACGAAGACGTCCCGTTCGTCGTCATCTCGGGGGACATCGCCGCGAACGGCTCCGAGGAGGCGCTCGACCGCGCGCGGCGGGCCCTAGACGCGCTCGAGGTGCCCTTCTTCATGACGCTTGGCGAGAAGGACGCGGACGGCGCTGAACCCACGGGCCTCGTCGAGCGCTTCGGCGCTTCGACTGACGTGCTTACCCTCCCGACGTTGCAGGCGTGGCAGCCTAAGGTCGTGTTGCTCGATTCTGCTGAGGGGGGGCTGAGCGCCAAGACCTTCGCCGCGCTGCCCGACTATTTGGCGCCGGGGACGCCGCCGGGCGCCGCGATCGTCGTCACGCACACGCCCCCGTTTGACCCGTTGGGCCTGCGGGGCGCGGGGTTCAAGCGGCGGGGCGAGGGCGCGCGACTGCTCGCGGCGCTCTCGCGCGCCGGGGTCGCGGCGGTCATTACGGGTCACTTGAACGAGCCGGGCGCGGACGTCCAGAGCGGCGTCGAGATCGTGCACGGGGGCGCTCGACATTTTGTGAGAGTTCGTGTGAATGAAGCGGGGCGGGTCGCCGTCCAACGCTTGGATTGACCCGCAAGAGAGGACCCGATGAACCGACTCGCCCAGCTCCTCGCCGCCGCCGCCATGACCCTGATCGGGACATCTGCCTTCGCCCAATCGTTCGCGGTGCGGGACGCCAAGATCACCCGCATCGACGGTCGCCGCGCCCAGCTCACCGTCAAGCTCGGCAAGTCCGGCGCGGGCCAGGAGCAGGGCGCCGTGAAGGTGTTCTGGGTGTCTGGGGCGAACCGCCGGGAGATCTACTCCGGCACGGGGCGCTTCGACGGCACCGCTGTGGGGTTCAGCAACGCGATTGAGGTCGAGGCGGGCGGGGACAACGGCACGTTCGAGGTGGTCGTCCCGACGACGGACAGCCGCCGCGCCGTGCAGTTCGCCGGCGCCGAGGCGAGCTTCGACAATGCGCGCATCGAGCAGATCGTAGGCGGCAGCCCCAATCGCCGCGTGTTCTTGGTGCTCAAAAACGCTGGACCCGGCACCGCGACCGGCTGCCGAGTCGCGGGCACGCTGGCCGAGAACGGCGCGCCGCGTTCGTTCGCCTACAACGTCCCGAACCTGCCGCCCCGCGCCAAGTACGAGAAGGCCATCCCCTACAACTTCCGCGCCAGCAACAACGCCGCGCACAATAAAGTCACGGCCACGGTCACGTGCCCGTCGGACCCCGTGCCGACCAACAACGCGCAAAATACGACGCTGCGCTGAGCGCGCCGCTCTGGTTGATTCGCGCGCGCCCACTTGAGCTCGTTCGTCTTCGCGGTCTTTCTGCCCACCATCGCGATTTTTGAGCGCCCAGCTCCGCGTGCCGCGCCTCGTCGAAGACCTGCGCGGCCTCGAGCGCTCCGCTCAGACCGTCAGCTCCGACTGCACGAGCCACCCATGCTCCGCTGCGCGCTCGAGCAGCTCGTCGTCGCCCCGGTCGACTACGAGGCTCAGCCCCTCGCAGTTCTCCAGCAGCGCAAAGTCGTTCATCGAGTCGCCGACCGCGAGCACCGGGCTGCGGCCGACCGTGTCGAGGAGGACCTCGACCTTGCCCTCGCCAATCGGCAGAGCATCGCCCACGCGGTCGTTGTAGCTCACGCCCTGGTTGCCCAGCTCGATGCCGAGCACGCGCTCCTCGGGGAAGCCGATGCGCCGCGCCAAGCCGCGCACAATGTAGGCGTTGCTGCTCGTGACGATCCACGTCTGGAAGCCATGCTGCTCGAGCACGCCGATCAGGTTGTGCATCTCACGGTAAACGCGGATGCCCGTCGGCACGATCATGCCGGGGAACGGCGGGCCGCCCGCGATCTCCTCGGTATCGAGCGGACGACCCAGCTCGTACTCGATGACCTCCTCGACCAGGTCGTGGACTTGACGCTCGGTCTGACCGCGCAGCAGCCGCGCCGCCCAGGTGTAAGCGGACTCCAGGCCCTCCTGCGCGCGCAGCGCCTCGTACACGCCGATCATGCCCGCCCGAAAGCGGCGATAGGCCGCGGTGCCCGCGACCTCGGCGTCCGGCCGACCGGCGACGGTGTTGTAGGCGGCCTGAATGGCCTCACGCCCGAGGCGGTCGGGGATGAGCTGCCAGAAGCCGCGGTCAATGTGAAAGCGGCGGCGCGTGACCATGTACCGCAGCATCGCCTCGCCCACGTCGTGGCAGATCAGCGTCTCGTCGCAGTCGAACGCAGCGATGGGCGGCCGTGACGGATTGTAGTTCGGGCTGCTCGAGCCGTGGGTGTTGATCAGGTCGAGCAGTGCGGCGTGGATCTCGGGGCGCCACGCCCCCTGGGCGAGGCCCTCGTGCTGGTCAGTACGCATGGAATCCCGGTCGAAGTCGCTGGGTGACAAGAAGGCTCAAATGAAGCAAAGCGCGCTCAGCTGCGGCGACGGCGCACGCGCACCGCCGCGACGCATGCGCCAAGGACGAGGAGCACGCCGCTGGCGGGCGCACGCGGTGAGATGGCGCAACCGCCCCCGCCTCCGCCGCCGCCCGACGCGGCACCCCCGTCCGTGTTCGCCCCGAAGCCGCTGTCTCCGCTGGGGGCCGTCGCGTCGCTCGAGGGCAGTGCCGCATCGCTCGAGGGCACCGTTGCGTCCTCGGTCGGCGTGGGCCCGGCGTCAGGCGTCTGCGCGCCGCACGCGCGCCCCTCGATCGACTGGGCGTTCGCGTAGTCTGCGGTGTCCACGGCGGGGCGCAGCGTCACAGTGGCGACGTTGTTCTGGAGCGCGGCGGGCAGGAGCGAGCCGCGCAAGCGCGTCAGGTAGCCGGCGCTCCCGCCATCGACGAAGGCCTGCAGCTCAGGGTGCTCAAACGCAGGCGCGGCGGCCGCAGCCTCAAGAGCGAAGGCCTGGGACTGTCGCTGGTCGACGTGGCGTTGGAGCGCGATCTCGTAGTTCGTCTCGACATTCGACACGAAGTCGATCGCGTCGAGCGCCACGGGCGTCGTCGGCAGGTTCGCCGACTGGCGCGCCCCGGCGAGGGTCCAGAACATCACGGGCGCGCGATCGCCGACCAGCGCGTCCTTGAGGGCGCGCGTGCCGAGCTTGACGTTGTCGCTCGGCTCGGCGGGCCACCGGATGGAGATGATCGGATCCTGTGTCCCGGCGGCGGCGTCGAGGTTCACCACGAGGAACATGAAGTTTTGGTCGACGAGCGCTGCGACGGTCTCGTCAACCGCGGCAGGGACCTCGTACTCACGGCCCGCGCCCGTCAGGTAGCTGTCGAGCGACCCCTGCAGGATCTCACCCGCGGGGATGATCCGCGCGCTGACGCTCGGGCTGCCCTCGCGCCAGGCCTCGCCGAAGCCTGCGGTCGCCTGCTCCGCCGTCGGGGTGCCCTCGCAGACCCCCGAGAACTGGGGCGCCGTAAGCGCCTCAAGCTCATCGAGCGCCGCGGACGGGAACGGGCGCACCGAGACCGGCGAAGCCCCCGAGTTCGGGTCCGGAACGAAGTCCGGCACCGGAATCAACCAGCCCGCGCGCTGCGCGTCCCCGGACCACTTGATCTGTACGACCCACTCCACGCTGTCGGGGTGGCGGACCACCAGCGAGCGCGTGAGCTCGATCTTTGCAGACGTCCCCGCGGGCGCCACGAGGGTGCCCAGCGCGAGCGCCGGCGAGGCGGCTAGGGTGGTCATGGCGAGCGTCGAGAGCAGGGGGCGGGTGCGCAGCATCGAGGCCGACTCCTTCGTGAAGCGTGAGGGCGCGCTGAACGCCGGACCTTATGACTGGACGCGCTGCATCGTCAAGGCGGCGCGCGGCGGTGCAGCGTCGGTCCTTCGGCCCCTTGCTCGACCCAAAGCACGCCCAGCGGCCCGGCGGAGAAGTCGTCGGGCCAGACCCGCGCAGACGTCAGAGGGGCGCTCGCGCCGATGTCCAGGTCGAACCGAGTCAGGACAGCGCCGGCCTCTTGGGTATCCAAGTAGACGACGCCCTCCGAGCCCAGCCGAGGGAAAGACGGCCGCATGCGGTCGACTGTCAGCTGGAACCCGCCACCGCGCAGGTCATCGAGGGGCACCGCCCACAGCGCGTCATCGAGAGCCCACACGAGCCAGCGGGCGTCGATCGTCGGTGGGCTGGGTTGACCCGCGGGGTTGCGGAGATAAGTCTCCGACACGGTCGCTCCCCGTGTGAGCAGCAGCACTTGCGCGACCTGCGCCTCACGAGCCCCCGACCAACGACGCACGGCCACAGGTGATGCCTCGTCGTCTGCAGCGGCGGGGTCGCTCGCGCGCGACGCCAGTGGGTTGGCGGCGCTCACGCCCGTGATGAGCCTCGACCACACGCGCGGCGCCGCGTCGTCGCCCGGGGCGTCGGAGTGCCATAGGACGCTCTCGCCGCTCACGACCGGGCGTCCGAGCGCTCGCCCCTGCGCCAGCTCGACGGGCTCAGCGTCGACATTGCCCGTTGCCCGGCCCACGAGGCGGCCCGGGCAGGCCTCGGGGCCGAGGGGGGGCGCGCTGCATGGCCCGGTCAGCTCAAGCCACGCGAGTCCTGCGTCGCCGCAGGCGGGCGCGAACGGCCTGCGATCCGCCGCAGCCAGGACACGGGAGGGTCCCTCGCCGCGCGCGGCGCGCGCCACCAAAGCGTCGTCCTCGAGCAGCACGACATCATCGCCACATGCGACAGGGCTCGACCGCACGCGGACCGGCTCAAGAGAGACGCCACACGCCTCGTCGACCCGGCCGTCGCAGTCGTCGTCTGCGCCATTGCAGACCTCGAACGCGACCGCTCCGCCCGCCTGAGGCCCCGCGCTCTGGCCGGCGAGAGTGCTGCACACCGTCGCGGCGGCGTCCCCAGCGGCGCACTCCGTCACACCTGCGCCGCAGGCGGTCTCACACACCTCGCCGAGCACGAACCCCTCGTCTGCTCGTCCGTCACAGTCGTCGTCACGCCCGTTGCAGGCTTCGCTCGCGAGCGGCCGCGTATCGGGGCGAGCCTCGTCGCAGTCGGTCCAGAGCGGGCACGCAGCACCGAGCGCGCCCTCGCACACCCCCTCGCGGACGAAGCAGTCGCCGTCTGCGTCGAGCTCGCCTGCGCGGAGTCCCAGCGCCTCGAGGGCCGCGCAGGCCTGCTCCAACGACTCGGGGGGCAACTCCAGCGGGTTGAGCGGGGGCGGCTCACAGCTCACGCCGGCGTCGCCGCAGGCGCTCCCGAGCTGGTCAAGCGCAGAGCAGCCGACCGACATCGCGGTGAGCGCGCAGAGCAGCGCGGCTTGCGCGCGCCTAGCGAGCGGGCAGTCGCTCATAGCGCACCTCCCAGGCCTCTGTGCCCGTGCGGCTCGACCACACGGCGAAGTCTTGGATCAGGCTCGGGGCGTGGCTCTGGCCTGTCCCGCCGATGGGTCGCTCAGCGCCGCGCGCCAAGTCGAAGAGCCGCAGAGCCCGCCGACCGCGTTCGTAGGACGTCAGCAGCAGCCAGTCACCCGCAGCGGCGAGCTCCAGCGGGTTGAGCGAGGTAACGCCCTGGACGCTCAGCGGGCGTGGCCCCTGAACGAGCGCGTCGAGGGGGACATAGACGACCTCGCGACGGCCCCCCGCGGTGGTGCGTAGCCACAGCAACCTGCGGCCGTCCGCCACGATGCGCGCGTCGCGCTCGATGACGCCCTCGACCTCGAGCGCGAGTCTCCGACGACAGTCGAACGCGCTCAAGACCACAACGTCTTGTCGGGCGCTGCCGCGCGCCTGCTCGAAGAAGGCGACTGTGCCGTCGTCCTGCACGCCTACGCCCCACTGGCGCAGGCCCGGTCGACCACACGCGGCCCGTCGACCATCGTCAAAGTGAAGCACGACCTCCGATGTCTCCAAGCCCCCCTCGCGCGGCGTCGTCTCCACGAACGCTGTCACCCCGGAGGCGCGGGCGGGCTGGCCTTGCGGCAACGCACGCGGCTCGAGAAAATCAAGAGCAAGCGGCCCATTCGTCGTCAGGTCGACGCGGCCTACGTTCGGCGTCGCGTCGCGCTCTGGGTTGGGTGTGGTGACGAGCAAGTCCGTCGTCGTGAGCTGCACAGTCGCTTGAGCAGGGAGCACGAGCGCAGCACGACCGCCACCCGCTTCGACCTCGGTTTGGCCGTCTTGACCCGGCCGGATGAAGACCCAGCCGCGCGGGGTGCACCCCCCCACAGTGGGCCGCTCCCCAGAAGTCGCAGCGGCCACAGCGCCCGCGTCCTCAGAGAAGCAGCTCGGCTCTGTCGAGCGTTGCGCGTCGGCCGGCTGCGCGTCGGCCGGCTGTGCGTCGGCGGGACCTGCCTCGGTGGGCCCCGCGTCTCGCGTGTCGGCATCCGCAGCAGGCGCGGTCGTGGCGTCGGCAACAAGGCGGGGCAAGCATCGAGCGCGCTCGACATCGCACCGCTCGCTCGCCGGGCAGCCGTCGTCGCCTGAGCACTCGCTCACGCGGGCCCGGCCCCCGACGAGGCGCTCGCAGGCGTTCGTGAACAGGGCGACCCCGAGCGCGAGGCCCACGGTGATGACGCTGTGCGCTGGCCTCTTCATGGCGTGCCCTCGAGCCACCACCAAACCAAGCCGCTCACGGCAAGCGCGCCTCCGACGCCGACGAGTGTGTTCGCGAGCGTCGCCCGCTCACCTCGTTGGCGTTCGAGCGTCGCGACGCTCACGCCCTCGCTGCGCTTATCGGTGTAGTCGTCGAGACGACGCTGCGTCTCGAGCGCGCTCCAGCCCGCCACGAGACCGCCCCCGACGACGGCCAATCCGACGCCGCCGACGATGATGGGCGCGCGAACAGCCGTCGGCGGGGCTGCGGGTGGTTCGAAGCGCACGTCGAGCGTCACGGGTGGGCAGGGGGGCGCAGCGCATCGCTCAACGCGGAGCGTGCCCTCGACGCGGGCCCCCGACTCGGCCACTGCGCGCCACGGATACTCCCCCGGCGCGGCGCTCAGCAGCGCAAGTTCAGCGCGCGAGAAAGACGCACCGCCGACCTCCAAAGTGAGCAGCGGATCGAGCGGAGCGTTGAACTGCTGCACGCGCACAGGGCGCTCCAGGATGGCCTCGACCGCCCATGGCGCCGCGTCGTCGTAAGGCGGCAACTCGGTCGCTGCGGCCGCGGCCGCGGGGCTCCAGGTCGGCGCGCAGTGAGGGGCTGCGTGGGCGGCAGGCACCGTGACTTGAGCGACGAGGCCCACGTCGCCCGGTCGGTCGACACGCACATCCGTCGGGGTCCCGAACGGCACAACAGGCGGCGTCAGGGTCGCGCCTTCCGCGTCGCCGGCGCCGATGAGGCGCGCCTGACAGGGTCGAAGTGACACGTCGACCCGCCCACCCTCGGGAGGGAGCGAGACGCGCTGAGGTCGATGGGCGGGGGCCGCGACCCATATCTCGCCCAGCGACACCTCAAGCGGGGTGTCGACCGGCAGAGAGCGTCCGTCGCGCCCGTAGAGGCGGGCGCCATCTGCGTCGGGCTCGAGTGAGACGTTCAGCGTTGCCCGACAAGTGGGCGTCGGCAATACGAAGCGCGCGCCGGCGTCGCGTACCTCGACGGTCATCGACGCCTCGCCGCAGGGCGTCCGCACGCGCAGCCGAGAAGTCGCTGTGGGCAAGGTCGCGAGGACCTCGGTCGCCGACCCGGTCGCTCCTGCCGTCGCCACGTCGAGCCAGGTGGACTGCGCGGCGTCGGGCGCGTCGTCGTCGCCGCAGCGACCCTGCGCGCAGTCGGCTGCGACGCTCCACACGGACGCGTCGCGGGGCAATGCAAGCCGCACGACCACAGGCGTTCGGTCGGCCCGCCAAGTCCCCACGTCGCCCACGCGACGCCACGCATTTTCCAAGCGCTTGCGCGGCCGACGCTCCGCGAGACCCTCAGGATCCAAGGCCTGAGCGCTGAGCAAGTGCCGCACAGCCTCGCGCGCTACGCTCGACCCTCGCGTGAGGCTCTCCACGAACGCGAGGCTCCCCAGCGTGTAGTGGGCGCACGCCCGCCCTGCGGCGTCGGTCCGCTCGGCCAGCGCGGCCAAGGCCAGCGCGCGGGCGTCTGCCGCAGTTGAGCCCTGAGTGGCCTCTGCGAGTCGGCGGAGGCGGTCTTCGGCAGGCAAGCGGGTGCACGGCTCGGCCCCGCGTGCGGGGCGCCCGGTCATCGCCCCGGCGAGTACGAACACCGCCGCGATTCGGCCGCTACGGCACCACCGCGCAGCTCGTGCGCACCCGCTCCGTGGCCTCGACTCCACTCTCCCCCCGCTGAAGCTCGAGCTTGACCTGAGCAGTCTCTCCATTGTCACGCGCTTGGAGCAAGCCCCGGGCCAATCGTGTCCCGCAGTCAGCGCCTTCGCAGCGGCCGGGAGTGTAACCCGGCGTTGACCATTCCGCTGTGAACAGGCGGTCACCCTCACGCGCCTCGCCGCACCGCACTCGCTCGAAGACCGTCTCGGCGCCGCGCGCGAACAAGCGCCCGAGCCCCGGGGTCTCGACCTCGGTCGGCCGGTGCAGCGCGCGAATCGACTCGAACGTCGTGCGGAGCACGGCCAGCCGCTCGCGGTCGCGCTGCACGATGCCGGGCCCCAGAGCAGGCAGAGGCCGCGCGAGCCAAGCGCGGACGGGGGCTGCCAGTCGACTCCAGCGAGCCATGGCGCGAGCGTCTGTCGCAGGTGGCCGATCGTCCGCGAGGGTCACGTCGACGACCAACCGGCCCCACTGCGCCTCGGGCGTCGGGTCCGCGTATACGATCCAGTCACCATCGACGCGGAGGCTCGCTGTCGGTGTCTCAGGCCAGCTGAACGTGAGATCAGCGAGGCGACGCGCGGGCGGCGCGGGCAGGGTCGCAGGGACGGTCGCGGGCGCCTCGCCGAGCGGCTTAGGCATCACGCCCGCGTCCCGGCCTGCGTCGGGTTCGACCGCGACCGCAGGCGCAGCCGTGGGCGCGTCACCCGTGATCGCCGTCGCCTCACCGCCGCGACGTGTCCCCAACCACACGGCGATGGCGATCGCGAGGAGCACCCCGAGCGGGAGCGCGACCGCGCGCCCGCTCAACTGCGCGCTCGGCGCCGCGTCCGGCACGGGTGAGTACACCTCCGGCAAGTCCACAGCCTGACGTTCGATGGGCTTGACCGTCGAGGGCGGCAGGCCCTTCGTCGGCGCCTCGGCTTCGCGCTCGACTGCCGTCGGCATCGCGCGCTCCGCCTCGAGGGCGAGCACGATCTCGCTGATCGTCCGAGCGACCTCGGCAGCGTTCGCGGGCCGTTGCTTCGGGTCGAGCGCCAAGCAGCGGTCCACAAGCGCGACCAGGGCCGGCGGCGCGTCCGGGACCCGCTCCCGCAGTGAAATTACGCCCGTGTCGAGCAAGACTCGGAAGATATCGGATTGTGTCCGGCCTGGCACGGCGCGCTCGCCCGAGAGGCACTCGTAGAGCACCGCGCCGAGCGCGAAGACATCGGCCCGCGCATCCACGGCCTCACCCTTGAGCTGCTCGGGTGGCATGTACTGCAGGGTACCCATGACGCGCCCGGTCTGCGTCTTGACGTCGGCCTCGGCGACCTTGGCGATGCCGAAGTCGAGGAGCTTGGCGTACTCAGGCTCCTCGACCGACCGGTGGTGGAGGAAGACGTTCTCTGGCTTCAGGTCGCGATGAACGATGCCCTGAGCATGGGCGATCCCGAGCGTCTCGGCGAGTGTCTGCCCCAGCTGCAGGCTCCCCTGAAGGTCAAGGCGCCCCTCGGCGAGCTTGTCGGCAAGCGTTCGCCCTTGAAGCAACTCCATCACCAAAAAGGGCTCGCCCCGCTCCGGCGAGTGGCCAACGTCGAAGACGCGCACGCAGTGTCCAGTCCGCTCCGCCAGCGCCTGCGCGGCTTTGCACTCCTGCACGAGCCGCGCGCGGAACGACGCCTCGTCGCTGGGGGTGAGCCCCGGCGGCAACGACAGCACCTTGAGCGCGCGCTGCACCTTGAGCCGCGTATCCTCGGCCAGGTAGACCGTGCCCATGCCCCCCGTGCCGAGCGGCCGAAGGATGCGGTATCGGCCGCCCTCGAGCGTCTCCGGCCCCTTGAGCGGGTGGCCGCAGGACGGGCAGTAGGCCGCCAGAGGATCGACCACGGGCTTCGTGCACCGGACACAGGCCACGCCCTTTCGGCCAGCCCGGGTGAGCTGCAGGTCGCGTTCGCCACGCATCCACGCGGGCCATGCGTTCTGCACGACCCACTCCGCCATGCGACGGGCGGTCACGCCTTCATCCCGGGTTTGGGCAGGCGCCAATGTCTCATCGAGCCTTGAAGCGCTCAGCTCGCCCAGCAGGGCGCGCTGGACCGCCGAGAGGAACGCCGTTGGCCCTCGAGGCGTCGGAAACGTCTCGGAGCCGTCGCGCGGCCCGGCGGCGAGCACCCACGACGCCGTAGGGAAGGCCCCGCCATCGACCGGGGCGTCCACGATCACGCTCGCGTCCTTCGGGAGCGTCGCGGCGATCTCACCGAGCGAAATGGCGGTCCGGGAGAGCAGCGTTGGGCGCGCGTCCCGCGGCAGAAAGAGCCCCGAGCGGACGCGACCGGAGAGGAGCAGCAGCGCCTCGTCCGCGCCGTTGAGCCACTGCAAGCGCTCGAGCAAATTCGCGAGCATCGGTCGACGGCTCTCCTCGGGCTCGTCGTCGAGCAAGAGCTCCACCGTCCACCCGCCGCGCTCCGGATCGCCAAGCAGCTCGCCGATGCGGCGCAGCGCCTCCGTCGTGCCGGGCCGCAGCGCCATCCCGGCGTCTAGGTACTTCTGTACGCCGACGATGAGGGCGCGGCGGTCGCGCTCCTGTGGGTCTCGCTCTGGGGTGGCGTCGAACACGGCGCGTCCCTCTTACACCGTCGTTCAGCGACGCTCAAACGGCACAGCGCATTGGGATCCGGAGAATCGGCGTTCACCCCCAAAAAAAGTTATTGACCTTTCTCGAGGCCGCACGTAGAAGCTCGCCCCGGTTTTGACCCGATGCGGCCCGAAGAGTGGCGGACCCATCGGCGTAAGCGTCGAATCACCCCAAACTTTCGGGAGTCATCACCATGCGTATCAGCAAGTTCCAGTCCATCTCCGTTCTCGCGCTCGCCTGCGGCTTCGGCCTCGTCGCCTGTGGCCCCAAGGCCAAGACGGTCGAGGCGACCCCCAAGACGGTCAGCCTGACCGAGGCCGGCGAGAAGGGCACGCTCAAGGTCGTCGCCAAGGACGACAAGGGCGTCGAGATCAAGGACGCGAAGTTCGCGTTCGCCTCGGCCGACAAGACGGTCGCCGACGTGGCCGCCGACAAGGGCGAGATCGTCGCCGGCAAGAAGTCGGGCAAGACGAAGGTCACGATCACGATCGGTGACGTGAAGGCTGAGGTCCCGGTCTCGGTCGACCTCTACACGAAGATCGCGGCCGAGCCGGCCGAGGTCGCCATCAAGGCCGGTGAGACCCTCCCCCTCAAGGCGACGGTCCAGAACGAGGCGGGCGCCGCTGTCGCGGACGCCAAGGTCGAGTTCAAGTCCTCGGACGAGAACATCGCCTCGGTCGACGCCGCCACAGGCGCCGTCACGGGCAAGGCCGCCGGCAGCGCGACGATCACCCTCACGGCCAAGAAGCTGACCGCCACGGTCAACGTCACGGTCGCGGCCTCCGGCCCGGCGAACCTCACGGTCGAGCCCGCCACGGCCGACATCAAGGTCGGCGGCGAGCACACGGTCGCCCCCAAGGCGACGGACGCGACCGGCGCGGACGCGGTCGGCACGACCTACACCTACGCCTCGAGCGACGCGGCGATCGCCGAGGTCGGCGCCGACGGCAAGGTCACGGGCAAGGGCAAGGGCACGGCGACGATCACCGTCACGGCCGGCGACAAGACCGCTTCGGTCACCGTCAACGTCAAGTGAGCCCGCGCGGTCTTTGACCGCTGTGTGACTCTGAGAGAAGCCCGCCTCGCGCGGGCTTTTTTCGTTTTGGGCTCAGGCGATGGGCAGCCCAAAAAGACGAATCGTGTTGGCGCGCGTCGTCGCCGTGAGCGCCTCGACCGAGACGCCCCGGACCTCGGCGACACGGGCCGCCGTGCGCGCCACGAACGCGGGCTCGTTGCGCTGGCCGCGGTGAGGCATGGGCGCAAGGTACGGCGAGTCCGTCTCGACGAGCAGCCGGTCATCGGGCACGAGCGGGATCGCCGCGCGGATCGACTCGCCGTTCTTGAACGTGACGATGCCGGGGATCGAGATGTGCAGCCCGAGGGCGAGCGCGCGCTCGCACTCAGCGGGGCCAGCGGTAAAGCAGTGCACCACGCCGCCCGCAGGGACGCCGACCTCGGCCACGAGTGCCAGCGCGTCGTCGTAGGCGTCGCGGATATGGATCACAACCGGCCGACCGACCTCGCCTGCGGCCTCAAGGTGCCGGCGAAACAGCGCTTGCTGCCGCTCTCGGGGTGAGAAGTCGTAAAAGTAGTCGAGGCCCGTCTCGCCGACCGCGCGCACGCGGGGCTCGGTCCACAAGGCGGCGAGCGCGGGCCAGTCTGCGTCGTCGAAGCGGCCTGCGTCATGCGGATGAACGCCCGCGGACGCGAAGACACTCGGGTAGCGGCGCGCGAGGTCGGCCGCCGCACAGGAGGTCGCGAGGTCGACCCCGATGGTGATGACGGTGTCGACACCGGCGGCCTGCGCGCGTTCGAGCACAGCGTCGAGGTCGGCCGCAAACTTGGGGCCGTCGAGGTGAGCGTGGCTGTCGATGAGGTGCATGCCAAAGAGAATAGCAGAGGAGCGCGCAACCCTGAGGGACCCCGCGTGTTTAGGAAGTCGGGGCGCTGATGCCCACCGGAGGTCCGCCATGTTTCGCAGTTCACTCTCGGCGTTCGTCGCGCTCACCCTCGCCCTGGGCGTCTCTGGTGCCCACGCAGCGCCCAAGGCGCCCGCTGAACCGGCAAAAGAGCGGCCCTGCAAGGCAGACGCCGAGCGGCTGTGCAAGGACGTCAAGCCAGGGCAGGGGCGCGTGGCGGCTTGCCTCAAGGCTCACGAAAAGGATCTCTCGCCCGCGTGCGGCGCACGCATTCAAACGCGCAAGGCGGCGCGTATGGCGTGCAAAGCGGACCGCGAGACGCACTGCGCGGACGTCAAGGGCCGCGGCAAAGTCCGCGCCTGCCTCATGGAGCACCGCGCAACGCTGAGCCCGGCGTGTGGCGAGGTGGTCGACAAGCGCGCCCCGAAGCCCTGAGTTCTTTGCTACGGTGTCGCAGTGCGTGTCTGGTACTGCGACCACTTTGAGGTGCCCCTGCCGGTGGGGCATCGCTTCCCGATGCACAAGTACCGGGCGCTGCGCAACGCCTTGCTGAGCGCCGGCCTGCTCCGGCCAGACGAGCTCGTGCCCGCTGAGCCCATCGACGCGGCCGCGCTCCGTCGTGTTCACGCCGGGGCGTACGTAGACGCGCTCTTCGAAGGTCACCTGTCGGCGGCCGACGCGCGTCGGCTCGGGCTGCCGTGGTCGCGGGCGCTGCTCGACCGCTCTCGAGCGAGCGTCGGCGCCACGCTGGCCGCCGCCGCGCACGCGCTTGATCACGGCTTCGCGGGCAACCTCTCGGGCGGCACGCACCACGCCCACCACGACTTCGGCAGCGGGTACTGCGTCTTCAACGACTTGGCCGTCGCGGCTGTCGCGCTCCACGACCGCGGGCGCATTCGCCGGGCCCTCGTCTTCGACGTCGACGTTCATCAAGGCGACGGGACCGCCGCCCTCTTCGCGGGGGACGACCGCGTCTACACCTGCTCGCTCCACGGCGCGCGTAACTTCCCGTTTCGCAAGCACGCGAGCGACCTCGATGTCGACCTGCCCGACGGGACCGACGACGCCGCGTACCTGGACCACTTGCGTCGCGCGTGGGCGCACGCCGTCGATGCGGCGCGCCCCGATCTGGTGCTGGTGCAGGGCGGCGTAGACCCGCTGGCCTCGGACACGCTCGGTCGCCTGAGCCTGACGCACGCAGGGCTCGAGGCCCGTGACCGGTTCATCTTCGAAGCCGCGCAGCGTTTGGGAGTGCCTGTGGCGCTGACGCTCGGCGGCGGCTACGCCGATCCGATCGACGACACGATCTCAGCACACCTGAACACCTACCGCGTCGCGCGCGAGGTCTTCGGGTGAGCCGCCTGCCATCGCCCCCTGTGTGGCTCTGGTGGGTGCGCGCGCGCTCGGCGCTGAACACGCTGCGCGGGGGGGACCGCCACGCCCGCACGCGCCTGCTCTTGTTCGCCGCTCTCGGCGTGACCTTCATGGTCAGCGGCTTCGCGGGCGCGGCCTATCTCTTTGGCAAGTTTGAGCAAGTCGAGTACCTGGCTGAGTTGCTGATCCGCCGCTCCCTAGGCCTGGTGCTCTACTTCTTTACCGGCTTGCTCGTGTTCTCGAGCCTCGTCGCCGGCTTCTCGTCACTTTACCTGGCCGACGATCTGCAGCTGCTCGTCGCGTCCCCAATCTCGACGCGGCGGCTGTTCTTGGCGCGGCTCGCCGAGGTATGGCTCCAGTCGAGCTGGATGATGCTCGTCTTCGCGCTGCCCATCGCGCTCGGGTGTGGCCCCGCGCTGGACGCGCCCTGGACGTTTTACCTGACGCTCTCTGCCCTGATGGTGCCCGTGACCGTGTGCTGCGCGGCGGCCGGCTCGGTCGGCACGGTCATGCTCGCCTGGCTGCTGCCTGCGCGGCGCACCCAGGATGTGTTGGTCGTCCTCGCCATCTTCGCTTTCCTGGTGCTCTACGTGGCCTTTCGACTCGCGGAGCCGGAGCGCTTTCTCGACCCCGAGGGCTTCGACCAGCTCGTGACGCTCATCGGCAGCCTCAAGGTCCAGGGCACGCCGCTGCACCCGGTTGAGTGGCTCCTCGACGCAGTTTTCGCCGTGCGCGGCGGCGACTGGTCGGGCGCTGCGTTGCCCGCCGTGGTGCTCTGCTCGGGCGCGGCCTCATCGGTCTTCGTGGCCGCGTGGATCGCGGACGCGCTCTACCTCTCGAGCTTCTCGCTCGCCCAAGAGGGGCGCGCCGGGAACGACGAAGGCCGCCTCGCCCGTTTGCTGAGCCCGCTGGTGTCCCGGCTCGCGGGTGTATCTGGGCCTTGGCCGTCCGACCCGGTCAGCGTGGTCGTGCGGCGCGATACGCGGCTCTTCTTGCGGACCACGAGTCAGTGGACCCAGCTCGTCCTGATCTGCGCGCTCGTCGTCGTCTATGCCTTCAACTTCAAGCACTTTCGGACGCTGATGGAGGCGGGGCAGGTCGGGCCCATCTTCCTGTTCTTCTTGAACTTTCTGCTCGGCGGCCTGGTCGTCACCACGCTGGCCGCGCGCTTCTTGTACCCCGCGGTGAGCCTCGAGGGGCGCGCGTTCTGGGTCGTGAGCGCCGCGCCTGTCGAGGCGCGGACACTCCTTCGCGCAAAGGTCCGCTGGGGCCTCGGCCCGCTCGTGGTCGTCGCGCTCGCGCTGGCCATTTCGAGCGGCGCGCTCTCCGGAGTGTCCTGGCCCTATGTCGTGGGCGCCGCCGCGCTGTCGTCTCTGGCGGCCTGGTCGCTCGCGGGCTTGGCGGTTGGGCTCGGCGCGCAGGATCCTCAGTTCAACGAGCAGAACCCTGCGCGCATCGCAAGCGGCGTCGGCGGCGTGGTCTTCATGTTCCTCGGGCTCGCCTACTTGGCCGCGATGACCGGCTTGCTGACGTGGCCGATGCTCTGGGTTGACCGCGCCGTGACCCTCGGCTGGTCACCCGGGCCTGCGCGTTGGGCCGGCGCTGCTGCGCTGACGGTCGCCGCCTTGGGCCTGTCCGTCTTGACGCACGCCCTGCCGATGCGGCGCGGCGCGACGCGGCTCGACGCACATGAGCGCTGAGCCTCAGCAGCGGGCGCGGGACCGCACGGGAACAACCCAAAGTGGGTCAACTTGTCGCCCCTCACAGCGAAGTGGGGCGCGAAGCGCGTGCGCTGCAGCATGTCCTCGACGCCCGCCGTGGCGAGGTCCTCGATCAGGCCGCGCTTGAACTCGACTTTCGAGCGCTCATGCCCGAAGGCGCGCCGCGAGCGGCTTCAGGTGCCCGGGCATGGCCTCAGCGGTGCAGCAGGCGCTCGTCTGCAGGTCGGCCGTCGCGGACAGCGTTCAGGGGGGCGTCGTTCGTCACGGTCGAGAGCGTATCAGCGCGGGCCGCTCTCGCGCCGCACCCAGTCGACGTAGGCGCCGAGCGACGCGGCCGCGTCGACCTCAAGCACCACGATCTCGGGCACCGCATAGGGGTGCGCTGCGCGCAGGGTGTCTCGCAGCGCGCCGACGCGCTCGGCGGCGGTCTTGAAGAGCAGCGTCGACTCTGCCTCGTCGCAGACCGCGCCCTCCCACCAGTACAGGCTCCGCACCCCCGGCACGATGTTCACACAGGCCGCTGCTCGGGCGTCGAGCACCGCGCGGGCGATGCGCTCGGCGTCCGCAGGTGGGCAGTTGCACAGGACTACGCGCACGTCAGGGCGCCTCGGGCAGGAGCTCGGCGGCGAGGGTGCGCGCGGCCGCGGCGATCTCGGGCACAGACGTCGTCTCCCAGCCCTCGGCGCGTTGCAGGGCGCCGAGGGCGAGCAGGCGGGGGCTCGGGCGACCCTGCGCGTCGACTACGCGGCCGATCGCGTCCGTCACGATCCCCAGACCCGCTGGATCACGCTGCGCGACGCCGCGCGCCAGCATCGCGCGCACCAGCGGCGTCTCAAGGTCGCTCCCCTCGATGGCGGGCCCCACGCAGCGCACGAGCGCGTCGTAGTGGTCGGCCAGGCGCTGACCCGAGCGCAGGCGCACGACCACGTCCACGCCTGTCGCTGTGGCCTCCGTGGTCTCGATTCGGCCGGCCACGACGCGCAGGCGGCCCGCGTCACGCCAGCGGTCGACGAGCGTGAGGGCGTCGGCGGGCGCGCGGTGTCGCGCAACGTCCCAGTAAGGTCGAACGCGCCGCACGAAGCGCTGCTTGTCCCGCGGGCTCAGGCGCCGCCAAATCGCACCCAGATGGGGGCGCAGCATGTCGATGGCGACCTGCCACGGCTGGCCCGCGGCCTGCTGCGCACGCACGTGCGCGCGCACCCAGCGCACGATCCCGCGCAGGTCGGTCGGGAGCGCGGCTGCGGCCTCGTCACTCAGCGGCGGAGCGGCGCGCAGCGGGTTGAGGTGGGGCAGAGGGAGCAGCCCACGGCGAGACACGATCGTCACGCGGCCCTCAAAGCCGCGCGCGTCGAGAAACGCGACGACATCGAGCGCCGTGAGCCCAGCGCCCAGCACAAGCAGGTGCCCTGCGCGCGGCAGGCCGGCGAGCAGCGCCTCGTCCCAGGCGTCGACTACGCTCGGCGCGCTGCTGCTCGCGGCGCTCTCGATGCGCGGGGCGAGCCCGGTCGCCAAGACCACCGCCTGCGCGTCGAAGACGCGGCCGTCTGCGAGGCGCACGCAGCGGGCGCTGGCGTCGACGGCCACCCCCCGCACGACGCGGAGCTTGCCGCGTCCGCGTGAGACGGCGTCTCGGATGCGCTGCGTCACGTACTGACCGTAGACCGAGCGCGCGCAGAAGGTCGTTGGCGCCTGCTCCACGCCCGCGAAGCGCACGAAGTCGTTCGGCTGTGCGGGGTCGATGCTCATGCGGGACGCGGGGACATTGAGCCGGTAGAGCGGGCTCTCGACGCCATAAGCGATGCCGCGGCCGAGCCACGGCCCCGCCTCGATCCAGGTCACGCGCAGCGCCGCGTCCCCCCGGGCCATCAGGTGCCACATCGCGGCCGCGCCCGCGAAGCCGCCGCCGACGACCACGACCTCGTGCCCGCGCGCGGGCGAGGGGGCGTCCACCGGCAGGGGCGGGCTGTAGACATGCAGCGTGATGAGGGCGTCCATCTCGCGGTTCGCCATTTGGTGCACGACCGCGCCGTTCGGCTCTCGCACCACCTCGCCCTGGGTCCACACGCGGTCGCGGTCGCCCAGGCGTGTCTCCGTCGCGCTGCCTCGGATGATGCGGAACGCGCACGCCGAGTCACCGTGCGGGTGCAGCGAGGTCGACTGCCCCGGCCGCCAGCACATCAGCCGGATCTCCCAGCGGTCGGTGCGCGCGACCAGGTTGCGCCGGTAGTTGGCGGCGTCGAAGCGCACCCACGGGACGACATCATCGAAGGTGATCGAGGCGGACAGCGCCTGAACGAGGGCGTCCGCGTCGAGCTTGGGCGCCGCGTCGAGGGTCTCGGCGAGGGCGTGGAGTCGAGAGCCTTCGGGCAGCGTCATGCGACCAATACACCACCACGGCGCCCCCGCTCGCAAGGTCGCCGCGGCAGCGCGTTGCGCTGGATCAAGCGATTGGCGATGCTGCGCGCACGAACGCTGAGGGGGACGCGATGACCTTTGACCTGAAGATCACGGGCGGTATGGTCGTGGACGGCACCGGCGCGCCGCCTCGCCGTGCAGACGTCGGGGTGCGAGACGGCCTCATCGTCGAGGTCGGTGCGTGTGACGCCCCCGCCACACGGGTCATCGACGCCTCAGGGCACATCGTCACGCCGGGGTTCGTGGACTTGCACACGCACTATGACGGGCAGGTCTCATGGGACCCCGACCTCGCGCCGTCTGTGTTTCACGGCGTCACGACCCTCGTGATGGGCAACTGCGGCGTGGGCTTCGCGCCTGTCCGGGCGCAGGACCGCAATCGGCTGATCGAGCTGATGGAGGGGGGCGAGGACATCCCGGGCACTGCGCTCCACGAGGGCATTCGGTGGACGTGGGAGACCTTCGCCGAGTACCTCGACGCGCTCGAGGCCTCGCCGCGCACGCTCGACGTGCTCGCGCAGGTGCCCCACGACGCCCTGCGCGTATACGCGATGGGCGACCGCGCGGCCGTCGGGCAGCCCGCGACCGAGGCCGACATCGCCGTGATGCGCGCCGAGTTGAGGTCCGCGCTCGAGGCCGGCGCCGCGGGCTTCAGCACCGGTCGCAGCGACAACCACCGTGACCCACGCGGCGGCGAGACCCCAGCGGCCGAGGCGACTGCCGCGGAGCTCTGCGGCATCGCGCAAGCGTTCGTCGGCCTCAAGCACGGCGTGCTCTCCGCGGTGAGCGACTTCGACCTGACGCGCGGACGCGACCGCTTCGACGCCGAGTTCGACCTGCTCGAGCGCATGGTCGAGGCGTCTGGTGGGCACCGCTTCTCGCTCTCGCTCATTCAGCGCATTCAGGACTCGGAGCAGTGGCGGCGCATCGTGGCGCGCAGCGAGGCCGCGAACACGCGCGGGCTCACGATGCGGCTCCAGGTCGGCGCGCGCGGCATCGGCGTGCTGCTCGGGCTCACGGCCACGTTCCACCCCTTTATGGGCTTCCCGAGCTACAAGGCCATCGTGCACTTGCCGCTGCCCGAGCGTGTGCGGCGCATGCGTGACCCCGAGTTCAAGGCCCGTATGCTCGCGGAGACGAGCGAGAAGGTCTCGGGCGACGGCAGCGCCATTCCGCCCCTCGCGGACGAGCTGCTCTCGAACCTGGACTTCGTGGCGATGCGCCTGTGGCGCTTCAGCGAGGGCTTCAGCTACGAGCCGGGCCTGCAGGACTCGGTGCTCGCCGCGGCCTACGCGAACGGTCAGACCACGCTCTCGCGGCTGTACGACGAGCTGCTCGAGGACGACGGCAAGGCGCTGCTCTATTTCCCGATCTACAACTACCTGAGCAACGACCTGAGCGTGGTCGCCGAGATGCTCGCGCACCCGCTCGCGCTGCCGGGCCTGAGCGATGGCGGCGCGCACGCGGGCACCATCTGCGACGCGAGCTTTCCGACGTTCATGCTCACCTGCTGGGCTCGGGATCGCGCGCAGGGCCAGCTGCCGCTCGAGCGCGTGGTGCAGATGCTCACAGCCGACGGCGCCGACCACATGGGCCTGAGGGACCGCGGCCGCATTGTCCCGGGCCTGCGCGCCGACTTGAACGTGATCGACCACGCGGGGCTCTCGATCTCGCGGCCGCGGATGGTCGAGGACCTGCCTGCGGGTGGGCGCCGGCTGCTGCAGGACGCGAGCGGCTATCGCGCGACCATCGTGGCCGGCGTGCCGGTGGTTGAGCACGACGCGCTGACCGGCGCGCGCCCCGGGCGCTTGGTGCGGATGGGGCGGGGCTGAAGTGCGCGGGCGCAGCGGTGCGGTTGCGCTCGCGCTCGCGTGCGCCGTGCTCGTCGGTGGCTGCTCGAACGAAGCGTTATTCGTGGATGGAGCGGACGCCGAGGACGCCGAGCGCGATGCGGTGGCGGACGCCGCGTTGCCTGATGTGGTCGAAGGTGACGCGGACGCACCGCCAGAAGACGCGGCCGCGCCGCCAGAAGACGCGGCCGCACCGCCAGAAGACGCGGCCGCGCCGCCAGAAGACGCGGCCGCGCCGGCGGAAGACGTGGACGCGCCGCCGCCCGCGTTCGGTGAGCTGCCTTGGGAGGACGTGGCCTTTGGCGTGGCCTACAAGGACGCCGGTGAGGCCCGCGGCGAGGGCGTATTGATTGGCTATGCCGGCTATCAGGTCACGGCCGACGAGTCTCGGGCGTGGGTCAGCGCGCTGTACGACGCCGCGCTCTCGTCGCGCGGCGTGCGGCATGTGTACGCCGTGCAGGGGCCGGCGCAGGTCCAGTACGAGGCGCGCGAGATCACTAACTCCGCGCTGGCGCGGCGGCTCGTGGGTCAGGTTGCGGGGGGCGACGCGCGGGTGCATGTCGCGGCGCACTCATCGGGCAGTTGGGTGGCGTGCGAGCTCTTCGAACAGCTCTTCGAGGGCGGCTTCGATCCGATGGGCGAGACCATCGGGCGGGTGGTCTACTACGACTTGGACGGCGTGGCGAGCTGCCTGTCCGATGACCGCGTGAACGCGCTGGGCGGGCTCTACTTCGTGCACGCCGTGAACGCGGGCGGCGCCTCTCTCCAGTCGCAGAGCATGGCCGCGGGTGCGGCGCGCTGGCCTGACCAGAGCGCGCTCTTGACCTACGACGCCGAGGGGGCCGGCTGCGCGCTAGGGGCGGAGATGTGCTTGCACATGAGCCTGGTCAACACGCGCCCACACGACGCGAGTGGCGCGTCTCGCTCGGCCGATTACACTGACTTCGAGGGCCGGCCCGTCAACGGGTGGTATGTGGACAACGCCCAGTAGCGGGCGGTCCGGGGTCGGTTCGAAGTCGAAAATCGACACGATTTGTGCGACACACGTCGGCTGGAGCCGATTGAGGACCAGAGCGCGCACTTTCACGCGCGGGAGTCCTCATGGCGATCCGACCGAACCCGCACGACGCCTTCTTTCGGCAGGCGTTCGCGAACCCGCAGCATGTCGCAGGGCTGCTGAAGCTCATCCTGCCAGCGCCGCTGCAGGCCGTGCTGGACCTCGATCCGCAAAGGATTCGGATACTTGACCCGACGCACGTGGACGCCGAGCTGCGCGGCACCGGGTCGGACTTGGTCGTCGAGGTCCCGCGGCGCGTGGCCCCAGGTGAGCGCCCGTCGTCGGCGATCCTCATCTGCGTGATCGAGCACCAGCGGCGCGACGAGCGCTTCTTCGTGGTGCGCGAGCTCGGCTACACGGTCCACGCTTGGGAGCGCTGGCTGCGAAACAACCCGACCGCGACGCACCTGCCCCCCGTGATCCCGATTGTCATCTACAACGGCGAGACACCGTGGCGCTCGCCCACGAGCCTGAGCGCGCTCATTGACCTGCCCGAGATCCCTCGGGATTCGCCGCTCCGGTCGCTGCTGCCGTCGCTCAACGTGCTGCTCGTGGACCTGGCCTCGCCGGAGTTCGCCCGCGCCGTACTCCGCGCACGCGCCGACGACGCCGACGCGGTGGCCGAGACCCTGCTCGAGATCCTGCAGGGCGCGACCCGCGCCGACGCCGACGCGCTCCTCGACGACTGGGCCGCCCGCCTGCGCCCGCTGCACGAGGAGCCCGCTGGCTGGTCGACCCTGATCGCCGCGCTGTGCTACCTTGCGCAGGTGAGCGCGATCCCCAAACCCCACCTCGCGGCCGCCGCCGATGTGCTGCCGGAGCCGACCAAGGAGACGTTC
>Ga0164295_10000704_pt1 | contig 27997 bp, 25 predicted proteins | sample GEODES006metaG_FD_111798 | JGI IMG/M metagenome (GOLD analysis project Ga0164295, IMG submission 111798) | Oligotrophic lake water microbial communities from Sparkling Lake, Wisconsin, USA - GEODES006 metaG | ecosystem: Environmental > Aquatic > Freshwater > Lake | place: USA: Sparkling Lake... | reverse complement strand
TTGATGGATCGTTTCCCAAAAAATAATTATTAAAAGTCGGTAAAGACTTTTCGGGAGATATGGATACATTTTTCATTGCACCTTCAAAATGAACCCTGTAGGCATGAGAACGTAATGTTGAACCTTTGGGAACAGTAGCAATTTTTCGGTGTTTTTCCCGCTCCAATTGTACTGGAGTTAAATGACCATGAAGTAAATTAGCCATCGCTTTTAAATCATCCGTATTGTGAAGCAATACAGTAAAACCATTTTGCTCTAAAAAGAAAGCTCCCGACTCTACATCGGCTTTGAAATTAACTTTATTATCCCACTGACCTTTATTTTCAATGAACTGCAATTGCGCCATAACTGGCGAAACAATGGCCAGAGATAAGAAAAGGCCGAGAAATAAATTGAAATATGATTTAAGAATTTTCAAGAAAAGTTTTTTACAATTTACTGAACTATGACCAATAAAACAATGCTAAGTTTAATCATAGAATCGTTTGAATTAGGATATTTTACTCCAAACTGTTTTGCCGTTTTGAATTTGGAGATACTCCTTCACATGCAAATTTTCTGCCAAATTTAAATCCGGGTCAATTTCAACTATTTGAGTAGCAATATTTTTGGCTACTTCCAGCATGGCTCTATCCTGAATAATATTTGCAATTTTGAAGTTCAATAGCCCACTTTGTCTAGTACCCTCAATATCACCAGGACCCCGCAATTCAAGATCTTTTTCAGCTACCTTAAACCCATCATTGGTAGCACATAAAATCTTGAGCCTTTCCCTTCCATCCTGGGTTATTTTATTACCTGTTAATAAAATGCAAAAACTTTTTTCACTACCCCTTCCTACCCTTCCTCTTAACTGATGTAATTGCGAAAGTCCAAATTTTTCAGCACTTTCTATCACCATTACCGAAGCATTGGGTACGTTTACTCCCACTTCTATTACAGTAGTGCTTACCATTATTTGGGTATCCCCGGTAACAAATCTTTGCATATTCGTTTGCTTTTGATCGCCCTTCTGTCTTCCATGAACCATACTGATCCAATATTTTGGCTCAGGAAAAAAAGATTTAACCTCTTCAAAACCTTTCATCAAATTTTCGAAATCCAAGGTTGCAGATTCTTCAATTAATGGATAGACAATATATACTTGCCTGCCTTTTGAAATTTCCTTTTTAATAAAATCCATTACCTGTGGACGTTTGTTTTCAAATTGATGAATGGTCTCAATTGCCTTTCGTCCTGGAGGCAATTCATCAATTACACTATAATCAAGATCGCCGTAGGCAGTTAAGGCCAAGGTTCTCGGGATAGGGGTAGCCGTCATTACCAAGACATGTGGAGGGAGTGTATTTTTTTTCCACAACTTTGCTCTTTGAGCTACACCAAATTTATGCTGCTCATCAATCACTGCAAATCCAAGATTTTTAAACAATACTTTATCTTCTATCACAGCATGCGTTCCAATTAATATTGATAAAGTCCCCTGCTCGCATGCACTTAAAATTTCTTTTCTTTGTTTGGTAACGGTAGATCCAGTTAGTAGCCTAACCGAAATAGGTAATTCTTTTAGCAATTCAGAAATACCAATGAAATGTTGTTGTGCTAAAATTTCGGTAGGAGCCATGATCACACTCTGAAAACCATTATCGGCGGCAAGCAACATACTTAGTAAGGCTACAATAGTTTTACCACTGCCTACATCTCCTTGAAGGAGTCTATTCATTTGCTTTCCTGTACCGGTATCTTTTCTAATTTCCTTTAATACTCTTTTTTGAGCATTGGTTAATTGAAAAGGTAAGTATTGATTATAAAATGTATTAAAAAGTGTTCCTACTTTATCAAAGACCCAACCTTTACTAAATCTATGGCGGGTACTTCTTAGCATACTTAATCGCAACTGAGCAAAAAATAATTCTTCAAATTTCAATCTCCTAACCGCATGAGTATACATCTCATCGGATGCTGGAAAATGAATAGAACAAAAAGCTTCCCATCTCGTAATAAAACGATATTGAACAACAACAGACTCGGGAAGATTTTCAGGAAAGTCCTTTTGAGATAAAAGCTGCAACAAAGAAAAGGTAAGCTTACCTACTGCCCTTCCGGTAAGTCCTCTTGCTTTTAACTTTTCTGTAGATGGATAAATAGGTTCAAGGAATTTTTTTCCGCCAGATTTTTCAGGCGTAAAAATTTCAATTTCAGGATGTACAATTTGAGCTTTGTTCATGAAAAAACTCAACTTGCCAAAAACCAAATAAAGGTCCCCAGGATGAAGTGTCTTTTCTACCCAGTTGATACCTTGAAACCAAGTAAGTTCAATTTCACCAGAACCATCCTTTAAATAAGCAACCAATCGCTTCGCTCTTTTTTCTCCAATTATTTCAAAGCGAGACAAACGGCCTGCTACCTGAGCATATTCGGATGCAGGACTAAGATCAGCTATTTTGTCTACCCGAGTTTTATCAATGTGCCGAAAAGGATAATATTCAAGCAGGTCTTTAAAGGTGAAAATATTAGCCTCTTTTTTCAACAAGGCACCCTTCAGTGGACCTACCCCTTTCAAATATTCGATCGGATTGGATAATATGTTATTGACTTGCGAGATGGTACAATATTTTTACAAATATACTCTACAAGTTTAAATGCAATTATCTTATGATTCGGCTTAATTAAGCTTCCAGCATTGGATTAAGTTTGAAATCTAATAATAACTTCAATTTTTAAAATTGAGTTAGAAGAAGTGAAATAGTTTTTTTGATTTAATCAACTAGACAGGGGCTTTAAATTTTTTATCTAGCAGTCCTTCTTTGAGAGTTTTGAGGTCTAGGAGCATTTCTTTGCCCTCCACTAGGTCGATAGGCATTGGGATTATAGACAGGCGCTTCGCCAAATTGCTCGGGTACGGCTTCTTTTGGTACCGGCTTTCCTAATAATTTTTCAATAGTTGCAAATTTTCGTTGTTCCCTTTCACTTACAAAGGTGATTGCGGTACCCTCAGCAGCAGCTCTAGCGGTTCTACCAATTCGATGGACGTAATCTTCGCCATCGTGAGGTACATCATAATTTAACACCATGCCAATATTATCAATATCAATACCTCTACTCAATATATCGGTAGCGACTAAAATTTGAATACGTCCACTTTTAAAATGCATCAATACCTCTTCCCTTTTATCCTGCTCTAGATCGCTATGAATTTCATCTACCGGCAAATTGGTTCTTTTTAAATCACGCGTTAATTGCTTTACACTTTGTTTACTACTGCAAAAAATTAATACGGATGCAAAGCTTTTTTGATGTAAAATATATTTTACCAAAGGGATTTTTTGTGTTTCATAAACCACATAAGTAAGCTGAGTAATTTTTTCATTAGGCTTGCTGATAGAAATACTTACTTCTGCAGGTTGATGAAGAATTGTTCTTGCTAGTTCTCTAATTTTATGAGGCATGGTGGCGGAAAATAATAAATTTTGACGCTTCTGAGGTAAGGCATGAATGATGCGCATAATGTCATCATAAAATCCCATATCTAACATTCGATCCGCTTCATCAAGGATCAAATATTTTAGTCCCTGAAACTTAACATAGCCCATATTAATATGAGCTAACATTTTTCCAGGAGTACAGATTACTACATCTGCCCCTGCACTCAATGCCTTTTTTTCTTGGACAAATGCATTTCCGTCACCACCTCCGTATACTGCTATAGAACTTACAGAAGTAAAATAAGAAAGGCCTTCCATATGCTGTGCTATTTGAATAGCCAATTCTCTTGTAGGTACTATCACCAATGCCGTAATGCTTTGATGATTGAGCGGTGTTGAAATAATATTATTAATGAGGGGAAGTAAAAATGCCGCAGTCTTTCCTGTTCCGGTTTGGGCAGATGCAATGACATCTTTTCCTGCTAATACCAATGGAATTACTTGTTCTTGAACAGGCGTTGCTTCATCATATCCAGACGCCTCAATTCCTTCTAATAGTCGGTTATCAAAACCAAAATCTTTAAAATTCAAAATACTAATGAGTGATTAAATTATTAATTGCTTAAATATTCGATTAATCCTTGCTTGTCTCTACATCCGCCAGTGAGGTAATAGACTGAGGGGTAATATTTTTAACAGTAATCTGGAATTTTGTATTTAAAATCACTTGAAAATGACCTGTCAACAAAACCATTTTAGTAGCCGTATCTTCTAGCATAGCGGCTGCCAGATGGCTAGCTAAATCTGATCCACTAATAACATTACTCACCTTTCCTTCTGCAAATTCAATGATAAATTTATAACCTGCCTTTCTTCCAGTACCCGCTCTCTCAAAATCTTCACGATTTAAACTTAACAGTTGATCTCCAGTTGCTGATTTTTTCAATAAAATCCTAATTACCGGCAGATATTTATTCCAGATATAAGTGTACATGTTTCAGTTTTTAACCTTCTTTTTGATTAATTAAATTAGATCATTGATTTAAAATGTAAAAATACTATAATAAAGGTAAGCTTTATTGCCATAGCAAGCCTTTTTGATTTGTCCTAAATAAGTTCTCTTTATTTATTAAAAGCCAAGGAAATTGTCAATTTAACAAAAGTAATGACCTGTTTCTCACCATATTTAACACAGTAGGTTATAACCATTATAACCTTAATATGAAAATAAGTAAATGAGATTTTAAAACTATTTTAATAAGGAATTTATCCAATACTGCTGGGTTAGATATAAAAAAGGATGGTAGTTAGGATTTAGAATCGAATGCCCCCATTCGTATATTGGGTTAGGCAAAACGGTGGGTAGTAAATCAGTGCCTTTATCAATCAATGGGCAACAATGGAAATTAATTAATATTTACCCAGAAGGGCATTCATAGTTATTCTATAACCTAGCCTATATAATAGTAGTGAGCGCTTAAATTTATTGATTAAAAAGGCGATTTTTTATAAAAATTTAAAACCAGTCAATTGCTCGATATGGTGAAGCGTTACTTCATTATTCTTAATTCCATCGGCCTTAGACAAATCATTGTTAAATAAATAAGCTTTGTACTCTTTGGTATTTAATATGTGTATCACTTTCCAGCATTGCACTGGCACTGATACTTTTCCTATTTTTTTTGACTCCCCGATATTACCTGCCCAAATATGAATACTATCTTGTTGGATGGCAGTTTTTCTAGTAAATCGCTCCAATGCTTCCCAGTCACCCGCATTTAAACTATGATATTGAGGAGCCATATTAGAAAAATAAAAACATTCCTCCATCTCCTTCTCACCCTTACATTTATTAATTGCCGCTGGGCACATATGTCCCCGATCTGTTCCTGAATGAATATAATCTTTTTTTAAATTGGTTTCTTTGGGTAGCAATGGGTCGGGCTTAAATTTATCTTTTCTGGCAATAGGCGTAGCACATTGAGCCTTAGCGGTAGTCTCCCACCACTCAACCATTAGAGGGTAATACTTTTCGATGCAAAATAAAGAAGTATAACTTACATGTTTAATTTGAACTACTTTCTGTGCATGCAAATTGTAATTCAAAAAAAATAGTAAAAGGATAAATATTTTTTTCATACTTAATGTTGAAGCTCCTTCAAATTTCAAATATAAATTTTAAATTCAGCAATTTCTTAGAAAAAATTTGAAGAGGCTTATTAAAAAAGCAAGCAATTTCAAATAGGTCTATTTAATGAAAAGCGACTGAATTTTAATTTAATTACGAAGTTTCTATAAAAGTTAAGAAACAATTAAAAAAGTCCTTTTCTTAAAAAAATTTTTGTAAAACACAGTAAAATCAATAGTTTTAATAGCTAATAGTTGTCTTTTTTAAAAAGTATCCTAAGGCAATAAATAAATATTCAAACATCATGAGAAAAAAATTTTTTATTTACGGAATTCCTTTAACTGTTACCTTCCTGCTTCTATATTTCTTTCAAATCATTGGACCTGTTATTCCTTTAATTTTTGTTGTTTTATTTGTCATTGGATTTATTGATGCCAGTCAAACCAAACATACTATTTTACGAAACTTTCCTTTGATTGGTCATTTAAGGTACCTATTTGAAACAATTTCTCCTGAAATTCAACAGTATTTTATTGAACGATCTACTGATGGAAAACCATTTTCAAGAAACGAACGTTCCTTAATTTATCAGCGATCAAAAAATGTTGACTCCTCATTACCCTTTGGAACACAATTGCATTTGAACCAAGCGAATTATGAAGGAATAAAACACTCGATGTTTCCTACCAAGGTGAATAAAGAACTTCCAAGAGTTTTAGTAGGAGGACCAGATTGCAAAAAACCTTATTCAGCTTCCTTGTTGAACATATCAGCAATGAGTTTTGGATCACTCAGCGAAAATGCGATTAGATCTTTGAACCTAGGAGCGCAGAAGGGTAATTTCTACCACAATACGGGAGAGGGTGGATTGACCGAGTTTCATTTACAAGGTGGAGATATTGCTTGGCAAATAGGAACTGGCTATTTTGGATGTAGAGATAAGGAGGGTAATTTTGATGCAGATAAATTTTCTGAAAAAGCCAATTTGCCAGCGGTGAAAATGATTGAAATAAAACTTTCACAAGGAGCAAAGCCAGGTCATGGAGGTGTACTTCCCGCTCAAAAAAACACCTTAGAAATTTCTAAAATTAGAGGAGTAGAACCTTTTACTACTATTTATTCTCCACCCCGCCACTCTGCATTTAATGACTATAAAGGGTTGGTTGAATTCATTGCAAAGTTACGTCATCTATCAAATGGAAAACCGATTGGTTTTAAACTTTGCATAGGAGAAACGAGCGAATTTGAAAAGTTGTGCAACGAAATGATTCAACAAAACTGTTATCCCGATTTTATAACCGTAGATGGAGCTGAAGGTGGAACTGGTGCAGCGCCACCAGAGTTTTCTGACGGAGTTGGAATGCCATTTGAACCGGCGTTAATTTTTGTAAATAAAATATTGGTCAATTTTGGAATAAGAAATAAAATTCGAATCATTTGCAGTGGTAAAATTATTTCAGGCTATTCTATACTAAGAGCAATTGCTTTAGGCGCAGATATTTGTAATAGCGCAAGAGGATTTATGTTTTCGTTGGGATGTATCCAAGCTTTGCGATGTAATAACAATGAATGCCCTACAGGTGTTGCTACTCAAAATAAGATGCTAATGAAAGGGCTAGTAGTTAGAGAAAAATTTGATAGAGTTTATCACTATCATAAAAACACTTTGCACTCAGCCAATGAATTATTGGCTGCTACCGGAAAAAATAATTATTCAGAGGTAGATATTTCAATTTTTATGAGAGGGGATGAATTTTCTAAATTAGCCAATCAATACTTCCCTGATAATTTGGAAATTTAATGCAATTTAAAAATTAAGCAGTCCTTTATCTTAAATAAAATCTAATTCTAAAAAATTGAGTAATTACGATATTCTTAACTCAATTTAAAAAAACTTAATAGAATTTAATGTAAAATGAAATGAATTTTAAAATCATTTCACGGAGTTAAAAATTAAAATAGCCAATCTATAAAATTTGGCAGAATTCTAATCTTTCACCATCAGGACCTGTAATATAAAAATATTTACATCCTTTGACCCAAAAATTTAAAAAAACAGGTTCCTCTTCAATTATTGAAAATCCTTCTTTTTTTAATATTTGAAATGCTTCATTGATATCATCTACATCAAAAGCGATGTGATCGATTTTGCCATCCTTTCTTTGTTGAACGTTGACTAGTTCAGCTTCTGGCATTTGGTACAATTCTATAATCATGCCATCACGCTTCATCATTGATACTTTACCCTCATCACCTTCATGCATGAAAGTAGCATTCATAGCTCTTTGAAAACCCAACCGCTCATAAAAAGATTGAGAAATTTCAATATCAGTAACTGGAATTCCTATATGCTGTAAACGATTTATTTTTAGGTTCGTCATATAAAATAATTTAAAGTTTAAAAAAAATATAGAAAAATCAACGTCAAAATCTTATTAGTTAATTTCGTTAACATCCCGAACTGCTCGCGTATTGTATTTAAAACCTTTGACATAGGAATTGAACTGAACACCACCATCGTCAAAGAGCTGAATCCATGCGCTATAAACACCTTTTGTTTCGGTTGAACTCCAATAGTAATTTTCAGTAAACCCCCCTATTATAGCCTTGTTTTCAAACAAAATATTCAGTTCATCTTTAGTCGGTAAGCGCCAACCTTCTCCTAGGGAGATGCAGGCTTTTTTTGCTTCTTTCCAATACATTTTTTCAGGAAAAATAATGTCCGCTACCTCCAAATTTCCTATAATCATCAGAATAGTTTTAAAAAGTAAAGTAAACCCTTTTTATTGAATTTAATGGCACCAATCATTTCTATGTACAACAAACCTTGCTTAAAATTAATAATTTGAAGAAAAATATAAAAATGAATTATTTTTAATTCTTTATATCTATGTTTTTATCTATTATTAAAAGTAAAAAAAGCTATTTTCTATCTGTTTCAACAGTATTGTTATTGGCTAATTTATTTCTATTTTTTTATGGAAAAAAAGACAGCTTTTTAATCCTCAACACTTATCATAGTTTTTTTTTAGATCAGTTTTTCCAAATAATCACCTTATTAGGAGATGGGATTTTTTTCTTACTTGTAAGTGCTTTACTATTTGGGCTAAACAAAAAAAAAGAATCTTTACTTTCCTTGTTAACTTTTTTACTCTCTGGATTATTTTCACAAATATTAAAAAATTATTTTCATAGACTAAGGCCTGTGAACTTTTTTGAAAGTTATTCTTACAGCAAATTTATTGAAGGGTTTACCAATGCGACCTACAATAGCTTTCCCTCTGGTCACACTACATCAATTTTTGCAGCAATTACCCTGTGGGTGTTTTTTATTGAAAAAAAAAGCTATCATTTACTTCTTCTCTTTACTGCCTTGCTAGTTGGTTATTCAAGAATATATTTAGGACAACATTTTCTTGAAGACGTTATTTTGGGTATAATTATTGGAGTAACCACTTCACTATTGATTGTGGGCATCCTTTTAAAAGTTAAAAAAACATCCAGTCAACAATACTTTTCCTAGTACTGAGTATTTAAAAATATTATAAACTAAAAAAAGTTGGAATATTGATTCTTCTTAATTTAATTCAATTTATTTCTGTTTCTTTGTTTGTGCTATAAATAAATTATTTTTATACTCTTTTAAAGGATTTTTAAATTTTCAATTTGACACCAGCTCTGGAGCATCATAATTTATTTCAGCAGTATCCAATCAGCATTGAGTTTTACCTATACAACTAACCAATGATTCATAAAGAATATAAAAGATATTTCTTAATATTATTGTTTTTTTCAACACTATTAAAATCAGTAATTGCTTTTAGTACAGAGTTGGGAAATGATGAGGTTTATTATAGACTATTTGCCTCTAATTTGCAATGGAATTATTTTGATCATCCTCCAATGGTTGCGTGGCTAATCAGACTTACGACTGGAAATTTATTTTTAGACACCGATTTTTTTATCAGATTAGGTGCTGTACTGTGTGGTTCAGCAACATTGATAATGATTTATAAATGTGGCAAAATATTAAAAGATGAAAGAGCTGCATTTTGGGCCAGTGCTATTTATGCAGCCACACTTTATGGTACAGTGATATCGGGAACTTTTATACTACCAGATTCACCACAAATGTTGTTCTGGTCAATTAGCTTAATTTTTTTAATAAAAATATCAGACCAATCAGTCGAAAAGTTTCAGTTAAACTCATACTTGATCTTATTTGGTATATCTGCAGGACTAGGCATGTTATCCAAAGTCCATTCTGTATTTTTATGGCTAGGCCTTGGGATGTTTATTCTAACAAAAAGGAGAGATATTTTTAATTACTTTGGATTATATGTTGGTTTACTTTTAAGTTTTATTATTTTCCTTCCAGTAATTTTATGGAATTTTGATAACCATTTTATTACTTACCGTTTTCATTCAAACCGGGTTAGCCATTTGGGGAGCGGTATTAATTTGGAGTCTTTTTTAAGTTTCAACTTCGGTCAGGTTTTTTACACCAGTATAATTCTATTTCCTATTTTTATTAAATCGATTATTTCGTTCATTAAAAAAAACAAGTCAAATGGCCAACACTCTTTACTGCTCATACTTTGGGTGAGCTTACCGTTGATAATAGTTTCTACTTTTCTTTCAATCTTTAATACGATTTTACCTCATTGGACAGGGCCTTCATTTTCAGGTTTGTCCTTAATTACTAGTATTTATCTCTTAGAAAAATTTCCTTTAGAAACTAAATTGCCCAAAATAATTGGCTTTGCACTTGGGTTAACTCTATTTATTTGTATTAGCGGACTAATTGTAATTAATTTTTTTCCTGGGACAATTGGAAACAAAGATGACTTCAAAAAAGGAGATGGAGATTTCACTTTAGATATGTATGGTTGGTCAAAAGCAAAGGACCAAGTATCGCTTGTAATCAATGATGATATGAGAAATAAAACGATGAGTAAGGATGCATTGATTATAGAAAATAAATGGTTCCCTGCTGCTCACATAGAACATTATATAGCAAATCCCTTAAATAAAACTGTTTTGGTTTTTGGACCTATTGGTGACATACATCAATATTATTTTTTAAACAACGAAAGAAATACCCTTAAAAAAGGAGATAATGCCTATTCTATAGTGCCTTCAAATTATTCATTCGATGCAATTAAATCATTTGAAAATTTATTTTCTTCCTACGATACTGCAGCAGTAATTCCAATTTTAAGAGGAAACAAAATATCAAAAAAAATCTATTTACTAAGATTAAAAAACTATAAAAAATAAAATAGGGAGGATAAAATTTAAGTACCGCGTATTAAAATTTTAATAACCTATCCCACTATAAATTTTTTCCAAATCAATCCTTATTGTAACGTTCGTATAGATGACATCTTAACTGTAATTAAAAATTGTGAATACTTCAGTAAAAAAAAATTGCTATAGTAGAATAAAGATTATATTCAAACACTAAAATCCAGCTATTTGATTAATAAATCAACCATTCAGCTATTAAGAATTCCGTTTAGCTTTTTTCTTATGCCAGTTTACTGGTTTGCATTAAGCATTACAGATCATATAAATTGGAACAGAGCCATTTTGGTTTTTGTTTTATTGCATGCAATTCTTTACCCATCTAGCAATGGCTTTAATAGTTACAATGATCGGGATACAGAAAGCATCGGCGGTGTGGCTAATCCGATGAAACCAACAAAACAATTATATTATTTATCACTGATCATGGATGTAATTGGATTTTTCCTTTCCTTTTTTATAAGTCCAATTTTTGCTGCCTGCTTTCTATTTTTTATTATCTGTTCAAGATTATATAGTTGGAGGGGCTTGCGTTTAAAAAAATACCCGATTATTGGTTATTTGCTAGTAATTGTTAATCAAGGATCGCTGATGTTTTTTGCCATAGCTCACGGTGTTAGTAGTAATTTTACAACAGAAACCCCTTTTCTACTAATTTTAGCTGCCGGTTTACTAATTGGGGGGTTTTATCCGATTACCCAAATTTACCAGCACATTCAAGATAAAAAAGATGGTGTCAAAACAATTTCAATTTTATTAGGTAAAAAAGGCACTTTTATTTTCTGTGGCATCCTTTATTTACTTGCCTTTTATACGCTATTATCTTATTTCAGAGAAGTTGACCAACTACAAAATTTCTGGATCATTCAACTTTTTTTCGTTCCAGTGGTTTTATACTTTATTAACTGGATGCTGCAAGTATGGAAAAATCCAAATGAAGCAAATTTTAAAAAAACAATGCGAATGGTATGGCTGGCTAGCACTTGTACCAATCTAGCATTTCTAACCTTATTAATACTGAATTATTTTGGCTGATATTGTTTCTATAGCAACCGCAACACCATCCTATGCCCACAAGCAGATCGATATTTTGCATTATATGCAGAATGCTTATCAGTTAGATGCTGACGAAAAGAGAAAGTTAGCTTTTCTTTATAACCAAAGTGGAATTGAAACAAGGCATTCGGTTATTCCTGATTATAGCAAACCGAATACTGAAAGTAGCTTTTTGCCAAAAAATAATGAAGACCTTTTCCCCTCTATTGATCAACGCATGGCAGTTTATAAAAAAAATGCTTGCCTCCTATCAATTGAAGCTATCACTAATTGCATTAAACCATTTATTAGGGCTGAACAAATCACCCATTTAATAACCATCAGTTGCACCGGAATGAGCGCTCCTGGGTTGGACTTAGAAATTATGGAAGCAATGCAACTTTCACCAACACTGTTTAGAACCTCCATTAATTTTATGGGCTGTTATGCCGCAATCCATGGTTTGAAAATGGCAAAATTCATTTGTGACAGTGAACCTTCTGCACAAGTTGTTTTAGTAGCAACAGAATTGTGCACCCTACATTTTCAAAAAGAATATACCCTGGAAAATGCATCCAGTAGCCTTTTATTTGCAGATGGTAGTGCGGCAGTTTTAATTAACAATAGCACTGCCCCCGCATCATTACATTTGGAAAGTTTTTATTCAAAAGTTGCCTTTCATGGAAAAAAAGACATGGCTTGGGAAATAAGTAGCAAAGGTTTTTTAATGACGCTTAGTGGATATATTCCTCAATTAATTAAAGAAGATATAGAATTACTCGTTTCTGAAGCCCTCAAGAAAAAAGGAATGACTCTATCTGAGATTCCGTTTTGGTGTATACATCCTGGAGGTAAGAAAATAGTGGATGTGATTGAACAAAAATTATCTCTAACAGCAGATCAAACAAAATATGCAAGAAAAATACTAACGGAATATGGAAATATGTCATCACCCACCATTCTTTTTGTACTAAAAGAAATTATGAACGACAAGATAAAATCGGATGAAAATATATTTGGGGTTGCATTTGGGCCCGGACTAACCATGGAAACTTTTCTTTTAAAAAAGAATTAAATGAATCAATGATGAATTTAAAAACAAGATCCTACCAAAAAGAATTATTAGATCAAGAAGATATTCCATTTAGTGACATTACTCAGACTATGCGTGAGCTGAATACCATTAATACTTTGCTTGGCGGACATGCAATCACCATCAAAGGTTTTAAAGAATTATTAAAAGGTAAAAAAGAAATTACCGTTTGTGAAATTGGATGTGGCGGTGGTGATAATTTGGTGGCGATTGTAAAATACTGCCAAAAAATGAATATTAAAATTCATTGTATTGGCATCGATTATAATAAAGAATGCATCGCTTTTGCAAAAGAAAATAATTACTTAAAAGACAATACAGAATTTATATATAGTGACTATTCAAAAGTTCATTTTGACAATCACCCTAATATTATTTTTTCTAGTTTATTTTGCCACCATTTTACCGATGAACAATTAATTTTTCAATTAAAATGGATGCAAGAAAATTCGAGTACTGGATTTTTTATCAACGATCTTCAACGTCATTGGTTGGCTTGGTATTCAATCAGATCCCTAACGCAGCTATTTTCAAAATCGTATTTGGTAAAAAATGATGCATCATTAAGTGTAGAAAGGGGTTTTATTAAAAAAGATTGGCAGCGATTGTTTTCAAAAGCAAAGATTTTTAATTTTCAAATTACCTGGCAATGGGCTTTTAGATATTTAATTGTTCAATCCAAGAATTAAGATAATGGAAAATGAGTATGACATTGCAATCGTAGGAGGAGGTCTAGCTGGACTTTGCCTATCTATTCAATGTGCTGATGCAGGCTATAACTGCATTTTATTTGAAAAAGAAGCTTACCCATTTCATAAAGTTTGTGGTGAATATATCAGCAATGAATCGCTTCCCTTCTTAGAAAAATTAGGAGTTCCTATTACACTTTGGAATCTCCCTTCTATTAATGAGTTGAAAATATCTTCACCCAATGGAAAGGGTTACCTATTTCCACTTTCACTTGGAGGTTTTGGAGTAAGTCGATTTAAATTAGATGAATGTTTGTATCATCTAGCTATGAGTAAAGGAGTAGAAATTTATTCAAACACAAAGGTGCAGGATATCCATTTTCTTGAAGATCATTTCGAAATTAAAACGGACAAAGAAACTTATCATTCTAAATTAGCTGCAGGAAGTTTTGGAAAAAGAAGCAATCTAGATATTCGAATGTCACGCCCTTTTGCAAAAAAAAGGCCCCATGCTTTAAATAACTTTATTGGTGTTAAATACCATATAAAATACAATCATCCTAGAGAGCAGGTTGCTTTGCATAATTTTAAAGATGGCTATTGTGGAATAGAGGAAATAGAAAATGGGGAATGTTGTTTGTGTTATTTAACTACTGCAGAAAACTTAAAGAAATCAAATAATAGTATTCCTGAAATGGAAGAAAATATTTTATGGAAAAATCCGCAGTTGAAAGAAATATTCGAAAATGCTCAGTTCATATATGAGAAGCCGCTGGTCATATCACAAATTAGTTTTCAATCTAAATCACAAGTCGAAAATCATGTATTGTGTATAGGTGATGCTGCAGGAATGATAACTCCCTTGTGTGGTAATGGTATGAGTATGGCAATGCATGGCAGCAAAATTGCTTTTCAAAACATAGATTATTATTTTAAGAATGGAAGAAATCGTTTGGCCTTAGAAAAAGGATATGAGCAGCAATGGAAAAAACAATTTGCCAACAGAGTTTTTCTTAGTAAAATAATTCAACGCTTTTTTGGCAATGAACATATCACGAACTTTTTTTTATACTTCTTGAAAAAAATTCCTTTAATCAATAGAAAATTGATTAGTTCCACTCATGGGAATCCGTTTTAGTTATTAAGATTCAAAATGATTGTCTGATTTTGTTATAGTAAAATTACTGCTTAGTAAAAACCATGCAGTGCTGCCATGGAAGATTGTCTATGTTTTTATCAAATGCAAAACCTGCTGCTTTAAATTCTTTAATGGCCTGCGCTTCACTCATTTTATGAATGGTTTTAATTGGTACATTTTGATCTTCGGACCTAAATTCTACCAGCACTAATTTACCTCCAGGTTTTAATGCAGCTCGCATCGATAACGTCATTTCGTAAGGATAAGAAAATTCGTGGTATACGTCTACTAGCAACATCATGTCAATGGTGTTTTCTGGTAAAGGCAGTTTTTGTTCTGTACTCAACACAGGTACTATACGTGACAATTTTTCCTGCTTGATTCTTTCGTTTAAGTAAGCAATCATTTCTGGCTCAACGTCTACTGCAAACACCTTACCAGTTCCCACTATTTTTGAAAGTAATGCACTGTGGTATCCACTACCCGCTCCTATATCAGCAATAAGCATACCTGGTTTTACGGCTAAATTTTTTAATAATAGAGAGGTGTTTTCCTCCTTTTCTCTTTCTGGCCTTTCAAGCCAATCTATTCCGTAATGACTCATTACTTGTGCAATTTGTCTACCCATGTACCACTTATTAATACCGTTTGGATCCCCAGTCTTTATTTTATAACGATCTTGACCCATAGAAAAAATGGAGAGCGATAGAAAAGCAAAAAGTAGTATAAAGGGTTTTAATGTATGCATGGATATATTCAAATTTATAAGTTAATCTTTTAACCAACTGCAGGAATTAATCCAAATTGATAATTGTATTTGATAACACCAATCACGGAGCCATCATATTGGTGAAAGAAATTTTTTCTATTTTTAAGATTTTGTACACCCTAATAAAACTACCAGTCATTTTTGTATAGTGCATTTTCAATTTTATTTGCGGAACTATTCGAATGATATTTGAATAATTTTCTTAATTGTAGGTCGTGAAAAAAGTATACAGTTTAGACGTAGGGCGTTTCGTTGTTTTGACAACAGACATTACTGACAATCCCGTTTACTCCAAACCAATCCAATCTATGAGTAATTTAAAATCTTCTTCTTGCTTATTGGCTATCAAAAAACTCATTTGCTCAATACTTTTAAAATTAAAATTGTGTGTATTTAATTTACGCCCATAAAATTGAGGATAAAATTCACTCATTGGTAACTTAATAATTTCCCACTCTCCCGTTGTTGTAAATTGGTGGACATAAGACTCCGACTGAGAAATTTGACTTTTCAAACGAAATTCATACGACTTGCCATCTCCTTTTATACGCAATAGGATAAACTTTTTTTCATCCGCTAATTGGATTGTCTTATTCAATTGTATGGAGGCAAATCCTCCATTGTTTGCCAGTGAAACATGACCCATAAATTGTCCATTTCCAAAATCATTTAACATCAAGGAACTTTTTGAGATACCGCCCATTACTCCATCGTTTACAATTCGCCACTCATTCACTTTTGTTGATATGGTGAATTTATAGATCTCATCGGTATTTGTTTGAGTAAAGGAGCTAAGCATTAGAAAAAATAGTAGAAATTTCATGAGTTTTAATTGTAGGATGTCTTGTTCAAGCAATTGGTCTTAAAATTGGATTTTATTTAAAATTACAAGTAATCAGTTTTAACCCAAAAACTGTCAGAATAAAAATTGAAATAAAGTTAATCAAAACTAAATTAGGATTATTAAATCTTGAAACCAATTTGTAGTTGTATCATTTTTTAGGGAGTTAGGTCAAAATGGAATTGTGGGGAGTAAAAGCGTAGATTTTCTATTTAGACTACATTTTGTCCACTTTATGCTGACGTTTCACAATTTCATCTGGAAACGGACGGGCAATGCCTGTACTTTTTTCCAACGGTGTTTTTGCTCCGACTGATTTCAGGTATTTTCCCAACCTTGAAGCCAGATCCTTGACAATTTTGGGGTGGGTAATCGACAAATCGTTTTTTTCGCCGATGATGTTCATCCAGGTTCGGCCTCTTTTGGTAAACTTACCATTTCGGATGGCTTGAAAATCTGGCATGAAAATGTACCCTTAGCTGGGAAACCCTACCGGACTTTGCGCTGGGGGAAAGATGTTCAGTTATGGTTTTTAGAGGGGCGAGAATACCGAAGCAATAATGATATGCCAGATGGAGCGACAAAAACAATTTGGGGAAATGAGCAAAAGAATTGGCTCATTAACACACTTCAACAATCGGATGCAACCTATAAAATCATTTTTTCTCCTACGCCTATCGTAGGGCCTGATCGAGGCGCTAAGGCTGATAATCACTCAAATCTTGCCTTTAAAACAGAAGGCGATTGGGCAAGGAAATTATTATCGGGCCAAAAAGCCATTGTTGTCAATGGGGATCGGCATTGGCAATATGTTTCTAAGGATGCCTCGTCGGGATTAATGGAGTTTGGATCAGGGCCTGTAAGTGACTTTCATGCGCAAGGTTGGCCCCCAAATGAGAAAAGACCTGAGCATCAGTTCCTTCGTGTGGCAGGTGGTTTTTTAGGGATTAAAATGGTTTATGAACAACAAAAGCCAATTTTATACTTGACTCATTATGACGTCATGGGTACGAAGTTGCACGAAGAAAGAATCAAAAATTAAACATGTATTTTCCATTTTTATTGATTAATTTAAAAAAATCTCGCAAAGAATTGCGATTAATCGCGGACCTAAAACCTATCATTGTTATGAATAATTTATTCATTGTTGCCATTTTATTCTAGATCTTGATTTTCCATAGAGGGCTGTTTTACTCTAAAACTGTAAAGCTATATCCGTATAAGACCGTCAAATTGCCTTGGTGCAAGGGGATCATTATGCGTGGATTTGCCAATTTATCTGCAAATGAAGTATTTTTACAAAAGAAGGTAAGTGTTGCAGTTATCAGTTGGACTCAGTAATGTTGATATTTTAATAGCTGTAAATTAATGTTACATTAATCGCTTTTTATACGCCTCAAAATGTTTGAGGTTTACTCGCAATAATAATAAAAGGAAAATATATTTTTAAATAACAACGTATGAAATTTATCAACTTTGAATTGATCGTATTTGGCATCATTGTTTTTTTTAATCTACCATTAAAAGCACAATCTTTAGATCGCAATCAAAAAATGAGCGCCCTTATTAGTCAAAACTTTGCTTTTGCTGACAGTCAGTATTCTTATTTAATGAAGCAGGTATTGCCTGATAAAATGCCTCAATCCTTTGATGCTATAAACAATCAATTATTATCTCGCGAAATCACTTGGTGGTGTTCTGGTTTTTATCCAGGATCATTATTGTATATCTACGAACAAACTAAAGACGAGAAAATAAAAACAGAAGCCTTAAGAGCTTTAAAAGTAATTGAATCCAATCAAACTTATACTGGCAATCATGATTTAGGTTTTATGATGTTTTGCAGTTTTGGAAATGCCTATCGTTTATTTAAAGATGAAACTTACAAGCAAATTATTTTTAGATCTGCAGCGTCTCTTTCTACTCGTTATCGCCCTACCATGAAAGCTATTCAGTCTTGGAATAAAAATAAATACTTTAATTGTCCAGTCATTATTGACAATATGATGAACCTAGAAATGTTAAGCTGGGTAAGTCAACATGGCGGAGATTCTAAGTATCAGCAAATTGCCGAAACGCATAGCAACACATCTATGAAGGAATTTTACCGTCAAGATTATAGTTCTTTTCATGTGGTTGATTTTGACCAGACTACAGGAAAAGTATTACGTAAAACCACCCATCAAGGTGCTGCTAATACTTCTGCATGGTCTCGCGGACAGGCTTGGGGATTATATGGATTTATTACCATGTTCCGAAATACTAAAAACGAAGCCTATTTATCGCTTGCAAAAAATATTGCAGCATTTTATTTAAATCACCCCAACTTACCTGCCGACTTTGTTCCGTATTGGGATTTTGATGCTGGCCAGCAGCCTTTCGCATATCGCGATGCTTCTGCCGCTGCCATTACCTCTTCCGCTTTAATGGAATTAGCGCAATTCACAAAAGGCGAGCAAAAAGAAAAATATATTAATGCTGCTGTCAAAATGTTAGAATCATTATCTAATGACACCTACCGTGCTAAATATGGTGAAAACGGAGGCTTTTTAATTAAACATTGCGTAGGTGCTTTAACATTAAACTCTGAAATTGACGTCCCTTTAGTCTATGCTGATTATTATTTTCTAGAAGCCTTAAAGAGATATAAAGACTGGTATTTAAAATAAACTTTGACAAGCCTATTTTTTAAAACTTATTTTTTTTGTTTGTTGTTGAAGACCTATTAATAAAATTCAAATAATTGAATTAAAATTTTAGAATGAAAAAATATTCTTTTTTGTTGGGTGGCTTAATATTGATTCAAATCATACTAGTACAAAATGTTTTTTCACAAAGCATTACTTTAAAAAATAATTCAGCTATTAAAAGAGAAAATGCTGTTGTAGCAATACCTTGGGCACAAGTATTATCCAAGTATCCTACAATTGACACCAATGCTTTAGTAATCACAGAAGGTTCCAATAAAAAAATGATCAGTTACCAATTGGAGTATCAAGGAACCCCAACTATTCAAAATTTGTTAGTAGCGATTTCTATTTCGGCCAATAGTAGTGTTCAAATTCAATTGAGCAAAGGCAAACACCCTGCATTTGAAACCAAAACCTATTGCCGCTTTATTCCAGAACGCAAAGATGACTTTGCTTGGGAAAATGATAAAATTGCACACCGAATGTATGGCAAAGCTTTGGAAGCCACTCCCAAGGAAAACGCATATGGCACAGATGTTTGGTCAAAACGAACTCCTAAAATGATTATCAACGAATGGTACAGTACTGATAAATATCACGAAGACAATGGAACGGGATTAGATTATTATCATGTGGGTTATTTTTTAGGTGCTGGAGATATTGCTCCTATTTTAAAAGATTCCATTTGGTTCCCTAAAAATTATACTCGATGGAAAGTATTAGATAATGGCCCTTTAAGAAGCTCTTTTATTTTATACTATGACGCATGGAATGTGGCCGGTACCGCTACCACGGTTTCTAAACAAATTTCAATTGATGCAGGATCACAACTAAGCAAAGTGATTGCCACTTACGACTATATTGGAACTCAAGCACTCCCATTAGCTATTGGAATATCTCGCAGAGCCGAAGCGGGTGCCATGCTTTTAAATGAAAAAAAAGGTATTTTAGGATATTGGGAACCTACTCATGGGAAAGATGGAAAAGACGGAACTATTGGCGTAGGCTGTATTATACCTCAAAACGAAAAAAAAATGTCTTTGCAAAAAGGACATTTATTAGCTACCGTTTCAACTAATACGCATACCCCATTCGTCTATTATAAAGGAGCTGCTTGGAACAAAATGGGTGATATTCTTTCAGCGCAAGAATGGTTTCATTATCTAGAAAATTTTGAATCAGCATTACAAAATCCAATTGTAATTCAATGAAACATATTATTGTGGGTACCTTAAATAATATGTTTGTCAGAATGATGATTTGATAGGGCGGCAAATTGTGGATCATTAAATAACAACATACAAAACCAACATGCCGGTTTATAAATTTGCTGTTGTTGAATCCATCACTATTAAATATAGTTAAGGGATGAATGGATTGCTTCCTTTTCCTCAAAACCAGATAAATCTGAAAAACGGCTTTTTAAAATAAAATGCGCGATGACAAGGTAGTTCCAGCATCTATTCTCAGGTCCTTAATTGCTTATTCGAACCGCGAACCAGTGCCCGAACTGAAAAGCTGGATCAACAGCGAAATGCAGGTGATGTTTGCCATGCAGCAACCCAACGGGATTATTGGCGGTTGGCACGGCGACGGCAATTTTGCGCGCACTGCAATTATGAACAGCCTTTGGAAAACGCAGGGAGCAACCATTCAACCTTGGCGCGTCGATGTTATTTTGGGTGCCGAAAAAACCGAAACCGAAACTTATTTTGCTTTAACCGCTGAAACCGAGTGGGAAGGAAAACTGGTTTTCGATGCACCGCGCCACAAAACCATACTTCACCTGCCCATCGACTATCCGCGCATTAATCAGTTTCCCGAATGGTTTACGGCAGAAGATGCAAAAGAATATTCAGTTGTTTCGTCGCAAAAAGCGATTACCGGTAAATATTCAGGAACACAGTTGGTTGATGGGATTCCGGTGAAACTGAAAGCCGGGGAAAAGTTGGTTTGTGTAATTAAATGACAGAAACAATAAAGCCAATCAAGTAAAATAGAATTTACCCAACAAACAATAACCAAATTACAATCCCAGGAAATTTTCCAATGATTGTAATTTAAATTCAAACAGTATTCAGAGAGTACTTTTCATTATTTTGACCCAATAAATAATAGCCAATTTCGTATCTATAAATATATCCAACTACTACCACTGCCCCAAACAATATAAGATGAGTGAAGTTGATGTTACTTTCCAATACAAAACTTAGAAAAAATAAAATCCAACACATCTTCGTTAGAAATATCGCCTGTGATTTCTGAAATATAATGCAAACAACGACGAATATCCAAAGCCACCAAATCAGAAGCTCTGCCCGAATCAAGTCCTTGTTTTATATCTGCTAATGATTGATTAACCTGCTGTAATGCGCCGTAGTGGCGAGCATTGGTTACTACCACATTTTCAGAGACTGGTATCTCTCCAACAGTGGAGTCAAATAATGCATCCTTGATCTGCTCAATCCCCATTTTATTTTTGGCAGATATCGGAAAAATCTTTTTCACAGAATCATATTTTTCTACTACCCCGTCCGCAGCAATATCTGACTTATTACCAGCCAATACATATTTCTTATTCGACTTTTTAAATTCTTTCTCTAGCTCAACTAATTCAGCAGAGTTCATTTCATTCACATCAAAAATGTACAAAACAACATCCGCTTCCTTCATCTTCTCTAAACTCTTTTCTATCCCTACCAATTCAATTACATCTTTGCTATCCTGTCGAATGCCAGCGGTATCTATCAATCGAAATAAAATTCCTTTGATATTAATCAGCTCTTCAATCGTATCTCTAGTAGTACCAGCGATCTCACTTACAATTGCCCTGTTTTCATTTAGTAAAGTATTGAGCAAAGTACTTTTTCCTGCATTGGGTTTACCAATGATGGCAACACTGACGCCATTCTTTATAACGTTTCCCAATTGAAAAGACTCCAACAATTGCTGGGTGGTAATTTGGGCCGACTGAAGAATTGCATCAAATTTGGCACGATCAGCAAATTCAACATCTTCCTCACTAAAATCAAGTTCTAATTCTATCAATGCTGAAAACCCAATTAGCTGCTCTCGCAATTCCTTTAACACGATACTAAATCCACCACGAATATTATGCAAGGCAGTTTTTTGCGATGCCGCTGTGTTACTCGCTATTAAATCTGCTACCGCTTCTGCCTGAGTAAGATCCAACTTGCCATTCAAAAATGCTCGCTGGGTAAATTCACCTGGTTTAGCAATACGAGCTCCTCTTCGAATACAAGCTTCTATAATCTGTTGTTGAATATATGGACTACCATGACAACCAATTTCAATTACATCTTCGCCAGTATAACTCTTAGGTCCTTTAAACAATGAAACTACCACTTCGTCAATATTCAATCCTTCATCGCTCAGCATCCCAACATGGATAGAATGGGACTTTTGATTCGTAAGATCTTTAGAAGCAAATAACTCGTTGGCTAGGCCAAAAGCATTTTTACCGCTTACTCTAATTACACCAATAGCTCCTACTCCCGGCGGTGTAGCCAGTGCAACGATGGTGTCATCCCAATTGGAGATTTTCTGTAACATGTAACAAAGATACCATCTCTGAAATCGAAAGAATCAAAATCAAAGAGGCAATTTTTAAGTAAAAAAAATCCCTCTACTTTTTTTGTAGAGGGATTTGAAAATTTAAATTAATTCTTATTGTTCTTCCACAACAAAAGTAATCGGTTGACGACGATAGGCATTTACATTTCTACCGTTTTGAAGGGCTGGAGTCCATTTTGGACCACGCTTAATAATCTTGATGGCTTCTTCTTCCATTCCGTAACCATGCTTGGTTTCGGGCTGAACCTCACTGATAGATCCGTCTTTGCTCACAATAAACTTAACAATTACTTGATAAGTTCCTGAACGTGCACCGTTGTCAACAGGAGTATTCGCATTTAGGTTTTTCTGAAGATATCTTACCCATGCTGCAGTACCACCCGGAAATTGAGCTTCGTTTTCTACCTTCGTAAAAACCTTGTCCTCATCATCCGCTTTAGGTGCTTCTACAATCTGAGTTCCTTTATCCTCAACAGGAGCAACAATTTGCGTTTTATTGTCACTTTCTACCGTTTTGGTACTGATTACCTGATCCTCTTTAATTTCCTCAATCTTCTCATCTTCTTTCACCTCTTCATCTTTCACAATCTTTGGAGGGGTAAATTTCACCTGATTAATTTCGGGTGGTGGTGGTGCCTTTGGAGGAGGAGGTGGAGGAGGTGGAGGAGGAGCATCATTTTTCTTTACTTCTGCCATCTGGGTATCCAATACCTCTATTTCAACCTTAGAATTTTTTGATATATAATCGGATAAAATAGTTCCGAGAAAAGCCAACAATACCAATGAAATAGTAATAATGACGGCGTTCTTTAAACGGCTATTATAGGTTTTCCGAAGATCATAAGCTCCGTACTGCTTATTTTTTCCATCGAAAATAATATCGAGGATGTCGGCAGTTAAAATTTTATTTATTTCCATTGTTAAAGACTTTATTAGTTAGATTAAAACGTAACCAATTACATAAATTATTTAATGCCATTTGCATCTTCTGTCAGTTTAATTAATTGAGCTTCTGTGTCACTCATTTCCACCTCAGCATAGTGCCCTGGAGGAACCGCACTGATGGCCATTTCATCTAAGATATCAATCGCATTTTTAAAGGTAGCTTCCTTATCTGATTTAATGATGTACATCAAATCTCCAATGGGAGTTGCCTTCTTTTTGTCGAGAATAACCTGACGAATATCTTTGAAATTGCTGCTTTTAAACTGACTAGACGCTTCTGTAGGAGACAACTCACCGAAATAATAATATACTTGATCATCTTTTCCCAATAACAAAGTCATTGCACCAGAATTTTTAACTTTCAACTGGTTGTTAGGATCTTCTTTTGGTTCATTCATAGACATCGCTGTAGGCGTGCTCATGGTTGTTGTAAAAACAAAGAATGTAATCAATAGAAATCCCAAATCCACCATTGGTGTCAAGTCAACTCTGGTACTCGCCTTTTTGGCCTTTTTTACGCCAGGCCCTTTTTTATGTCCGCCACCGGACGATGTATCCAATTCTGCCATATCGGTAGTTTTAAGTTACTTCCCATTTTAAAAGGAAGCAAACGTTGGGTTATTGTTATTTTTTTGGAGGGTTCAAAGCCAATTCTGAATCAACTGGAACACCTTCTGGATTAGTTACAATCTTGAACTTGAAAATATCATTTCTTTTAAACGCATCTTTGACGAATTTAAAGGTTGGATATTTTGCTGCGTTATCTCCCTTTACTAGCAAATTCAGATTGTCCATACTTTCACCTGAATATGACCTTACCACACTTCCTACCCAATCAGATAACTCATTGTTCAGACTATCTCCAACAGGTATACCTTCCATTTGCTTTGGTTCCATGGGAGTTTCCAATTGTAACATGCTTTTCATCTTATTAAATGGCATTCCGTAAAATTCCATCTTTCTAAGCTTCGTCATTTCTTCTGGTGTCAACCCTAGAGCCTTTGTTGTGTTAATATCTTCAAGAATTGCTTGCTTCTTAGCCCTGTCACCCAACATCAGGTATACTTTACCCTCTTTGTTTAAAGTAACCAATATGGCATCATCCTTAGCTATTCTAGTAGATATAGAAGAAGGTGTAACTACAGTTACCGCTTCAGGTGGTTTGGTCTTGGTTGCCAGAATAAAAAAGGACAACAGCAAAAAAGCCACATCACACATCGCAGTCATATCCACCGCTGTACTCTTTCTTGGTAATTTAACTTTTGGCATTTTAAAATATTTTTATTGTTTTACTATTGGATGCTAAATAATTGAAATCACTGTACAAATTATTTGTAAAGTGAACCAAAACTTTGCGTTAATGTAAAACCTGACTCATCAATACCGTAGGTGATTCCATCAATACGTGTAGTGAAAACATTATAAAATATAATAGCCAATGCTGATGTACCAATACCTAATGCAGTATTATATAAGGCTTCAGAGATACCAACAGACAATTGAGTTGCTGCAGCACCACCACCTGAATCTTCTCCAAGTGCAGAGAACGCCTTAATCATACCTACCACCGTTCCTAACAATCCAATCAAGGTTGCAACTGAAGCAAGGGTTGATAAGAAAACCAAGTTTTTTTCCAACATAGGTAATTCTAATGAGGTAGCTTCTTCTACTTCTTTTTGAATTGCCATTATTTTTTGATCAGAAGATAATTCTGTATTGCTTATCATCTCTTTATAACGATGTAATCCAGCTTTCATTACATTTCCTACAGATCCTTTTTGTTTATCGCATTCTGCTAAAGCAGCATCTACATTTTTATTTGCTAAATGATATTGTACTTTACGAACAAAATCAGCATTGCTTCCTGTTCCAGTTGCTCTGGTAATAGTTAACATTCTTTCTATTACAAAAGTAACAACGATCAAAAGGCAACCAATAAGTATTGGTACAATGATACCTCCTAAATACATTTTATTCAATGCGCCTTTTGGGCCTTCGTGAGCTGGCCAGAATCCTCCAGAGGCTGGTTTAGTAAACCCAGATGCGTCTCCTAAAATAAATCTCCAGAAAACATATCCAACAATGATACAAACCAATGGGGCAATCCATGAGATCGCATTACTAGATTTTTTTACTTGTACTGATGTAGATGGTTTTACATTTGCAGTTGATTTTGTTTCTGCCATAACGTTCGTTTTTTTTGTGTTAATTTGAAAATTGGTTTTTAAAAAAATTTCGTTTTACAATGCTAAGCAAAAAAACTATTCCTACCATCAAATGATTAATAGAAATATTTTGTTGAGGCACAAGTTAATTAAATATTTGAATGAAACAACTTAGCCAAAAAAAAATTAAAACTTAATTAATAATAGCAGGTGAATATTAAAAAAATATTAAATTCAATCTACCACAAAAGAAAAGATTTGAGGAATTTCTATTCATAACGCAAAGCCACAATCGGATCGAGTTTGGATGCCTTATGGGCTGGGTAAAGACCGGCTAAAAGTCCTACCAGAGAGCATACCACCACCCCAATCAAAATCCATAGCCAAGGGATAACAAAACCTGTTTTAAGAATAACAGCAACAATATTTCCAAATAAAATACCCGAAATGATGCCCACAAATGCCCCCATTAGACTTATTAAAATAGATTCCCATAGGAACTGAGCTCTTACCTCTGCGGCCTTACCGCCCAAGGACTTGATGAGCCCTATTTCCTTAGTACGTTCATTTACAGCAACTAACATAATATTCATCAAACCTATAGCCGCTCCAATCAACGTAATTAAGGCAATAGCCAAAGTGGCATATTTTAAAAAACCTAAATTTTTCATCAAAGATTGAGCGATGCTGTCACTTTGGTCAATATAAAAATTATCATCTTCCTTAATATCCAACTTTCGGACTGGCCTAAAGGTCCCTTTTGCCTCCCCAATAGCTACCTCCATCATTTTTAAATCACTAACCATCACAGCAATATTGTAAGACTTTCCTTCAAAACCAAACATTCTTCTTATATTATTATAAGTGGTTATAACAACTTTATCAGAATTCATAAAAGCACTACTACCCTTATCTTTCAAAATACCAATCACTCGGTACTTTGTATTGGATACGCTTATGATTTTATCTAGAGCTCTTTGGGTATTTTCACCAAACAATTTTTGAGCAATTACATTTCCAATAATACAAACACTTCTTCCAGATTCAACATCGGATTCATTAAAATCCCTTCCATCAGACAATTCATACCCATTCAGTTGTAAATAATTTTCATCTCCGCCTAGAACACGTATATCTGGATTTGTTTTTTTTGAATCCGTATTAACAATAACTCCCCCTGGTCCTGGTAATCCAATGCCTACCATTGCTGGAAAAGGATACCGCTCTTTAAAAGCTCTGGCCTCAATATAAGTGATCACTTTTCCCTCATTAGACTTTTTTACGACCAACGATTTTCGAGAGGATTTTTTGGCTTCTTGACGATTGGGTCCGCCGCCGAATTGAATATTACGCTCCCTAAAACGAATACTAAATGCATTAGCACCCATCGTAGAAAAGCTCTTTGTAAGGCTTTGATTAACGGCTTCCACAGCAGTAATAATAGCTATTAAAGCCATTATACCCAAGGCAATAATAATTACCGTAATCGCTGTTCTTAAACGGTTACTTTTAATGGTATTGTATGAAAGTATTATGGAGTCTGCTGTCTTCATGAAAATTTAATTCATTATAAAGTTAATTCCGAAATAGTATACGCATGAAAAAAAGATTATAAGCGGTAATTAACAATGCATAAATCGCTTGGGGAAGTTAATTATCGGAATTTTTATACATAAAAATAAATTCAAAAAAATCCCAATTCTCTCCAAAAAATACTATTTATTAATGAAATCAAAAACGAATCGAATCAGTAATCAAGGAAGGGAATATTCCTAATAATATAATTAAGATGGCTGTTAGAATTAAAAGTACTTTAAATCCAGTGGTGATACTAGCGCCTACAGCAATAGAACCATGGTCTTGAATATCCTGAGCAGCTTCCTTAAAAAACATTGCCTGGATTATTTTAAAATAATAGTAAGCACTCACTGCTGCGCAAATGATTGCCCAAAATACTATCCAATGATGATGTCCGTCACGAATAGCTGCTACCAACATTAAAAATTTACTTTGAAACCCAGCAGTTAGTGGGATACCTGTTAATGACAATAAAAATACAGTAGCAGTAACCGCTAATACGGGCTGGCTTTTTGCCAATCCATTAAAGCCATCGATCGTGTAATCATACATCCTGATCAATATTGCAAAAAGGCCGATCGTAGCAAAACTATAAGCAGCAGA
>Ga0164295_10000700_pt1 | contig 28086 bp, 18 predicted proteins | sample GEODES006metaG_FD_111798 | JGI IMG/M metagenome (GOLD analysis project Ga0164295, IMG submission 111798) | Oligotrophic lake water microbial communities from Sparkling Lake, Wisconsin, USA - GEODES006 metaG | ecosystem: Environmental > Aquatic > Freshwater > Lake | place: USA: Sparkling Lake... | reverse complement strand
TATTTCTACTTCCTATCTGAATGCATCTTTTGCATCTAGTATAGGAGGCCTTGGAACTTCTGGATATATAAGTAGTTCTAGTTATCAAAGTAATGTGGGTGGGATTGGTCTTATAGGGTATGTTGTGACGTCTAATGTTCAATCTACAGTTGTGGGTTTAGGATCTTCTGGATTTATAAGTTCAATTGCTGCATCTGTTTTTGTATCGACGGTTGTAGGCCTGGGTTCTTCAGGATATCTAAGTTCTCTACGAACGCAGTCTACAGTGGCAGGGCTTGGATCTTCAGGATATATTTCTACTTCGTATGTAACGGCAACGATTACTTCAACAGTTGTTGGCCTCGGTTCAATAGAATATATTAGCACTGCCTCACTTGTTAGCACAGTGAGTGGAGTTGCATCTTCACAATTTTTACAACTATCAAATTTACAATCGAGTGTTCAAGGTCTAGGATCATCTGGATACTTGAGTTCATTTGTAGGATCAAATCTAGTATCTAGTATAGTTGGCCTTGGTTCTTCAGACTATATAAGTTCTTTACAACCACCTCTACTTTCTACAGTGGCTGGTATTGGATCTTCAGGATATATATCTACACCCTATGTTACTGTAACTATTGTTTCTACAATTGGTGGCCTTGGATCTGCAGGTTATATTAGCACTGCATCTCTTGTAAGCACGCTAATGAATATACATATCACTGGGTATGTATACATACAGGATTTACAAACGAGTATTAAAGGTTTAGGAACTTCTGGGTATATAAGTTCAATTTCTCCTTCTACTGTTATAGGTCTAGGATCTTCAGGCTATTTAAGTTCTTTACAACTACAATCTACTGTTGCCGGTCTTGGATCGTCAGGATATATATCCACTTCTTATGTAACGGCAACTATTGTTTCTACGATTGGCGGCATTGGATCTGTAGGATACGTGAGTTCTGCGTCTCTTGTAAATTCAGTAATTAATCTTGGAACTTCTGGATATATCAGTAATGTAACATTTCAATCTACGATGATAGGTCTAGGAAGTTCAGGATATTTGAGTTCCATTGCTGCGTCTATAATGGCATCCACTGTTGTAGGGATAGGTTCTTCACCATATATTTCTACACTAACTCTCAATACGAATCTTGCATCTACAATCAGCGGCCTTGGATCTTCAAGATATATTTCTACTTCTTATGTAAATTTGACGAATGTATCTACTGTTATAGGAATTGGATCTATAGGATATATTAGCTCGGCATCACTTGTGAGCACAGTGGCTGGCCTTGGACTTTCAGGTTATATCGCTGTATCCAATCTTCAATCAAGTATAAATGGTCTAGGAAGTTCAGGATACTTGAGTTCTATTGCTGATTCTATAATTGTATCTACTATTGTAGGTATAGGTTCTTCAAGATATATAAGTTCTTTACAACCACCTCTACTTTCTACAGTAACTGGAATTGGATCTTCTGGATATATTTCTACATCATTCTATCAAACTATAGCAAGTTCAACGATTGTGGGTCTAGGATCTCTAGCATATACCAGCAGTGGTTCATTTATTCTACCCTCAACAGTTGCCGGCCTCGGTTCTTTATCGTATTTTAGTAGTATAACTAGTATTGTTTCAACTACAATTGGTCTAGGCACATCTGGTTATTTAAGTTCTTTGCAGACAATTTTAGTATCAACGACAACAGGACTTTTATATATAAGTTCTATAAGTTTTCAATCAACGATTATAGGAATTGGCAATACGTATACTTCTACGATTGGATTCAATACGAGTATAACTTCTACCGTATCAGGATTAGGCACTTTAACATATATAAGTAATCCTAGACTTGTTCTAACTTCTACAGTTGCAGGGCTTGGTTCAAGTAGTTATGTAAGCTCATTTAACACAGCATCTACTGTAATTGGACTAGGCACACTGAGATATATAAGTAGTGCTGCCCTTGTTCTAGCTTCTACAGTAAGGGGTCTCGGTTCTTCTAGATATTTATCTTCAACTGATCTAAGAGTTAGTAGTTTAATTACAAGAAGCACAATTAGTTTGACTGATCTATTAAATAATGCTAGCACCACGACTCTGTTCAATTCAAACTCTACACTTTATTATACTACAAGTAATTTAATTAATGATGTAATATATACACCTGTGTCTGAAAGTGTTGTAGTTGCAGGTGGAACTACAACAAATAGTTTAGTATATACAGAAGATGGTATAAACTGGATTATATCGGCGAATGGAAATAGTATTATTACTAGAGTGAATGCTGTTGCGTGGAATGGTATTTTATGGGTTGCAGGTGGTTCAGGCACAAATACTTTAGTATATTCACAAGATGGAATAACTTGGTTCGCATCGGCGAATGGAAATAGTATTTTTGCAACGCAGGTAAATACGGTTGCATGGAATGGAAGTCTATGGATTGCAGGTGGGCAGACAACTGGTTCAGCTGGAGCTTTGGCATTTTCTTATGATGGAATCAATTGGACTTCTATAAATAATACTGGGGGGATAACTACAACGATAGTTACAGTTGCATGGAATGGAAGTTTATGGGTTGCGGGTGGTCAAGCAGGAAGTGCTGGTGCTTTCGCTTATTCTTATGATGGATTGAATTGGATTGCTTCCTCTACTAATGGGGGTATAAATAATCAAGTAAATGCCGTTGCATGGAATGGAACTTTATGGATTGCAGGTGGTGTTAATTCTTCTAGTAGGAGTAGTTTAGCATATTCCTATAATGGAATTATCTGGACACAAATTACTGAAATTATTATTAATGGACAAACGGGTGTAGAATTCGGAATCTATTCTATTGCTTGGAATGGATCTTTGTGGCTTGTAGGTGGAAGAAATAGTAGTAATAATCCTAGTGTAATTTCTTCAACTGATGGAATATCTTGGTCAAGTGGAACACAAATTTCTTTAGGGGCTCTTGGTTATCAAATAAATTCTATTACATGGAATGGATCTCTATGGATTATTGGTGGTAGTGGATCAACAAGCGCATATTCATTGGATGCCACTACCTGGACAACATCTAAAAACTTTATTGGAACTATCAATGCCATTGCATCTCGGCGCATCCTACCTTCGATAGGTTATAGTCATGTAAGTGCATATATTCCTACAACGATTAGCACAATATATTATATTTCTCCAACAAATCCTATAACCGTCACTAGCTCAATCACTCTTACCAATCAAAGTGGATCTCTCATAGTTTCCACGAATTCTGGGAATATCTCAACTTATCTACAAATAAATATGATTTCAACCGTTGCAGGATTAGGTAATTTTTATATAAGAAGTGCTCTAGTGTCAACAGTTAGAAACCTTGGTTCTGTTGGGTATACTAGCACGGCAAGTTTATTTTCAACGGTTACTGGATTAAGTCAATCTGGTTATATTCAAGGGAATTTATTCTTTTTATTATCGTCTGTTAAAGGATTGGATACAGCAGGATACATTAGCACACTTGATCTTATATCAAGCACAAGAGGCCTTGGATCATCCGATTATATTTCATCAACTACTCTTACTAATAGTATAGGGTCTACTATACAAGGATTGGGCACATATGCTTATTTTAGCTCTATAAACGTATTATCTAGTTTTGTGGGACTTGGATCTATAGGATATATTAGTTCACCAAATTTAACATCAACTGCATCAGGCCTAGGTGCGTCTGGATATATTACTACATTTGATCCTGTGATCATATCTACTGTAATAGGACTTGGCAGAGGAAGATATATTAGTTCACTAGATCTGGCTTCTACAATAAGAACTTCTCAATATCTTACTACACCGTATGTAAACAGTTCTATAATTTCAACCACTGCAAATCCAACTTATACAAGAACTGTATACAATACAATGGTATCTACAGTAAGAGGCATTGGTAATCAGTATATTTCCACATTTAGTCAAATATCTACAATTAACGGCCTTGGTTCTTCAAGTTATATTAGTTCTGCAACAATTCTTTCAACCGTAACTGGCCTTGGAATAACATATATTAGCTCACAAAATATAGGTGAGACAATTAATTCAACAGTAATAGGATTAGGAAGTTCTTATATAAGCACTACCTCTCTATATTCAACGGTATCTGGTCTTTTTACAGATGCATATGGAAATCCTCGAACTTTATTATCCACGGTAACAGGATTAGGGTCTTCTGGATATATTAGTTCACCAGATAGAGTTTTGACATCTACTACAACTGGAGCAGTGCTCTCAGGATATGTGAATAATTCAACAATAATATCTACAACAAGAGGATTTCAAACAAGTGGATATTTATTTGGACGTGTGACAGATCCACTGTTGCCTGAAGTGGCTATTGGTTCTAATGCAGGATTGACAAATCAAGGCTCACAAGCTATTGCCATTGGATTTAGTGCCGCTTCTACAAATCAAGCTATTCAATCGATTGCTATAGGTTATAATACAGGGAATGGTGATATAGTGGGACGTAGTGGACAAAACATTGCTATTGGTTTTTTTGCAGGATATTCTAATCAAGAATCTAATGCAATTGCTATAGGTTACCAAGCAGGATATTCTAATCAAAGTAGTTTTGCTATTGCTATTGGATATCAAGCAGGATTTTCTAGTCAACAACTAAATGCAATTGCTATAGGGTGTAATGCAGGATATTTAAATCAAAGCACAAATGCTATTGCTATAGGTAGAGAAGCAGGATATTCAAATCAGCAAGCTAATTGTATTGCCATTGGATTTCAAGCAGCAGGATTTTCTAATCAAAGCACAAATTCAATTGTTATAGGAGCGCAGACTGTAGCTACTTCAGCCAGTTTGGCTGGGGAAAATTCTATAATTTTATTTGCTTCAAGGAATAACACAATAAACGTTGATATTAAATGTGCGGCAAACTCAATATTTATTCAGTCAGACAATACAGGTGGTAATAACGATCTTCTTGGAAGTAACTCTGTGTTTATTCTCGTTCTTACTCAATTTAGAACACTCACTACTGCTAATTATTGTGTATCAATACAAGGTTCTACTAACGGTGGTGCTGCATTTATGGGTGATTATACCGTGGGGTTGAACGCATTCAGCCCAGGGGGACCAGTTGGTGTTGGCTCTATAATGTTACCTCCTAAAAGAACTAGTGTAAGCTCACAACTAATGCCTGCTATTTATTGTGTAGGATTGACTGGTGGCAATTATAGTGTAATGCTAAATCAAACTCCCAATACTGGGGAAGTTACATCTAATGCAGATTATTGTGTTTATGTAGGTTTTGGACCAGGATCAGCTAATGGCAACTCAACAGGGACAGGAAATCTTGGCCCCGTTGCAGGACAATGTTCACATAATGTTATGATTGGAAATTGCGCTGGTGCGTCGCCAACAAATACATTGAATTTTACTGGTGCAAATGGATTTGGGTGTGTTTTTATAGGTTGTAATGCTGGTGCTTATAGTCAAGAGGGTTATTTAAATAATATATTTATAGGAGCTCAAGCGGGATTTGCAGCAAATGTTGGAACTGCGACAGCACAAGGAAGATTTATAAAAGGACCAAGATTTAATACAATTGCTATAGGACATCAAGCATTTTCTAATTTACAAGGTTCAAATGGTATTGCTATAGGATATCAAGCTGCATCTAATAGTGTAAGCACTACTGGAATTGCTATAGGTTTTCAAGCAGGGAGGTCGGACGGTCAAAATCAAACTTCAATTGCTATAGGATATCAAGCAGCTTTAAATGGACAAAGCACGAATTCAATAGCTATTGGTTATAATGCCGCTTATTTTGGACAAAGCACGAATTCTATTGCCATAGGATTTCAAGCAGGATATTCAAATCAAAGCACGTTTAATATTGCCATAGGATTTCAAGCCGCTTCAACATTACAAACATCGCATGCTGTTGCCATAGGTGCTAATGCAGGTCAAAGTAGACAAGGACAAAATGCGATCGCTCTAGGATATTTCGCAGGTGTCAGTTCACAAACTTCAAATTCCATTGCAATCAATGCTTCAGGAAGAAGACTAAATACAGTAAATATTAGACAAACTACAGGGCTCTATGTAAATCCTGTGCGATTTGCTACAAATATAACAAGTTCTGTAGTGGCTTCTTATGATACAAATACATCAGAATTATTCTATACAGATACAGTAACTGTAAGCACACTTACTTCTAGAGATGCAATTCTTATAGATGGATCTTTTGTAGGTTCAGATAGTAATATAAAACAAAATATATCTTATGCTGATTTATCCATATGTTATTCCAATGTAAAAAATCTTCCTCTACGATATTTCGGTTATATTCCTTCCTATGAAACTTCAAAGCTTGATAAAAATCAATTAGGATTTATTGCTCAAGAAGTCTATACAATATTTCCCAAGTCTATTTTCAGCACTTTTAATAGGGTTATCACTTCAAATATTTTCAGCACTTTTAATGAGGATCTCAGTTCAAATATTATCAGCACTTTTAATGAGGATCTCACTTTAAATATTTTCAGCACTTTTAATGAGGATCTCAGTTCAAATATTATCAGCACTTTTAATGAGGATCTCAGTTCAAATATTATCAGCACTTTTAATGAGGATCTCAGTTCAAATATTATCAGCACTTTTAATGAGGATCTCACTTTAAATATTTTCAGCACTTTTAATGAGGATCTATCGTCCGTTGTCCTAAATCTGAATTTTGACCAAATTTTCTTATCACATTACGGAACAACTCAACTCTTATTATCTTCTATAGAGTCTTATGAGTCCTCCATAAATATCCTACGAACTGTGAAGCTACAACAACAGTCTACTTTACAAGGACAACAACTTGAATTATTAAGTCTAGAGAATTCTTACGAAACTCTCATATCGAAAGTGAGTTCTTTTGTCGGCCTTCGTTCCATTCAGAATTCGTAAAAAATCTGTAAATTAGAATGGCAGCTCATGAAATAATTCCTAGACTCTGGCTGGGAAATCGTAAAGCTGCCTTAGATACTGAATGGTTAGGTGTAAAAGGGATTCAGTGTGTATTCAATTGCACCAAAGATATTCCTTTTGTTCCTTCCATCCAGCGCAAATATCGTGTGCCTGTGGATGATAACTTAGAAGCAGAGGAAATACGGAACTTGGAACTCTGGTCCTATGAAATTGTGTATAAAATGTCTCGTGAATATAAGACCGGCCAACCTATACTGGTGCATTGCGCAGCCGGCATGCAACGATCTGCTGCATGTGTAGCGATGTTTTTAATGGCGACTCAAAATATCACACCCGATCAAGCAATTCAATATATTCGCTCCATTCGCCCTATCGCTTTTTTCCCAAATGCGAATTTCCGTGGAGCTTTGGATGGATTCTATAAGGCCTTTCAGCGCACTATGGCACCTATTCCTAATTCCGTGTCATTTATAAAGTAGAATAAAGTAGAATGAACTGGGAAACTGTTCTAAATGAAAAGATGGAAGGACTCCGTGATTCCTTCCATGAATTCATAGAAAATGGCGGGACAGAAGAAGAATGTGTAGACTTGCTCAATGAAAACTTAGGGTATATGGGAATTCATGCCTATTTTACCGATCCGAATTCTACAAATCGTATTCAATTACCTTCTACCGAAGCTTTGGCAAAACTCTATGCAAATCGTCAACCTATTCCTCCAACTCCAGGATATAGAACACCTGTTCGTGGACCTGTCCCTGCACCTGTATCTAGAGGATTTGTAACTCCCGCTGCTCCTGGAACTCCTTTTTCTCCTCCTAGACGTAACGAAGCTTCCAGAAAACGCTCACGTCTTGAGAATATATTAAGAAATAATAATAATCGCAATAATAATGCGAGAAGAACAAGAAAGAAATAAAATTTCCAAGTAGATGGCTTCAAGGCCTGCAAATCCTTTTTACAATCAAATAACAAGTGTAAAAGAGGATTATGTAAATAATGCAGGGGCCCCATCTTCTGTTGACTTGCCCTTAGTCACTCTTCCTGCCGGCACAATCTTATTCCGAGGACTGAAAATTCCTGATGCTCGCAAGGGTGAAGATATTCGTTCTTTCTATCGTGATTTTCTAGGAACTCCTGAAGGATCTGAAGAAGTCTGTCTTTCCCCTGTTCACAATGTTTTCTTCTATCCCTTTCCCTATGTGGCCTTCGGTGCGCACAATGTAGGCAAGACTTTCACGATCATGCAAATGGTCGTCCTCGTTCATCCTATAACCGTGGTAGCTTGTATTGGCCCTTCCCCCTTTGTGCGTGGAGTATCCAAAGCGTATAGCGGGACGGCACCTTGGCAAAGATGTAATAATTTTTCCGGTCCTGACTATGATTGCCACCCACAAAGCGAAAGAGAAGCAGATGCTAAAACCTATGACAACTGTCTAAGTCCAGAATATCAAGTGCGTTCTGGAACTCGTGGGTGGATGGCCATCGCCAATTTAGATTCTATAAATCCTCGTCACAGTAAGTGGATTCAACAAAAGACAGAAAGCACAATGGGCACTTTCCTCCGTTCTCTAAATACGCAAATACCCGGTGAAGGAAAGGCAGCGGTCGCATGGGCCTATACAGATGCTACAAGAAACGCCGGTTTTCCCGAGATTGCCTTATATCCTTATCGCACGCACAAAGGCCGGCGACTCATTACTCGTTATTGCCCGAATGAAAAAGCGGCCATACGCTTATTGGAGAAAGAAGCTGCAAGTGATAATTTGAATTATTTACCGATTGCGGCCTTTACCAAGAATGGTGTTATAGATATGGTAAGTGGCTATTTTAGTTATGATCGTCTAGGAGTGACGGAAAATGCGTTTGATGCAGAGTCTGCTCAACAAGCCATTCTTGCAAATGTGCATACATTTATGGAGATGGCACAGACCCGAGGACTTACATTACCTCATTATGGCTTTTCGAAACTGATGTTTGATAGTCGCACAGGATTTTTCGCACTTGACAAAGTCGTGCCTTTTTCATTGGCTATTCAAGGTGTGCCTTATAGATCCTTATTGTTTTCATTGGAGGGTGAAGAAGCTCAGAAAAGGGCATTGAAATATATGTTGATCTTCCGTAATTTCATGCCCGAACATTTTTTGGAGCGATTTCCCATAGATCCGAAATTTGTTGTTCGTCGTGCCATGATCTTTAATCGTTTTCCTGTATTAACGGAACTCTTCACAGAACTGCAACTCAATGTGCCGAGAGACTACTTAGAACCTTTGGGGAGAGCTGGACGTTTATATAAGAGAGAAACTGTGAAAGTGAATAAAGTTCCTAAACCACAAGCACCTGCTCCAATTCGTGCACCTGTAGCTCAGGCTCCGCCAATAGTGAATCAACCGTCGCCTGCCTATGCTGCAGTAACACCACCTGCAAATGAGCAATCGCCTGCCTATGCTGCAGTAACGCCTCCTAACGGAGTAAAGACACCTAACGGAGTAAATACACCTGTCCAACAAGTCGGCGGATTCGGTGAAGATTTGGCACGCCAATACGCATCACTCTTTGCAAATGTATGGAAAAACAAGAAATAATAAGAAAAAAGAGGTCTAAATACACAAAGGCTAAAACAACAGTATGAATATTGCTGTTTTAACGTATGGACAATACAGGGCTGCCGAAGAATGGTTTGAAAAGAATATTCTCACTCTAAAATCTATGTTTTCCGAACCTAATACTACTTTTGATATCTATATATTAACAAATAAAGAAGATAAAAGTAATTATTCTGAAAGTCTTGAAACATATGTAAAAGGTGTTATTGCGAAACATGGAATCAATCTAAAAATGCACGAATTCTGGGAGGACTTCCAAGACTGTTATGCTGTAGAAGATGAAATAAGAACATATATAAAGACACTCGCAAAGGCAGAAGGAAAAGAATCTATAGGAAGTTTGGGATTAATGGAATATCGCAGATACATTCTTTTAAAACGGTTTGAAGTCCTTTCAACAAGCATACAATATGATGCCGTTCTTTATAACCGTATCTTTGACACCAGCCAAAAGCTCTTGCGTCCTATTCTACCTCTTATAAAAGAACCAAGATATTCTGAAACATTATATTTCTTTATGGATCATTTCTTTATGGGATCGAAAGAAACTATGAAGCGTCTTTTATCTTTCGGTTCTACTACAGAAAATTACAAGCCTTTTGTTTGGACTTCGGAACTTACACAAGAATTTGCAGAATTTGACTGTGTATTAGCACAAACAAAACCCATATTTTGTCAAGAAACCCAATTATTCCAGTATATACGAAAGACATTTAAAATCTGGAAAAGTATTCGTTATGACTTTAATGCCCCTGCAGATACACCGAATAATAAGTCTGCATATTTGAGCATACGATTTGAACGCATAAATATTATACCCAAACGTATTTTACAGATTGCTATAGGGGATGCTTATGTGGGTTCTTTACCTCTTGAAGATGTAAAACAACATATTCTACAAAATCATAATACTGAATATGAGTATACTCTTTTTACGGACGACGCATGTAAAAAATTTTTGAAGGAATCCTTTCCAGAATATTCTAACTTATATACAAGTCTACAAAAGCCTCAATATAAATCTGATCTTATCCGTTATCTCTATCTGTATAAGAACGGTGGATACTACATTGACATCGATCTATTGCCTTTACTACGGCTATATACGATTTTTGAATCTGCAAAGTGTGCACCACTCTTTTTTACAGTGGGTGCCCATACGAACTCTAAGAAGAATACCTTTGAACTATGCAATGGATTTATTGGAGCTAAGCCTGGAAACCCCATTTTCTTAGAACTTGTGAAACTGATGGAACAAGAACCGAATCCTGAAGATTATGGAATGAATGTAAAAAGGTTATACAAGACAATTTCATCAAGACATTCAATGACACCTTTCCAAATGGAAAACTCTATTTATCTATTCCGTGAAGTCCAGCACATGGGCAAGTATTATATTGTAAATAAGAAAGAAATCATTGTTCACTCGAATGGTCATGGGTATCCTCAGAAAAAGGTCTAAGGCTTATAACCAGTAAACAAGTCAGATCGAATGTTATATTTGGCGTATGATAATGCTGCGTTGCCCGATGGTGCAGGTGGACAAATTCAAAGAATCTTGAGTATTTATTTAATTGCTCGGCATTACGGTATTGGTTATATTCATCAAGGAATTCAAAGCTTATCGTATCAAGGTTCTACCTGCATGGAAAAGAATAAAGACGATCCTGAACAAATTGTAAAATACAATGAACTCTTTAATCTCCCTTCAGCACCCATGGTTCAGTTTCATGAGGCGTATAAGGTCTACGATATTTCTGAAGAAATTATTCGTGAAAAGTTCAGCATGGAAAAGAATGTATTATTAGTCATTCAACACGCCGGCACATATATTGACGAGCATCCTGAACGTATTTTAGATGGTGTAGACTTGCCCTGGAACTTTCCTTGGAAGTATCACGCCGACCCTACCAAAGACTTAGTGAAAGTCGCTGTCCATGTAAGAAGAGGTGAACTATTTGTAGTGGATTCTACTCGTATGTTACCGAATTCTTACTATGTAGAATGTATGCGAGCCATAGAGAAGATTCTGAAAGATGCAGGGATGAAGTATGAATTCCACTTTTACACAGAACAACTTACAAAACCTACAACAATTACACCAGGCCATCACGGAATTTGTAATCGCATTAAAGAAGCCGTGACCGTGCGACCTGAGGACAACCATTTAGAAGATTTCGCCGAATTTAAGAATATTATTTATCACATTAATGGATGCCCTGTCCAGACTCTTATAGACTTGACTACGGCTGATGTATTATTAGCCAGTCGTTCTTCTTTTAGTTATGTTGCAGGAATGGTGAAAAAGGAGGGTGTTGTTTTATTCCATCCTTTCTGGCATAGTCTAGCACCTTCATGGATTCCTACACGATCTGCAAGCGATATTGTAAATGCGAAAGATCTGATTTTGAAAAAACTGAATGCGGCTATTATTCCGTAAAAGATTCTTGTATTTGTGTAAAAGAGGATGTCTGCGATGCCTATGCGGCCTACAACGGATCTTGCTACAATTTTGGAAAATCGTAGCCAGTTTCTTGAACTTACAAAGGCCCAGGCCGAGTTTGTAGTGACACGATACCAAGAAGACTTGACTTGGACGAAGGGGTTTGAACATTTACTTACAATATATAACAAGGGCTTGAATGACCTAGACATTTCAGGGGCGACGTTTATATCCGTGCCGAATTTTGGTGCTGGTCTTGAAACAGTCTTGCGGCATATTATTATGCGTTATGATTCTTTGGCTGATGTAACTATGTTCTGTCAAGGTCAAATTGCTGATCGTGAAGATCAACCGCTATATCCTTTAGAATGGTATTTTGATTTTACTACAGAGTTCTCACATACTGATCCTCAAATTCATAGAGATCATGATGGAGTTTCCAAAAAAGGTGTAAAAGGTGTATTGACCGATTCTTATGATGGTCCTCGGAGTCGTTTTTTCTCAAGGGTGAGTGGAGATTCTTGTAAGGCTGTGCGTGATCGGACATTGCGGGAATTTCGGGAAAAGGTGGTGGGAATTCCTTATAAATATTTGGTGGAATTCTGGGTTCGGGGTGATTGGATTTCGGTGCGGCGAGATGTAATTCGCAAAAAGGGGAGGAATTACTATATGTATTTATATGAGGCTTGTCGTTTTGGACGAGGAATCTTTGTAGAGGAGTGTTGGTTTTTGGAGAGATCGTTGTATTCCATATTTACGCATTCTTTGAGAGCCGGGTTTACATATTCGTGCAAAGATGAAAAAGAGGTTTTATTGTCGTAAAACTTCTTTTTTTATGAGCCTTTGGCCCTTTGGCCCTTTAGCCTTTATATAAATTTACTTCATCTTCTTGGCCTCACGCATGGCATCCATGAGCTTGAAGTTAGGGTTCGTCTTGCGCTTCTCACGGAATACCTTCATCACCTTCTCATTCCACGCCTTGAGCGCAGGGGACAGCTTGCGCGTGCCCTTCTTGGACTTCTTATTCGACTTGCGAGTGCTGGAACGCTTGGCCATTTCTATTTAGCGTCTAGAGGATTTACGGGATGACTTCCTAGCGGAGCGACGGGACTTCTTAGACGAAGCCTTGCGGGATGTCTTCCTAGCGGAGCGACGGACCTTTTTAGAATTCTTGCGATTCTTGCGATTCTTGCGGCTCTTGCCACCATTTTGGTAATTCGCAGGGACGTTTTCAATATTGCCCACTATATTTGTATTTGGTGACAGGTTATTCATACCATTATTATTCCCAACCGTTCCATTATTACTCGCAAAATTATTCTTACGATTATTGTTTCCGTTTCCGTTTCCGTTGGAAGACATATTGGAAATAGAACTCGGCATATTTACTGAATTGTTCGGGGAAGCTTGTATAGGATATGCAGATTTATTTGCATTTACATTTGCAGCCACAACAGAAGCCGACGCATTTGTGTTATTTGTCTTCTTAGGTGCGAACAAATTTCCCAAAAAGCTCATTTCTATTAGAGCTACATATTTAGACGCATCTTGCCCCAAGAATATGAATCTTTTATCATTTGTTCGGGGACTCTGCCTTGATACATACGGAAATCAAACATACTGCCTTGGAATAATTCATCACGATTTTCGTATTGACTTGTTGCATTTGCCCAATTACTTTTTCCTAAATAACAATTCGTCATTGTGCCGGTAGAAGGTAGGAATCCACTTTCTTTATCCACAATTTTCTGGCCGTTGATATATACCCCTAGATTCGGCCGGAACGCATCTTCGTTCGTCGCAGCAATCGCAATATGAACCCATTCTCCAAGGGGCACAGCACCATTCACCTTAATGCGCATCTTTCTTGCTTGTTTGTCCCAGATCTCATAAATCAATGTGGCTCTTGTCGCCCCATCCGTATTTATATCGCCGGTAGGAGGGAAACTCGGACTCAACTTCCTCGGCCTTAATTCAGGGTTTAAGCAAACAAACTCGTTGACATTTGCTGCACTCGTTTCCATAAGAACTTGTGGGGTCATTTCTGCAACAAACTGTGCTCCCGAATTCCCTGTCGGAACGGTAGATTCATCTCCGCAAATACGTTGCCGTAGAGATGCAGATGCAGATGCAGAAGCAGGAGGATCACCCTTTCCCAGAATTCCTAGAAATACATTGTCCATCGCCTTGCCATTTCCAAAATCAAAGAGTTTTGCATTATTTGTAAACTTGTCAAACTTCGCCCATAACATAAACACTCTTACAGCACGCAAAGGCACATGAAATCCCAGACTTAGATCAGGTTGATCAGAAATCCGGAGAAATTGGTTTGAACCATTGAAATACAAACCGTCTGTGGTATCACGACGAGGTGTTTCATCAATCACAATAGAACCGGCGGTCTGCACATTGATATTCCCAATCGTATCTTTCATATCACTCATAAATCGTAGCCATACCACACACCCTTGATAAAATGTTAAAAGGGTTTGTATTTGCGCAGGAGGATCCGAGTCCACAACTTCTTTTGAGTCAAATCCTGTATCTGTGCTTTTCACACACATCGGTTGCCAACTTGAGTCAGGGTTTGCTAAAATTCGGCAATAATCCGCTCTTCCGTCACCATTTACATCACGCATATAATCATCATAACTTATGCGAAACCCGTCTTTTGTTCCCGCCGTTCGGAATTTCGCTGAATCCAGTCCATCTGTCCCAGCGAGGGCACAAGCAAAGAAAAGATTCGTCGGATCATCGGCAGGCGCAATCATACGACAAAAGTCATACGGAACTCCTAACCGACCTACATCCGCATAATCACTATAATATCTTGGATCACGAATATAACTTTGATCTTCTTTAAAGGACCCTATATCATTGCGTGGGGCTACGAACCTAGCCCAATATGACGATTCGGGCAGATTTTCAAATCCTTCTTGCACCAGACCTGGCGCAATAAGTTCACTGGAAACTACAATGCCTAGGAGAATGATGCTTATAAGGAGTAAAAGAGGGAATATGGACATTCTTGCCTCACTCTATTCTACTCCCTCTGATTAGATATGAAAGGGCCGCAGCCGCATTTACAGGACCCTGCCCTTCTTGAAAAGGGAGGATACGGATGTGTATTTACTCCTCCTATTCCTTGTAAAAAGTCAAAGGCTAAGAAAAAGGTAGGTCGCACGGTAGGCAAGATTCTTGTAAAAGAGGATGCCGAAGTGGAATTGGAAGCATCCACGATCATTCAAGGAATTCCTGGATGGCAACGATATTTCATAGTTCAAGAACAAGATGATTGCACAGATAAGAATTTCCATAATCTTCGGGAATCATTTCAGAAGGTTTGCAAAGTTCCTCATATTCATAAAGCCGCAAATAAGAATTTGACTCAACTTATCTCTCCCTACGGAGGCAAGAATCTGCTTTCACTAGCCATTCACGCCGACTTTGACTTTCTTGGGAATTTACGACATGTGTTAGAGGGTGTTGCTTTGCTTCAAGAAGCAGGAGTATGTCATTATGACATAAAAGAATTAAATATTCTTGTGGATTTTCACGGGACTTTTCGCCTCATAGACTTTGGTTCTGCATTTCTAGGAGATGCTATAACAGAAAAGAATCTTTGGAGAAGGCAATATCCATTCTTACCGGAATATATACCTCTACCTCCCGAATTTACAGTTCAAGGTGGATTACATGACGGTATGTCTTTAAAAGAAAGTATTGAAGGGATGTTTATGAAAAAGAAGACTTTGAAACTGATTGAAAGTGTTCTCGGAGTTTCTATGGAACAGAATAAGAAACGGGTTCAACATTTCTGGGCCGAGCAGGAAGAATGGAAAGGAGGTAGTTGGCTAGCTTTTTTCCACGAATTTTGGCGTAAATATGATTCTTGGGGAGTTGGCACAATTTTCCTGCGCCTTTTACATATGTCTTTATTACAACGTGAATTTGTTGAGAAAGTATGGAAACTTCATAGTGAAAAAATACAAATGGTGTTAAAGGGGTTATTGGCGGTAAATCCGTATAATCGTCTTACTTGCGCCGACGCCTTGTTACTCTTGCCCGCTTAGATCCGCCCACTTTCGCAAAGAGTTGACGATCTCTTGGAATACAGAAATATCCACAGAAACGGTCATAATTCAAAGAATTTTTCTTGAAATTATGGTTGGCGAGTTTGACATCAAAAATCTTGTGTCCTTCTGCATCCTTGTCCGTGACAGGAAGAGATCCTGATTTTTGGGAAAAGTAGCCTTGGGTTTCTTTAGGTGCTTTAGGACCATTAGTGCCATTTGGCCCATTGGGACCATTTTGCACAAGAAAATGATAGTCTTCATCTTCATCGCTTATGAGGGCAATCTTCGACATTCCATTCGGGCATCTTTCTTCAAAGGAAGAAGGGAGAATATTCATATTATCGCCCAGTAAACGAATAATCATGTTTGGGCAACTCTTTGGATCTTTATCATTAAATTTCGGATGACCACTGATGGACCCAGGTTGATGAAAAGGAACGTCGCAGGAAGGATGTTGTAAACAAGCTTTGATTTGTTCAGGGTCTACGATATTAAACGCATAACTGAAACAATTGTGGGTTAAGCGCACTTCATTACGGTCATTCCAACGCCAAGGTTCGTATTTCGGTTCCCAACCACTTAGCGGCGCAGACCTCGGACACCCTTCTTTCATATGTTTTGCACAAAAAGCCTCGCCTTTTAGGGAAGGGCGTTGGCAACTTGCACTACATTGACACTGATGACTACGGCGGTTCATATAATCCGCTTCCTGTTGAAAGTATCTCTGTGGACGACGATTGCGTGTTTTGTTTCCGTACCGTCGGGCCTGCGCTAGGCCCAACGAGCGTATCTTCGCCCCCATTTATTAAGAGTTCAGTTTTTTCTTCAAACGGCAAGGCTTTTAAAGGTGTTGGGGGCACTAATTGGTCAGGTTTTCCATTATGCGTATTATAATCCACTTTGTAAAACTCATCTTGCACATTCTTCATACGGATTTTTTCAAGAACATTGCAGAAGTAAATAAATTGATTTTGGTGCGTGCTAGGCTCTGATAGTATATAAAATCCACTATATTTTCCTGAAAGTTCTATATACTGCCAACCTTCACTCAAAAGATGCTGATACGTTGTATTCAAAGTATAGTATTTCTTATCCACCTTTAACAAAGCTATGACCGCATTACTAATGGTCACTAAAAGAGAAAGGGTCCATACAATCCAATACATTCCCACATTCATTTGAGAAACTCCACCACCTTCTGCAGAACCTGCTCCAGGAGTGTATTGAACTGAAAGAAGAGCCGGCACAATCAAAGATCCAATACTTATAATAATACGTAGAGTATTGAAAGAATAGGAATAATTTATAGATCTGCTCCTATATTCACGAAGGAGGGAAAGGAAACGGAGTTTTAATATAGATTTTTGTATATTTGTTAAAGGAAGTGATTCAATTGCTTCTTCTATGGAACGAATTGTATTGAGATGTGCCTGACACCATTCTGATTTTCTAGGTTTTATAAGAAATGTTTCTGAACTCATCTTACGATGCATAATCTACTCTGGGAGAAATAAAAATAAAAAATGAAGGCGGGGGTTGGGTTTCTATAGGTCACTGGTTCATTGGACAAAATGTCATTTATGGTTTCTGTGTATTCTAAGGTGTATTTGGAAGAGGAAGATTCAAGTTGGAGTGCTCGTCCTAATGGTCGTCTTCTTGAACTCCTTCACGGTTTGAATTATGGCGAAGGGTCTGCACGCTGGATTGCACGTGTAGGCAGTAGCGACCAGGGCCAGAATATTCGTATTGCTCTAGGCGATCCTGTTCGCCTTAGTGAGGTGACCGAGTGTGTTCTCTTCGTGCCTCAATGGATTCTAGATTCAGTAGGAATTGAAGGGAATGGTGGTGAAGTGGAAATTCGTTTTGAACGCTCTGAGACTTTTGCAAAAGCTACACGACTAGGATTCAAGATTCTTGGAGATATTCCTAGAGACATGGATATCAAAGATCTTCTTGAAGAACCTCTTTCTCAACTTGGCGTTTTGGAAGAAGGGCAGATGATTCCTGCACCAGTGTTAGAGGGTGTGTGTCTACTTGTGCAGACTTGTGAGCGGGCGGATGGATCTGTGGAAGGGCCGGCATTCTTGGATGGTGCAGATATTGCTTTGGAAATTGAAGAAGATGAAGAGTCACGTGCTATTGAAACTCCTTCGCCTTTGCCTTCACAGAGACAGACACAAGAAGATTTCGGGATAGATTCTATGTTACCTCCTGCTCATGCTCCTGCCCCTTTAACGACGAACCGAGGGTTTATTCCGTTTCAAGGAGTTGGTCGGCGTCTTTGTGATTAATTCAGAAGGTGTATATGTGATTTCTCTCTTATATTTAATTTCACGACTAATTGCATACGGTGAAAGGGGGTGTATACGATATTCAAAAGGATAAAGAGATAATAAACATACAATAAATAACTGAAGAAATCCTATGGTCGTGCAAAAATTAAAAATAAGGTTATAAGATTCCTGATCATAATATACTAAATATGCAAAACCTGCATTCATGGAATTATGAAATAATATATGATGAAGAAAAAAGGGCAAAGTTTTATTCGAGTAGAATACAAATGGAATTACGAGTATGCTCATACTTTGCCAAGGAAAGATCCATACAATGGGTCGTCCAATCGTAGAAATATGTTCTACAAACATTATAATTCCCATAATCCATAGATATTTTTGTTCTGATCCTGAATAACAAGAATAAGAATAATTTGTTAGTAGAGGAGCTTGTCTGCGACATGTGGGACAAGGATATTCAAAATCTTCTAAAGATTCCATCCACTCAATTTCACAGGGTTTATGAAACCAACCACCTTTACATCCACAATCAAGGAGTCTTATAGATTCTTTTTTCGTTGCTGAGTCAAGACATATGCAACACCTTTCTGCCATCACTGTTAAAGAACAGATATAAAATCGGAGTTATGTTATAATATAGTATGGCAGAAACAGTCAGAGACTTAGTATGTGAAGCTTTGGAAAAACAGGAGGGTTTATTGATTGGAAAAATCGGAACAGTTGAATGTAGTATCTTATACTTCTTATCTTTTTGCAAGGGATTGAATATTCCTGAAGAGGAGAGGCTGGTGTTAGAGAGGAATGCGGGTGTCTTCCCTTGTAGCGACGAGTCTATTCAGCGATGGGCCATGGAAGCTAGAGATTCCATAAAATCCGCAGATTGTTTAGCAACAGGATGGTATGAACATACAAAAGTAAAAGAGGAAGAATTGTTTGGGCTTTTGGGATGGAATGGTATTCGTGTTGCCTTGAGAAGTCTTGAGCCGTATTATGCGATAACAAAACATCGTTGGACAAAAGAACTTGCTGGACAGTCAGTATGTGTAGTAAGTTCTTTTAGAGAGTCTGCAAAGGGGCAAATTGACAAGGGGGAGAGTCGGATATGGCCAGGAAGTGGAGGCAGCCTTTGGCCAGACTCTGTTCAATGGCACTGGGTTCAAACAGGGTATTCGCCAAGTTTGGCGTTAGGTCGTGCAGGCTGGGAAGAATCTCCAGAAGATTGGTCAGAGGCTGTTTCTTGGGTTGTTGATGAAGTCTTGAAAACAGGGGCTCAAGTAGTTTTGATAGGATGTGGAGGTCTAGGAATGTTGATTGGGGCACGTTTGAAACAAAAAGGAAAGATCTGTATTGTTTTAGGCGGGGCCACCCAAGTCTTATTTGGAATTAAAGGACAACGATGGATTCATCATGAAGTTATTTCAAAGTTCTGGAATTCTGAGTGGGTATGGCCCTCCCTAGAAGAAACTCCTGGTGGTGCAGGCGAAGTTGAGAATAGTTGTTATTGGTCCCTTTGAACCAGATGGTCTTGAGTTTCAGGTTGAACACCCTCTTCAGCAGAAGCAACCGTGCTTTCGTCTGTAGTTTTCTTGGTTCTGGTTTTCGGAGCTGACTTATTAAAGGGACTCCATCCCCATTTATCATTAATTTGTGGGACCGAACAATTCTTCATTCTGGATACGCCCATCAAACTATCATTCACATAGATGCGCAAATTCTCATAGGCGGCTAGGGTCGGTCCAATTGCAAGATCTGAAGTAGGAGGAGTGTTCACGATTTCATTGAGCATCATTGTGCTCGTATTCACAAACATTTCCAGAATAGCACGAATAGCCAGGTGCTTATTTCTCTTGAGTTCCCGCTTTGCAAGTTCTTTCTTCATAGATTCCTTATCAATTTCTTTGAGAAGATACTGAACACCGAGGTCGCCATTGTCATTCACATTGAAATGGCCTTGATACATAGGAATACGAAGATCGGCAATTTCGCCAGTAATTCTGTGCATGCGCTCTGTGAGGCGTTTAATGTCTGTGCTGCATTTTTCTACCGCACGATCCAAATGACGGTAATAAGGGATACCACCACAAGGCACATCTCCAGCATTACGTGGAGCAACACCATTTCCTTGCTTTCTCAGATATTCATAATAGTGCGGATTGTGCACAATTCCATTCACAATTGCACCCGTCGCCCAACTAAAAGCGGTGTGACAGTCAATACACCACATCTGGTCACAACCATCAATCTTGGAAATCCGCTCGCCACACTTGGGACATGGCTTGGATTCTTTAATAATCAGAGCTACACTCTCCTTTTGCCCAGGATCGCAAGTATGCGGCGTATCTTTCTCCAGACCTTTCACAACGAGGCAATCAGAACAAGACCACTTTTGACAGGTCCCGCATTTATAGGCAGTGCTCAAGAATCCACGACACTCTGTGTCAGGACACTTCATAATGAACTTGGCTTTTTCTTGAGCTATGGGTTTTTCCCCTTCTGCAAGAGTCCATGCAGGAGGGGCACGTCCTTCTGCCTCGGCTGTAAAACGGGCAAGGCGGCGATTTAGATTTGAAGAACGCCGCAGAATTTCTGATCTGACTTTTTCCAGATCTGAGAGTTCCTTATAAACTGTCTCAATTTCTTTGTTTACTTGGTTTTTCTTTACGGTGGCTTCAACACGAGGTTGGCGAGTCGGCAGAATAGCAATCTCTCGTTCTAGCAATACATCTTCACGATGCTTCTTATAAGCACCCGTGCGAAAGGCTTTAGTAAAATTCATATCTAGGAATTCGTCATTCCAGCCTCTGCGGCAGCTCATACAATGAGCATCCAGAAGTCCTTCTGTAAGATACTTCTTTATACAGATTGAACATGCTGAGAATTCACAGTAGGGACAGGCAACACATTTACGGAGTTGCACAGTATACTTATCACAGCAGATAGGACAGTCTGGACAGTCTGCACAGTTGGCCATTGTTTGCGTGGTTGGGACAGTTTCGTAAAAAGTCGCAGCCATTCAATTTTTGGGGGTCGGGGCAATTTCGTCCAATCGTCTTATTCATGAGATTCAATCAAACGTTTCGTCAATTCAAATGATCCTTTACAACTTGCTGAGAGCCGCCACCATTCACGACAAGCATCAGACATCTTAGTCCAAGTTTCTTCGGTCATAGACTCTACAACAGAACGAGCCTCTTCAGGACTTTTCACACGAATATAATGAACTCCTTCTTGCGGCGGAATAGCATATGAATCCATATCAACTTCTGGAGCACAAAGAGGCACACAACCCATGGACATACATTCCACTTCTCTATGACACTTCAAGCCATAGCCGGCCAAACAGAGTCCAAACCGGGCTTTTGTCAAATTTTCCAAATACTCACGCTGTGTAAAAGGGTATGGTTCAGTAGCTCCTTTGACCATAACCCATTCTGAACATGCGCTCTGCCATTCCGCAGTGGTGCGTCGTTTTTCCTGAACTTTGTTTTCAGTCTTTCCGTAAAAAACCGCACCTGCCTTTCTCTCACTCCATGGAGTTGTCGGAGCTCCTGCCGCAACAAGATCTTCTACGAAAGATGGACGGCGAGGCCAGAAAAACCAAGGGCTTGCCTTTGCCTTTGCATTTGCCTTTGCATTTGCATCAGTAGTTTGAACAGTAGAAGCCGGGATTTTGGGATTTCCAAACAAGCCAAACTTCCATTCCTTTTCAATAAGAGGTGCAGCCAAACGCCAATCATGATTCGGGCGATCATAAAGCAGAACTCCTTTTGCACCCACTTCACCCCACCATACCATAGTTGCCAAAGCATGTTCACGAATACGACAAAGCCCAGACTTGGCCCAGAGTCTTGCCATTTCACGGAAAGAATCTCCAGGATGGGCGAAATATCCTTCCATATCTCGGCGAGGCATCCAGATTACGGGCAGATCTGCACCACTTGTGTTAGAGGGTGTTGCTGTGCTCAACTTCCACACTTCTTCTTCAGCCCATACTTGCTCAAAAATCTTCTCAGGATTTGCGAAACAGAATCGGTGTTCCAAGCCGGAGGCTGCTGAAAGTTCTAGACCTGCCATATCACCTTTTACATTCTTTTCCTTCGTATCTAGAACTTCAAAGACATAGGCGGCCTTCGGCAGTAGCCAATTCCATCCGTTATTCTGAAGACCGGATGCACATATGACACCCCAGGCTCCGCATAACACATTCGCCATACGATAGGAAGAAGTCTTTTCAGGATATACAATCTTCAATTCAAAGGCCTTTTCCAATACTTCTTCAATTTGGAGCACCAGAGCTTCTGTAAGAATCTTACCGTCTTCCACAATAACAATACGAAGACGATCTAGGCTCGGATCTTGCGTGTCCATCCATCCACGCACAGACTTGCGGAGAGCGTCAATATCTTCGGATAGAATGGCCGTGTTCTCAGAAGCAGTGAGAGCACGTGCTTCCTTGCACCAAATGACAATATCTTCTTCGTATTTTATGACGGGCAACTTTGCAGTGCGCCATTGAAAGGATTCCAAAGCTTCTACAATCGTTTTCTCCTCAGGGCAGAAGAACTCCCAGCCTTCGACGGCAGCCTGCGTAGCTGCGGCTACAGTGGAGGGGCCCTCAGGTCCAAAGGGACCCGAAGGCACAAGTTGCAGAATCTTACTCAGATATTTGAGCACATATATTTCACGACTTTTCTCAGCACCCTCAGGCCAAGGCACAATCAACCCTTTTGCACATTCCAGAGACGGTGTCATAGAGGTCATAGTCGCCTTTGACCAGAGTTGCTGAGCCCTCGCTGATTTTCCAATCAATAGACGATCTTTGTCAAAGGCCAGACCTCCAGGAGTTTCAAAACAATTCTTCAATTGTAGGACAGTCTCTTCCACAGGTGTTAGAGGGTTGGTATGGTCCATTTTCAGGGGTGTTTCCCTTCCTTTATTCGCCGCCATGATCCAAGTCGTGGCAGCAGAACCACGCACAGGACGGAGCAGAGTGATGGGCTTGAACGTTTGTGCAACTTCTTCTTTCGCAAATGCGAAAATCGGATTCAGATCATGGAATCCTGACGGATGAATATAGTGGAATACAGGACGATCTATGACGTCGTTCTTATCATAGTTGCGCACACCACTGGTGTGGTAATGCCATGTCTTGAGAGAAAACGCCGGATTCACTACCATGAATTTCTGCCGGAGCATTTCCAGGGCCACGGCATTGTCGCAGCCCATACGACCAAATTGGAAATCCAGGGATTTTACAGCGGAAGGTGCAAAAGAGAGAAGGTCTGCTACACGAACGACCCACGTATCTTGACTATCCGCACGAGGTCCGAAAATCTCGGCTTTGCGAAGATCGCCGGATTCAGGCACATCATAACGAAGTATCGCAAGAAACTTCTTTTCCATGTTGACTTGCCACAGTTGCCGCCAAGAGTCGTCGTCAATACAAATATCTGCATTCGCAAAAGCGAGAATCACGTCTTTCGGAAATGTCACGGCTTTCTGAATAACATCTGCGTAAGTAAGCCTCTTTCCTATAACAATCTCTTCAATAGGAACTTTCGTAGAATTTTTGGGTGGCAGAGGTTCATGTTTTTCATTTAAGAGGATAATGCGATCCAGAATCTTACTCTGGGCATTATGATCCAAGCATTTCTGGATTTCCCTTTGTCTTGGTTTTGTGGAAGGAGTATAATACTGCGTAAGCCACCAGAGTCTGGGAGGTGGCTCCGTTACTTGAACTAGGCCGAGACTTGCGGCTCTCGCATTCCAGATTCCTGCAAGTCGCCGATATCTCAGAACTCCTGCAATCATTACGGCTGCATCTTCCACTGTGCCGTCCCAGGCAGTGCCAACATGCGGATAGAGTTTATGAATTTCTTCAATGGCCATGACATTCTGGATCTTCAACTCCTTGAATTCCTTGACACTTAAGCGTCCTAGTGCAGTCTGGGCGACGAACAAGAGATTTGCGGAAGATGCGGCATCCACAAGAGCTTTGGGGGTGCTAGGCTGGATCTGGATTCGGTAATCTGGGGAACCGGTTGCAGACACTGTGTCGTAGATAGAAGGGGTGTTAGAGTAAAGTAGAGTCTTATGTTCTTTCCACATACTTGCATCGGTTTGAATAACACGAATTTCTTTTCCTGTGATGGGATGATGGGCTATCATTTTAACACTCTTTCTTTTGTTAGAGGGTTGTGTTTAGGTTAAACGCAGCATACATAAAAATAGAAAATGGATCGCAAAGATGTGGCCTATATGATTAATACAACTCCTAAATACTTCTATCTGTTGAACTTCCATTTAACCATGCTTTATCGGTATGCTCCTTCACTCAAATGGCCAGTATTCTTAGTGACAGAAGATCCTGAGAACGAAGAAATCCTTAAATTGGTAGCGGCTTTTCCAGATTTGCGCATAATCCCTATAACACCAGATAAGGAAGCTTTCTTTGAAAGTCGTGCAGAGGGTGTAAGAGGTCTGCCTGAAGAAATTCAGTATGTTTTTCCAATTCAAGAAGATTTTATACTTGAAGGGCGGCCTATGTCAGAGGTGTTAAAGGGAGTTCTGGATTTGATGGATGAGAGTCCATCGATTTCATCGGCTCGCTTGATGCCTTCGCCTGGACCTGTGGGCGAGGTTACGTATGGAGATACAGAGTGGCGGATTTTAGATGATTCTGTGGATGAATATGTATTTACTTTTCAGGCTACTCTTTGGCGGCGTGGATGTTATTTGGCATTTATGGATGCGTTGATTGAGGGTGTGGAGAAGGAGTTTGTTTCTGGACCTTGTGCTTCCTTAACGGCAAAACAAAAAGCCGATATACAAGTAAAATTAAATGTTGGGGAATGTAGGTTTGGCCAAGATATTTTGAAGAAAGTTACGAATTTACATTTAGCTTGGCCTCGTTATGGGAAACAGGCGAATGCGGTATATTTATGTCCATGGCCGTATCGTCCTACTGCAGTAGTTCAAGGACGAATTGAAGGTTGGGCCTTAGATCTTGCTCTAAGAGAAGGGGTGAGCTTATGTTCATAAGATTTTACAGGAATAGCAATATAATCATCTACTAAAAGTGGTTGATCATACTTTGTTTGATTATAATTCATATATCTGGTGATAATAGAATTCAGCATAATACGAAGATAGCGTAAGCTTTCCATTATGATTTATGGGGACTTTTTAATAGGGGATGGGGTCACATTCAATTTTTAGATGTTTTGTTGTGAAAGGAAGGAGCCTACTTGAGATATGAGTGTTGAATACGCATTTGTTAGATCTAAGAGTTGTGAACCCTGTCCTTGTATGGTAGATTCTTGTTGTTGTATTGATGTTGAATAAGAATTTGTTAGATTGAGGAGTTGTGAACCTTGTCCTTGTATCGTAGAACCCTGTTGTTCGACGGTTGACATGAGTTGTTGAGTGGCTCCATAATGAGAAAGGAAGATCTGGTCAAAGTTCAAATGTAGCACATCTGAAGAAATATCTTGGTGAAACGTGCTGTAAATAGATCTGGGATATTGAGTATAAACTTCTTGGGCAAGAAAACCGAGCTGGGTTTTATCAACCTTAGACGTTGCATAAGAAGGAATATAGTTGAAACGGCGTAAAGGGAGTTGTTTTACATTGGAATAACAGATTTCCAAGTTGGCGGATGATATATTTTCTTTTACATTACTGTCTGATGTTAGATATATGCCATTTGAAAATACACCATAACTTGTATACAAGGAAGATATAGTAATACTATCTGTGTAGTATACTTCAGAAGATGATATATTATAAGCCATTACATTCGTAGTGCTTACACCCGTATTTGAACCTATGAAGCGAACGGGGTTTACATAAAAGGAGTTAGTTTGAGTGCCATTTACAGCAGAACCAGAAGCATTTAAGATTATTGTATTGGCGAATTGATTAGAAAATCCTGCTCCATATCCTATAGCAACAGCATTTGTCCCTTGATTATATGCGCCGGCTTGGTATCCTACAGCAACTGCCTGGGTTTGTTGGCTTGAGATACCTGCATTATATCCTATAGCAATTGCAATTCCTGCTTGATTTGATTGACCTGCACTTCTTCCTATAGCGACTGAATTTGCCACTTGATTTGAATAACCTGCCAGGTATCCTATAGCGACTGACGCTGCCCCTTGATTTGATAGGGCCGCTGTCCACCCTATAGCAATTGATTGTTGTCCTTGATTATATGCACCCGCTTGGAATCCCATAGCGACTGCATAGGCTTGCTGACTTGAGATACCTGCCTGGGGCCCTATAGCAACCGCCTGTTGTCCTTGATTACTCTGGCCAGCATTAAGGCCTATAGCAACTGCCTGTGTAATTTGATTACTTTGGCCGGCATTAGTGCCTATAGCAACTGAATTCGCCGCTTGATTTGATTGAGCTGCCTGGTATCCTATAGCAACTGACTGTGTAGCTTGATTCGAATAACCTGCCTGATATCCTATAGCAACTGCAGAGGACCCTTGATTCGAATAACCTGTCTGATATCCTATAGCAACTGCAGAGGACCCTTGATTCGAATAACCTGCTGAATGTCCTATTGCAACACCATAATTATTTTGCCCATTGATAGCTGTTTCATATCCTATAGCAAGTCCAGCGGTCCCTTGATTACTCATAGCTGCACGAGTTCCAATTGCTATAGCATCAGCTTTTGCATTGCTAAATCCTGCTTGATTTCCTATAGAAATTCCACTAGTTTGTTGATTACAAAATCCTGCTTCTCTACCTATAGCAATTCCACTAAGTCGTTGATTGAAAAAACCCGCATTAGATCCTATGGCAATACAATTACAGCCTTGATTTGAAGATCCTGCTCTAGATCCTATGGCAATCGCTCCAAATTGTTGAGTGCTGAAACCAGATTGGAAACCTATAGCAATTCCATAACCAAGTGAGGTGACCAATGTGTTATAACCTTGCTGTAAATTTCCTGCTTGAAAACCTATGGCTACATTATACTGCCGCTGTGAAGAAAATCCTGCTTGAGTGCCTATAGCAATAGCAAAACTAGATTGATTGGAAAATCCTGCTTGTATACCTATAGCAATTGTGCTAATACCTGAATCATTATAAAAACCTGCATTGGATCCTAGGTTGATGATAGTTGGATTGAGAATTCCTTGCACTGTGGATGTTAAAGATAGTGTTGAGATATATCCTGATGATCCTAGACCTGTTGTAGAAGATACAAAGCTTATAGCGTCATTATTAATAATACCTTGCACTGTGGATGTTAGGCTGAGAGACGAAATATATCCTGATGATCCTAGACCTGTTGTAGAAGATACAAAGCTTATAGCGTCATTATTAAAAATACCTTGCACTGTGGATGTTAGGCTGAGAGACGAAATATATCCTGATGATCCCAAGCCTTGGACAGATGATACAAAGCTTATAGCGTCATTATTAAAAATACCTTGCACTGTGGATGTTAGAGAAAGTGTGGAAATATATCCTGATGATCCCAAGCCTTGGATAGAAGATACAAAGCTTATAGCGTCATTATTAAAAATACCTTGAACAGTGGATGTTAGAGAAAGTGTGGAAATATATCCTGATGATCCTAGACCTGTTGTAGAAGATACAAAGCTTATAGCGTCATTATTAAAAATACCTTGCACTGTGGATGTTAGAGAAAGTGTGGAAATATATCCTGATGATCCCAAGCCTTGGATAGAAGATA
>Ga0164295_10000699_pt1 | contig 28113 bp, 20 predicted proteins | sample GEODES006metaG_FD_111798 | JGI IMG/M metagenome (GOLD analysis project Ga0164295, IMG submission 111798) | Oligotrophic lake water microbial communities from Sparkling Lake, Wisconsin, USA - GEODES006 metaG | ecosystem: Environmental > Aquatic > Freshwater > Lake | place: USA: Sparkling Lake... | reverse complement strand
TTCGGTTCGGATACCGCGCTCGGCAACTCTCTAAATATTCCGTTTTGCTCTTTTGACTCATGATTCCAGATATCGTTTGCATCTGGGTGTCATTCTTTCTGGCGCAACGACCTTCTTCAGCTCTTTTTTTGCTGGCCCGCCGGTGTCATTCTACTTGGCGCAATGCGAAGGAAGTACCATCCACTGCGACTCACCAACGACTCACTGTCATCGCAACGCATGGATGGCTCACCAACGAGTCGCACATGGAACAGGTTGGGAATCAACGCGCCGAGCCTCCGCCGGCAGTGCCTTTGCCTGACCCGTCCGCTCACCCCATTCGCAGCCCAACTGCGGGTTCTGGGATCATTTGATCTCGTCTTCCTCGTCCACGTTGTGGGTGAGGATGAATTGGAGATCGTCGAGACCGAGGTTGGATGCGAAGCCTTCGTCGCCCAAGACGTTGGTGACCAGCTGAGTCTTCTGGTGTTGGAGGATACGGATTTTTTCCTCCACCGTGTCACGAGTGAGGAGGCGATAGGCAATGACCTTGTTCTTTTGTCCGATCCGGTGGGTTCGGTCGATGGCTTGGTTTTCGACGGCGGGGTTCCACCATGGATCGTAGAGGATCACGTAGGATGCCGAGGTCAGGTTGAGTCCGGCACCGCCCGCTTTGAGTGAGAGCATGAACACCGATGGGTCCTTCGTCGTTTGGAAGCGCTCGATCTCGCCTTTCCGGTCCTTGGTTTGGCCGGTGAGGTAGTTGTAAGGGCGGTTTTCCAGTTCGAGGCGCGCCTTGATCAGGTCGAGCATCGAGACGAATTGCGAGAACACCAGAACCTTGTGGCCTTCTTCGTAGAGTTGGTCCAACAAGTAGAACAACGACTCCATTTTCGCCGACTCCTCCTTCAGATATTTCGGGTCGATGAGGCCGGGGTGGCAGCAGATTTGGCGAAGGCGCATGAGGCCTTGGAGGATCGCGAACGAGTTCTTTTTGACCGCCTCGTCCGAGTCGAGTCCGAGCAATGCCTTCTGGATGCGCTTGAGTTCAGCCTTGTAGAGTTCGGTCTGCACGCCTTCCATTTTTGCATAGACCTCTTCTTCCGTCCGAGGTGGGAGGTCTTGGGCGACTTGGAGTTTCGTGCGGCGGATGAGGAACGGGCGGAGGCGGGAAGCCAAGCGGGTCTGGCTGAGTGGGTCCTTGCGCTTGTCGAAGCGTTTCTTGAAATACGCGCGGCTACCCAGGACGCCGGGCATCGCGAAGGCCATGAGGGACCACATGTCGAGCAGGCGGTTCTCGATGGGAGTTCCGGTGAGGACGAGGCGGTTTTGTGAATCGAGTTCCCGAGCGCACTTGGCCGCCTTCGAGTCTGGATTCTTGATTTGTTGGCCTTCGTCGAGAATCGTGGTAAGCCACTTCACGCCGTTGAGTTCCTCGCCGCAGACGCGGAGTTGTGCGTAGTTGAGGACGAGGATGTCGATGTTGTTTTGGATGTGGTCGACATCGATGTCCCCGCGGTTTTTGAGGATCTTGACCTTCAGGTTTGGCGCGAATTTGCCGGCTTCGCTGTACCAGACATCGAGCACCGATTTTGGGCAGACGACCAATGCAGGCTTCTTGATCCCGCCAACCTTCGCATGTTCTTCGAAGAGCCAGAGCAGGTAGGTGAGTGACTGGATGGTTTTTCCAAGGCCCATGTCGTCGGCGAGGATGCCGCCGAAGTTGTTGACTGCGAGGTAAGCGAGGAACTTGAACCCGTCGACTTGATAGGGGCGGAGTGTGGCGTTGAGTGCTGCGGGGACGTCTGGGTTGACTTCAAGTTGGATGTCTCCGGCACGATTTTTGATGCGTTCCCATGCCTTCGGGTCGAAGACCTCTGCGGCCTTGGGGTCGGCGAGTTGCAGTGCGTGCATCCGGTGCGTCTCGCCAGAGAGATCGAATGGATCTAGGCCGAGACGGGTGACCGCCTCGCGTTGGTCGGCGTCCAGCTTGATCTCGAGGCGCATCCATGTGCCGTCTTCCATGCGGACGTAGCCACCGCGTGCGGCGACCAGCTGGCGGATTTGGGCTTTCGACAAATTTGCGCCTTGCACATCGATCACGATGCGGAGGTCGAACCAGTCGATGTCTTGGCCGACGACTTCGAAGCGGACGGCGGCGGTGACAGGGTCGGCGAGGATCGACTTCAGGCGGAGGTCGATGTCGAGCTCGATGTTCTCGGGCATCGCCTTGATCCATTCCGCGAATTTTTCGGGGAATTGTTTGGTGATGCGGGATTTGAACGAAAGGAGCTTCTCGTCGTAGCTGAGGCCCATTTCATCGAGGATGGCTGGGACGGGATAGAGGTCTTCGCGGGCGAAGCGAAGCAGTTGCTTGCCCTTGACGGGTTGTTGCTCGGCTAGTTCCCAGCCGTCTTTGGTGAGGCGCTCGGTGCGGCGGCCCTTCGTCTCGATCGCATTCACGTCGATCACGAGGTGTTCAGTTTCGGCGGCGGTGAGGCCGGCGATCAGCTTCATTTCGAAGCGGGGCTTGAGCTCCAGATCGACCACGCGCTTCTTGAGAGACTCTGGGAGGGCTGCGCCGATCTTGCGGAGGAACTCCACGCCTTCGAGTGAGTCGATGACCCGCGTTGGGATTTGGTAGCGTGGCATCACTTCGGTTTCCTCGAGCCAGCGTGGCGGGCCGGGGAATACCGTTTCGTCGGACTGATAGAACTCCTTGCGGCCAGGCAGCAAGCGCACCGAGTGCGAAACATTTTCGCCAGTGGCGGTGACAAGTTGCAGAGCGAACGTGCTGTTGTCGTATGGATTGTCTTCGCAGACCCATGAGAGGCGTTCATCGACTACTTTGAACTCCCGTTCGTCGAGGTTTACGATGTAGCCCTTGAGTGCGGGTTGGCGGAACACGCGGTTCATGAACCGGCAGGATTCCTCTTGGTCGAAGTCGAGGGTGGTGTCGCCGTATTTTCGGTAGAATGCCAAGTAATGCTCCCAGAGCGTTTGGCTGGATGCGTCCATGAGGAGCGCTGCCTCGTGGTGGAGGCTCACATAGGACTCGATTTCATTTTTCTCGCGGAGCTGGGTCCAGACATTCGCCTTTTCCTCCTTCACCTCGATGCGCGCCTCGTTGATCGTGGCGACGAGGCGGAACGCCACATTGAGTGGGGCGTCTTGTGGCGGGCGCTCATTGACCTTTTCGATGCGCTCGTACCAGGAGGCGACTTCACGCTCTTGCTCCCAGTCTGCCATTTTTTTCTGAACGTGACCTAGGTCGGTGATCACGCTCATGAATTCCGGGTAGGGGAGTTTCTTCTTATAAAAGGCGTAAGCGATGTAGTTCCAGAACTCGAGGATGTCGCCGGGTGGCATCGGCCAGAGTTCGAGTGGTTCGTAAGTCGTGACCTCCCAGCGCGGCGTGATGCGAACCATGTCGTGGTCGTGGAGCTCGCCCTCGATCACGTAGCGGCGGTAGCGTTTTTCGATTTTCGTGACGAAGTCGGCTTCTTTGTCGTCGAGTTCGCGGCCGAGTTTTTCTTCGATGATGTCGAGGATCGGGGTGTCGTCGAATTCATTAGGCGACTCTGGCAGGTCTTCGCCGCGATGCATCCGTTCCATCATCGTCGCATATTGGCAGGCACCGGAGATGATATCATCCTCGGCGGTGCACGAGCCAAACCAGCGGTTTCCTTGGAGGCGCAAGCTGGTGCGGAACGTCCCGGCTTCATCTTCTACACGGCCTTGGATGAAAAGATGGTTGCCGAAGATTTGAGTCACTGCCCCATCTTTTTGCAGCATTTCACCCCGTCTTCTGGACTCTTCAGGAAAGCTGTTGAGGAAGTTGAGGGTAGCGCGGTCTGGATTCATTCGATCGGAAGAGTGCTGAGATTGAGTTGATTGCGGAGTTGGGTGGCTTCCGTAAGAAAAGTCGCAAATCCGGGAACCGAGTGTAACGCATGAAACAATCAGGACGCAATAAAAACCTTCCATGGGCGTTATTTATCGACTTCGACAAAGGTTTTCTCGTGCTCAGGATGAGCTTGTGAGTCGCGATTGTCGGAGCCCTTCATGTTTTTGCTTTGTCATTCTGCGGGCGGTTCGTCATCATCTCGCCAAGAAAATCATCCTAACATCACATCCATCATGTCCCGTTCCGTTACTCTATTCACTGGCCAGTGGGCCGACCTTCCCCTTGAGAAACTTGCGCCGCTTGCCTACGAAATGGGCTATGACGGACTTGAGCTTGCATGCTGGGGGGATCACTTTGATGTCGATGCGGCTGCGTCGAGCAAGACCTATGTGAAGGAGCGCTGGGAGTTGCTTGCGGATCATGGTCTCACCTGTTATGCGATTTCCAATCACCTCGTGGGGCAAGCCGTTTGCGATCTCATTGATGAGCGGCACAAGGCGATTTTGGCACCCGATGTTTGGGGTGATGGTGATCCGGAGGGGGTACGCAAGCGTGCGGCGAAGAAGATGATCACGACTGGCAAGGCCGCGCGTGCATTTTTCAATGCCAAGCCTGAACGCAAGGGTGAGGATGAGTTTCCCGCAGTGGTGAATGGTTTCACGGGTTCCTCGATCTGGCACTCGATTTATGCGTTTCCGCCGACCTCGCAGGAGTATTATGAAAAGGGCTTCAAGGACTTCGCGAAACGTTGGTTGCCGATTCTTGATGCGTACGACAAGCTCGACGTTAATTTTGCGTTAGAGGTTCATCCGACCGAGATTGCGTTCGACATTGCTTCTGCCCAACGCGCGGTGGCCGCGGTTGGAAATCACAAGCGCTTTGGATTCAACTACGATCCGTCGCACCTTGGTTATCAGGGAGTGGATTACGTGAAGTTCATTCGTGATCTTGGTTCGCGGATTTTCCACGTGCACATGAAGGACGTCTGGTGGAACCACGGAGATGGCACGGTCGGTGTGTTTGGCGGTCACACGAATTTCGGCGACTCTCGCCGGTTTTGGGATTTCCGCTCGCTGGGTCACGGCGACATCGAGTTCGAGGATATCATTGTGGCACTCAACGACATCGGATATCGCGGGCCGCTTTCGGTCGAATGGGAGGATATCCGGATGGATCGGGTCCACGGCGGAGAGGAGGCTGCTGCATTTGTGCGCAGTGTTGATTTCCCGACCAGTCAGATCGCCTTCGACGCGGCTTTTGACAAGTCGAACCAGTGATGGAAACGGGCAGGCGTCGCCAACGATCGTTGGCGGAGCCGTCGCTCACTCGGCTGGAACGTGAGGCTCGAAGGTCATCGCGCGCTCATGCTCGTGGGCCTTCGCGGCCTTTTTCGCTAGCTGATAGAAATGATCTTGTGCCCGAAACGGTTTTTGGCCTTTCGTTCTAATGATCTTTTGGGAGCTGCCATCGGGAAGCATTTTGGATGCTTGAGTGTTGTCCTGGAAGTAGGCGTCGAGGATTTTAATGAGTCGGCGTTTGAGTGCCGGTTCCTCGATGGGAATCATGAGCTCGACCCGTTTTTCGAGGTTGCGGGTCATCCAGTCCGCCGACGCGATGAACACTTCAGCATTGCCGCCTTGGTGGAAATAGAAGAGTCGGGCGTGCTCGAGGAAACGGTCGATCACTGAAATTACTTCGATGTTTTTCGAGAACTTCGGGTCACCTGGCTTGAGGCAGCAGATGCCACGGACGTTGAGGCGGATTTCAACACCGGCCTGCGAAGCCTTGTAAAGTGCGTTGATGATTTCCGGATCTTGCAAGGCATTGGTCTTGCCGATGATGCGGGCGGGGAGCCCTTGCTTGGCGCGCTCAGCTTCGCCAGCAATCAGTTCTAATAGCAATGATTTCATCGCTGTGGGGGCGGGGATCAATCGTTGGAAACGCTGGAGTTTCGAGCGTCCGGTGACCGCATTGAAGAAGAGTGATGCGTCATTGCCGTATTCCGCCTTGCAGGTGAGATATGAGAGGTCGGTGTAGAGCTTGGAAGTCGTTTCGTTGTAATTGCCCGTGCCGAGGTGGACGTAGCGGCGGAGGTGTCCTGACTCACGCCGGATGATGAGGCAGATTTTTGCGTGGGTTTTTAGGCCCTTCACGCCGTAAACGATTTGGGCACCTGCACGCTGAAGTTCATCGGCGCGGTCGAGATTGCGAGCTTCGTCGAAGCGAGCCTTGAGTTCGACGAGGGCGGTGACGTGTTTGCCGTTTTCAGCGGCTTTGATCAAGGCATCGACGATCCTTGATTTGCGAGCGGTCCGATAGAGCACCTGTTTGATGGCGATCACATCGGGGTCTTCCGCGGCCTCCTCGATGAGGCGAAGGACCGGCTCGAACGACTCGTAGGGGTGGAAGAGCAGCAAGTCGTTGGAGGCGATCGTCTGGAACATCGAAGCGCCGGGCGTGATTGCTGGCGAGTTCTGGGCCGGCCAGTCTGGATCTCGCAGGTGTTCGAAATCTGCTAGAAATGCAAGTTCCATGAACGAGGCCAAGCCGGGTGGTCCGTCGACGCGATAGACTTCTTGGGAAGTTGCAGCCGTTACCTGATGGATCACGCGCACGAGATCACGGGGTGCACCGGATTGAAGTTCAAGACGGACGGTGTCCGCAAACCGACGTGCGGTTAGTACATCTTCCATTTCGCCTGCGAGGTCGATTGCGTCATCCTCCTGCACGGCGATGTCGCCATTGCGGGTGACGCGAAACGCGGTGCTGGCGGTGATCATTTCGCCCGGGAAAAGCTTGCCCGCGTGCATGCTGACCAGTTCTTCGATGAGCATGAAAGCGTGCCCCTCCGTCGGTAGGGCGACATGGGTGCGGCGTCCGAGGACCTCGGGGATCGGGATCAGTGCGTGGCGGATGGCTTGGGTTTCAGGATCGAACAGTCGGCAGGCCAAGATGATTTGGAGCGCTGGTACCAAGGGTGGTGGGGAGTCTTGGTCGATCGCAAGCGGCGTGAGAAGTGGGAAGATTGCATCATCGAAGGTTGCGGCGAGCTGAGCGTGTTGGTCGCCGGAAAGCTCGGTTGAGCGCAGTGGATGGATGCCCGCTTTTTTGAGTGCTGGAACGATGGTGGTGTTGAGCAAGTGGTATTGCTCTGCGGTCATCTTTAGAATCCGCTGGCGTAAGGCGGCGAGGTTGCGGATCGGGCTGAGGCCAGATGCATCTGGCGTTTTCCGACCGCTGCGCCGCAAAAGCATGAGTCCACCGATGCGGACTTGGAAAAACTCATCGAGGTTTGAGGCGGTGATCGCGAGGAACTTCACCCGCTCTAACAGGGGTAGGTCATCGCGGAGTGCTTCATTCAACACACGCTGGTTGAATTCTAGCCATGAGAGTTCGCGATTGAGGTAAGGGGTAGGCATGGATGGTGGGTTCGCGTGTGGGGCAGGTTATCAATTGTTTTCGGCGATCATCACTGTGAGACCGAAGACTTGTTCAAAGAGATCCGCTTTCGCGGCCATGGCGAGGCGTTCGACGGCAGCGTCAGCGAGGCCTGGCAGGCGGATGTGAAGTTTGCCGGGTTCGCGGTGGATCTCGATGTTTGACACGCGTTGGGCATGGGTGCGCTCGAGCGCGTCTGCGACTCGGAGAATGGCCGCGAGTTTCGACACTCGGATGCGGTCATCGGTCTTGAGTGCGGCGTAGCTCGGGTGGTCTAGGCGCGGGCCTGAGTGGCGGTGATAGCGTGCGACGAGAGCGACGATGGTCACATCGAGACGGTCGAGACCGAAGACCTCCGAGTTGAGAATGATGTATTCCGAATGCTTGTGGTGGGCACGGGGGCTAACATAGGTGCCGACCTCATGAAGGATCGCTGCGACTTGGAGAAGTAGCGCGTCATGTGGGGGGAGTTGGTGGAGATCTGTTAGTGCGTCAAAAAACTTTGTGCAAAGGTTACCGACGTGTTCGCCATGGCCTGGGTCGGATTGGTAGCGTTCTGCGAGAATTCTTGATGAGCGAAGCACTTCCTCGGCGAATGCGCCGGTGAGTTCGTGGGAAACTAACAGGTCGTTGAGCAATCCTTGCTCATATTCACTGGTGGGGATGTGAACCTCGCGGATCTTAAGCGTCTCTGCGATGGCAAGGTTGATTTCCAGCGCGGGGATCAACGCGTCAGCGGTTTGGTAATCGAGTTGGAATCGTTTGACCAACTCTGTATCGCTCAGGTTCACCGCGTCGGTGGTGAACTGGCGGAGGCGCTTGATCGAACACACTTGGCTTGATTGCGTGAGAGCGGCAGCGATCGACTGAAGTTCGTAACCGATCACCACCAATCCGTCGATTTTCACATCGGAGTAATCGAAGCGGATTTGAGCGAGATTTCCGTAAGCGTGTTCGCGGATGACGCGCAGCATGGCAGATCCTTCCGCGTGGGAGCCATCGACCGCTTCGCGTGTGCGGTGGGTGCCCATGCGGTAGCTGGTGTAGCGGGTGATGAGACCGTTTTTAAACAAGAGTGCGCGGGTGTTGCCGGGACCGACGTGAAGAACGAGAGTGGTGTCCTTGCGCATTGCTGGGAGGTTCAGCAAGCGGCGACGCGTTTTCAGATAGATGAGGCGCGTCATTTCACCATCATCAATGGTGCTGATTCGTAAGCCGCAGGCGATGCGGATGCGGTTCATGAAGGTCTCATGATTGGTCGCCTCGCTGAGAATGTTAGTGGCCACCGCACGGGTGATCGTATGGGGATCGAGACCGAGCTCCGAGATGGATTTTTGATAGCCCTTGATGATTTCTACCACGCGTTCGGTGGTGGTTGGGCTGATCAGTCCGCTCCGGAAAATGTCACGAGCGACGGGGGTCGCCTGTTCGAGGAAATCGATGGGCGTGAATGAGCCATCATCTTGGCGCTCTGCGACCAGCATGGAGACCGAGCTCGCGCCGATGTGCAGTGCAGTGAAGAGGTTCTCCGCGCTGGGGATAGATTTCGCGGGTTTACAGGGCAGCGGCATTTCTGGATGACAACGTGCAATGGCCGCAGATTCAACTCCCAAATGGCGACACCCCCCAACTTCACCGAGTCGAGGCTTGTCACCTAGCCGTTCTCGGGGCATAAGAATGCATGCCTGTCAGTGGTGCTTTGGAACGATATTGGGTAAAGCCCGGTGATAAACTTAACCTTGGGGAGATCGAGGGGGACGAAAAGGTGTTGTTCAAAGGGGTCAACAAGGAGGAGTACGAAGTTCAATTTGATGAATTGCAACGGCAGTTGCAGGAGCTCCAGAAGCGGCTTTACGCGCAGAACAAGCACCGGATTCTCGTGGTCATGCAAGCGATGGATACCGGCGGCAAGGATGGATGCATCAAGCACGTCTTTTCGCGGATCGACCCGCAGGGGATTCACGTGCGCTCGTTCAAGAAGCCAAGCGAAGAGGAGTTGTCCTACGATTTTCTTTGGCGGGTGCATTCCAAGGTCCCGCACTGTGGGCAGATGGTGATTTTTAATCGCAGTCACTATGAGGACATCATTGCGGTTAGGGTGAAGAAACTCTTCCCTGACGAAGTGTGGAAGCGTCGCCAGCGGCACGTGGTGGAGTTTGAGCGGATGCTTGCCGAGGAGGGCACTACCATCGTTAAGATTTTTCTGCATATTTCCAAAGATGAACAAAAGCGTCGCTTAGAGTCGCGCCTTGAGAACCCGATGAAGCATTGGAAAATCAATCCGGATGATCTCGTGGATCGTGCGCACTGGGATCGGTTCATGACGGCTTACGAGGATGTGATTAGCAAGACATCGACCGAATTTGCTCCTTGGTATGTGGTTCCCGCGGATCGCAAGTGGTATCGCAACCTTTGCGTTGCGCGAATCATGTTAGACACGCTGAAGAAGCTCGACATGGAGTTTCCCGCAATTGATTGGGACCCCAAATCAATCAAGATCGAGGATTGATCCGGTAGGATTGGGTCAACCGCTTCGCTTGAGGAGAAATGGAAGCGTCAGGATAAAATAGCATCCAAGAGCGATGCCTTGGAGAGAGAACAGGTAGAGTGGCCATGGACCGAGGTGGTCGATTAGGCTGGGGTTGTCTGGTGGGCGTGAAGCGAAGCCAAAGTTGCTGCCTAGCAGGTGATTGGCTGCTATGGCGAAAATGAGATAAATCACCGAGCAAGCGTAGACTTCCAAGGGTACCCGCCAAAGGGGGAGTTTCGGTCGCCAGCCTTCGACTAGCGGCAAATAAAGTGCGGCGGTTACCACTGCGAAGTGATGGATGAAGAACATCACGAACGGTAAATGGGGGAAACCGACGGTGATGGCAGGAGTCAAAAGTGCTTGGATCGTGGCGGCGAGCCCCCAAAAATACGTGAGCGCGCAGAGCAGGGGTTTTCTCGTTAATAAAGCAAATCCCGCGGTGATGGCAGCAATGTCGCAAAGATGGAACGGTAGAACGTTGTCGATCGATTTCTGCCCGCCCATCGAAAGCCAAGCAGCCTGACCGAGTGGATAGGCGCTAAGGTTGAGAAATGCTAAAATTCCCGTTGCTAGAGTCCTGCTAGAATTTCCACGTCGTCCCGCAGTAATTAGGATACTGGCCGCCGCTGCGCCGATCCCGAGCGCGATGAAATGCGGAGGCGTGAATGGGTGGAATGGGTTTGCCACGAGATTAAACGGTTAGGCAATGGGCTGTATTGCTAGATTTTCGTTTCTTCCGCTATTTCAGTGATCTCGGCCATCGAGGGTTTCACTTGGTAAAAGACGGTACGGGCAATCGCGTGGACCTCTGCATCGGTGACGGCGATGATCTTGGTCCGCCACTCCTCGGGCGAGGGGATGTGTCCAAAGTCCAAGACTCCCTCGCCGGCCCATGCGGCGTGCGAACCGGTCGACTCGAAGGAGAGCTTGCTTTGGGCGATGGTCAGTCGTTTCACGCGCTCCAGTTCGCCGGGTTGGGGGCCGTGATCCACGAGATCGTCAATTTCCTGTTGGATGCATGCTAGTGCTTCATCGCGTGATTCTGGATCGAGGCCAGCGCTGATTTCAAACGCGCCAGTTTCATCGAAAAACGTCACGTCGGTGCTGATTTGATAGCATAGTCCGCGTTCCTCGCGGAGCTTCAGGAACAGCCGCGAACTCGCGGATTCTCCAAGCATCATGCTGAGCAAACGCAGCGCATGGCGTGACTCTGCGTGGCGTCCTGGTGTGTGCCAGGCGAGTGCGAGTTGAAGCTGGTCGGTTTCGCGCTCGTCTCTCACGGAATTCGGAAGCGCGCGGGTCCTGTCAAACGCGACAGAAGGCATGCCGCGGTGGAAAGTCGCGGGGAGATGTGGCATGATCATCGCCTCGACTTCATCGATCGTGAATGGCCCAGCAGCGGCGATGACGATGTCGTCGCGAAAATGATGGCGGTCGCGAAAATCTACTAGAGTCTTACGGTCGATCTGTGCGATGGATTCTAATGATCCGGAAATTGAATTCCCGAGTGGGTGGTTGCGCCACAGCGCGCTTGATATGAGATCGCTGATATGATCGGCGGGTGATTCGCGATACATTGTGATTTCTTCACCGATCACTTCACGCTCGAGGGTAATTTCGTGATTCGGGAAGGTCGCGTGCCAGACCATATCTGAAAGTATATCTGCGAGAACCGGCATGAGCTCAGCTTCGCCTCGGCCTTCGTAGACCGTTTGATCTTCGGACGTGCAGGCATTGAGTTGACCACCACGGTTTTCAATTTCGACGCTCAGTTCACGGGCACTGCGGCGGTCCGTTCCTTTAAACACCATGTGCTCGACGAAATGGGCGAGGCCAGCAGGTAAATCGGATTCATCGCGGCTTCCCGCAGGAATGTAAATCGACAATGCGGAGCACTCGGAGTCAGCTAAAGTCGCTACTGCAAGGCGAGGTCCGTTAGGGATTTGGCGCCAATGGTAAGTTGCTTTGCTCATCGTAAAAGGGCTTCTGCTAGAACTAGATCTGCAGGGGTGGTGATCTTAGGATTTGGATGATGAGACTCGATGAGCTTTACGGGAATTCCGATGGCTTCGAGGGCAGAAACTTCGTCGGTGATCGTCAAGTTTCGATTCGCCACGGCTTCGTATGCCTTACGTAGAAGTTCAACTTCGAAAACCTGAGGTGTCTCCATGAACCAGAGTTGTTCTCGTGGAACGGCTTCGATGCTGCAATCATCCGCATCAGCACGCTTCAGTGTCTCGGTCACCCTGCGTGCGAGTGCTGCGGCGTGGTGCTTTTCTGCGGCGGCCACACAGCGATCGATGTCAGCCGGGGCAACGAGTGGGCGGGCTCCATCATGGACGGCCACCAGTTGCGACATCTCTGAGATCGCCGCCAAGCCAGCGGCCACCGAGTCTTGACGATTTGCCCCGCCATCGACGCGCCTCACCGGCTTGGAAGTTTCATGAATCTCTAATAGTTCCCAGCGTTCGACCGGGCAAGCGATCACGACGTCGGTGATGGAATCGGCAGCGAGAAAGGCTTCCAATGTACGTCTTAAAATCGGGATGCCGGCCAAGGGCGATGTTAGCTTGTCGAATCCCATTCGCCGACTGGAACCAGACGCCACGAGAATCGCGGTGCAAGGTTTGGAAGTACGTACATTCGGCATGTGTGGAACGCTAGCAGGTCGGTGGGCCACTCGCAAAGTGCCAAATTTTGCGGTGTCTGGTCCATTGAAAAACGTGATGACAACGGTCCGTTGACCCAGTCGTTTCTGGCTCGCCGATATGATCCTGCATGCCACGGGGGAATCGGATCAAGCCGCTCCTTGATTTGCGGCAACTCATCCATCTGCTGGATTATCGGTTTAGCCGCGGTGCGTCCACTCAGGCAAGCGGACGATCTCTCCGCCTTTCAGCGCTGATTCGTGGGCTAGGATGCCGGTGCAGGTGATGTTCGCACTCTCGATGGCGTTTGGGTATGCATCTTTTCCGGTCTTCAGCATCTCGATGAAGCGATGGGTCAGGTGCGGGTGAGAGCCACCGTGGCCACCTCCTTGGGTGAATGATAGGTGCGTGTCGCCCTCCTCGCCGCCGTAGACTCCGCCGGTGGTAAATGCTTGGATTTCCTTGGGGAGATAGTGGGCGAAGTCTGGGCACTTCACCTCGCTCGGGATTTCCGGTTCGGGAAGCTTGGCGGTGTGGATCACGAGAGGATCGTGTTCAATGAGAGGCCATTCCACTGATTTTTTTGTTCCGTAAACTTCGAATGACTCGCGGTATTGGCGGGCAACGTCGAAGAGAGATCGGTGGAGTTGTGCGGATAGGTCGCTATCCTTAAACTTAATGTGGCAGGATTCCACGGCGAAGGTTGATCCATAGCAAGCGTGCATTTCCTCTGCGATGGTTCCTGAGCCGAAGCATGAGACGTATTCGGCTTCGCCGCCTGTTAGGCCTAGAATTGGGCCGACGCAATGCGTGGCGTAGAACATCGGTGGAAGACCCGGCCAGTAGCCTGGCCAGCCTTCCATGTCCTGCTGGTGGGATGCTTTGATGAACTGGACTTTGCCGAGTTCGCCTTTGTCATACATTTCTTTCATGAAAAGGAATTCACGGGCGTAGACCACGGTTTCCATCATCATGTATTTCAATCCAGTCTGTTTGACCAGTTCGACAATCTCGCGACATTCTTCGACGCTGGTTGCCATTGGTACTGTGCAAGCGACGTGTTTCCCGGCCTTCAGTGCTTGGATCGTCTGATGGCCATGGTCGGGGATCGGGGAGTTGATATGCACCGCATGGACGTCTGGGTCCGCGAGGAGTTCGTCATAAGAAGTGAAGCGCTTTGCGATTGCGTACTTATCACCGATTTCGTCGAGTTTCGACTGGGTGCGCTGGCAGATGGCATACATGTTGGTATCTGGGTGCCGTTGATAAATGGGAATGAACTCGGCACCGAATCCGAGACCGACGATGGCAATATTGATTTGCTGCATGGTATAATAAATATGAGATTGTTCGTTAGGAAAAAAGGTGTATCATGAAAACCTTTTCACGTGAGATAAACTCATCCTCGCTGAAGGTGAAGGGTTGGATGGTGATCGATACGTTAGAATAGCTTTTCTGCGGGTATCGCAAAATGCTACCAATGAGGTTCGGGCCGTGTCGGTCGCAAGAAAGTGGTTTTCGCTGATTTGCGCGCGGTTGCGATTCTTGCCTGTTGCGTGGATCGCGGCTGCAAGATCGGCCTCCGCCAGGGTCATGTAGAATGTGTCGATCATGACCTCGGTATGCGGGTGGTCGGTGTAACGAATCATGCGATGCGAGTTAGTGGTTGAAAACCGTTGAAGAACCAACGCTTGCTGGAGCAGCGATGGGAAACTCGATAGGTTTGTATCCGAAGCCTGTAATTCTCTGGGTGAGCGTTTGACCCGATGACTGGCGTGGAGGAGTCCAAAGCCAAGTGTTTGTGCCCAAAGTGGAATTCATTGAAATTATTAGAGATTAATCCAAGGCTCCAACCGTCGAAGCTAGAGCCACAATTAGCCTATCAAAAATCGCCCGCGCGGCTTGTAAGTTCACGGCGAGATTGTGTATGATTGCGACGGAGTTTGAGGGTTGGTCCGCAGGCGATCGCTTAAAGCGGCGATCCTTTTTGGCGTTCGCTTCGGTACTGGGTCGCGGTTTGTCCCATGTGGCGGCGGAACTGGCGGGCAAAGTCGCTATGGTCGTAAAATCCCGCATCGAGGGCGACGGTGGTCACGGGTTGGTTGGTGCGAACTAAGAGGTCGCAAGCCTCGATGACACGCATGCGGATCATGTATTCTTGCGGAGTCATTTGGAATGTCGCGCGGAATTTCCGTTCAAACTGCCGCACGGACATGTGGGCCATTTTGGCAAGGGATGGTACGTCGAGCTTCTCGCGAAAGTGAATTTTCAAATGATCCGCCACGCTTGCAAGTTCGAGGTATGGCTGCATCGCCGCCCGCTGAGCTTCGTAACTACGGACCGATCCGCACAATCCGCAGATCTTGCCGACGATGTCAAACAGGGGCAGTTTATCAGTGATGAACCACTCTGGTTTCCCGTCTTGGTTTGGAAATAGTTCGATGATTCCAAGTAGGGGTTGTCGTGTCTCAATGATGCGTTCGTCGTCTTTCCGGTACTTATCTGCCAGGCGGGGTGAAAAAATCGCGGTGTCGGTGAGGCCGATCATCTCAATTTCCTTGGCAAAACCGCAGCGTTTGACGAATGCAGGGTTACCCGCCATCAGTCTACCATCGCAGTCCTTGGCGAAGAAAAGTGTGCCGGGGAGGTGGTCAAACAAGTGGCGGAATTGTCCGCCTTGGAGGCGATCGGTCCACTTTTTAGAGGATGCGTAAAAATTCATCTGGCGGTATCGTACACAATAGCTTCGGAATTTCACAAGCCGATGTTCGGATAAGTAGAGAAAATTAGTATTCGCATGCCGAAAATGTTAGGCGGATTTTGCGGTTGGCTCGGTGGGGAATGTGATACGGTTCTTAAGCGTGAGCAGTGGGCCTTCAAAGAACTTCCAACTGAGCCATGCGAGAGTGATGAACGCCATGCTGGCGGTAGCGGTGTAGCAGAGGGTTCCTGTCCAGCCCGTACCGAGTGTTGGAATGATCCAGCGTTGCCAGAGGAAATGAATCCAAATCGGTTTCAGCGCGTGGTGATAGACGTAAATTCCATAGCTGTATTTGCCGAACCATCGCAAGAGGCAAGAATTCATGAGCTGTTGTCGATGGCCATTTCCTGATTGACTGACGGCAAGTCCGACGCATGCGCCACTGAGGAGGAGTGCGATGCTGGGTTCTACAAAGACGAGCGATGGCAACACTGTACGTTCTAACAGTAGGATGCATCCTGTGACGATTGCAACTTTTCGGAGTTGGGGCTGTAGTAGAGACCATCCTACATGATCTCGCCAAAGCACCGCCAGCCAAGCCCCTGCAGCTAGCTCGCCAGAGCGGGCAGGAGTTGCGAAATAGGTTGCAAGAGGGCCGATGGTGAAAATCATCACGAGCGCAATGAGAGGGCTCAGTAGGACCATTTCGCTACAAATTTGTTTTAAATGTCGGGTCGAAACGAGGAAAACGAGTAGCGGCCAGATCAGATAGAATTGTTCTTCAACGGCGAGGGACCATAAATGTCCGAGGCTCACCCAAGTGGGCGACAGCAGCCAATTTCCATGATTCGCGGCGATGCCGATGTTTGAAGCGTAAAGCCAGTGCCAAAGCATCGAGTGGTGACCTACGAGCCGGTCTTGATCGTGCGGGGTGATCCAGAGGACGGAAAGCCAACTGATGGTGAGCACGCCATAGTAGAGTGGAAAAATCCTCAAGGCGCGGTGTAGATAGAAAACGCGAAAGTAGCCTTGGCGCATCTTCGAGTCCAAGAGAATGCCCGTGATCAGGAAGCCACTTATCACTTGAAGGCGATGAGTCGGCACTTCATTTCTCGTGCCACCGTTTGGTAGGCTTTTCGGTAACTTGTAAAGTTGCGGCGTTTTTCGAGTTCCGCGCCCGTCGGAGGGTTCATCACCATGAGGATGATCTCGCAACTTGGTTCGGCGAGGTGTAATTGCTGGATCATTGACTTCAAGTGATAGGTGGACTCCTTGACGCTTAGTTTTGATGACTCAAGCGCATCATTGATCGCGAACTCGATGAAGACCGCGTTGGGTTGCTTGCCCATGACGCGCTCGTTGAGATTGGCGAGGCCCCACCGCGAGTCCTTGCCGCCGAAAGCCGCGTTGGCCAGTCTAACCTTGGTCCCGTAGTGATGACGAAGGATCTTTTGCAGCCCAGACGGCCAAGCTGCATTGGCGGTGAGGCTTGTGCCATAGACGACGATGGTTTGAGGGTGATCATGTTCTAACTAATCCAAAAATTTAGCAGAGGGTTGAGCGGCGGATGCCACCGTGTTGAGGCACGCCAAAATGAACAGGCCACTTCCGAAACGACGGATAAGCGTCAAAGAAAGCGTGGCATTGGCTAGTCTAAGAGCCTTTGAACGGCCTTGTCTTTCGGGGAATGCGGGTCGGTGGACACGAATGTCGGCGGCGTTCTAAAGCCGTTGGTGTGTGAGCGAAAAATGCTGCGGGCGAGGGGAGTATGAGGTGGCCCCGGCGTTAGAGCCTACTGAAGATTCCGTGTGGCTCGTGAGGCTTGCGTGGTGGCGCTACCTGCTTCGTTGAATTTAACAAGCAATTCCACGCGGCAACGGACGTGAAGTTTCTCATAGATATGGCGGACATGGACCTTTACGGTCGGCACGCTAATCGAAAGATCCGCCGCGATCTCCTTGTTAGAGAGGCCGCGGCGTAGCAGTTCGAGAATTTCACGCTCGCGGCGTGACAGTTCATCTTGCGTGGCGGCTGGCGGAGTCGCTTCGTGAAAGGCACCCAGCACCTTGCGAGCGATCTCACTGCTCATGGGTGCGCCACCGTCGTGGACTTCTTGAATTGCGGCAAGGATCTCGGCGGGTTGCACGCGCTTGAGCAGGTATCCGCAAGCACCCACACGGAGTGCTTTAAATAGGTTATCGGTGTCCTCGTAGGACGTGAGAATAATCACTTGCAGACGGGGCAGGAGCTCCTTCAATGCGGCCGTGCACTCGATGCCTGAGCGATTGGGTAGGTGGATGTCCATTAGGACAACGTCCGGTTGCCAAATAGGAATTTGTTTAATTGCATCTTCCGCGCTGCTACAGGCACCGATACAAATGCAGTTCGAAGAGCTGGCTAATAATATCTCCAGGCTTTGGCGCAAGCGAGCATCGTCCTCAACGATGGCGACACGGATGGTGAGATCCGATTTAGGAGTGGCAGAAGATGGCATCATGGCGATTGGAGAAAAAGGGAAATCTGGTGCAATCTCCGATTGCCCTCGGATGGTGATTAGGGAAGCGGCAGAATGAAAGCAATTTCGGTTCCGCCGAAGGGCGGGTGTTTGACTTCGCAGGTTCCACCGAGTTGAGTGAGTCGCTCCCGCATATTGGCAAGCCCATCCGCCCCAGGCATCAGGGCGACATCATTGATGCCGCAGCCGTTATCGACCACGGCCAGATGAATTGCCCCATTACGATAGGCAATTTCGATACGCACCTCGCTGGCACCCGAGTGACTAACGGCATTGTGAAGGGCTTCCGCAAACGCGAGGAAAAGCCCGTGGCGTTGATCTGCAGCCAGCTGGAGGTCTGGTAAGTCCGGATCGACTGCGAGGCGGCAAGAGATTTGGGCAGGATTCAGGAAGTTCTTGGCATATTGGCAGAGGTAAGTGGCGAGGGATGGCAAGCTATCGTTCTTCGGGTTGATGGCCCAAACGATCTCGTCGAGTGCGGTGATGAGTTCGCGCGAGCGGGTGCCGATGCCCTGCAGCAGGGGCTGGATGAACGAGGAGTCGATTCCTTCCGTGGCGACGAGTCCACTGGAAATGTTGATCTGGGCGAGTCCCGCGCCGAGGTCGTCGTGGAGATCGCGTGCGATGCGCGAGCGCTCGCCTTCGATGGCGCGGCGTGCTTCCAACAAGGCGACACGACGACGAAATTCTTTGCGTTGCTGGGCGTGGGTGAAGCCAGCGGCCGCAAGCACCAGTGTCAACACGGCCCCGATTTTAAACCAGGTGCGCTGCCAAATGAGCGGCTCAATTGAAAACCGGAACACCCCCCCCGTCTTGTTCCAAACGCCATCCGAATTGCAAACTTGTACCTCAAATTGGTAATCACCCGCATCCATGCCACCATAGCTCACGGATCGCTGAAATCCTCCATCGACCCAGTTTTCGTCAACGCCGGACATACGCCAGCGGAAGCGCATTTTTTCAGCAGAGGCGAGGGTTAGTCCCGTGAACCTGAATTCCAAGGTGTGAGTTCCTGGTGATAGGTGGGTGGGTTCCCCACCTGTGAGGCAACTGTCTGCAAGAGGCTCGCCGTTATCGAGCACCGTTAAGATTCGGGCTGGAGGCGGCATCCTAGTTGGTTTTACCACCGTGGGATCGACCACCACCGCGCCGCGCAAGGTGGAGAACCAGAGGCGACCATCGCTGGCACGCAGGGCTGAGGGTTGGATGCCGCCGGTGCATTCGTTGGAAGGCATGCCGTCTTCACGGTCGAAAAGACTGAAGGGGGCGACCGTGGCGAGTCCGTCCGCTACACGGTTCAACGCCAGTTTTTCCACTCGGAAAATCCCCTGGCGCGTGCCACCCCAGAGGAAGCCCAAGCCGTCATCTAGAAGTTGAGAGACCGAATCGGATGGCAACCCGTGGGCTTTTGTGAATGGAAAAAACTTTCCATTGTGCCAGCGCAGCAAGCCTCCGCCCCAGCTGCCCAACCACACGGTATCATCCGCATCCGGCAGCACTGCATAAATCAAGTAATCATCTACCGCTCCTTCCGTCCAATCCTCGAAAATCCCGTTGCGATAACGTGTCAAATGGGCTCCGGCATTTCCGAGCCAGATGTCCCCATTGGCCCCCTCGCGGATATCGAAAATCTGGGATGAGTTCTGATTTTCAGCTCTGCCGAGAAAACGCAATTCTGAACCATCCCAGCGATGCAATCCGAACTCGCCGCCAAACCAGATTCGGTTGGAGCTGTCTGCCAGAATCGAACGCACGGCGGCACCCGTTTTGGTTGGCGGGAAAGGATTTTTGACATTGCCATTGATCCATTGAAATGAGCCGCCGCCGACCGTTCCGACCCAGAACGCAGGTTGATCCGCCTTAGGGTCTTTGACGAACATCGCATCCGTCGTCGGGGGGCCCGAGTTAGGACGTGGAAGCTTCCATTCCTCGCAACGCCCGTCGCGCCAAAGGGTCAGTCCGTCCGCCGAACTCAACCAGATTCCACCGGCGCCATCTTCGGCGATGGATCTCACCACCGGCTGGCGCAATCCCTGCGCCATTCCCACCGCTTCGAACAAGCGCGGGCGTAAGCGGACAAGCCCGCCACGCGTGCCCACCCATATCCCGCCTTCTCTGTCTTGAATCCATGCCTTGACGTCCGTATCGGGCAATCCTTCCCGGAGGCCTATGGAAATGAGGGTGCCGTTTGCGTCGATGTACAACAATCCCTGCCCGGGATCCTTGACCCAAGCCCCACCATCCGCATCGCCGTGAATAGGTACAGTGATATCCATGAGCCCGGTTGCTCCGGCCCAAGGCTCCACGTTGACCACCCAGCGGTCATTGAGCCATTTGAGCATCCGGGTTGGCGTGCGCACCCACACACCACCGTCGCCCGAGAACGAGATTTCGAAAATGGCTTCCCCCGAGAGCATTCCCTCTGCGGTGATCCGGCGGAACTTGCTGCCCTCCCAAACTGCCAACCCCTCGGGGCTAGCTACCCACAAACGGTCATCGGGGCCACAGGCCATGGCGGAAACTGGTGCCTTTGGTGCGCCGGCATCGGGTCCAAGCGGAACAAATTGATCTTTGTTTAAATACCCCAAAGCCCCATTGTTGGACTGCAGCCACATCTTCACGCCCGCCTTCACACATCCCGACGGAACGCGTAAGGTAAACGGGATCGTCTGCAATTTGATTTCCGCTTCATGATCACTCGTAGCTCGAGAGAATCGCGCCAGCCCCCCCCTGCCTGTGGCGGACCAGGCATGATCCGAATCAATCCATACATTGCCAAGGAGTCGAAACGATTCGGTTTTAAGTGAGCAATAGTGGCAGTTGAAAGTCCCGTCCTGATAGGAAAGGAGCCGGTAGGGAATTTTCTGCTCCACCCACATCGTTCCGCTCTTATCCACGTTCAACTGGAGCACCTCGCGCGCATGCAAGGAAGGGCTAGTGGTGAGCAGCGGGCGGGTGAACGTGGTGCCATCGAAGCAGACCAATCCTCCCTTGTGGGTGCCGATCCAAAGATAGCCATCGGGCGTTTGGGACAAAGAGGTCACCTCGCTGTTGGGCAGACCTTGGTCTGCAGTCCACACATCGACCATGAAGCGCGATCCACCCCTGACCGGGGCCGCTGTGGCGGCCAAAACTCCGAATGCTAAAAGAAAAAGCCCCGAACAAATCCTCAGCAACTGCCGAAGGCAATGTTTTCGATAGGCAACATTCATCCCTACCAACTAGCTCAGGATTCCTCCAACAATCAACGAAAAATTTCGTTAGTGCGCGTGGTCCGAGTACGCAGAGTGAGTCCCGCCGTCCAGATACAACCAGACTGGAATTAGCAAATAGACGAAATCGCTTGAAAGTGTAGATTGAGCACGTCCAACGCGGCATGCAAAAATCCTCAGATAGAACATCGGGGGGCCAATATGAAGAATTGGGCCAACAGCGGCGTCTTTTCGATTGGGTTCGTCAGCAGGTGATACGGGCTGATTTTCATGCAGTTAAATGCATCTCACTCATCCCGTGGGTTGGCGGCTTCGTAGGCTTCCATCGAGGCGAGCCAGTCCGTGCCGCTTGGAACACCAGCCTTTTCGCAAAGTTGATCCCAGACCGCGCCGAAGGGCATTGTTTTAAATTCCTCCATCACCGCAAGTCGTTGCGAGTTCTTGCCCGCATTCTCGTAGTCCTTGAGCATTCCAGATGGATCGAGCAATGCATAGAGAATCGCCTTGCGAGTGGCACGCGTTCCGATCACATAGGCCGCGATCCGATTAATGGAAGCGTCAAAAAAGTCGAGTGCGAGCACCATCTTGTCCCACGCGTTGCCGCGCTGGATTTCGAGGAAGACGTGCTTGAGGTCGTCGTTAAAGATCACGACGTGGTCGGAGTCCCAGCGGATTGGGCGGCTGACGTGAAGGAGAAGTTTTTTCTGCCTGAACAGCAGTTGGCTGGAGATCTTACCGTGGATGGTTTCGGTCGGGTGGTAATGCCCCATGTCCATGCACAGCCCGACATCGCGGCTGAGGGTGTAGTTGCTGTAAAATTCGGCGGAACCGACGACATATTCTTCGCTACCGATTCCGAAGAGTTTGCTTTCCACAAAATCCACGCACTTCGATTCGTCGACGCTCTTGTCAGCGAAGATGGCATCGTATGATTCGATTAGCCTCGCACGGGGTGACCAACTGTCCGCCACCAGATCCTTGGCACCGTCCGGAATCCAGAAGTTGGTGTTGCAAGGCGTGCCTTGAGACTCCGCCATGGCTTCGGCAATCTTGCGCGCCCGCTTGCCGTGCTCGATCCAAAAGTTGCGGATCGACGCATCTTGGTGCGAGAGGGTGAAGCCGTCGTTGGCTTTGGGGTGCGCGTGAAAACTCGGATTGAAGTCCAAGCTGATGCCCAGATTTTTCGCCCAATCCATCCATTTCTGAAAGTGCTTCGGTTCGAGTTGGTCGCGGTCCACATAGCCATCGGCGAAATCCGCATAGTACGAGTGAACATTTACGCGCTGAGCACCGGGAATGAGCGAGATCGACTTCGCCAAATCGGCGCGGACTTCATCTCCATTGCGTGCACGGCCCGGGTAATTGCCGGTTGCGAGAATGCCGCCGCCGCTAACCCCGCTCTGCGCTTCGAAACCGACGTTGTCGTCGGCCTGCCAGCAATGCAGCGAGATGGGAATGCGGAGTGCCTGTTCGATCGCCGCATCCGTATCGATTCCAGATTGGGCGTATTGGTTTTTTGCGATGGAGTAAGCGTTGGTGGTATTCATTGGTGTTCGTCTTCCCAGTTGATGATGACTTTAAGGCTGTCGGAATCTGCGGCGCGCTCGATTGCTTGCAGGATTTGTGAATGATGGAATCGCTCGTTTTCGTAGGTCATGCGATGAATGCTCGGCAGGCGTTTCTCCGTGAGCATTTGATGTGCGAGCCGGATGCCGTGCATGCCCGAGCCGTGAGTGGCCTGATAGCATTGCAGGCGATAATGAATGTCGTTATTCATATCGACCGTGTGCTCGATGCGTGGCTTGCCGGCCGCGCCCTTCACCCCGGCGTGGGCATCGAGCACCGTGCCGTAGCCCATCAGTCGGGTTCCCAGGTGATAGGCGGCCTCGGCGGAGGCGTTAATCATGACAAAGTGAGGCTCATTGAATGGCTTGCATTCGGCGAGCACCTTTTCCTCTACATTGTCACACCATTGCAGACCGACCACGCGCTCATCGCCGAAATCCTTCATCACTCGTTCAAGGCGCTCAAGGCCGCGGTTGATCACGATCACTTTGCGCGCACCCATCGCAAGGGCGCATTGTAATGCATAGGTACTCTGCGATCCGGCACCCACCAACACCACAATCCGGTTTTCGATGCAATGGTTGACACGGGTCATCCCTTCTAGCCCGCAGGCGAGCGGCTCAAGATGGCACGCTTCGTCGGCGCTCACTGAATCATCAAATTTCACGATCGGCCCGAGTCGCACAAACCAGTCGGGAAGAATGGCATACTTGCGCGCAAAGCCGGGAAACTCATGGCCGGTGGCTTGGGTGTTAGGACAGCTGGTCCAGTCGCCAGTTCCTTGGTCGCCGCAGTAGATGCACTGGGCATCGCCGCAGGGAATGTCGCAGCCCAGCGCGACCAAATCGCCCGGTTGAAACGTGGTGACCCCATCGCCGACGGCATCGATCACACACGAGGCTTCATGCAGTAGCACAGCTGGCCACGATTTGATCCGAGAGAGTCCTTGCCGATAGATTACCACGTCGGACTGACAGACCGAGGTGCGTAGGGTGCGGACACGGACTTCGCCCGGCCCTGGATTGCCAATTTCTTCCTCGGTGGCGGTGAAGGTTCCGCCGGGCTGGTCAAGATAGTAAACAAGATTTTTCATTGGCAAGGCGCGGTTGTGGGTGGGGTTGAGTCAGGCCGCAGCATGACTTTGGAGAAAAAGGCGGACTGGTCGCGCATCATTTCGAGTGCACTGACTCCTTGGGAAAGTGGTACATCATGGGTGACGAGACGCTCGGCTTGTAGGCGGCCGTCGGCCATGGCGGCGAGCGATTCGCGCCAGTCATCAGACGGAGCATCAGGGTCATAGAATGAATTCCAGGTGCCCTGCAGACTGACCTCGCGGCGCATCAATTGTGAAATGAGTGCCGCTGGCAAGGTGACGTCGCCCGATGGATTACCCATGAGCACAAGACATCCGGCGCGGGCCACGGCCTGGCAGGCCTGAATCATGGTGACCGGCACACCCGCTGCTTCGATGCAAACCGCCGCACCCTCGCCAGCAGTTTGTGATTCGATCCACGCTACTGGGTTTCCAGTTAGACTGTTGAACACTTTGTCGAAACCGAGCGTGCGAGCCTGTTCGAGTTTCTCGGGAACAATATCGCAGAGCAGCACATTGCCGCCCGCCGCGCGTGCCCACTGAGCGACCATCAAACCGATCGGACCGGCACCAAAAACTGCCACGGATGCGCCAGGCTGGATTGCTCCGGCCCGTTGCACTGCATGGCGCGCCACGGCAGCAGGTTCGGTCATGGCGGCAGCACGCAGCGAGACTCCCGCAGGAACCGCAATCAAATTTTCAACTGGCGCAATGACATAGTCGGCGAACCCGCCGTCCGAACGCGAACCCAGGTAGTCGTAGTCGCTGCATTGAGCGTAGGCCTTGCGCTGGCAGGCATTGCACTTGCCGCACCACAACAGCGGGAATACCGCAACCGGATCACCCACGGAAAAACGCTCCACCCCTTCGCCGAGCGCCTCGACGGTACCCGCAAATTCGTGCCCTGGAATGGTAGGAAAATGATAGGTGCCTTTTACATAACAACGCGGAATATCCGAGCCACAAACACCGCAGTACCCGATGCGCACACGCACTTCACCGGCTTTGGGTTCAGGCGTCGCCTGTTGTTGGTGGCGGAGATCGCCGATGCCATGCAATACCAATGCGTTCATATTTTGGGTTTGGGGATACGTTGTTAGATTCCTTGCTTGCGTTGTGCCAGTCCAGTAGCGGCGGCCTCGAGTGCTCGGGCCATATTCTCTTTCCGCGACGCCTGTTTGGAAAACAGGCTGCTGGTTCCTGCAATCAACCAGTCGCCACCTGCTGCCACCATGGCAGGGATGTTGTCGAAACTCACGTTGCCATCGACTTGGATAGGAATCGTGGAACCCAGCGCGGCGAGACGAGAGCGACAGTCGGCAATTTTTTTCAGTGCGGTGGGCACGAGCTGTTGCCCGGCAAATCCCGGGTTCACGGTCATGATGAGTACGAAGTCGAGACGTGGATAGAGGTAGTCGAGCGCATCGAGCGGAGTTGCCGGATTGAAGGCGAGGCCGGCTTGCATGCCGTGGTCGCGAATCATGGCGAGCACACGGTCGGCATGCGGCATGGTCTCGAGATGCACTGAGACGTATTGGACGCCGATTTTCGCCAGCAGTGGAATGAAGAACGCGGGGTCTTCGACCATCAAATGGGCATCGAACGGCAAAGCTGTTAGTGGGCGGATCTGCTCGATCATTCCGAGTCCCAGTGGCAGATTCGGCACAAAATGGGCATCCATGATGTCGATGTGCAGCGCATGGACACCGAGCGCCTCCAGTCGGCGAATTTCGTCGGCCAGATGCCCAGCATCGGCACACATGATGGATGGCTCTATCCAGATCTTCGAACTCGATTTCAATTCTATCGGACGTTCGGTGAGTGGGGGAGTCTCCACTTGGGCAGACAACCAGTGTTCCTTGAGGTGAGCAAACGATTCGCGCAGATTGCGTTCGAGATCTCCGTCGGAATAATCGCGGCCCAGTTTGGGGCCACCAATTTCGAGGTAGCCGACCAACTCCTCGACCGGGATTTTCCCGGCTTCGGCCAGCAATAAATCGCGCACGACTGCCACATCAATGATGCCTTTCGCCAACTCCGCAGGGCCGAAGCCAAACGTGGAGTTGAACAACGCGTCGGTGTTTTTTAGGTGGATCTCGCTGGTATATGCCAGCGCTGAGCGCAGCAGAGTCAGCGGATCGTGGATGATCTCTTTGTCGGCGTTGGCGTAGCCGTGGGAGATGTCCATGCAATAACCCGCCCGTGCCACGCCAGGACCACCCGGCAAAACCGCTTCCATGTAGGCGACCATTTCCTCAGGGAGAGTCGGCGGTTCTGCTAGACAGGACATTGGCTCGATCGTCAGCCATTCAATCCCCAGATCCCCGGCCCGGCGCTGCAACTCACGGAAATTTCTCAGATAGGTCTCGGAGCCTTGCGCCTTCGTGCCCATCCGGTCGCGCAGAACTGCTCCGGGATTGGAGCCGATCGACCTCGCGCCTAGCAAGGCGGACACGTCGATGAGCCGCTCGAAATTCTTGCGTGCCACATCTTCGAAGCCGGGGCCATCGTCGCGGAAAAAGCCGCCAAGTTCGCGGTGTGCGGTGAACACGCTCGTGATCGTGACTCCGTGATCTTCCGCTTTGCGGCGTAGGTCGGTAAACCACGCGTCCGGCAGTTGATAGATCTCAAAAAATGTGCCGAGTTGCAGATGGGAGACTTGTTCCTGCTCCATTAAACGAAAAAGCCATTCGTACGAATAGCGGTACTCTACAGGGTCGCTTTTGATGCCGAGGTGCAATTGCATGCCGCAAAACACACGCTAATCCGGTCATTTTCAAACATATTTTCATTGCTTAAAGCGGTTTTTCGGTCATTTTCCTGATCGAATTTGATCACTTGTGTAAAATCGCTTTATGAATGCAAAAGAACGGCATGACCAAATGATTCGGGCGGTATCCGAGCGCAGGACCCTGTCGATGCGTCGGGCGCAGGAACTCACGGCCGCGAGCGAGATCACCATTCGTCGGGACTTCGCCATCTTGGCCGAGACTGGCGTGGTGGAACGCCATCGGGGTGGCATTGGCTTGCCTTCTGGTGGGCAGATGTCGCCATTTGCGTTTCGGCAGGTGCGGTTTTCGGAAGAAAAGGCGGCCCTGGCGCGCCGTGCGGTGGGTCTGTTGAAACCCGACGATGCTCTATTTGTCGACGGGGGTACCACCACGTATCATTTGGCCACCTGTCTGCCTGACATTCCACTGCAGATCTTTACGAATTCATTGAGGTTTGCCGATGCCATGGGAACGCGTAAAGCGCTCAAATCGACTCAAAATGTGCATCTTTCAGGCGGCAAGGTTTACATGCGCGGCGGGCTGCTCGTCGGACCCGGAGCGGTGCACGGACTTGAGCAATACCATGCGAAGTGGGCATTTCTCTCGGTCGCAGGGATCACGGAACAGGGGCTCTACAATACTGACGAGGAAATTGCTGCCGCCGAACGGGCGATGATTTGCAATGCCGACAAGGTGGTTGTGTTGGCCGACCACAGTAAAATCGGGAATTACGCGCTGTGCTCGATTTGCCCGCTGGATCATGTCGATTATCTAATCACCGATGCCGACCCCGAACGCTCGACGCTGCTGGCGAAGCTAGTGCGCAAGGGCATCACCGTTCTACACGTCCCAGCCGCCCAAATGATGTTGCATAATGGGGGACAAGGAGGATGAATCAGAAATGTTTATCAAATGGCGCGGGTCCAAAATGTGAAGTGGTCCCGGCAGGCTGAGCCAGAGGGCTTTCAGAACTTTTGCTGGTCTGAGAGGGGCAAATTAACCTGAAACCAGACCGGTGAAATGAAAGGGAAGGCTCCTAACCACTGAAGAGGGCTTCAAAGTCATGACGATCATGAACTCGTTTTTTCTAAAGTGCCCGTTCTAGTGGAAGCGGGTTTTCTTCAACCCCTCAGGGATCATGGACGCAGCGCACCATGGTCAGTCTAGCAAGTAACGGTTAGCCGAAACCGTCTAAATTGCAGAATAGTTCGATCTTCATATCATCCCTAGGGATAGTTTTTGGCCAGCGGTGAATAATTCCTTCCATGCGATCAAATCTTTGAAGACGGTTAAATTCAGCTCATTGCAAACCCTAGGGCATTGCTGACCAACCCATCAAATGAATCCCAAAATCATCCGTCTAGCAATTTGCGCCGCTACGGCGACCACCCTGATGCACGGCGCGATTCAAGCAGAACTGTCCGCACCACGCCCGAACGTCGTCTTCATCCTTGCAGACGATCTGGGATGGAAGGACACCAGCCTTTACGGTAGCAAATTCTGTGAGACGCCGAATCTCGATAAACTGGCGAAGCGCGGCATGCTGTTCACGCAAGCTTATGCGGCAAATCCGCTCTGTTCGCCCACGCGCGCGAGCATCATGACCGGCCTGTATCCGGCAAGGGTCGGTATTACAGCGCCTGTCTGTGATCTCCCGGCCCTGCGTCTTGAAGCCAAGTTGGTGGAAAAGGCCCCGCCGTTTCAGCGAGCCCGGGAAGTATCCAGCGCAACACGACTCAAGACCGAGTATTAC
>Ga0164295_10000698_pt1 | contig 28147 bp, 26 predicted proteins | sample GEODES006metaG_FD_111798 | JGI IMG/M metagenome (GOLD analysis project Ga0164295, IMG submission 111798) | Oligotrophic lake water microbial communities from Sparkling Lake, Wisconsin, USA - GEODES006 metaG | ecosystem: Environmental > Aquatic > Freshwater > Lake | place: USA: Sparkling Lake... | reverse complement strand
AGCAGGAAATACTGGAACTGTTGATTGTCCATGATTATTAAGACCCCAACATGTAATAATACCATCATCTAATAATGCCATACTATGTCCCCAACCAGCAGAAATTTGTGTTACTCTTCTATCAGCAGGAAATGCTGGAACTGTTGATTGTCCCTCATTATTAAGACCCCAACATGTAACACTACCATCATCTAATAATGCCATACTATGTCTCCCACCAGCAGAAATTTGTGTTACTCTTTTTCCAGCAGGAAATGCTGGAACTGTTAAATTTCCATAACGATTATTACCCCAACATCTAACACTGCCATCATCTAATAATGCCATACTATGGAACATACCAGCAGAAATTTGTGTTACTCTTCTTCCAGCAGGAAATACTGGAACTGTTGGTTGTCCAAAATCATAATGACCCCAAGATCTAACACTACCATCATCTAATAATGCCATACTATGTAATTCACCCGCAGAAATTTGAATTGCTCTTCTTGCCATTAATATAAAATATAACTAGATATATTTTATAGAAAAATTAGCATCCTCCAACATCCTTTAATATTTTAATAAATTCTTTATTAATGAATTTCAAGTTAAGTATCTTTTTAGCAACTTTATAAGAAGCCTCTGCCATCTTGCGACATTTATCATCATTCATTCTACACCATTCAATCATTTCTAATAAATTAGATAGATCACTTTTGATTGGAATATAATGAACATTTGGTTCCAAGTATTCATCTGCCCATAATCTATAGATACCTTCTACTTTTAAGATAACAGAACCAGCTAATAGTGATTTCAATAAACGATATGCGCCTACATTACCATCTATATGAACGATATATTTATATTTTGATTGTTCTTCAAAACTCATAAAAGGAACTGTTTTAACATTTGAATTTAAAAAGTCTAATCCATGTTTGGGATCAAATCTTAATGAATTAGATTTTGCTACAACCACTCCAGCATCTAAGTATTCAGATTTAATAGTTCCAATTTTTAATCTCATATTTGTATCTGTTTCTAATCCACATCCAGTTGCTCCACCTCTGAAGACAGCAACACTCTTTTTATTATCCCAATTTGTTTCTAAATTTCCAAATTTATCCATTCTTAGAACATAACGGACATCATCATAATTTGGAATTGGAACATCACAATATCCAACTGCTCCAGAACATCCAAGGATTGGTAAATGAGTTGAAAAATTATATTTATCTTCTAGCATTTTATCGCCAGTTACCATTGGCCATGGTTCATGACCATCCTTGCGTAATAATATAGCATCTGTTAAATTTAATATATAGATTCCATTAGGTATATTTCTAAGTTGATTTAAATATTTTGGATATTCAACAGTTGTAGAAACTCTACCAACATATGGCTTTGCTACACATTGCATAATTCTCCATTGATTCTTCTTAATATATTTTATCATTTTATGATCTTTATTTCTTAATTTATTTACAAGAGCATCTCTAAAACTTGGTGATGTTGTATTATTTTCTAATTTAGATAATTCGATATTTCCATCAACTACGCATAATAAGTAGCACGAATGATGTAATTTTTCATAAATATATTTAAGTGTGTTTTCAGCTGCTTCAATATCCATTCTCCAAATTCCAGTTTCTTTATTTTTACATTTGAGATTACTGATACATCTTTTTGCTACATCGAGAGCTTCATTATATGATTTAATAATTTTAATTTCTGATTGAATATATTCTCCTCCAACTTTCATTTCACCTAATTCAACTGTTATTTTTTTAATATTTGATTCTAGTTGTTCTCTTTTAGTAATTTTAAATGTAACATTATTATATCCTGATTTCATGTTATCTGCTTTTAAATCCTCCCATTTTGTCATATTTTTTAGTTCTTGTTTTGATTGAGTTAATTCATGGGGTAATTCTCTGATTCCGTATTTGATATCTGGTTGATAAACTGTAAGTTTTGAATCAGCAATTCTATTTCTAATCGCGTCATCCTCACCTCCCCAACCCCAGAAATGATTTGGAAATCCATTTATTTTTTTAATATCTTTAATTGACATTGATAATATACCACCTAAAAATCTATCGTAATTATATTTTGTAGTCCATGCTTTACCAATATGTATTGGACTTGATGGGAATGTTTCATAGTAAGGTACAATTGGTTTTTCTGGAATTAAATCAACATCATGATAAATAACATAGGTTGCTTTCTCTTCTGATGCAATCTTTGTTCCAACATTTAATAAAGCTCCACGATTAAATTTTCTGTTATCATCTGATTGTTCTACAACAATAACGTGCCAATCAGGATGGTACTTGCTGATTGTTTCTGTGAATTCTTTTAATTGTTTTGATCTTTCTTGTTCTTTATTATCTCTGTATGGAATAATTATATATGGATTTCCTTTTTGCATGGAAGTCAAATCATTTAAACTAAGTTTCTTAAAGATCGCACGATTTTCTTTACGAACAAAATTATTAATTTGTTTCCCTCCAATATATTTTTTAAAACTGGAATTTTTAGAATTATATAAAAGAATGGATGGTAAGGTGTCTATTTCAAATTTCTTCGCAACTTTTTCTGAATCAATTTTAATTATATTTAAGTTGGAATATTGACAGAACTTATCAAATTTATCTATTGGCGTATTATTATGAAAATATAATAGAGTTTTATTATAGCTCATTCTATAATAATTATCTATAAATAAAATTTTTCAAATTAATCAATTCTTTCATAAATCAACATATATGCATGTTGAGTTATCGGAACAGTACAATCAATCTCATTGACTCTATTATCATTGTAGTTATACCATTTATTATTATTTTTTGCAAAACATGTATAGTGTCCGCCGTCAACTTCACCAAGATGGTTTACACCTCCTTTTAGTACATATTTTGTATGGTCATTTCCACGAATCATCAATGGTTGAATATCAATTTCATTTTCATATGCTACTAAGTTTTTAACCTTAACAACAAATGTATTACTATTGTGTGTAATATGCTTAAATCTCTTTAGATGAATTATTAAGTATTTAGGATTTTTAAATATCTTACATTGCTTAATTGCTTGAACTTTTTTATCACAACCATCGCAGTGCCATAAATTTTGTTCATCTAATTGTTCGACTCGTTGTAAAGTATTTAAAATATCACTTAACTTAAAAATAAATTTATTACGAATATCATTTAAACACAATTTTGATATCATTTCATCATCATTAACTTTATCTTTCAATTCTTCCTTTTTTTCATCAAACATTTTTTTATATTCATCCATCTTTTTAATAACATCATCTTCTAAGTCAGGAAAACTTAATGATAACATGTAGTTGTTTTCAAAGTCAAAGTTTACATGATTACAATCTGGGCATTTAGTTAAATTACATGTGATAGATTGGAAAAAATCAGACATTTGAGAATATTTCTTTGCTAAATTTTTATAATATCTCATTGCAAAATAATCAAGTGCTTTATCTTTATTTTCATCAATTAGTTTTAACATTGCAGGATCTTTTGCATCATTATTATAATATTTATCACAAAAATCAAAAAACTCTTTTAAATCATCTGGTAATGTAATATTAAGGTTAATTTCATTATGAATTTCTTCATGTAAATTATCAATCATAAATTGCATTGCCTCATGACTATCATGTTGTTCAAATCCCATGAATAGTTTTTGTTTTTCAACAAACTTCTTCCTTAAACTTGTTGGAGTTAGGGAATCCGCAGTTGTTTCCCACAATGATTTAATAATTCTATGAACTTGATAGAATAGTGAATCATCAAGTTCTCCTCTCAGTTTTCCAATAAATTCACCAGAAATAATAAATTTTCTGAAATCATCTAAATTACTTAGAGTTTGAATAACTGCATTTAAATAACAAGTATTCCCCATATTATTTAGTCCAACGACTCCAAGCTTTGATTTTTCTTCTTTAACAATTAATTTTTCAGGTTCAGGGGGACATTCTTTAGGAGATGAAGGCGGAGCTTCGGGTAATTCCATATTTAAAATTGGATTTTCATCAATTGATGTAATTGAAGGGTTTGAATCAGTCATAATATGAATAGTTATATAATTATCTATTTATATATTTAAAGATTTGATAAATCAATTTTTTTAGGTTTTTATTTATAAAAACCTAGTGTGAGTAAAATTAGATCTCAATTTTTTATAAAAACAAATAAAACACGTTTAATCTTATAAACACTTAATTTATGTTTGAATGTATCTAAATCATAGTTATATGGTAGTTTTAAAATTAACAATCTACAAAGTTTATTATTCATAATATCATCACATAAATCTTCTAATTTCATATCTCCTAATTTGAATGACAATTTTTCAGAATTTTTATAATCTAATCCTCCCCACGGTGGATCTAAATAAATAACATCTTGTTTTAAATTTTTATATACATTCAAATATGAATCATTGTAAAATATTATGTTTGTACGATTAAAAAGATTCATATTATGTTTTAAATATTCAAATCTTGTCTTATCTAATTCTACAGAATTTACTGTATTAAATGCTTCAGAAAATGCTAGAGTATCGCCACCAACACTTGCGGTTCCATCAGTAATAGATATATTTGCACCAACTCTTTGTTTAATTAATTTGATTAATTGTTTTGTTAAATGTGGTTTACTTATAGAGTATTTACCAACTTCATCAATCTTTATTTTATCATTATTATTCGGAAAGTATTCTGGTTCATAACCACCTTTTAATTGTTTTATATAATCATTTAATTTTTCCATATATTAAAATATATTTTATTATTCAATCTTAATTATTATAACAATAATTTTTCCTAATACTGTCATTGTTAAATTATAGAATTTTAATTCATTCAGGTCATAATTAAATGGTAATTTTAAAACAAGTAATTTACATAATTTATTTTGAATAATATCATCACATAATTCTTCTAATCTTGATTCTCCTAATTTAATCTTAATTGTTTTTTTATTCTTATATTCGGGTCCACCCCAAGGTGGATCAAGGTATATTACATCTTGTTTTAATTCTTTAAATATTTCTAAATAATTTTTATTAAAAAAAGTTATGTTTTTACATTCAAATACTTCCATATTATGTACTAAATAATTATATCTTTCTAGATCCATTTCTACAGCATTAACTTTTTTAAATGTTTGAGAAAATGTTAACGTATCACCTCCAATACACGCCATCGCATCTGTTATTGTAATATCTGTTGAATTGAATTGTTTAGAAATTAAGTTTGTGATAACTTTAGATTTATCTGGTAAACTAATAGAATATTTACCAACTGCGTCAATTAATATTTTATCATTATTTGATGGAAAAAAATTCATTGTATTTACTATAAATATATTTAATTTCTTATATAATATATGAATGAACTATTTATTAAAATATTTCAGATGTTAATTAAAGTTAACGAATATTTAAGTAAAACATCAAACGATGATAAATTTAAAATAACAAATGAATTTAGAATTAGATCATTAAAATTGGGATTAAGGACAATTAAAAATTATCCTACAGAAATTACAAATATTTCTCAATTAAATGATATTCCGGGAGTTGGTAAAGGAATTAAAGATCGTATTAAAGAAGTTCTTGATACAAAAAAATTACAAGAATTAGAAGAAATATGCAAAACGATAGATTGTGAAAATTTAAATAAAACATCATTAAATGAAGATTTATTATCTATTGTTGGTGTTGGTGAATCATTGGTTAAAAAAGTTATAGCAGATTATAAAATAACATCTGTAAAAGATTTTATTGAATTAGTTAAAACAAATAAATTAAAAGTTAGTAAAACAGTAGAATTAGGTATTAAATATTATAATAAATTAAAGTTTAATATTCCACGACAAGAGATTACAAAAACATTAGATTTTTTAACTACAAAAATGAATCAAGTAGATGATTCAATTATAATACAAATTTGTGGATCATATAGACGTCAAAAATTAACATCAAATGATATTGATGTTTTAGTTACAACTCCATTTATTATTACATCTGATCCCAAAGAGGAAGAAAAATTAATGCAACAAATAATAAAAAAATTACATGATGAAAATTTTTTAATAGATGATATGACTCCAACAGCAACAAATAAATATATGGGTTTTTGTAAATATAATAAATTTCCAGTTAGAAGAATTGATATACGTTTTATTCCAATGGTTTCATGGTATCCGGCTTTATTATATTTTACTGGTTCAAAAGATTTTAATTTAATTATGCGCAACAACGCAAAAAAATTAGGATATAAATTGAATGAATATGGAATATATAAAGGTACAAAAGAAATATATATTGAATCAGAAAAAGAAATATTTGATTTATTAGGAATGAAGTATTTAGAGCCTCAAGAAAGAAATTTTTGACAATCATTATCATCAAAGGGACTATCCAATGATGAAAATTTAACTTTCATAATATCTTCTTTTTGTTTTTTTAATGTTAATATTGCAAGATAATTTCTTATTTCTGTTAAATGAATATGATATGTTTTTAAATCTAAACATGGATTTTTTAATTTATATCCATTATTATAAAATTCTAATGATAACTTAACATCGCAACATGTTTGACCCATAAAATAATTACCAATATCTTTTGTTATTAGACCTTTCCATATCCATGTATCAAAACTTCCACAATCATCTTGAAATACGTCTGAACCATCTTCTTTTATATTATATCTTGTTAAAAATAAAGCTTGATTTGTTTGTATATTAATTTTATCAAAATTATTACCAATAACAATATCAGAATTAATCAAAATATTTATAGTATCATCTGATGAATATTTATTAGCATAATTAAAGAAATCTTTAAAAGTTAATCTTTTAGAATCATTTATAGTAATTATATTATCATTTATAAATGGAATTGGCTCATTCGTTTCATTTATAATAATAATTTTATTAAATAATGGATTTTTGCAATTTAGTCTTAAACATAAATCTATTTCTTTACATCTATCAGGATGTTTATCATTATAATAATTCATAATTAAATTTATATTTTGTTTTTCAGTATAATTTGAAATTATATTTGTGAGAGTATCTTCAATTTTAGAATAATTAAAGTTAAAACTTTGAGATTGAAATCGATTACTAAATTTATTACGTAAATATGCTTCTTTTGCGTGTATGTTCATATTATAATATATATATATTATAATAATTAATTAAACACAATCAAGATGTTTATTAGATTCATTTGCTAATAAATAGAAATCACCATCTGTATAGACAAAATATGTTATAGAACAATTTAATTTATTATTTATAATAATATCATTTGATAAAACTTTTAAAATTGTTTTAATTAATAATTTAATTATTTTATCATGTGTGATAATAACAACATTTTTAATATTTAAAGTAATAATTGTATCCATTACTTTTTTAATTCTTTCTTTTATTTCAACTTCATTTTCATATATATCATTACTAAATGCATTTTTTAAAATGAATTCATTTTTTTCAATTGGACATGTAATATTATCTTTTTTTTCTTTGAATTTATAAAATTTTTTTACATTTTCATCAGTATTTTCAAGATTTTTAAATTCTGTTTTTGTTAAGTTTTTATATTTATCATTTATTTTAATATCACTTAAATTTGGATCATATGATGTTTTATCTGTGTAATTAACTTCTTTAGCAATTATTTCAGCTGTTTGTTTAGATCTTTCTAATGGAGATGAAAGAATAAAATCAATCTTATCTTTTCTGCTATTTAAATATTTACCTGTTTTTTTAGCTTGTTCTATACCGTTTGGATTTAGTGGTGTATTATCTGGTAGTACAATACTTTCTTTGTCAAAATCAGTTTCTCCATTTGAAACAATATAAATTCGAATCATTTATATATTATAAATTATTAATTTTGTGGAGAAATATGATTCATGTAGAAAATATATATTATTACATCTTTTAATTGCTTCATTATATGTATATTCAATTAATTGTTCATCATTTATGTAATGCTGACATTTTCCCATTTTTCTCATTGTTTCTGATCGATTATATCTATCTATTTTCTTCTTTTTATAGAATGGTAAACCTACAAGTTCAAAATGTTTCAATATATAATATTTTTTACTAAAAACTATATTTCCAATAGGTTCAATGTTATGATTTCCTATACCATAATTTATTTCTTTAATATCTGGAATTTTAAAACATATATGTTTATCATATAAATGCCAATAATAACCCATTTCGATAGAATTTAAATTAATATCTTCTAATGTTTCTAGTTTACTATTACCAAACATATTATAACCTTTTGTATTTATAATAGTAGTTCCTTTTTGTTCTTCTTCAATTAATTCATCTTCTGTAATACATATCCATTCATCCATATCTGGCATTAATATCCATCCTTCTTTAACATTTTTCCAACAATTATTTTTCATATTTTGAGTTATAAAATCATTTAATTCGTTCTTGGTATCCCAATCAATTACATTACATCCCATTGATTTTGCAATTTCTACAGATTTATCAGTACTATAATTATCATATATTGTTATGTTACAATCTGAGAACATCTTTCTATAATGATTTACTGTTAAGGGTAATAAAACTTGTTCATTATAACAAGGTATAAATATGTTTATTTTTACCATTTTATATAAATATATATTACATAATATGTCAGAAACTGAAACGAATATTCAATGGTCTCAACAAATTGACCAAATGCTTGCTTCATGGTGTGATAATGCTAAATGTTTTGAATATATGCATAATGAATCATATGATTACAATTCTACTCAATCAAGAAAAATGACAATGTTTATAACAATTTTAACAGCATTAACTGGAACAATGAATATTGGAATTGGAAACATAGCTATAAATGGATTTCAATTATCGTGGGTATTTGGTGGATTAACTGTATTAACATCAATGGCGACAATGATTCAAGATAAATTAGGATATGCTCAAAATTCTGAAGCCCATAAAAGATTTTGTAATACATGGGGTCAAATTCGTAGACGTATTGAAAGTGAACTTATTTTGCCATATGGTAGTCGTAAGGATTGTTCTTCTTTTTTAAAATTAGTTCGTTCAGATATTGATCAAGTAAGTAGTGATGGAAATACACGTATTTCGCATATTGTAAAAAAACAATGTTTTGAAAAATTTAAACAAATACCTAGTTTTGATATTCCCGATATATGTGGACAAATGGAGCATACTAGAGTATATGTTAATCATGATTTTGACCATCATATAGTACATGAATCAACTGATAATGATCTTCAAAAGCCTTTAGTGATAAATGAAGTTAAATAATTTTTTGATATTCATAAATGAATCTAAAAAAAATTGAAATTTACTTATTCAATAGAATACATAATAGACTATAAAACAAACAGGCTAAAATGCAGCAACAGCCACAGCCACTAGTTATTGAGATCATACCCTTTAACATCGAGGACTTCGACGAAGATGAAATTGCTGACCGAGGAAACAATTTTGGCCGCCACGCTGACCTTGCCAATAACTTCGGTGATCAATCGACGATTTTCGGAGATGATGTCGACGAGATAATGAGCGAGTGTGACTCTGACTCTGAGTCTGAGTTTGACCCCAACCCTGACTCTGACTCGGGTGATTTTTTCTTTGGCGATCTCGATTTTTAAGATACTGACGAAGAGGAAGAGAAGTAAACTGTCTGAAAAAACTGAAATTTTATCAATATATATCTATATATTAATTAAATATTCAAAATGAAATACTATATGACTGGATGTGGTACTGCTGTTTATGATTCATTTGACGAAGCAAGTAAAATTGCAAAATCTCTTTCAACTGGTAAAAGTGATAATTACAAATATATTGTTGTTCCTAAAGATAACAAATATATTGTTTCTTGGAAAGTTCCATTGAACATCTATCTAAAAGATGTTGAACCCATTTATAAACAAATGGAAGATATGTTGGCTGAAGTTATTACTATAAAGAAAAATAATAATAAAATTATAATTGTTTTATAAATTAACCACTGCACATTAAGCAGACACCTTCTTCTTCATTACAGACAACAGTTTTCTTTTTCTTTTCATCTTCTTGTTTACGTTTTTCTGCCTTTTCTTTATTCGCATCAATTGCAAATTTGATTGCACTTGTTGCTGGCTTTGTGCGTAAATAATACATACCAGTTTTCAATCCAGACTTCCAGCCATATTGTAAAGCTGAAGATAATTTCTTAAAGTCGGGATCAGGGAAGAATAGATTCATTGATTGAGATTGATCAACAAATGCTCCACGAGCAACGGCATGATCAATAATAGACTTTTGTTTAATCTCCCATACAGTCTTATAAATTTCTTTTATGTTTTCTGGAATACCATCAATTTCTTGGATAGATCCATTTCCAATAATGATCTTTTCTCTCATATCATTATCCCACATATTCAAGCTAATTAATTCTTGGATTAAATGTTTATTAATCATGATGAATTCACCTGCTTGAGTGCTACGAGTATAAATGTTTGAAGTGTAGGGTTCAAAGCATTCGTTGTTGCCGAGGATTTGAGAAGTTGACGCAGTTGGCATCAATGCAGTCAATAACGAATTTCTCATACCAATCTTAACTTTTTCTCTCAATGAAGCCCAATCAAGGGTTGTTGTTGAACTAGAATAATCAAATTGTAAAATTCCCTTTTGGAAATCACTTCCTTCAAATTTGGGATATGATCCTTCAATTACAGCAAGTTCAGCAGATGCTTCAAGACATCCATAATATATTGTCTCCATTATTTTCGCATCAATATCAACTGCTTGTTGAGAGTCAAAAGGAAGTTTCATCTGACAAAAGAGGTCAGCAAGTCCTTGGATACCAACACCGATAGGACGATGGGATAAGTTTGTTGTTTCTGATTCTTTTGTTGGATATGCATTTACATCAATTACTCTATTTAAATTAATAGTTGCTAATTTTGCTACATCTTTTAATTTATCAAAATCATATGCTCCATCGATGTAAAATTTATTTACTCCGATTGATGCAAGATTACAGACTGAGTGAGTGTTGATGTCAGAGACCTCTGTAATTTCTGCACATAAGTTTGAGCTCTTAACAACACCAATATTTTTTTGGTTGCTTCTTTCATTTACTCTATCCTTATATAAAATGTATGGAACACCAGTTTCAATTTGAGATACTAAAGTTCTTTCCCAGATGTCAATTGCCTTAACTTTTTCTCTGTATTTACCTTCTGATACATATTTATTATAGAGATCTTCAAACTCTTTGCCATATGTTTCATTCAAATTGGGGCATTCATCTGGACTCATTAAATACCAATCATCATTTTCTTGAACGGCTTTCATGAATAGATCAGGAATCCATAGTGCTAAGAATAAATCTCTGCATCTTTCAGATTCTGCTCCAGTTTGTTTCTTTAATTCTAAGAAATCTTTTACATCCGCATGCCATGGTTCAAGATAGATTGCGAAAGAACCAGCTCTCTTACCTCCTTGTGTAACATGCTTAGAAGTTTCATTTAATACTCTCAATAATCTTACAATTCCATTGCTTCTTCCATTACTACCTTTGATGATAGAGTTTTTAGCACGAATATTTGATACATGTACACCAATTCCACCTGCGCCTTTACTTATCATGGCACAATCTGAAACATTTTTATACATTCCTTCAATGCTGTCATCAGTTCCTAAAAGGAAACAACTTGCGTATTGACCATTGATTACTCCGGCATTAAAAAGAGTTGGAGTTGCGTGAGTGAAATATCCTGCAGAAACATAATTATAGGTCTTTTCAATTAAATTTTTAGAATCTTTTTGGAAATGTATTGCAACTGCTACACGAAGGAATAAATCTTGAGGAGTTTCAACTGGTTTATCATTAAATTTCATTAAATATGATTTTTCAAGTGTTTTATAACCAAAAAATTCAAATGTATAATTGTTTCCATAATTAATAAGACCATTTAAGTAATCAGCATTTGCATTCATATAGGCTAACATTTCAGGAACTAGATAATTGCGTCCATAAAGTGCATTATAGTTTTGTTGGATGTAGTTCATTCTTCCGACGAAATTATTATTAGAACCTAATAGAACAGCAATATTTTTTTCTGCACTACTGACAGCAATTCTCCCACCTAATTTATTATACTCAAAGTCAGTTGAGGCAAGAGTTGCACAAATATTAGCACTAACAGTATCAAGTTCAGATGTTGAAATACCATCATAGATATTATTAATAGTTTTTAATGCAATTACATGAACTTTAACTCGTTCTAAATCATGAGCTAATTGCTGAATTCTTGTAGTAATCTTATCAAATGATATGATCTCACGTGTGCCATCTCTTTTAAGAACAAACATACTTACTTTATTATCCATTGTAATATAATAAACTAAATAATTTTTTTATCAATTTTTTATGAATATCGATATAGCTAAAAATAAAAGATTCTCTATTTTTGACACCATATAGAAAAAATCAATTATTTCCATGAAAAAATAAAATAAATTCATTTAATATTTGTTTTGTCTTGCTTCTAATTTGTTTGTATAATGAGGTAATAAATAGTGTTCGATATATGATTCTTTTGTTAATATCATTACTTTTTCGTTTCTTAGTGATTCACCATTCATTTTAAAACCAAATTTTTTATAACATCCTTTTGCTGGTTCATTATCTTCTAAAACATGTAATTTTATAAAAGGATTATTATTTGATTCAGTTGGTATAAATTTTAATTTTTCTTTATCCCACCATAAATTGATTAAATTATGGATAATTTTTGTACATCCTCCTTTTATTTCGGAACGAACAAGTTTAATATAAAAACAATCTGACCAAATTTCTCCTACACCAAATGCTACTATAACATTATTGAGTATTGCAACAGAAAAGATATAATATGTATTAAAAATATCTTCTGATGTCATTAAAATAGATTTATCTGAATAATATTTACCATCAATGTTTCTAAGTGTTGATTTATATTTTTCAATTAAATTAGGTAATCTAATTCTTATTTTTCCAAATTGTTTTATCATTTCTGGAATCCATTTATTATAAATATTTTCGAAACTTAATTTTAAACTTTGATTATTATTTATGAAATCTCTATCTTCTTTTTTATTAGAATGGATAATTTTTACTTCCATATAGATTAATTTATAATTTATTTCCATGAAAAAATAAAATAAATTTATAATATATGTTAAGTAATTCAGTAAAGGGTTTATTAGTTGGTATATTATTAGCAATAAATGATGTATTTAGTTTTGGTATAACTAAAGCTGTATCTAATCAACAATTAAAAAGTATAAATTGGTTAATCATTCCAACTATTCTTTATGCTTTACAAGTTTGGTTATTCTATTATGGATTAAAAAAAACATCTATGAGTGTTTTAAATATATCATGGAATCTAATTTCAAATGTATTAGTAACAATTTTAGGAATTTATTATTTTGGTGAAAAAATAAATGACTTAAAATCGATTGGTTTACTATTTGCATTTGCAAGTATTAGTTTATTTGCGTTAGATGAATTAAAATCTTTAGGCGTATAAGCTTCGCCAAGCAGCATTTTCATCATTTTTATCTTTTAGTTCTTTGTTAATTTTAAATAGTTTAAATGCTTTTTCAACATCTTTTATATTAATTTTTTTCTTATTTTCTGGTTCAAATAAAACTCTTTTTCCATGTTCTATTTTAGCCATAAAAAATAAAGTTTCAATATCACCTCCCATATTTTTAAAAGAATCATAATTGTCTTTAAAGAATTTTTCAGGAACATCCTCAACAGACCACCCAAATTCACAAACCATATTTTTAAATATCAAACATAATTCTTCGGCAGTGTATTTTTCAATTGTATATACAAATGGAAAACGTCTACGTAAACCATCATTGTATGCAAAAAAACATGTATCCAAAGATTCCTTATAACCTGCAATAATACACAAAAAATTACATTTTTGTTCACTTAAATTTTGATTTAATGTATCAATTACTTCTTTTGAAAATGAATCACGTCCTTCGGGATTTCCTAAACTATATGCTTCATCAATAAATAATACACCACCTTGACAACTATCAATTACTTTTTGGCATTTAATCGCGGATTGCCCTAAATATCCAGCGATAAGATCTGAACGTTTAACAATTTTAAATTTAAATGGTTCATTTGATATATTATTTTTTTCTCTTGCTCTTGTACAATCAGGACATTCACATTCTTTATCATCATCACAATCATCATCGTCTTCATCATCTAAATCTATGACTTTTCTATTCATATATTTATCTAATTCAATGTTAAGTAATTTATCTAATGCTTTTAAATTTCTAACATTCATTTTTATATTTTGTACTTCAGCTTTAGGTTTTTGTTCAGGTTTAATAATATCTAGATAATAATATAATTCGCCAATAATTTTTCCCAATGTTGTTTTACCAACACCAGGTGGTCCTTGAATAACAGTATGCAACATATCTTTATTTTCAGGATCAAATTCATTTAAGAAAAATATAATTTGACCAACAAGTGAATCTTTAACTGTTTTCATACCAATTACATTTTTTAATTTTTCTAAAGATGGTAAAATTTTATGTACTCTTTTTAAATTAATATTATACTCTTTTGATGGATCATATAATTTACCAAGTGTAATTAAATCGTCCAATGTTTCAACTTTTTCATTTAATATAATTTTTGGAATCTTTAGTTTAATTGTTATCTTTTTAGCATCTATATCATTGGTTATCTTAGGTATTTTTTTAGGAATATCTAATTCATCATCTGTATCAATATTATTATTTTTACTAATATCTTTATTATTTCTTTTAGTCATTTTATATATTTAATTTTATATTTCTATATATTATATTATAATGGATTATCTTACAAATTTTCAAAAAATGTTACATAATACAAAAACTGATTCTGAACTTGATGATATTGTCGGAGGTGTATTAAAAATATCATTTCAATATATATTTATTTTAATTATTGTTCTCATTTTATTGTATAATTTTTATATAACATATTTCCTTAATAGAGCTAATGTTCAAATTTAGATTCTTCATCTGATTCAGTATCTGTATCTTCATCTGATTCTCTCGCAAATTTTTCTAAGATATATTCTCTTAGGCATTCTTCAACAATAATTATTATTTCGTCTATATTTCCTTCATATATTTGAACATCATTTGTTATTAAGTTCATTATAGTTGTTAATTTTTCAATATGAATATTCACGTCATCTTTTATATTAATTTTGTTACACCAATCAGTCGCGTCAGAACATACGTTTGTAAATAAACTGTAAATGTTTTTTAAAGACATTAGTTGAGTTTCAGTAAGCATTTATAAATTATTTATATAATAATTTATATTAACTTTTTTATATATATGTAAAATATGAGTGAAGAAAATACAAGTCGTTCAAAGTATCCAATAATAAAATATCCATCAATATCAGATAATGATTTTAGACAAAAGATAAAAAAAATATTTAAACAATATAGAACTAGAAATACCAAGAAAACAATGAGAGATATTTGTTTTCCTACCAAATTTACATATCAATTACCTCAATTATTTGTTTCTCAGTTTATAAATCCAAATACCCCATATAAGAGCCTTCTAGTATATCATAAAATTGGTGCAGGAAAGACATGTGCGGGTATAAAAATATGTGAAGAATGGAAAGAAAAAAAGAATATAGTTGTTGTTGTTCCTGCCGCGTTACTTGGTAATTTTTATAAAGAATTACGTAGTGAATGTACTGGAGAAGATTACATAACAAACAAAGAGAGAAAACTTTTATCAACTTTGAAATCAGAATCACATGAATACAAACAAATTATATTAAATGTAAATAAAAAGATAGAAAAATACTATAATATTTTATCATATCATAAATTTGTTAGTTTAGCACAAGAAAGAAAAATAAATTTAAAAAATAGTCTTCTTTTAATCGATGAAGTTCAAAATATAGTTTCTGAAGGTGGTACATTTTATACAACATTTATGAAATTAATAAATAATACACCACCAGATTTAAGAACAGTAATTTTATCAGCAACACCAATATTTGATAGACCAATGGAATTAGGATTAACAATAAATTTATTAAGACCAAGAACTGAGTTTCCAGTGGGAGGAGATTTTAATGAAGAATTTGTTAAAACTAAAAAAACATCTGATGGAATTTCTTATGAATTAAAGAATATTAATAAGTTAAAAAATATGTTAAATGGATATGTTTCATATTACAGAGGAGCACCAGATCATGTATTTCCTAAAAAACATTTAAAATTTGTAAATTGTAAAATGAGTAAATTTCAATATGATGCTTATAAGACAGTTATGGAGCAAGAAGGATATGGTAGATTTACAAATAGTGATGTTTTAAATTTACCAAATAATTTCTTAATTGGACCTCGTATTATTTCAAATGTTGCATTTCCAAATAAGGGTATTGATGAAGATGGTTTTGATAGTTTTAAAGGAAAAGCATTAGATTATGATTCATTAAAAACATACTCAGTTAAATTTTATAAAATAATGAAAAAAATTAAATCATGTAAAGGAACTGTTTTTGTTTATTCAAATTTTAAAGAATTTGGAGGATTAAAATCATTTATTAAAGTTCTTGAATATCATAAATATAAAGATTTTGCAGATCACGGAGTTGGTAAATATAGATTTGCTGTATGGAGTGGTGATGAAAGTCATGAAAAGAAAGAATTATTAAAAGATTATTTTAATAAAAAAGAAAATCAAGATGGTCATATGATTAAAGTATTATTGGGATCACCATCTATTAAAGAAGGTGTATCATTATTACGTGTAAAACAAGTTCATATTTTAGAGCCATATTGGAATATGTCGAGATTAGAGCAAGTTATTGGAAGAGCAGTTAGATTTTGTTCTCACAAAGATGTTCCAGCGGCAGAAAGAAATGTTGAAGTATATATTTATATTGCTACTGGATCATCTGAAGATGATGATAGTGTAGATTCTCATATTATGAAAATGGCTTTTAAGAAAAAGGAATTAACAGATCAATTTGAAAATATAATAAAAGAAATGGCTGTTGATAGATATTTGTTTCAGAACTAAAAATAAAAATTTATTTTTAGTGGTTACTTTCCTTCAACAAGATAGAGCATGATCTTGAAGAACAATATTACTACGATGAGGATGAGGCATCCTCCGTAGCCGTCTGAGCCGTTCTTTGAAGAAGGCTCCCTTTGCGAGAGATACGGTACACTCATTTTGGAAGTGAAGAGTTGGATAATGAATATAATAAGAATTATATGTTATTATTTTTTCAATTTTTTATAATAATTTTCCAACTCCATCTGGGTGATTTTTCTTGAAATCTTCTTTAGTAAATCCATTTTTTTCACTTAGATTTACACCCAATAAATCTAAAAACATCATAAATATAATAGATGATACTGATGGAACAACATTAAAATTATCTGCTTCTTCAATTTTAAAATTACATAAATTAATAGAATGATTCATATTATTTTTTAAATTACAATTATCATTGTTTGTTACACTAATTTGAATTACTTTAAAATTATTTTTAATATATTCAGATACTTTAATTAGTTCATTTGTATTACCTGAATTACTAATATAAATTATTATATCATTTTCCTTAAGAACGCCTAAATCACCGTGAAATAAATCTTGTATTAATAGATCATGTACATTTATTTGTAAAGATTGCCATGTCGCTATACATTTTTTTGATATATGGTATGATTTTCCAATTCCTGTTATAAATATTGAGTTATATTTATAACTATTAATTATTGAGGTTAAACTATCTATATTTTTTTTAATATCTTCTTTTGCTTTTATTATTTGTGAATAATATAATTCTATTTTTTTATCCATATAAATAAAAAAGAATATTATATAAAATATATAACACATGAAGATTTATTATGATGGTTTAAACATTGAAAAATATTCTAAAAATGATATTGTTGACGGATTCACAACAAATTGTACATTTTTTTCTCAAAGTGATACAAAGAATTATCTTGATTTTTATAATAAGAATAAACAATATATTCAAAATAAAGATATATCATTTCAAACATGGGAAAATGGTGATTTGGGAATTAAACAAATTAATGAAATAAATAGTATAGATAAGACAATTTTTATAAAAATACCGATTATAAATTCTGAAAATGAATTAAATACGAATTTAATAAATTATGCCATAGGTAATAAAATGCCTATAAATATTACAGCTATATATACATATGATCAAATAAAACAATCATATGAATTAGTGAAATCTATAGATACAAAAGTAATTATATCTATTTTTGGAGGACCTATATCAGACTCTGGTATGGATCCGTCACCATTTATTTTATATGCAAAACATTTATTTAAAGATTTAAAAAATGTAGAAATATTATGGGCTGGATGTAGAGAATTATATACTATAACAAGAGCTGAAAATTTAGGATGTGACATTATAACAGTTCCAGGTGACATTATTGATAAAATGAATCTATTTAAGTATGATTTAAATCTTTTATCACTTGAAAGAGTAAATAAGTTTAGAAATGATGCGATAAATGGAAAAATTTCAATTGTATAGTTATATATATGGAAAAAACTAAGGAGGAAAGAAAAGAAGAAATTAATAATATAGTTAGATTATTAATTAAAAATAATTATCATATTGGTGTAGATGGAATGCCCCAATTCTTTGAAATTTCAAAGAATTTTATTGATAATGGAGTAGAATGGAAAGGTGAGATAGAAATGGTTGCGACAAGACATAAATTAGTTGGATTTTTATCAAATCAAAAAAATATTAAATGTAATTTAATGTTACAGTATGATCCGAATGTATAAATTAATTTATCTTAATGACTTCAAATATTCATTTAATGTCATTTCCTTAATAGTATTTTTAAATTGGAATGGTTCCTCATATGGTAATTCCATATCATGTTCTCTATAGATATTTTCGAATCTTCTATTATATTCTTTCTTATCTTCTTCTTCCCAAATTGATTTAGGTAGTTTATCAATTTGATCATTTAATGATTTAATTTCTTGTTTTATAGTTTTAATTTGCTTTTCTAAAGTTATAATAATAGATTCAATTTCTTTATTAATATTAATAGCACTAAATGATAAATATGTTATAAGTTGATTTTCAAGATCATTTAATAGACTGATTTTATAATTACGTTCAAGTGTTAATTCTAAATTTGTTGAAACTATACTATGAACTGGTCTATTTTCTTCTAACTCGCGTAAGTTCTTTCTGAATGAATATGTTGTTATTTCAAAAGGTTGTCCTTCTTCATCATATTCAATCCAAACATCACGTGTTAATGATAACATATTTCTACGTTTGAAAACGTTTAATTCTTCTTCAACACGTTCAATTTCTTTTTGAATATATTTACGTCTTTCTATTAAAAGTTCATTATTACGATTAATATTTTTAATTTTTAATACTTCAGTCATATGATGCTTAAAATCATCATTTAACTCTTTAAGTTTTTTCTGTGTAATTTCATAAGGAGATGGTAAAGAATTAACGGTATCAAGATCTTCTTGAGCAAGTCTTACATTTTCTTCAAGAGTATTCATTTTGATAGATAGTTTTTCTTTTCTTAAGACTTTTTCTTTACGTTCCTCAATCCTTTGTTGGTAAATATCTTTTTCTTTTCTAGATGCACCAACTTCTAGTTTATCGATCCATTCAATTTCTATTTCGGAATGTTCTTTTTTAATGGGTTCAAGGATGTTCATCGCATCTTGAACTCTATTATGAAATTTAGCATTACGTAAATCTTTATCTTTTTGAGTTTCTGGTTTTAACAACTTAAATTTTGTTTCAAGTTTCTTTATTGTCGCAAGTTTCTTATTATTTTCAAGCTGAATTTTTTCTAATTCTTCCTTAATTTGATTAGAATATTCTTGATTTTCATCAATCAATTTATCAGCACTTTCTCTTGATTTTAATAATTCATCAAGTTTTACATTTATTTCTTCTAACCTTTTAGCATTTTTATCTACTTCTATTTTCAAAGGTTTCGGATAACTTGAAAGTGAAAACGGTAGCTTGTATTCCATTTTATTTTATAGATTGTATATATTTATATGCTTTTATGTATAAATGAATAAAATTCAATTTTTTTAGATTTCATTTATGAAAGATAAAAAAATTAGGATGGATTAAACTCTAGAAATTTTAATTCTATCATCGTAAAATATTTCTATTTTAGGTATGTACTCTTCTCTATTAAAACGCCATAAGATTGTGTTGAGTATCCAGCTTTCTGGATAGAATTCTGGCTCATCGTTTTTAATGTTGTGACATGCATTTTTACAACGATACCCTAGCTTTGAACTCCGCCAATCGTCTAGAATTTGAGAGATCAATATGTTAGGATTTTCTATTAGTAAGTCTTCTGCAGTAATTCCAAAGTTATCTCTTTTATCAATTATTCCTTGACAATTACAACATTTTTGATCATGGCAACCACAGTGAAGATATCCATAATCTAAGATCATCCTTACTATTTCTTTTTGATGAGTTCCGACTGCTATATGGAATACTGTATGACCATGATAAGTCGTTAAAAGATAATTCGCATTATGAGTCAACAGTATTTTACACGCATTGATATTTTCATGCTTACATGCAGTCATCAAAGGTGTCCATCCAGTTTCTCCATTCTGGTAATCGATATCTGCTCCTGCATCGATTAGCAATTTAATGATCTTTGTGTTGCCGTTACGGCAGGCAAAATAAAGTGCTGAACCATTATCACAATTGATATTCGGATTTGCACCAAGGGTCAATAGAATTCGTATTCGATTTTCATCGTTAGCTATTGCTGCTCGAATTAACTGTGTTGTATCTTTGATCGTATCATACCAAGGGACTCTAAAATTCCATCCTAAAGGTAGAGGTGCATCTTGTCGTTTCATTTTTCGTTTAAAAGTAATTTTGTATTGTTTTTCCAAAGATCTATAGATCATGTCTGCTGTGGAGCCTTTAAAGCCTTTTTGGTCAAGAGTTCCATCTTCTCTGCGAATTCCTAGGCGAAAAGTTTCTCCACATAGAAAACGACATTGATGAACTTCTGCAGAGTAGCCTACGGCTGCTACGAGAGGAATTATTTTGAGGAACGCTTCACTGAGTGTTGAGTTAGACATGTTGAAATGTAGAAGTATTATCTGTTATCAGATAAAATATTATTATAAACAGTATAAGCAAAAAAAAATTCAATTTTTTTAGATTTCATTTATGAAAAATAAAAGAAATTAGGATAGAAAGATTAACTTACAGAAATATATAAAAGATTTTATATATTTTTGATGTTTCGCATGCACTCCATGCCTTAGTTTATTCACCGAGTTTACTCTCGGGTGCATATCATGCACTATAAGTGGCGCGCTCCGAACCCAGGCATGGCGAAGGGGAACGGGTTGATCATCGGAGGTCCGAAGACTGCGCGCGGTACTCCGTTGATCCCAACGGCAATCGGAGCGCCACCGCCACCATTGTGGTGGACGATCACACGACCTCCAAGCGAGCCGGGAGGCATGGCGATCATGTTCACTACATGGCCATTGCGCTGCTCCTGCACAGCCAGCTGCTGCGCGATGCGGCGCATGTCGACCTGCCTGTTCGCGAGGTCAGCGTTGGCGTCCAGGTGGCGAGAGCCAACTAGCTGTACGCCGATCTCGCGTGCATTACGCTGGCGGCGCTCTTCGGCTTCCTCGATCTCCGCGGCCTCGATGGCCTCGGCAAGCTCGCGTTCGCGGCGTGCCTTGTCGGCGGCCTCGCGTTCGCGGCGGCGTGCCTTGTCGGCGGCCTCGCGTTCGCGGCGCTTGTCGTCGGCTTCCATCGCAACAAGGCACCTATCGCAAGTGCCTGCGCGTGCGATGATTCCGTGGCCTCCGCAGATGCTACCGCGGCAGCGAGAGGAGGGAACTGCACTGCCGACTCCGCCGCTACCCGAGGAGGCAGACTTGACGTGGTGAGCGCTCGGCGGAGACTCCTTGATGAGGCCTAGAAGCGACATGCGCTTGATGAAGGCACTCAGGTCTGCGTTGGCCGAAGTAACCATTGCCTCAAGACCATCTTCGCTCTCACTCATGAGGTAGTCAATTTTGACCCACCTGGCCAGGTCGATCTTGTCGTAGGGCATCTTGTTTCGGTCAAATATGAAGTCGAAAGGTTGTAGACGAACAAAAGAGCTCGTCATAGTTATAAATCTTAAAAGAGATCATATATAATTAAAATTTCAATTTTTTTAAATAAAGAATTAATAAATTAATTTTTTGTTTAAATCTCATTGGTTCATGATGAACCTTACTTCGTAGCTCCCTCGTCGTCATCCTCCTCGTCGTCATCCTCCCATGAACCCGATGCTCGCCAGCGCCCGCCACCGCTCGAGTTCTTCATGTCCTCGTAGCGCAGCATCGCGCAGAGCGCCTTGGCGTCCGTCGAGTGGATAGTCGTCTCGTAGGGCATGATCTCGAGGGTGATCATCTCTCCCTCCTCGAAGTTGCCCGTGCACTTGCCTTGGAAGGTTGCCAACTCTGCAGGAGACACCTCCTGCTCGTAGCAGAAGAGGCTAATCATCTCGTCGCAGCCGCCCGGACTGGGGTACATCCAGCCGAGGTGGATTAGCTTGTCGCGCGTGATCTTGATGCCGGTCTCCTCGTAGAGCTCCTTAGCCGCGACGCCGACGAAGTTGTTCTCGTCATCCATCATGCCGGCGGGGATCTCCACGTAGCAAGAGCTGCCAATCGCAAAGCGCGGCTGCTTAGTCCAGACAACCCAGCGCTTGCCCTCGCACGTCAGGATGACGAGGATGGCGACGGAATTACCTCGGATGAAGACGATGCTCGGTATGGGCTTGCCGTTGAAGGTCGCGTCGGCCTTGAGCTTGATGAAGCCGACGTTCGATCCGAACATGTCGACCGACTGGATCACGATGCGCGTCACCGTGATCTCTGGGTTGATCGACTCTATCCACTTGCGGAACTTGAGGCTCGACAGGCATGTGCCGATGATGTTGGGCGTGATGAGCGGCGTCTCGCCGACGATTGGCACGCTGTTGATGATAGAGACGGTGATGGGGTCGCGCTCGGGAAAGGGAATTGCGCTCTCGAGGGAGATGCCGCCACCAGCCATTGCGCTAGAAGCCATCTTGCAAAGAGTAGGCAAGGAAGAGGAGAATATAAGATTTATTATACTTCATATATAAAATAAATTTCAATTTTTATATTAAACTACAAAAATATATAAAAGATTTTATATATTTTTGATGTTTCGCACTCTCTCAGTGCCTTAGTTTGTTGACCGAGTTGACTCTCGGTATGGTCTATCCTTATCACCAGTGCTTCGGCTTAAAGCGCCGGTATTCGGGATCGGGGTTAGCCCAGCAGTTAGCCAAGCAGACGAAGATGAAACCCATGAGGCCAGGTATGAACATCTTGATCGTCGAGTATCTACTTGAGCTAGAACACGAAGATTCGGTTTGTCGAAAAGAGTTCGGCAGAATAGATTATCTAAAGAGACTCATATACGATTAAAATTTCAATTTTTTAAGTGATTAAGTCATTAAAGGTTATATCAGTCATTAATGACATATATACTATGTATGGTGTATAAAAATATGTTTTAAACTTCTTTTTATACTCTTTTTCAATATGATCCATGTATTCTTGCTTTTCCCAAGATGTTGATAATCCTTCACATCTTTCAACCATTTCTGCTTTCCATGTATCAATATCTTTCACAACAATACCCATAAACTTTGTTAAAAATTCATAGAATTTAATTTTAGATTCTTCCATATGATCAAGTACATATACTGGATTTTTAATATCAGTCATATCTGGAGAACTACCGATTGCTTCAACATATGCTTTTTTCATTAAATAAGATACACGGGTATCAGTATCCATTTCTTTCTTTTCATCATCTACATTTTTCTTTATTTTTTCGAGACTCTTTTTTTTCAATTGAAATCTTTCAGAATTCTTTTCTTGGATTTTTTGTTTTAATTTATTACGTAATATTTGCTTTGTATCCATATATATAAAATGATAATATCTTTTTATATATATTTTTTAGAATATTTTTTATATAAATTATAATATGTTCTTAGATAATTTAAAAAGAGAATACATAAGAAATGTAATAAAAAAAATATTTTCTAATTTAAATACATCCGATTTAGATATTATATGTTCAGGATGTTATAATTTAATTGATTATGTACATACAAAATTTCTTATTAAACCAGAAGATAATGAAAAATTTTTTGAACAATTAAAAAGAAATAAAAATCGTGAAATTATTGCAATTATGAATTTATTATTACCATATATTGATGATGTAAATGAATATGATAAATATAAAAAAATTAGTTCTTTAGAAGATATTACAATTAAAAAAAATGGAAAAGGAGAGTATGATATTACAAATTTTCAGTATAGTAGAGGATATGAGGGTGAAGATAAATTTGAGGAATATAAATTTTCTCAAATGGATATTGAAATTAATTATAATTTATTAGAAAAAACAATTAATAAAATTTGTAACAAAATGTATGTAAATTGGGTAAATGTTGTTCCTGTATTATTGGAGAAATATCATGAATGCCAATTATATAAAAATTCTGTTGAATATTATAAAAATGGAAATCCTCAATATAATAATATATCATTAACAGAGGGTGAGATACACGATATACTTGTAAATGATTTATATTATTTAATGACTGATATTAAATGGTTATTATTTGAAAAATATGAAAATACTCGTGTAATTATGTATTTAGATATTGTACATGATATATATAATGTTTATGATATAATCGATAATTCTCAAAATAGCAAATGGTTGTTATTAGATGAAAATAAAAAAAATATTTTTTCAAATAATATAGATAGTTTATATAAATGTGCGAATACAAATACAGGTTATAAAAGTTATTCACCAGAATTAACTAAAGATTTTATGTACTATTTTTTATTATTTTTTGATATGAATTATAAATTTAAAAATGACATTAATGGTTATAAAAAAACTATTAATGAAGATCGTGAAGATATACACGCATATGAAGATGAATCTCAAATAAAAGATGAAAATAGAATAAAGTTATTTGAAAATTATAATAAAATCGATAAATATTATTTATATGATTTTTTAAGATCAAATTTATTAAAATTTAAAAAAACATGGTATGGATTTAAAATATTTAAAAATAATAAAAAAATAAATAAATTACACGAATATACCCAAACTCCTACTCCAAATTTTACTAAATTAGAACACAGATATGATTCAACAACTAATTTAAATCCTATAGGTATTGTGGTAAATATTTCTTATAAAAATATTTATAATTATGCAAAATCACTACTTTTTATAGATTTTCCAAATAATAATAACATTGATCAAAGACATTCGAAATTAATGATAACCTTAGAGTTTAAATCAAAAATTGATGATTCACAAAATGATATTAATGATTTTTTAAAGTATAGATTGCCACGTACATTTAATATTACTAGAAATTTAAGAAAAAAATATGATAATTTAATAAACCATCAAAATATAAATAATTCAATTTATGATTGGGTATGTAATTTACGTGATTATAATTTATTAGAAATTACATTTGAATGTCTTGCTAAAAGAGGATTATTAACTGAATATATTGTTCGTGATGAAAAGTTTGAGAAATCCAAGATGAAAAATGAATATAATAAAAATGAATTTTTTAAACATATTGAAAAATATAATAATGCATATTATTATTTAACAGATGATACATATGCAAATTTACCTAAAATATATAATCAAAAGAAATCAAAAGATGAATCATATTTTGAAAGATTAAAAGAACAAGGATGGTATAATTTTTATGCGATGGATTGGGTAAGTCAAATTAATTTTTATCATCATTATATCAATAATCGTATAGTTATGTTAACAGGAGGAACCGGTGTTGGTAAATCAACCCAAACACCAAAGTTATTATTATATGGATTAAAAGCAGTTGATAAAATATTTGATGGAAAAATTATATGTACTCAACCACGTATATCTCCAACAGTTGATAATTCTAAACAAATTGCTCGAGAATTAGGAGTTGATATTGAAAATTATAGTCCAATTTATAAAAAAAATATTAAAACAGTAATGGGAATAATTCAATATAAATATGAGGGAGATGATCATATTGATGATGATCAAGAATATTATTTAAGAATTGTTACTGATGGTACATTATTAGTTGAGTTAAAAGAATCATTTTTATTAAAAAATCCAATTAATCAAAAAAAATCAAAGTTTGATCTAAAGAATGATAAAATATATGGATTAAAAAATCTTTATAATATAGTAATAATTGATGAATCACATGAACATAATGCAAATATGGATGTAATTTTATCAATTATGAGAGGAACAATATTTTTAAATAATCAAATAAGTTTATATATTGTGTCTGCAACAATGGAATCAGATGATCCAATATATAGAAAATATTTTAGATATATTAATGATAATTTAAAGTATCCATTAAGATTAGATAACCGTAATGATAGAATTGTTATAGATCGCCGTATACATATTTCTCCTCCTGGAGAAGGTACACAATATAATATTAAAGAAGTTTATAATGATATTGATTTAGAGGAGGATGAAGCATATAAAAAGGCAAAAGAATATGCAGTTCAAATATGTAATACAAATAATCCAATCAATAATGATATATTATTATTTTGTACAACAGTTACTCAAATTATTAAATTAACGAATGATTTAAATATTATATTGCCATCAGATACAATTGCTGTACCATTTTATCGTAATCTACCTCAAATATCCAAAGATATAATAACATCTAATTTAGATGAGATTAAAAATAATTTCCGTTTTGATAGAAAATATATTAATGATGTATTAACAGAAAAAATAAAAAAAGAAGATTTACCAATTGGAAATAAATATAGCAGAATTTTAATTATTAGTACAAATATTGCTGAAGCATCAATTACAATAAATTCACTAAAATTTGTAATTGATACTGGATTTAATAATGATGTATCGTATAATTATGAAACATATACAAGTAATAATAAGATAATTCCAATTAGTGAAGCATCTAGAAAACAAAGAAAGGGTCGTGTTGGAAGAGTTGCTGATGGAACTGTATATTATACATATAAGAAACATAGTAGAGAAAGTATTAAACCTCAATATGGAATATGTAAAACAAATTTTAGTGATAATTTTTTATTATTTTTAGAAGAGAATAGTTTAGAAGGACGAATATATGAATATGCATCATATCCTTATTCACAATTGAATCGTAGAAACTCTTTAAGAATATTATATAATAGTATGATTAGGAATTTAAATGAACAAAGAGACAGAAGTAATTCATTAAATGATAATGATGTTAAAATAAACTATAAATTAATTAACTCTTATGCAAATTTATTAATTCACCAATTTTTTTTATATGAATTTATTATTAATCCAATTAATCAATTTGGTGATAATTTATTTTTTACAGATAATTTAGATAATATAAATTTAATTACTAATGAAATGTATGAAAATATAATACCATTTGTTAAATATGGTATTAGTTATAAAGGTTTAATTGATCCTAAATTAGGATTTTATTTAATTCATCCTTTTGAAAATGAAATATCATCATTTAGAGATAAATATACAAATTTACTTGATAGAAATAAAATAGCAGAATCAAATATAGTATTTAAAAAAAATCAAGAATTATTAATAGGTCCACTTAAGGAAAATATGTATTTATACTCTCAATATGAGAGATACAATAAAGTAAAGATAATTGATTATTTGAATCAAATAAAATCAAAAACAGATAAATTAATTGAACTAAATTTAATTCATCCACTTGTAGTATCAACAAAATTTAATTTATTTGATAATGTTTTATTCATTATTTATTTTCTTAAACAAACAAACTATGATATATTGGGAGTTGTTGAAAATTTAGAAGTATTTTTAAAAATTTTTAAAAGT
>Ga0164295_10000697_pt1 | contig 28181 bp, 27 predicted proteins | sample GEODES006metaG_FD_111798 | JGI IMG/M metagenome (GOLD analysis project Ga0164295, IMG submission 111798) | Oligotrophic lake water microbial communities from Sparkling Lake, Wisconsin, USA - GEODES006 metaG | ecosystem: Environmental > Aquatic > Freshwater > Lake | place: USA: Sparkling Lake... | reverse complement strand
CTTATGTCACCTTAAAGCCTTTACTTCTTTAAAACTGGTACTGCGTGCCCCCAACGGGATTCGAACCCGTGTTACCGCCGTGAAAGGGCGATGTCCTAGGCCCCTAGACGATGGGGACGTTCTGAGGCTTCGCAATCTTACCTGCCATTGAGCGTGCGACCAAACCCGATAATTAAGCACAAAAAAGCCGCCATCCCTTCGGATGAGGGGTAGCGGCTTTCTTGTTTAAAGGTATTTGCTGGCTTAGTTAAGAGCCCAACGAACAGTAATTGTCACTGTCACATCTTGCTCGCCTAGATCAATCTGCACTGCAGAGTCTGCTTCTGCCTTTGCCATTGGGAAAGGTGATGAGTAGACAGGTGAAGATTGCTCTCCAAGTGACAACACCTTGCCGATGCTTGTGCCAAGAAGCTTTGCATAAGAAGATGCTTTTGATTTGGCATTAGCAACAGCTGCTGCTCGTGCATCTTCTGTGGCTGTTGCCGGGTTAAGAGTTGTTGGCACTACTCCACCAAGTTGGACATTGTCGCCACCTGCAGTGACAACTGCTTCGATGATGGTGCCAGCCTTGGAAGCTGTGCGGACTAGAACATCAAATGATTGCGCGGCGCGGTAGCCGGTGATCTTTGTGCCAGTTTCTTGTGTCCAGTTGTATTCAGGATAGACAGAGATGTTTGCAGAGCGGATATCTTTAGTTGCAATTCCTGCATCCTTCAGCGCTGCGCGCACAGCTGCAGCTGATTTGCTGGCGGATGAAAGTGCAGCAGCATTTGTGGATGCCAGTGCCGAGACTGTTGCATTAAAGCGAACAGCATCTGGGACAACAGAGATCGTGCCAACACCTGTGACTGTGATGTATCGGTTATCTGTGGTGCCAGCGCCATTGGCTGGAATTGCTAGGGCCACAACGCCTGCGACTGCAGCGACGGTGAATAATGAAGTGATTGTGCGAATTTTTGTTAGTTTCATAGGACAAGTATCACGCATTAACTTAGAAAAGTCTTAGTAGTTACTACCCATCAACTTAGAATAAATCTCCTCGTGCTTGGAAATCATCGCCTCTATGGAAAAACGTTCTGAAGCAAGCATCTTGCCATTTGATCCCAATTTACGCCTAAGTGTCTCATTTCTCACCAATAGAATGACTTTTTGAGCAATTTCGGCAGTACTTAATTCAACTAAGAATCCATTAACGCCATTCATGACTACATCAGACATGGAGCCGACATTCGTCGCGATAACTGGAAGTTCAGCAAAACCCGCCTCAATCATTGCTAGCGGTACCGCTTCGTTATCGCTCAGGAGAATCGCTGCATCTGAAATTGCAAGCCAGTCCTCCGTGTGACTCTCCCAGCCGATATAAGTTATCGGTAGCCCAGCACTTTGATTTTCAAGTGACTTTCGTAACTCGCCATCGCCAATGATGAGAAAGTGGATTGATTCGTCTCGAACCTCTTTCATCGAGGCTAATTCCAAAATTCGATCACAACGCTTGATCGGACTCAAACGCCCTACAAAAGTGAAGATCACCTCTACTTTGTGATCATCCTTAAATTTCAGAACAGTAGGGTTTGCCAAATTTGGTTCATTAGTTTTCACACCAGGGAATGCAACAATAAACTGCTCGAGCTTTCCAATCTTGGCGTCCAATAGATTTTTCTTGACCTCATTCCCCATGGAAATAAGTAAGTCCGAGATTTTTGCAAGGAAACGCTCAGTGAGAGTTAGAAAATTAGTTGTAATTTTTGAAAAGTATCCGTGAAGTAAATGTCCATGGAAAGTGTGAATAACCTTGGCATCAGGGGCGGCAATTTTTGCGGCAATACGGCCTACTAAGCCGGCTTTAGAAGTGTGGGTATGGACAATGTCGGGTTTTAGCTGGTGTAGATATTTCAAAAGTGAGAGAAATGTCTTTAAATCTGAATACGGGCTCAGTGACCGACTCATTGAAGGAATTGAAATTTCGCCCAACCGGAGTCCCCGAGCGTGGAGGTAATCCTCTTCGCCAGGTGAGCACTTACCTGCAATCAATTGAACATCAAATCGATCAGGGTCTAGACCTGCAACGAGCTCGCTAATCAAAACAGCTACGCCACCTGTGTTCATTCGCGTCACAATATGAATCACTTTTATTTTGGATTGCGGCCTATTCATGTAGGTATTCTCCAACAAAATCCGCAACAATGGGGTTCCTATGGAGAATCCTCAGTTCCTGTCGCGCTGTAGCGCAGACACCATTCGGTTAGCAGCCCAATCCCTTTCCGATGGGAATCTGGTTGCATTTCCGACAGAAACTGTTTACGGCCTCGGTGCGGATGCGACCAATCCGGACGCTGTGGCGAGAATCTATAAAGTCAAAGGGCGTCCAGCTGATCACCCACTAATAGTTCATGTCCACTCAATGCAAGCAATCGAACCATGGGTCTCCGAAGTCCCTGCCTATGCAATTTCCTTAGCACGAGATTTTTGGCCTGGCCCTATGACACTTATTCTAAAGCGTTCCATTTTGGTGAAAGATTTCATCACCGGGGGTCAGGATTCAGTCGGAATTCGAGTACCAAATCACCCCCTTGCTTTAGCTCTCTTGCAAAACTTTTACATACTTGGCGGTAAAGGTGTTGCTGCACCAAGTGCGAACAGATTTGGACATGTATCACCGACTACTTCTGAAGCAGTTCGATCGGAATTGAATGAATTTCTTGAGAGTTCAGATTTAGTGCTAGATGGAGGCCAATCTATAATCGGACTTGAATCTACAATTATTGAGTGTAGACAAGCCGCTCCGCAAATTTTACGCCCAGGCGCAATCACAAAAGAAATGATTCAAAATTCAACGGGGCTGAAGATAATTGAGGGTGATAAATCAGTAGAACTTAGAGTAAGTGGAAACCTAGAAAAACACTATTCCCCAAAAGCCAAAGTGATTCTTGATGAGACACCGGTCAGTGGTCAAGGTTATTTAGCCTTATCAATTTTTGTAACACCACAAGGCGTTACACGTTTGGCCTCTCCAAAAAATAATAATGAGTTTGCTCGTGACCTTTACATGGCCCTTCGAAAAGCTGATGACTTAGGCTTAACCTCGTTAGTAATTCAGCAACCAACCGGGGATGGGATCGCAATCGCGATTCGAGACCGTGTCCTCCGAGCCTCAAATGGGCGATAAGAGCCGCACAAATGTCCGATACTATTTGCCCTCACAGAAATTTCTGTAGTGGGGCCTATAGCTCAGTCGGTAGAGCAACGGACTTTTAATCCGTGGGTCGACGGTTCGAGCCCGTCTGGGCCCACTTTTCACCTTCGATTAATACAATCGTCACTGTCTTCTTCAATACACTGTAATCATCAAGGAGGGTAACCAATGTCGGGGGTGGACCTAAATAATTTTAGAGAAAACATATTTATCTATGCAGGAATAAGGCCTTGCCCTGGCTATGCCGAAGATGGCGTCTTAAAGAAAATTTTTGAGACAATCGGCACCTCTAATGCCCCCTATTGCGTTGAATTTGGCGAGCTAAGGTCTTTGGGAACTACCACACGATACTTTAGAATCAATTTTAGGTCTGACGCATTCTATTTCTCAGGAAGTTTAGATTTTAAATCTCGAGTCCTAAATATTCTAGATGTATTCAAGGTAATCAGAACTCAAAGAAGTCTTAAGTACTTTACTTTCTTATTGAGCCAGCCAAAAAGTAGGTTTATAACAGTTGAAAACTGTTTGGAACTTCTATCCCCTCTTAAGAAGAGAGAAGTCGATCTTCTTGTAGTAGATATAGATTCTTATGATTTCGAGTTAGTAACTGAAATAGTTGAGTCAGTTACAAAACCACGTGTTTTGATAGTTGAATATAACCCAAGTTTACCCCCAGACAAGATTCTTTTCTGGAGAGAAAATATGTTGCGAAGCGTGAGCACAAACCCACGTATGTATGGCGCATCATATGGAGCTTGGATGAATTTACTTGAACTTCAGAATTATCGGCTAGTTCATATTAGTGGGTTTTGCAACCTAATCTTCATACGCGGTGATGTTAAGCACGAATTTACTCAGCCACAAATTCAAGATGAAATCACCGACACAAACGAGAAAGTCCTAGAGTTCGCTGCAAAATATTGTCTTCCGGGTTTTCGACCAAGTTGGATTGATGCCCCCCCCCTCACAGAAGATGAATACAGATTACTGAGTTAATTTCCTTATGAAATTTTCTAGCAATTCCACTTCCTGCATAGGTATACCAGCGCCAGCCAGTACGATTGAGGTATGAACGCTTTGATTATTGGTTTAGGCTCAGCCGGTAATCGCCATACTGGGGTTTTATCAAAGTTTGGCTTCGACATTTTTTCAGTTTCCACTCACCTTGATTCAGGCAAAAATAATTTCCACACTGTACAAGATGCAATGGATTCAAATGATTATGAATATGTTGTCATAACAAACGAGACCTCAAAACACCAGTTCACGTATGATCTGGTAAGAACACTCGGCTTCAAGAAGAAGGTTTTGATTGAAAAACCTCTCAATTTCAAGGATATTGGACCGTCAACCCATTTGGACTCAGATGCTTTTGTTGGCTTTAATCTGAGATATCTCCCCGCGGTGAAATACTTACGAGAATATTTAGCTGTAGTGAACGATGAAATCATTGAAGTCAAAATGGAGTACGGAAACTCTACTGATAATTGGCGAAATGGTAAGAATAGGGAATTCAGCTACTCACGATCTATTGTTTCAGGAGGCGGCGTCCTGAGAGATTTTTGTCATGAAATTGATTTAGCTTGTTGGATTTTTGGAGTGCAGGAGTTGCAATTTTCTTACGGGAACCGTATGGGTGAATATATGCTAGATGGAGAAGATTTTGTGAAAATGATTTTCTCAAATAATGCAAAGTATCTTTTGGAAATTTCCTTAAATAGTTTACAGAAAATTCCGAGCAGAACTATTCGAATTGTCACTCATTCAAGGAACATAGATATTAATCTACTGAACGGTTTGATAACTATCAACGATGAAGTGCACAGATTTGAAAATTCTATTGATCAAACCTACGTTGACATGCACAATGATATATTGAACGTCAATTCTGAGTCGATAGCAACTCTCCAAGATGGATTGTTAGTAGATAACATAATTCGTTTAGCAGAAGAGGGCATGAAACAAAATAGGGGAAAATCATGAGGATATCGACAATTTGCGTTAGAGAGGGTTCGAAAGGTCTGCCTAGTAAGAATAAGTTAAAAATCGACGGCCTACCCTTGTACGCTCATTCGATTTTACAAGCAAAGCACGCCGGCATCTTTGATGAGATCGTTGTTTCATCTGACGATGACGAGATCTTAGATGGTAGCGCCTTCTATGGTGCCACAGCAGTAATCAAAAGGCCGGCAACTTTAGCCGGTGATACAGCAGGTAAACCTGAGACAGTGAGACATGCAGTTCTCCTACGAGAAAGAGAGTTAAGTATCAATTTTAAGACGGTAGCTGATCTGGATGCGACTTCATTGCTGAGAAATTGTCAAGATATTTGCAATGCCGTTCAACTACTTGAAGAATCTGAGGCCGAGTCCGTATTGAGTGCAACAAGTTCCCACCGAAATCCCTATTTTAATATGCTGGAAAAAGACTCTGATGGTAGAACACAAATTGCAAAAGTGCCTAGTCGACCATTTTTAAGTAGGCAGGATGCACCACCGGTGTTCGACATGAATGCAGCGGTTCATGTATGGAACAGAGATAGCTTGATTGAGGATCCCAAGATTCTCTATCCGTCTACATTAATTTATGAAATGCCACAAGAACGTTCACATGATATTGACACCGAAGTAGATTTTAGAATTGTAGAGCACCTTTACAAGCTGGCGAAAATTAATGGAAAGAGAGATTATTGATGGAAACCCAATTTAGTTCAAATTGCGTGACAGTGGTTGCAGGTGGAAGTGGTTTGATAGGTTCGAAAGTAGTTGAAGGATTATTAGAGCGAGGAGAGAATCCTGTAATCCTTGATTTTGAAAAACCGAGCCCCCCATTCTCCGGTGTAGCATTTCTGAAACTTCCTCGTGAGATATCGTCCAAAAACACCGAAGAAGCAATTGAAAAAATTGAATCGGAACATGGTCCAATCAAAGGCTTGATTAATTGTATTTCTACTAGAACGTCGAATCACCAAAAGTTTTTTGCAGATTTAAATGACTATGAAATTGATACATGGAATGAGGTAATTGAAGGAAATTTATCGGCACTCTTCCTTCTTTGTCGTGCAGTTGGGTTACGGATGAAAAATAGAGGGGAAGGCTCGATTGTAAATTTCAGTTCGGTATACTCATCAGACCTAGGTCCTGATTTGAGAATTTATCCAAAGGGCGGTGAGACCAAAATGACAACTCCGGTCTCGTATGCCGCATCTAAGGGTGGGGTCGTTGCATTAACCAAATTCCTGGCGACCACCCTAGGGGAGTATGGGGTAAGAGTTAATTGCATAAGCCCAGGAGGGGTACAAGATGGCCAGTCGCCAGATTTTGTTGCCGCATATTCGAAGAGGGTTCCATTAGGAAGAATGGCTAACGCCTCAGAAATTGCTTCCCTCCCTATTTTTCTTACAAGTGATGCTGCAACTTACATAACAGGACAGAACATTTACGTCGATGGAGGATTGAGCGCGTGGTAGCTAAAGCGATTGAATGGTGCTCAAGTTGTTTAAACACAAATACAAGACCGAGAATATCCTTTGATAAGAGCGGAAAGTGCAATGCATGTCAATGGGCTGAAGAAAAAAAATCACTTAACTGGGAATCTAGGGAAAGAGAACTTGTTAAAGTTTTGGATTCACATCGATCCAAAGACGGGGCGAATGACTGCCTCGTACCTGTGAGTGGGGGAAAGGACGGCTCATATGTAGCTCATCAATTGAAGCACAAATATGGAATGAATCCCTTGACTGTAACCGTAACACCGGCTTTGTCTCTAGATTTGGGCAACAGCAACCTACAGAAGTTTATTGATAGTGGTTTTGAGCATTTGAAATTTTCCTTGAATCCAAACTCTTTGCAAGCTGTTAATCGTGCTGGATTTGTTGAGTGGGGATTTCCCTATTATGGATGGTTGCTCGGAATTATGACTGTTCCAGTTAGGATTGCCTCTCAATTAGGTATCGATTTGATCTTTTACGGTGAGGATGGCGAAGTGGAATACGGTGGTTCCAGTGAAACGAAGAATACCCCTTATTACGATACCGAATATATGAGAAAAATCTATTTTGAAAACGGCCAGGATCCTGTTTTAGCTGCAACAAATTTGAGTGCTAATTCACTTAATTGGTTTACATTTCCTGACAAGTTCGAAAGGTCTTTCCAAGACTTGAAAATTCTTCATTGGTCATATTTTGAGAATTGGGATCCATACCGAAACTATTTGGTTGCAAAAGAAAATTGTGGGCTGGAAGAAGCACAGCAAACAAATGCTGGAACATTTACAAATTTTTCTCAAAACGATCAGGGATTATATGAACTGCATACCTACTTAATGTATTTAAAATTTGGATTTGGCAGAGCAACCCAAGATGCCGGTATAGAAATTCGTAGAGGTGCGATGGATCGCGCCCAAGCCATAAATCTCGTCGAAATTTACGATGGGAGATACCCTGAGGAGTGGGAAGAGACTTACATGGATTACTATCAGATTTCGAAGGAAGAGTACTACTCAATTCTTGAGCGTCACACAAATAAAGATTTATTTGAATTTAATCGAGGTAGAGTGAGAGCTAAGTTTAAGATCAAATAATGAACTTACTTGTAATTGATACTGAAACTTCTAACCTGAAGTCCATCGCAAACGCCTTGAGTTACTTGGGAGTTAACTTTTCAATTTCTTCCAATCCGGAGAACATTCAAAGTGCGACCCATATAATTTTGCCAGGAGTAGGGGCTTTTGATGCTGTTATGAACAAATTAGCCAGAAACGGATTAGATGAAGCACTTAAGAATAAAATTGTGGCGAGAGATTCTCGAATACTGGGGATTTGTTTAGGAATGCAAATTCTTGGCGAGTTTAGCGATGAAGGAGATCGAAGCGTTGGTTTGGGAGTGATCCCAGCGAGGGTCATAAAATTACCTGCAATTCCGTCATTTAAAGTTCCTCATGTCGGATTAAACTCCGTTGAGCAAATCTCGGATAGTGAACTTTTTACCGGAATACCAGACATGGCTGACTTCTATTTTGTACATAGTTACGCAATGGAGATATCGAAAATCAATTCAATGGTTGGAAGAACAAATAATGGAATCAGCTTCTGTTCTGTGATTGATAATAAAGAAGGCGTCTTCGGCGTTCAATTTCATCCGGAAAAAAGCAGGATGAATGGATTGAAAATAATTCAAAATTTTTTGGAAATTAGAAAATGTTAAAGAAAAGATTGATATTTACTTTACTTTACTCCGAAGGGCAGTTCTGCTTGAGTCGTAATTTTCGTCTACAAAGAGTCGGAAATATTGAATGGCTACTGGATAAATTTCAATTTGAAAATTTAGCAGATGCGATTGATGAACTTGTCATTTTACGTACCGATCTAGAAGAAAATGGTATAGACGATTTTCTTCAAGCTGTGGATAAAATTCAACAAAGTTTTTTCGTTCCAATCGCTATTGGTGGTCAAATCAGAATGAAGTCTGATGCCGATAAGCTGTTTAGGGCTGGAGCTGACAAAATTATCTTGAATCGTGCGCTTCATGTAGATCTAAATCTATCCAGGTCCATCATTTCTGATTACGGCTCACAAGCCGTAATTGGAAGCGTCGATTTTAGACAAGAAGTAGGCGCAAATGGGGAAAAAGTCTTTAGAACATATTACGAGAACGGCAATATTGGCGGGGCGTTGCTAGGTATACATCTGGAACTAATTCAATCCGTTGGTTGCGGTGAAATTTTGTTAAGATCTATAGATTTAGATGGCACTGGTAATGGACTTTGCATGGATGCGACCAAAGAATTACCACGAGATATTCAAATTCCAGTCATTTTGTCTGGAGGAAGTGGACGCGCCAGTCATCTCTTGGAGGGGATAGCTGATGAGAATATTAATGCCGTATCTACAGCGAACTTGCTTAACTTCGTAGGAAACGGACTCCACGATGCACGTAAATCTATTTTGTTGAATGGAGGGAATTTATCCTCGAATTAAAGTTCAGATTTGAAAAATTCATGAATTTTGAAAATGATAAAATCAATCTGTTCAATCGACAAATTTGTCGATGAAGGAAGGCAGAGTCCTCGCTCAAATATTTTGAATGAAACTGGAAAAGATTCCTGAGATTGCCCTGATTCTAGGAATGCAGGTTGAGAATTAAGAGGATAAAAGATCCTTCTCACTTCGATGCCCTCGCCGCTGAGAAATTCTTGCAGTTTGGAAGTGAGGCTTGGGTTTTTTAAGTGAATTGTGTACAGCCAATATGAACTTTCGGCCTTTGTGGCTGAATGTAGATCAATTAAGTGAGTACCGTATAAGGGTCTCAATCCGAGGTTATAGTGTTCAGCGTTTTTGATTTTGGCTTGAATCAATTCAACAACTCTCTGGACTTGCCCAACACCTATTGCAGCTTGAATATTTGTTAATCTGAAATTGCTCCCCCACATCTCATGCCAGTATTTGTTCTCTTTTGAAAAACCATGCGATCTCATCATTTCTGCTTTCGCTACGTATTGATCGTTGTTGAAAACAAGCATTCCGCCTTCTCCTGTGGTCAGAGTTTTGTTAGCAAAAAATGAAAAAACTCCGATATCACCGAACCCGCCTACATGAGTTCCATTGTACTTTGTGCCAATAGCCTCCGCTGCATCCTCAATAACATAAAGACCATTAGATCTTGCGATATTTACTAATTCGTCAATGGGTGCGGCATTTCCATACAAATGTACGGGAATCATGGCCTTAGTTTTCAAAGATATCCTCTGAGTTACAAGCTTAGGGTCCATTGCAAATGATCCATCGAGGACATCAATGAATACTGGCTTTGCGCCAACCTGTACAACTGCATTAGCAGTTGCGCCGAATGTGAGATTTGGTACCAAAACTTCATCGCCAGGCCCGATGCCTAATATCTTCATTGCCAAGACAAGGCCTACAGTTCCATTTGAAACGGCTACTCCATGTTTTGCGCCTACATACTCTGCAAAGAGATGTTCAAACTCCTTCACAAATGATCCAGCAGATGAAATCCATTTTCCATCAAGGGCTTGATTCACTAGTCGAGACTCGAGTTCACCTAAATTAGGTTCACAAAGTGAAATTACGGATTTTTCTCCACGCCGTAATATTCGAAGAATTTGGCCAGTTTCATCAAGCACTGGAATGTGGGTAATTGAGGTGGAAAATGCTTGATGAATGTCTACTGGCGAACTTTGAGGACGTAATGACTTTACTTCCGAGTTAATTACACTGTTTGGAGATTGCTCTAGGGTTCCACCTCTTAGGAGCAAGCGGCGAATGTCTCCATCGCTTACTGATCCGACCAAGACTCCTAATTCTGTTACAAAAACAATTCCCTCTCCGGAAAGAGAAATTTTCTGCATAATCTCCTTTAGAGATCCAGGCTTCTCAATAGTCATATTTTCTAAATTCATAACGAAAACTCCGTTTCAAGCGCCGCCACTAAGTTAGCAATTTCACTAGGAGTCGAGTTATTAATTTCAAGAGTTGCAAATTCAACATCAAGATTTAATTGTGTGATGAACCAAGCGCTTAAATCAAATATTTGATGGTCATCATCTAGACCTGAATTTTCGCTCAAATGGTAACCTTCCGACCAACGATCAATTTTTCTAAAACCTTGCAAGAGATCTAATTCAAGAGTTTTACAAGAAACCTTTAAGTGCCCAACATCTAGAAGCAGCCCCACCTTCCCATCCATATTTTCGAAGAAGTTATCAATTTCGTAGGGTGAAGCTAAGAGTAGAATATCAACTTCATTCTCAACATAATTTTGAAAAGATAAAACATTATTTTCCACAAGCAATCGCACACCTCTTTCGGCCGCGTAATTTGCCAAAAATGTAGTTCTTTGGGAAAACAACTCCAGGGCAATGTCTCTATCGGCTATTTTCTTGTCGGAGATAGTATTTCCTAGTTGAGTTACATCAGGGTCTACTAGAAATCCCGAATGCACACCGTAATGTTTTGCACCAATCTGAGAACTCAAATTTATTGAATGTTTGAAAAATTCTAGAGTTTTTGTGGATATCTCAGTGTCTAGTGATGCAAGGTTTAACACAAAGGGTAACTTGGCTGGTGGGAAATAGTTATGTAACATGATTTTCGCATGCTGGCTTAGCAGCGAGATTTTCTCAGAGATGTCGCCAGAGCAAAATACTCCTGCAGAAAGTTCAATCTTATTTATGCCGGATTCTGCAAAAAGGTTGCTAGTTTCTGGGAACTCAAGCGCCTTGAAGCCGCCTGTTGAGGAGTAAATATGCATAGTTTACTTTACCAAATTCGACTAAACAAAGTCTTCAGGACTGAGCTGCTCTCGGGAATTGACATTTCTTTTCAAGATATTTCCTATAAATGCATTTTTTGAATCCCAAAGGATTCCATCCCCTGGCCTTAGAAGGATCAAGTCTTCATCTTTGAGCTTAGATCCTTTTGTTAAATTAATTTTATAGTGTATCGATTTGCGAGAAACCGAAGCCATTTGTTCCTCCCTTATGGATCTTCCCGCATTAGCGGTTCCCATAGCTTGTCCAGCTTCTTTTATGGACTTTACGTATTCTTGAAACTCAAGGGGATCCAATGACGCTGCATGATCCGGACCATTGTCGGTCTTGTTTAAAGTTAGGTGCTTTTCAAAGAAGGTACACCCCAAAGCTACTGCCATAGTGGCACAAAGAGAATTTGATGTGTGGTCCGAATAACCAATACCAAAAGTTTCCAAAGACTTAAGATACTCAATTTTACTCAAATTGGCATTGTTTAAATCCGCGGGATATTCCGAAGTTGTATGCAATAAGACAAGTGGAGTTCTATGGTTGTTATAGATGGAACAAATTCTTTCAATTTCACCTCTGGTTGCCATGCCTGTAGAAGCAATAGTCAACTTTCCAAAACTTGCGATTAGCTCATGAAGGGGTATATCAACGATATCGGCAGAAGACACTTTAAATTTCTTAACACTGATTGAATTCAAGAATAATGCATCTTCTAATCCATAAGGTGTAGACATGAACTCGATATTGGAATTGTCACAGTAATCTTTAATTCTCGATTGCTCATCAAAGCTTAACTCAAGATTTTTTAGCATTTCGAAGTGTGATGAATGAGAATCTCTCAAGTTTTGATAATCAACTTTTTGCGCTCTATGTGTACTTAACCGTAATGCGGAAAATGACTGAAACTTGACTGCATCTGCACCAGCTGCGATTGCGTGGTCAACCAATTTGATTGCCTTGTCATATTTTCCATCATGATTTACACCAATTTCAGCAATGATAAATGGATTCATTTAAAAATTACCTTCGCTGGAGAGCCATATGCTTTGGAATCACTTGGAATACTAGAATTCACAAAACTATTTGCTCCAATAGTGCAACCCTTGCCAATGCTCACATCTGGGGAAACAGAAACTCCCATGCCAATAAATGTACTTTCACCAATATTCACATTTCCCGCTAAGGTTACCGATGGCGATAGAACCGTGTAGTCCGAGACTCGCGAATTGTGCTCGACGACGGTATTCGTATTCACAATTACAAAATCACCAATTTGAACTCCAGGCCCGACATAGGAGTTAGAAAAGATTACCGTCCCCTTGCCTATGGACGCGGACTTTGAAACATATGCGCGCGGGTGTACCACTGTTGGGAAGATGCAGTTTGAACTAGATAATTCTAGAAGAAGGCCTTTCCGTTTTTGGAGATTCCCGACACCAATTATTACCTCGAACTCTTTCGAGTTAGCCTTTAAGTGACTTAAAGGGATCTGATCGAATCCCTTGGGGACGGGAAAAGAGTCTTGATCGGTACAGAAAAAAAACTTTGAATTCTCAATATTTGAAAGAAGATCTGCAATTGAGAGCGCGTGTCCGCCAGCGCCAAAAATGACGAATTTTCGCACCCCACCCTCCAATCGAGAAAGGCAACCATAGCACTGCGCTTCAGTTCGATCTATATAAGTGCCACAACTCGGTACAATTTAGGGATGAAGTTCAAAGGAAATTTGAGATTCTACCTCGCAAATGCAAAAATCCTTCTAGGCAAAACTTCCGAATACGACCACCAACTTGAAGACCTGCACTTTGAGCTCCTTAAGACGGAGTTTTATCAAGAATTCCGACAAAGCGTGTTTACCATGTTGACAAAATTACGGACAGAAGTTATTTCAAAAAAAGATAACAAAATCAATTATATGCTTACAAGTCAATATCTTGAGATGGTTGCAATGCAGAAGATAGCTTCCTCCCTACTCTTGAGGCATGAATTTCAAAAGACGATACTTTTGGGAGTCCTCTTTAAACGAAAAGTTGTTTATCCAATCTTTCCGAATTTCTCATTTTCAGGTGGCCAACAATTTATTGGGTTGCACAACGGTGCATCAGTCTTTCTCATGAATACCTTCCAAACTATGCAAGCAATTGTTAAGATCATCAGGTATGTCTTATTCAATTTTGGGATTATTTCTCGTGATGAATACTTTAAAGTCGTCGCAAAGCTTCAGTACAACCAAGATTTTTGTGTAGACCCTGTTTGGGGTAATTTAGGAATAAATCCCAACCAACTGAACCAAGCTTTTTTTAATTGGATCCATCAGAATTTAGAAACAAACTCATCAAGCGATGACAATTTGGAAGTTATGGATTTAATTAGATTAACAAGTAATGTTAGTAAAATAAAATTCTTGAACCATTTGATAGGTGTAATTATCCACACCTCTGTCACATCAAGGAAATCAATTAAGTATTTGCTTCAAAATTTGGATTTCTACTTAATTGGCTACATGTTTCAACTGAATCCACCAAATTTCAAGTACATCCTGTATCCAAATTCTTGGTACATTTCCGAACCGCTTTGGAATGCAAGTTTAAGAAAACTAAAAATTGAGGTAATTTTTTACCACTATGCCATTTGGACCGAACCTCAAAGCTCAAATTTAGAAACTTGCGTTGATGGTTTTTGGCAATTATCAACTTGGAATAATTTATGGGTAATTGACCAACTTCAACATAAAGAAATGAGGGAACTTCTCAGCGATAACCACCCAGCCATAAAAATAACAGGAGTTCCGATCCAAACATCATCCAACCGTCATAAATTCCCTGGTAACAGAGGGATAGTTTCAATTTTTGATACCCACATTCAGCCACGAGAAAAGTATACGTATGGGAGATTGGACGAACTTGGATGGAGTGACTCAAGACTAGAGACGAGTTTCCTTGAAATAGTCTTGGAAGTTGCTAGGGAATATGATCTATTTGTCGTCCACAAGAAGAAACGAAAAAAGCCTTCCCGTAGGGTCGAAAATTTCGTATCGGAGGTTTCACCGATTACAAGATTCTATTCAGATGCTTATGAATTGGTGGATGAGAGTGAGAGAGCGGAGACATTAATCCTTGCGTCGGATATCGTGATAGCGAAGCCAATATCAACAGTCGCACTCCTGGCAAGACAATTATCCAAGCCTGTATGCTATTTAGATCCAACCGGAATGATTAGTCAGGACGATCCAGGCCTAAGAGGGATCAAAATCGCTAGATCTAAAAACGAGTTAGTTGAATTTGTCGCGGATGCATTAGCAAACATCCAAAGGAACCATAAATGATATTGAGTGACGCACAATGGAACAGATCCAATTCATTCGAAACTAATGTCATACTCTTGGATGGATTAACGGGTACCGGCAAGACTATGGTCATGAAAATTCTAGACACTTATCAAAGTGTCACACCACCTAAATTCAACTATCAGTTAGAGCAAATTTTAATTGGTATTGATGTTGGAGAGATTCGTCGAGATTTTGGAATTCAACTTCTGCAATTACTTTTGGATCAGGTCCAATATGATTGGGCGATTGGACGGGAAATCAATTTGAGGCCGAAAGATTTAAGTTCTGTGCTTACTAGCAAAAAAAGAATTGCTTACCTTAAAAATTTAATGAAGACCGATGGCAATTTAGTGGAAAACAGAGTAAAATTGGAAAAACAGGATTTGCTATTGGTGACTCATCAACTTATAGATGCAGCAGTTACTGTTGATCACGTTCCGGGGAAGAGACTTACACATATTTTATGTGTAAGACATCCCTATTTTCTCCTGAACCATTGGGTTAGTTATATTCCCATGCATGGAAATTCATCTACAGATTTCACACTAGTCGATGGAATTAAACCTTGGTTTATAAAGGAGAACAGGGACCTTTATCTACAAGCAAATACCAAGGAAAGGGCAATGATTTCAATAATTGAATTAATAAATAAGTCACTTGACTACATGGACGAGAGTAGGACCAATCTCATAGTTTTAGATTTCGAAAATTTCGTTTTAAATCCAATGGCATACCTAGACCGTCTCTCGGAATCCGTATCTTTAAGAGAAAGCCGCGGCCTAGGAAAGGTAATGCGCCAACAAAAGCTTCCAAGAATCCATATAAACGATACTCTTACTCGAAGCATTTATAAGCGTTATGCAGCCGATACATTGACGACTAAGAATCATCACGAACAGGATTATGAGATTATGAGGGAACGTTCGAAAGAAGGTGTTTCAACAGAGCTATTTAGCGAGTTTGAAAATGTTGCTAAAAGATATGAAAATAGATTTGGCGTCTGGTTCTAAAACTATGAAATGGTGCTTAGCATGTTAAGGGTGTTAATCTCAGCTCCTCCCTTTGTAAATAATATGAAGAAATTTGAATCAATCATTAGTGATGCGGGCATAAAACCAATTTGGCTGCAAAGTGATCAAGCTGCCTCGGAAGATGAGATCATTTCAGTAATTTCTGATGTAGATGCCTGGATACTTGGTGATGATTTGTGCACAGCAAAAATTCTGGAATGCGGTTCAAACGGCAATTTAAAGGCAGTTGTTAAGTGGGGAATTGGGACAGACAACATAGATTTTGAAGCGATAGAAAAATTTGGATTGAAATTTTCCAACACCCCCAATATGTTTGGAAATGAAGTTGCAGACCTTGCGATTTGCTATCTTGTAGCATTAGCGCGAAAAATCATACCCATTCATTTGGGTGTGAAGTCGGGTGCCTGGACTAAATTAACAGGTAAGTCCTTAGAAGGTAAGAAGCTAGGAATTGTTGGATTTGGTGACATTGGTCGTCAAATAGCATCAAGAGCAACCATAATGGGTTTAGATGTAATCGTTTATGAAGTAGCGGAATTCGATTACCCAGATAATGAAAAATATGAAGTACGGATTTGGCCAGAAAATATTGAGGATTTGGATTTTCTGATACTAAGTTGCTCTCTAAATGCCACAAATTTGAGAATGATCAATTCAAATACATTATCAAAAATGAAAAGAGATTTGAATCTAATTAACATCTCCAGAGGAGGACTCATAGATACTAAAGCGCTCACTTTTTCCTTGCAAGAGGGAAGAATCGAAGGTGCAGCACTCGATGTATTTGAAAAAGAGCCTATTGAGTCGAACGATCCGATACTGAAACTCGAAAATGTCATTTTTGGTTCTCATAATGCATCGAATACTGTTGAGGCTGTTACACGTACTTCACTTCAAACCCTTGCAATTGTTAAGAAATTCTGTTCAGGAACCTAGAAAGAAACCTGGTAAGTGAAGCCATTTTCGATTTCATTAGCACTCTGTGCGCTCGTCGCAAATAATTGATCCGAACTCCCAAAAACAAGTGATGTTGGTCGTGAAAATGGAGTCTTGATGGTCCTTATAAGTTCTCCAAGGGGAGAAATTCTGATTATGGAGGAGCCGTCCCATCGGGCATTCCAAAGAAACCCGAATCTATCTATGGCAGACCCATCCGGTAATCCATTGCTTCCACTTCCATCATAAAAAACACTATCGACGCCATTTGGCAGTTCCTTAGAATCTAAACTATCGACATAAATTTTGTTCTTGGGCGTATCTGAATAGTAAAAACTCCCCGTAGACTCATTGACACAAATAGAATTTGGAATTGTGAGTTTGTCCTTTACTAAAATTGGAAAATTCTTTTTATCCCACTTCCAAATTTCACCCCTACCTACTTCGTTGGATTTTGACATTGTCGAGATCCAAATGTTGCCTTTGCTATCCATCTTCCCGTCATTGCACCGCAAATTTGAAAGAGGATCAAACCAAGTTACACAATGCAAATGTATCCCGCTCAACTTGTCGAATTTATCAATGCCTCCGTCATGAGCAACGTAAATCCAATGGCTACTATCCTGGAACGTACAGCTTGGATTCTGCCAAGTCTTTCTTACAATCAACTCTTTTGTCGAAATAAAGTATGTAAATACTTTATTTCCTAAAATATCTACCCAAGAAACACAATTGCCATCACTCGATATGGAAATTCCCTCACCTAGTATCGATTTTTCTGCCAAGAGATTTTCAAATTGGATCATGCAGTTGATTACCAATTCCACCATCTATAGTGATTGCAGATCCATTGATGAATCTTGCTCTCTCAGAGGTTAAAAAGAGAGCAAGCTCAGCTACCTCGCTTGGTTTACCAATTCTACCCATTGGTTGGATTGAGTTCAGATTAGTTCTATCTTGAGGATTATCCTTAAAGCCCTCTTCCAACATTTGAGTTGAAATAGCCCCAGGTTCAATTGCGTTTACACGAACACGGTCACCCAATTCAATCGCCATCAATCTAGTAAGCGAGGACAGACCCGCCTTACTTGTTGCATAAACGCCAAACTTCTTTTTAGTTTGTCGGGCATGAATGCTGCTTATGTTTAGAATGGAACCCCGAGATGATTCGAGCTCATTCAAAAACATTTGGCTCCAAAAAAATGGGGCGAGCAGATTTACATCCAGCGTTTGCTTCCAATCCAAGTATGAAATTTCTTCAATTTCTTTTACAACTTGTATTGCAGCATTATTGATTAACGCGTCTAGTTTACCCTCACAAATTATCTCAGATATCATCCCTTTAATTAAGACACGAGATTCTAAGCTCTCTACAACAGAGGAAACATCGAATTGAATAAAATCAATGCCACTTGGGAAGGAAACCGACTGTCGTATATCAATGGCAATAACACGGAAATTCTTGTCATGAAAAGCCTGAACTAATTCACGCCCTATTCCACCACAAGCGCCCGTGATTATCACAAAGTTTTCCTTGCTTTTCACTCTAAACCCATCCTATCGTTTGCAAAAGTCATTTGATTGGCGAAGAGTTCGGCAAAGTTCCAATCTTCGTTAGTGTCAATATCTAGTGATTCAAACTTAGGCGTAGCGAATAAATAAGGGTTCTTTCCTATTCTATTCTTATTATTCATGTCAAAGCTGCTTTTTGTGAAAATGTACAAGCAAGAGTTCTCTTCAAAAACGCAACTAAGATCTTGTGTTTTTAATAAAATGCTAGGATCATGATTAACTGGGGTAAAGTCTTCGAAATAAAAACGAGATTGGTATTTGTTTACGGCCACCAAGGAATCAAAACCATCTTGAGTAGCTTCCTTGAATTTTTTTATTGCGGACTTTATCGTTTTCGGGGCGAGAAAAGGATTAGTTGCGTGTGTCATTATGAATGTTTCATCTCCGTGATCCGATAAGAAATCTTGTATCAAAAAGTTCATACTGACATCGTCACCTATCAAACTTTGATTGCGCTTTTTTATGCTTACTTTCTTATTGGCATCTAAACTTAGAAGGCCCTCATTATCCGAATCAGTATCAATCACAATTTGTGAAATTTCATCGCACTGGAGAAGAGAATCAACTATCCACATGTAGAGTGGCTTCCCGTTCAGTAAAAGAAAGTTCTTTCCGGGAACTCTTTCACTGTGGTTCTTTATGGGCAGGAACACCTTCATGGAACTAGTCTAGTCAATATTTTTTAGATCTTCCTCAAGTTTAGTGTGATTGTCTTGCGTTTGGGTAAATTGATGGGTCTTTGGAGGAAGTTTTTCCAAGGAAATCTGTAAAAGTCCATTATTCTAGATTTATGGAGCTGGGTGAAGTTTATGGGAAACTTCAACTATTAACAGAACGCATACATCAGGATTCTGATTTAACTTCCATTACCAACAATAGTTTCATTTATCCAGGCAAAGTCTTCATTAGCCAATTTGAGGTTCACGGGATCGGAACTACTAAAACTGAGAAAGTTAAGTTCCTCAAAGTTAAGAATCTTGAAATAATCTGTCATGCCCTTTTCCGGGCAATGATTGAAATTTTGCGAAATACAATTCTAAGCTGCCTAATCTTTAAGATTAAGAAGAAATGGAAATTTGAGAAGAGCATCATTTTACTAACTCACTATAGTTCAGTTTCGGGTGACAACTATGATTTGTATTTTGGTAATTTACAGAATGTGTCGAGCCAAGATGAGGTAGAAATTTGCGCCATTTTTCACGGAAATATCATCGAATACTTGGCCCAGCGTAAGAAAAATTCGAAAGCTATGATCCTTAGCAAATGCGTAAAGCTGACTCAGATATTTCAGATTGCGAGGTTGAATGTTCAAAGAACCTTGATTCTGATTCGTAAGTCTGAGTCAAAAATGGAGAGTGATCCAGCCCTGGGAATATATTTACACCGAGCAGCGAGATATCAATCCTCGAGGCAATCTTACAGTGATTTGATTATCGTCAATATGTTTTTGTCCAAGATTCAGAATCATCATCTAACCCATTTTGTAAGTTTATATGAAGGTCATGGTCACGAGATTGAGCTGCTGAATCGTTTAAGTCAAGAGTTTCCCAGGGTCCAACTTTTTGCATATCAACATGCTCCAGTCGTGCGCGCGCAACTCAGTTTCTTTCTCGGCTTTGGTTTCATAAAGGACAAGGTTCGGTTATTAGTTACTGGACCGCTTATTAAGGAACTAGTTTCAAGTAACGTTCAGACAAGCAAAGATAGAATAATCGTACTTGGAAGCGTCAAGAATTTAGAGGACCATAGGAATTTGCGCACAAAGGATCATGGTCGGACGATACGTCTATTGCTGGCTCCAGAAGGTGATCCACAAGCTGTTTCAGAAATGATTGATCAGCTAGATAATTTATTATTTAAAGAGACACCACTTAGAATTACGCTTAGACTGCATCCAAATCTTCGCTCAAAAATTTCATATTCTGAAAGTAGCATTCTAAGGAACCTAGGAGTATCTCTCTCTTCTAACTCTTTGATACAGGACCTAGAAATTACCGATATTTGCATTTATAGAAGTTCCGCAGTTGCTATTCAAGGGTTGATGTACGGGGTTACTCCCCTTTACCTTTCCACCTTTTCTAAGCGCCTATTTGATCCTTTAGACTCAATTGTTCTTGAAAGCGGAGAGCGAGAAATACTCAATGAATCAAATTTTATTTTAAGTGAAGAGAAGCGCCTGAGTTTAAAAAGAATTGGAAATGACTACTTTTCGGTATTGAACCCAGAAGTATTTCTCAAACTCTTAGACTTAGACATTCCTAGACTTTAATATATTTACTGGACTCATCCCAGATCGATGAACCTTTATGCAATCAAAGTAAATCGCAAATGCACTTGAGATTCTTTGTTTGAGTTTCGTAGATCGGTCGCTACTTCTGGTGCAATAAGTAAGCGTTCGATACAGTTGAAAAAATAGGAATAATCTTACTGACAGTTCTGAATTACTTTTAACAAAGTATAATCTCCAGTATGCATTGGCTCGGAACGAATCATAAGAGGAGGATAACGCGGAGACTGCTTCTTGAAATTCAAATTTCGCTGCTGGAACAAAAAGCAATTTCCCAACTTTAGAGTTCCGATAGGAAAAAATTAAATCCTCGCAAATTGAATATCTTGATTGTAAATAATCAAAATGATAATTACTAAGAACGTCAAATCGCCATAGACCAACACCATTAAGCCACTCAGTTTCAATTATTTTTTTAGACCCCATGTAATTAATGTTTGTGCCGCTTTTCCATACTCGACCATGACCATGCGTACCAAGTAATTTAAGCAATAACTCTTTAGCAGACAAGTCCAGCTGGTTGCCTTGCGATAATCCAAGTCCAACGATTCGATTGTTACTAATTTGTCTGGCTAACGCATCGAAGGCTGACTCAACAGCACTCGGCAACAACAGCAAATCATCATCCAGAAACAGAACCCAACTGGCCGCATTACTTAACTTACTTATCCCAAAAAGTTTTTGACGAATTTGTCCATAACCTGAAAGATGGAAATGCCGGATAGGTAATTTGCCATCAAACATAGTCAATTCATCTTCGATCTCATTTCCCGTAGAAACAATCACAATTTCTAAAGGCTGGATTGTGCTTTGTGAAATTGAGTTGAGCAATTTCTGTAAGCTTCGTGCACGATTTCTAGTTGCGATGAGTATCGAGTAACTGTGGTAATTGACTATCAATTTTTCCTCTCCAATTGAGGTCACCTCTAGCGAATTTGATCATTACCGATAGCTTTCCCTTATGTTCTAGGAGAAATGTACTTGAAATCCAGAGGTACTTATTGGATATAGGTTACGATTTAGGCATGCACACAAGAAATTCGAATTAGGCACCATGCAAATTAATAGGGTACTTGTAACTGGTGCGACAGGCTCTTTTGGAAAAGTTTTCGTTCGCAGACTGCTTGATGGATTCCCAGAAGTCGAGATCATTGCTTTCAGCAGGGATGAATTAAAGCAGTTTGAGATGCAACAGGAGTTCAACTCGTCACGTATTAGGTTCGTGCTGGGGGACATCAGAGATTACAAAAGGTTGTCGCAGGCAATGCAAGGTGTTGACTGGGTTGTACATGCAGCGGCCATGAAACAGATACCGGCAGCGGAACTAAACCCAATGGAGGCGATTAAAACCAATGTTCTAGGCGCTGAAAATGTTGTCAATGCCGCTCTGGAAGCCGATGTGAGAAAAGTTATTGCACTAAGCACAGACAAGGCCGCAAACCCTGCCAATCTTTATGGTGCAACCAAGTTGTGTTCTGACAAATTAATGATTGCTGGCAACAATTTACGATCTGATGGGGCGACTCAATTTTCAGTAGTGAGATATGGAAATGTTTTAGGTTCAAGAGGTAGCGTAATTCCGTTTTTCAAGGAAAAGATAAAAGAGGGGCTCATACCTATTACGGATAAAAGAATGACCCGTTTCTGGCTGACACTAGATCAGGGGGTGGATTTGGTTTTAAACGGGTTTGAGGTGATGCGTGGTGGCGAAATCTTCGTGCCGAAGATTCCAAGCATGAAGGTTATTGACGTAGCAAGGATAATTGCACCAGGAGTACCAACACAATTAATTGGCATTCGTCCTGGAGAAAAATTACATGAAATTATGATTACAGAAGATGACTCATTTTACACAAAAGACTTTGATACATATTACGCGATACTCTCCCCAAACTTGATTCAATCAGGCGTCTACGAAAATCTTGGCAGGAATGTTCCAGAGGGTTTTAAGTATTCAAGCGACACAAATGAAACTTGGCATACAGACGATTCTTTTAGAAAGACTTTAAAAAGTATTGGATTACTTTAGTCCCAGTAAGAAATGACTATGGGTAAAATGGAATCTCGACTAGAGGAGCTGAGTAAGGAACTAAGCATAGTTGTACCGGTTTATAAAATTTCTTCAAGATCAGATAATTTCGTAGGATGGATTTCAAACCCTCTCATTAAGTTTGCTGAAATAATATTAGTTCACGATTTATCCGACGGCGAGAATTGTGATTTCCTGCGCGGTTACTCATCAAAACAGTCGAATGTAACTCTTTTAGAGGAGTCTTGTGGAAGTCCAGGCAAGTCTAGAAATATTGGGCTGGAGATCGCATCACGCAAATGGGTAGTTTTCTGGGATTGCGATGACTATCCTCACATTCAAGAATTTCTTGAGTTATTGGATAATACAATTGAGTCAAATGCAACTCATGGTGTAGGAAGTTTTAACGTAATAGAACGTAATACCGGTAACTTGCTCGCCGAATTTACGAACGACCAAGTTAACATAGATTCGAATATCGCAAATTGGATTGTTGCACCAGGGCTGTGGCGTTGGATATTTACTCGAGCGGACATCGGCGAACTAAGATTTAAGACTCTTCCAATTGGAGAAGATGTTTTGTTCCTTGTCGAATTAAACGCAATCGACAACATACTTTGTCTCTCCGATAAAGTTACGTACTCATATTATGTTGGAGATGCAATTCAGCAATCGTCTGAGATTGACAATAATATGCGGCTCAGAGCTTTCGAAGCGATTAATGAAGCTGCCGCAAATTGCAAACCACTTACTCATAAATTTGGAATGGTTTTTTCCTCACGACTTAGAATTGGGATGTTAATGGTTAACAATACTCAGAATAAGATTTGGAATTTTATAAAAATTTTGAGATCCGTAGCAAAGATATTATCTCTTTCTAATGGAAGTTTTCAAAGCATGAGACTTTTTTTGAAGCGACACAATTTCCAGAGTCATCTCATCAAAAAATCAATGGTTTCTGTGTATATGGCCGGAGGTTTAGGAAATCAATTATTTCAACTTTCCTTTGGCATCTACATCAGCCAGGGCAACAAATTGCAATTAGTCGGTGCTTCCAAGGAAATCTCCCTATTGGTAGAAAAGTTTAATAGGTCTTTGAGCGACTCAAATGATGATTCCAGCATATTGCTTCGGGAAAACATAGGTTACGTTGAGTCTAAGTTAAGAAATTTCTTGTTGAGTAAAAGGCAAGTGTATTCCCAAAACAGACTAAATGAATCTTTACATAAGCTCCTGACTTTACTATTTAGTAAAGTCCTGAAAAGAATTGCTGGCGTTAATTCAATATATGTGGCTCCAGGGGTAGGTTTTAATGAGGGAGAAGATATCTTTTCAAGCACATCTTTTGGGTGCGTTGGATATCACCAATCCTTCCTCTATGTAGAACCTTCCTTGGAAATGATCAGAGAGATGCTAGGCCTAAGCCTTCAGGGGAGCTCACAATTTATTGAGCTCATGGATTTGGCAAAGCAAAAACAAATTATGGCAGTTCAGATACGACTTGGAGATTACACCGATAAGTCAAATCATCAGTTTGGTGTGGTCACACGTGACTATTTGTCGAGATCGATCGACTTCATTGGGAGCTTGAAGAAATATGATGAAATTTGGGTATTCTCCGATGACTCAAGTTTAGCTAAAGGAATTTTTCCCGAACAGATTCATCCAGTCAGATGGATGCCGGACAACACTTTTGGAAGCTTGGAAACGCTTTTACTTATGAGTCAAGCCTCAAGTTTCGTTATCTCGAACTCAACTTTTGGTTGGTGGGGGGCCACATTGAGTATTGCCAAAGATAAGCCGGTAGTGTGTCCGAATCCTTGGTTCAAAGAAATGCCTGATCCAAATCTTATCGTCCCAGAATCCTGGTATAGAATTTCAAATCCGTTCTAAGGCCGAAATATGAAAAGACTCTTGGTAACAGGTGCTGGTGGGTTTATTGGACGTCATTTACTTCAGGCACTGGAATATCTAGATTATGAAGTTTTCACCCTCAGCAGCAAACTGATTGGTGAAAGAAACTGTACTTCTGATATCGGATCGGTACAGACAAGAGAATTCATTGAAAGAGTCTCCCCTAACACTCTTATACATTTAGCGGGGTGCATGGATGTCCGGCAAAGCCATACCCAATCAATAGACTTTCATAAAGTAAATACTGGCGGGACGCTGAATGTACTAAGTGCGCTCAAGTCAGTCTCTAATGCGGAATTTATTTATTTGAACTCTGGAGGGGCAATTTATGATTGTAACGAAAATCTTCCTTTAAATGAAAAGAGCAGATTAGGCCCTATTTCTCCATATGGCATATCAAAAATGGCTGCTGAATATTACACCGCAGTGATTTGCAAGAGCAGCGGAATAAATTGGACCTCCTTGGCGGTTTCAAACTGCTATGGAGATTTTGCAACTTCGACATCTGGAGTAATGTGGAATTTCTACGATAAGATCAGAAATAATGAGAAGGCATTAATTTTTGGCAATCAAACCAGTCGCGACTTTATTTATATTGATGACGTGGTAAATGCAATTTTGATGACCATAGATAATCCAACTTTTCAAAGGGTGAATATCTCCTCAAATATTGAGTCGAAACTAAGCTTTGTATATTCTGAAATCGCCACTAAACTTAGGATGGAAAGTAATTTTGAGATTGTAAATGCTTTAGAAAATGAAGTGTCTAGGAGCCAGTTAGACAATTCTTTAGCTTTGCAATTATTAGGTTGGTTTCCAAAAATTTCAGTTGAGGATGGGATCGGTCTTAGCATTGGAGGGCAATAGAATCTTGCACAAAGTTTTTGGTGGACGATTTGCTCTATTGCGTAATTGCCTGACAATTGTTGAGGCGCGGGACAAAAAGAAACTTATAGTTTTCGGCATCTTACAATTTTCTTTAAGCATGTTAGATCTTTTAGGAGTAGTTATCCTTGGAGCCTTAGGCGCATTGTCAATCGCTGGAATCAATTCAAGAGATCCGGGTGATCGAATTAGTAAACTTCTGTCCTTCTTTAGGATAGATGGATATTCATTCCAGAGCCAAGCGATTATTTTGGCAGTTCTTGGAACTTGCTTACTTATTGGTAGAACTCTATTTACGGTGATTTTGAACAGAAGTTTGCTTTTCTTCCTGGCAGAGCGATCTTCCGAAATTTCTTCAAAACTATTTGAAAAATTCCTAAGCTCTCCACCTCATATCGTTTATAGAAATTCCCCACAAAAGACGCTATTTGCTTTAAGTCGCGGTGTTGACGTACTTACTGTTCAAATTCTGGGTACATCAGTTTCTTTGATTTCAGATATCAGTACTCTTGTGTTACTGACAATTGGGCTTCTTGTGGTAGACCCGATAATCGCAGTCTTCACCATTGTTCTATTTTCTGTAGCAGGTTTAGCTTTGTACTTTTATATGAACGTTAGAGCAAGAAAATACGGACAGATTAGAACGCAATTAGAGATTGATATTAATAAGCGTTTCATCGAAGCGTATTCCACCTTCCGGGAGATATACGTGCACTCTAGGCAGGCGCACTACACGAGCATGTTTCAAGGCTTAAGAAGAAAAAGTTCAGTGGCAATAGCCGAAGTTAGTTTTATGCCAAGTATCTCTAAGTTCGTAATCGAAACCTTAATTTTGTTAGGTGCGATAGTTATAGGTATTCTCCAATTTACTCTTAATGATGCGTATCGTGCTGTTGGGACAATTTCAGTTTTTTTTGCAGCAGGTTTCCGATTGGCTCCTGCCTTGTTAAGAGTCCAGCAAGGAATCTTGAATTTAAAGACAAGTGGTGGGCAGATTGAACCAACTCTCGAATTAATCGATCAATTACAAAAAGAATCAAGAGTCACAACTTTGGACTCTGAGTCAACCGTCAAAGTTGATGCATTAGTTAAAGGGGTACACTTCAATCAAGTAGATTACTCTTATCCTGAAACCAATAATTTCAGAATACAAAATTTGACTCTGCATTTTCGTGAAAATGAAATCACAGCGTTAGTTGGGCCTTCAGGGTCTGGTAAATCAACACTTGTTGATTTACTTCTCGGAGTCTTATCTCCTGAGCGGGGATCGATCTTACTTTTTGGGCAAACTCCCAGGGGGTTTATTAGATCAGAGCCAATGAGTGTTTCTTATGTGCCTCAAAACACTTCACTTGTCGAAGGAACGGTAAGAGAAAATGTTGCTCTTGGATTTGAGCCATCTGTTTTCAGTGATTCTGAGATCTGGGATTCATTGAAGTTCGCAAACCTTGATGCCTATGTTCGAGAACTACCGGATGGCTTGGATACTCAAATTGGGATTGATGGTTTAAGCCTAAGCGGTGGGCAACAACAAAGGCTAAGTCTCGCGAGAGCAATCCTTACTAGGCCGAGACTCTTAGTTTTGGATGAAGCAACAAGTAATTTAGATGCCGAAACCGAGGATTCAATATCTCAAGCTATACATAATTTGAGAGGCATCACCACTGTTGTGATGATTGCTCACAGACTTTCAAGCGTCAGGAATGCTGATGAAGTCTTTTACCTAAGGGATGGATATTTGATTGCATCAGGAGACTTCGATTCTGTCAGGACTCAGGTCCCTGACTTTAATAGACAGGCAAACTTGATGGGATTTTGATTCTAGAACGAAAGTTTTGCATCTAGTCCCTTTTGTACGGCCTTCCATTTAAAAACTCGCGGGAATTACTTAAATGGCACTATTAAAGTCGAGGGCGGCGAAAGCAGTTGCAACGACCGATGGCACCCGTAGCTAAGGTCAGATTTTGGAAACGTAATTGAGGCAGATCCCACTTAAAGAAATGATCCCGTAAAACACTGCAATAGTATGGTGTAAATGGTCATTTACTGGGGTAACCTTCGCAACTTGTAAACCCCTTCCCCACGCTCACCGCATTGATTTAAGCGTAATAACTTAGAGATATGTCCGATTTGTCCGTTCTCCGCTACAAATGACCGGTCAATACGTAGAAGCAGATAGAAGGACGCTTCTACGAACGGGGATTTATCTAATGGCATCAAAGAGCACAGCTCCACTTGCGTGGACTGTTGGCGACCTGGGGGCTTTCTATACCCAGCACCGCGCAGAGCTCCATGCCCATGCCTCCCGTGTTTTGAAGGATCAGATCAAAGCTGAAGAGATTACTCAGGATGCACTCATCAAGTTCATGCTGGCGGCCGCGGGGCTTGAATCAGAAAAGCACGCATCTTCCGTAATAACCGAAAGAAAGTGGCCAAAAAGGCGCTCATGCTCAGCCTGGTATAGGCAGCAACACGCCTAAAACCCTCAATGCCGGCTTTACCCTTGCCTATCCCATAGACTAGAGACCTGATTCCGGCAGGCTTGTTTTTCGCTGCCATTCGGCGAGAGCCCTGCTATCCATTCCCCCAACCACCCACCGCACCCAAGGATCTTTCTAAAGATTCTTTTCAAAAGGGCACAACATTTGGCCCCCAGCGGTGTCTTAACTAATAGAGGGCAAGACGTTGCCTTCGTTTTACAAACTCGCGGGAGTTACTCAAATGGCACT
>Ga0164295_10000696_pt1 | contig 28190 bp, 25 predicted proteins | sample GEODES006metaG_FD_111798 | JGI IMG/M metagenome (GOLD analysis project Ga0164295, IMG submission 111798) | Oligotrophic lake water microbial communities from Sparkling Lake, Wisconsin, USA - GEODES006 metaG | ecosystem: Environmental > Aquatic > Freshwater > Lake | place: USA: Sparkling Lake... | reverse complement strand
ATCGATCATCACATTTGGTCCACCCCCAGATGTGATGGCCTGGGTGGCCAAAATTGTGCCTTCTTCGGTTGCAATCGGAGTATTGCGGTTTACGCGGATCTTTCCGATTGGACCATTTTCACCAGCTACGGTGAATCCTGTTGGGACGCCCTCATCATCAAGGCCAGGCCAGTAGGCCTTAGCGCTCTTGACGTATACGCCAGAGACCATCGTTGATGACTTCTTAGCTGGCATCGATAGTGATGGGGCTGGTGACGGTGAATCCGGTGAAGCAGATCCAGCTGCAGCTCCTGTTGAGTCAGTTGTTGAGACCATTGGAAGTACGCCTTCACGGCCAGTCATTGAGTTAAAGCCAAGGAAGGCGGTGACTACTAATAGTAAGGAGAGAGCAACCTTTGAAGACTTAGCTGCGAGTTCGGCTGCCTTCTTATAGGTGGTTGAAAGCATGTCGAGAGCGGTAAGACCACGCTCTTCATCAATAACAAGCTCTGAAAGCACGCGACGAAGAGATGTGCGAGCGCGAGAAACAGTGTGGCGCACTGCAGATTCCTTGATTCCAAGCTCAGCTGCGATCTCTGAAGTTGAACGACCTTCCATCTCCCACATGACAAGCGCTGCGCGCTCAGCAGGGGAGAGAAGAGCCAAGGCCTGGCGAATGATTGTTGCGTCCTCTGCCTGAGTAAGAACTTCTGAGTGATCACCATTTACCTGCCATGCTGCTTCAACTTCAGCCTGGGCATCATCTAGTACTACAAGGTTTGGACGGCGCCCTTCCATGCGGAAGTAGTCGATGCAGAGGTTTTCGATAGTACGGTGCAAATATGAAAGAGCGTGCTCTTGAGATTCAAGCTCAGGGGCAGCGAGCATGAACTTAATGAGTGAGTCTTGGGTGATCTCTTCAGCCTTAGCTGAATCCTTCAATACGCGATTGGCATGGGAAAGCAGCTCTGAACGGTGCTCAGTGTAAAAAGCCCCCAGTTCAGCAACTGTCCATACGCTAAGTGCCACTTTATTGATCCTTCATTAACCGGTTTTGTCCTGCAGAGCCAACCGTCGCTGCCTCTATCTGCTACTACGAATCCGAGTGTAGATTGTCGCGGGAAGGGGACAAAACGGACATTTAAGACTAACTTTGCCACGGTGGGGCCGATAACTGATGGAATACCACCATGATTCTGCCCGGGCAGTTGGCATCAAGATTCAAGGAGCTAAGGAAGCAGACGAAAGCGCTGGCGCGCTTCAAAGTTCTCGCTCCCATAATTCTTGCTCTACAAAATTGTTATCTAATCTTTCGGTACATCCGAGATTATCATGAAACTGACAAATACTTAAGGAGCGAATGGGGTTCCGAAAATGCTAATTTCATTCCTATTCAAACTTGTAAAGAGATTCGAGTTTCTCTCGAAAAAAACATGTTTGCATACAATCCAACCGTGTGTGCAGATGGAAATGAACTCAGATTTTTCACTCGAATCACAAATGTCTCAAATATCCCTGAAGCCAATATATTTGGAAGTTTAAAAAAACGTGGCGCACTTTTTGGAACTGTGAATGGGATCGCCGAATTAAAGCTTGATGAGGATTATAATGTAGTTAACTATGAAGAAATAATTAAACCAACAGGTGTTCCAAATTTTGAAGACCCGAAGGCCTTCTTATTCGGGAATCAAGTCGCGCTTTTCTGCAATTTTATTACCAAAGAACCTAGCGGTAAAGACAGAACCTTTATTTGCGCAAATGCAATTATTGAGTTAAATTCAAAAAAAGTGACCGTCCTGGATAGTCCCTTCTCGAAGAACATCGAGAAGAACTGGATTCCTATTGATGTGACAAATAAAAATCTCAGAATGTTTTACTCGTGCAATCCACTAACACTTCTAAATGTGAATCTTGAGGATGGGTTGGTTTCGACATCTGTTTTAGACCATGAGTCCGAAAATGAATTCCACGGCGGGAGCCAGCTCGTCCGCCTAACAGATGACCTCCTTGTTCGAGTAGTCAGACGAAAAATGCAAATGAAAAAAACTGGGATGGTAGCAATCTCTTATTTGATGTTTCATGATAACGATCTAAAGGTGATACTGATAAGTAAGCCATTCTTATTCAGAAAGTTTGGGTTTGAAATCTGCAATGGATTAGCAAAAAAGGATGACTACTTGGTTTTTACCTGGGGGGAAGATGATATTCGGAATTTTGCTGGCCGAATCAAGATCGACGTAATGCTGAGTTGGGCCTTTGATGGAGGGTTAAAGACCCATTAATTGAGCCTGATGGTCGAAATCAGGAATCAGGCCTCTTACTTGATTGAAACTACCTTGCCCTATTAATTTCCCATTGTCCATATAAAGTACCAAATCTGCATCTCGCACTGTTGACAATCTATGAGCAATCATCATGACAGTTACATTTCCTTTCATCATCTGAATCGCTCCAGATATATTTGCCTCCGTTTCACCATCAAGTGAACTGGTTGCTTCGTCAAGTACAAGTAGAAGCGGTTTTGTGAACATTGCACGAGCAATTCCAAGGCGCTGTCTCTGACCACCGCTGATTTTGGTTCCTCGATCACCAACTTTCGAATCTAGTTTTTCTGGAAGATTTCTAACAAAATCATCCAATTGGGCAATTCTAAGCGCTTCCCAGACCAAATCATCGGTGGCGACTTTACTCGGGAAACCTAACGCGACATTTTCTCTAATTGTCCCATTTGAAATCATCACATCTTGAGGTACATAACCAATGGAACCCGGCCAAGTGCTAATGGCATCAAGTGAGCTCTTTCCTGAAATGCGGACTTCTCCGTTTTCTGGGGTTAAAACGCCCATCAGTAAATCAATGAGGGTCGTCTTCCCAGCGCCAGATGGTCCCACAATCGCAACTATATTTCCTTGATGAATTGAGAGACTCACCTTATTTACAGCAGCTTGTTTCGAACCCGGGTAAGTTACCGAGACTTCGCATAACTCAATGTTTGCCAAGAAACCTTCGTGAACGGTATCAATTTCATCGTTTGAGGATTCAATAGGTTTGAGAGTTCTCAACTCTTCTATCAAATCTAAAGTTGGCCCCGCGGTTCCTATATACCCTCTGATGCTTAATGCTCCTTGCTGCAGTCTGAGGACTGCTGGAGCGATTCTTGTACTGGCAGCAAGGAATACCGAAAGGACGGCCACAGCATGAGAGGCAGTACTAATTGAAAATTGAAGTCCGGCGATCCCTAGGCAGCCAAGAACGACAACAACTTCAATTACATACTTGCTGATATTAGGCATAAAAGCGCGTTCTGCTGCCACATTCGCTAGTCTCATTCTTAGCGCACCAATCTCGCGCGCATAATAGCTCCGTCGATTTCTTACGACGATTTCCCGATAGGAGTTTAAGACTTCCAAGATTTTCTCAGAACTCTCAATTGTGATTTGAGCTTGATGCCCGCCTAATTCTTCCGCGCGAACTTCAAGTAACCTATAAAGCGCAAACGCGACCAGGATAAAGACCAAAAGTGTGCTTATTGCAATCATTGGGTCCACAATGAAAAGCCCAATTGTCATTATGAGGATTAAGCTTGAATCACTAATTAGAAGCACGAAAGTATTCAAAACCCCCATGGATATTGCCTCGACACCTGATGTGACAGCAAAAAGTGTTTCCTGCATAGATTTTGAGTGCATTTGAATGAGCGAGCGAGAAAGTAATTTCGAAGTCAAATCCGCTGAAATTGTGGCACTTCTTCTCGCTAAGAAGAATACTGTTTTTCGAACAAAAAAAATTGAAAGAACGGTCTTGCTTATCAGGAAGGTGGCAGCCAGCAAACCTAAAAACGTTGCCTGGGTCTGGAGGTCCTGATTCTCTAAATGCAGAAATCGCAAGACGCTTGCTACTCTATTTCCAGGTGCGTTTGCACTCACTCCCGTAATAGCAAGCGCACCGAGTACCCCAACTAACGCCACGCCAATGAGGTCTAAAATTCCGAAAGCGATCTGAATGATAACGACCCCTAAAATTTTCTGTTTTGCGGGTCGATCTAAGATGTCGACGGATCTTCCTATTGTCGTCTGATTCCATTTGGTTCTGATTTGCGCTAACACGGCGCAACCTTACCGCTTTTAAAGTATTTCTACCTTAAACTTGTAGTAAATTGCAGGACATGGATTTCGGCTTTTGCTTAGTTAGTGGAATATACCCACCTGATTCTGGAGGGCCGGCTAAATTTACCTTTGAATTTGAGAGATATGCCAGAGCGAGATTAAATCATTTAGACGTCATAGTTACCACGAACGACATATCTTCGATATCTCAATTTGGGAATGGATCTTTGTTTAGAATTTCTAGAAATTCGAATGTGATTTTGCGGTATTTGAAATTTATTGTCAGACTTAGGAGAATAAAGAGAAACAATCACTGTTTCCTCGTCACCGGTGCGTTCTTGGAATTTTACCTTGCCGTTATGCGAAAGAAGTCCCGAGTAATTTACAAACTTCCAGGAGATATTGTCTGGGAGCGAGCAAGAAATCAAGGGTTTACAAAACTTTCTATCGAAGAATTTCAATCCTTAAAACTTCCATTCAAATTCAAATTGATGCGTAAATTATTTACTGCGGCAATATCTAGCGCGGATAAAGTCATTGTGCCCTCTCTGGGACTTAAGAATTTAACCAGCCAGTGGGGGGTTGACCAATCAAAAGTCCATTTGGTGTTCAATTCTGTTGACCTGGAGTCGTTCTATTCAGGGGAAGAGGTAATAAAAGATTTTGATGTTTTGACCGTGTGCCGATTAACGAGATGGAAAGGGGTCGAAGAGCTACTGCTGGCTACACATAATTTGGGATATTCTCTCGCCATCGTCGGGGATGGGCCTGAAAAATCATTGTTGGAAAAATTGGCTCTTGAACTCAACGCAAATGTTCAATTCTTTGGTGAAGTTGATTTTGAAACCGTAAAAAAAATATATAAGAGGTCCAAGAGGTTTGTTCTAAATAGCACCTACGAAGGATTGCCCCATGTTTTGCTCGAAGCTAGAGCCAGTAACCTGCTTTGTCTGGCACGAGAAGGGACAGGTTCGTCGGAAGTAATCCATCATATGGAAGATGGAATCCTTTTTGGTGAGGATTCGGGGCTGAGCCTAACCGATGCCTTGAAATTTTCCTTTTCGGACAATGTAGATGAAAGTGTATTTGTTGCTCGAGCCCTAAATGATCTGAAGGACCGATTCAATCAGGAAAGCAATTTTCAGAAAATACTGGAGTTATTTGATGAATCTTGAGAGTGATCAGCAAAGAGCCCCTCTTTATCTTCTTCCTAAGGTAGATATATCTGAACCCCTTTCAAGGGAAATTCTACAAAGATTGAATCTCTATGCTGGGGTTTTCCGTTCGCTTCAGGACAATCCAAATATTAAGTTATCGGTAGCATTAACTGATTCAAGCCATGGCCCCGTCAATTATCGAGAATTTACAAACCTTGAGATCTTCGTAGTAGGTAGCAACAAATTTACTTTTTTTCTTGGAATTTTTAGACGTTCCCCAAATCTCAGGATTAATCCTAGGACATTGATTGCTGGCGATCCTGTCTATGGATTCTTTAGTGCGGTTTTGATGAAAATCATGAAGACACACAGTTCCAAGATTCAAATACAGTTTCATGGGGATACCTACAGTGCGTCTACTATCCATGATTTCAAAAGTTTCATTCGTTTTTTGATAATAAGGTTTAGTTTGCAATTCGCGAATTCAATTCGAGTAGTTTCTAATTTCCAAATAGAAGAATTGCAACCATTAGCTAGAAATAATACAAAACTAATCACTTCACCAATTCCATTAGACTACAAGAAAATTCCCACCGACCCGCGAGAAAAAAGAGCTGGGATTGGATTTATCGGACGCCTACATCGAGAGAGAGGCACAAATGAATTTCTCTCAATAATCCTTGAACTGCGTCGTAGGCAAGTCTCCGACCCAATATATGTTATTGGAGAGGGGCCCGAGAAAGACTTTCTAGTTAAGGAACTGCAGAAAGCAAATTTACAAGATGGTGTTTTTTTCCTCGGGAATTTAGAGAGCGAAGGACTTTGTATTCAATACTCAAAGTTAAAGGTGATTCTCAGTTGCGCACCGAGTGAAGGCTACGGATTGACGCTGCGCGAGGGAGCTTTGAGCGGAGTTCAAGTTGTGGCACGCAATTCTTTAGGTTCTAAAGCAACACTACGGAATTTTGGCAGCAGCATTCACTTATATGCGTCAGCCCAAGATGCCGCAGACTTGGTAATTAGGGCTCTAAGAGTCGAGGACTCTCCACATTCCAATAGCCAGCAGATAGTCTCTCAAAAAGCGCGAGAGCTCGATTCAATTTCGACGTGGGTATCGACTTGGTGAACATTTCCTAAAAGGTCGATGAAGTCCATTCAAGCAGTCGACTAGTGATTATTGGACTACTGGCCCACTTTAATACCTCGTCCAGACCATCGCTTAATGTTATCTCAGGTGCAAAACCAGTCAATTCTCTAAGTAAGGTGGTATCGGCACATGTGAATTTCGTATCTGATTTATTGCTTGGTTCAGAGTAAATCTGAATTGGCTTCCCAATCTTATTTTCAATGCCTTGAATCAAGTCGATCATGGAGTTGGGCTTCCCGCCTCCGATATTGACTACGTCAGTGAATCCAATTTCTTGAGTCGATAAATTCTTATCGAGAGCACTAATCATGTTTACTATGTCTCCCACATATGTGAAGTCTCTCTTGACTTGGCCGTCTCCAAATAATTTGAAAGCGCTAGCCGTAAGCGCACTTGCAATAATTCTCAAATACGCCATATCCGGTCTACCCCAAGGTCCATAAACCGTAAAGAACCTCATCCCTCGTGCTCGCGTCCTGCTATTTGCAATGTACGCGGAGGTTAAAATCTCATTACAAAGTTTCGTAGAACCGTATAAACTTATTGGCTTCAATCCAAGTTCGCTCTCTGAAAATGGGATTCGTGTTGAATTTCCGTACACGCTTGAGGAAGATGCATAAAGAAAATTTGGAATCTCAAATTGAACGGCAGATTCAATGATATTCGAGAAGCCCACTATATTGTTCTGAATATAGTCCTCACTTTTCGAAAGTGGCAATCTTATTCCAGGCTGTGCCGCAAGGTGGACAATTGAGTCGGGTTGAAAATCAGAGATAACTTTTGTAATTGAAGGTTTTGAGCAAAGATCTAATTCCAAAATATTGATCTGGGAGCGGATTGCAAGGTCTCGCTTCCTGAGCAACTTTAACTCAGGGGAGTAATAAGGATTAAAATTGTCTACACCAAGCACATCGTGACCCTCTGATATCAGCTGTGCGGTCAGGTGATAACCAATAAATCCGCTGGCGCCAGTCACTAAGTACTTCATGGATTACATCTTTTCATATAAATCATAAGAATATACCTAATAATGAAGTTTCCAATCTAGACTCTGACCATGGCTTTGAGTTGCAGTCTCTTGGTGGTAAATCATGTAATGGATGACTCGGATCCCTATTTATCCCATCAGTCGGAAGTGGTTCGACTTCTTGCTTCGAAGTTTACAGAAATCACTGTAATTACAGGTCGCCTCGGGAAACATTCTGTTCCAAGCAATGTGACGGTAATTGGCACAAATTGGGTGCCTGGCCGGGGGGTTCAAAACGTCCTCTCTTTCCTGAGACTAGCCATTCCCATCATATTTTCAAGAAAACACAAGGTGATTTTCTCTCATATGGCAGATCTACAAGCCGCCATGATTGCACCATTTGCGAGATTAGCGAATACGAGACACTTTCTTTGGTATGCCCACTCACACAAGTCTTTCTACCTTTCATGGGCTTCGATTTGGTTAACGGGAATTGTCTCCTCGACCCAAGGATCATGCCCAATTCAGAGTGAAAAAGTAAACCTTATAGGGCAATCAGTTAATCCAAGAATGTTTCCACCTCGAGAATTAACTAGCTTGAATAAGAATCAATTAATTCACATAGGGCGTTTGGATCGCTCCAAGAATATAGAACTCTTAATCCAATCAACTCTTGAGATTCAAAACTTATGTCCTAACGCTAAACTAACGTTAATTGGTTCTTCCGCGAATACTGAATCTTCAAGCTATTTTGCAGAATTAAGCAAAAAATATGTGCTGGAGATTGGCAGTAAATCTATCTCATTCCTCCCATCGATGCCCAGGGAAAGACTCTCAGCCGAGTTGCGTAAGTATGATATTTTCATTCACGGTTACAAAGGATCGTTAGATAAGACTTTGATCGAGGCCACTTTTTCATGTATCCCAGTCATAACCATCAACCCTGAATACAACAATATATTTGGAACCTGGAGTAACTTAACTTCACCAACTTTGTACCAAGAGTATTCAGCCGTGCACTCAATGACCTCGATAGAAATTATCAATGAGCTTCACCTAAGGCTAAAGATCGCAAAATCTTCGCACTCAAGTGATCAGTGGATTCAGAAATTATCTGAGATACTTGGCCTGACTCAAAATTGAGCACTAAAACAAGAACTGAGGACTAACTTGAAAGTATTGTTAACTGGAGCTGCAGGTTTCTTAGGGTCTCATTTATCCGAAATGCTAGTTGAAGATGGTCATTCTGTTATGGGTCTGGATGATCTTTCAACAGGGTCAATTTCAAATCTTTCGAGTCTTAAAGATAGCCCAGCATTTTCATTCATTGAAGGCGATGTACGAAATCCCATTAGGTTAGAAGTTGACGCGATACTTAATTTTGCCTGTCCGGCTTCGCCGAAACAATATCAACTTGATCCGGTCAGAACTATCGAAACTAATTTTTTAGGAATGATTAATTTACTTCACCTGGCTAGAGAGACTGGAGCAAGAATTGTCCAGGCTTCTACAAGCGAGGTTTACGGCGACCCAACCGAGTCTCCTCAAAGTGAAACTTATTGGGGAAATGTGAATCCAATCGGTATTCGCTCCTGCTACGACGAAGGTAAGCGGGCTGCTGAAACTCTTTGTTTTGACTACAAGCGGCAGCATCAAGTTGATGCGAGAGTTATCAGAATTTTTAACACATACGGTCCGCGCATGGCTGTCGGAGATGGTCGCGTCGTGTCTAATTTCATCGTTCAGGCGCTACAAGGGAAAGACATCACGATTTATGGAGACGGTTCTCAAACGAGATCCTTCTGTTATGTCGATGATTTAGTAGAAGGCATTCGCAGAGTATTGAATCTCGTAAATCCAACGGAATCCCCAGTTAATCTAGGAAATCCGAATGAATTCTCAATGGTTGAATTAGCAAATAAAGTAATTGCAATCTCGGGTTCGAAATCTAGAATAAAGTTTGAGGATCTTCCTGAGGACGACCCGAAGCAAAGAAAGCCTGACATTCAAAAAGCTAAGGCGTTGCTGGACTGGCAGCCAAGTGTTGAATTAGATAAAGGTATTGAAAGAACAATGAGCTATTTCAAGAAAGTCCTTGGTTTGTGATACCCGTTCTCCATGTGATTACAACTATCTGCCGGGGTGGAGCGGAAAACCAGCTAGTTACTTTAATTAGAGAACAAATCAATACTGGCCGTAAAGTAAGTTTAATATTCCTAAAGGACAAGCCAGAATTGTTAGAAACGCTCAATCAAATGGGAGTAGAAGTCCATTCCGAATTTGCCGGATTATCTCCTCTTGCCCAAGTGCTCAAAATCAGACGGTTCTTATACGGAAAAGATGTCCTCATTCATGGGCATTTACCTAGAGCAGAATTGATTTCAGCTTTAGCAAGGGGAAATAATTCACTAGTTGTAACACGACATAATGCTGAGAAATTCTTTCCTCACGCCCCAGGATTCCTATCGTCGGCTCTATCACGTCATGTTGTCAAACGGTCTAAGGCAGTTATTGCGATATCTCAATCAGTTGCAAAATTCTTGGATGAGCAAAGGGAGTTACCCAACAACGTCAAGCCTGAGGTTATTTACTACGGTTATACTCCAAATTCTCGGGCAATAGATATAGATAAGTTGAGAGAAAGTTTAAGAATCCCGTTAGGTGCGAAAGTGATCGGTACTGTTGCGAGGCTTACTCTACAGAAGGACATCCCAACTCTTCTTCAAGCTTTTTCCGAACTAAAATTAGATGCCAATCTTAGACTTCTTATAGTTGGTGATGGGCCGTTACGTGATGAACTTCAACATATGGCATATGGACTCGCGATCCAGGAGCGAGTTATTTGGGCTGGCCGTACTAACAATGTCTATAACCACCTGTGCCTAATGGATGTTTTTGTTCTCACCAGTACTTACGAAGGTTTTGGTCTTGTCTTGCTTGAGGCGTTAGAAGCTAAACTACCAATTGTAGCGAGCAATGTTTCTGCAATACCCGAAGTTCTTGGTCAGAGTTACCCGGGTCTTGTGATGTCTGGGAGTTATCTAGCTTTCGCAAATAAGATTGCAGAATTTGTGGAACTAAACAACGAGAAAATGACTGGGCTTGAAAAAATTGGGCAGGATCGGCTTGAGTATTTCTCAGCATCAAAGATGCGACAAAAAATTGATGCTGTTTATGATAACCAGACTCTACGGGGAAATGTTTGACTCAATTCCAGAACCCACTCATCAAACTGAGCTCCTAAGACTTTCTGACTTGCTAATTGTTTATACTTCTTATTGAAATTTCTCCCTAATTGGCGATTTAGAGTCTGATCTGAGGCAATTTTTATAATCGCCTCGCTAAGGGCTTCTGGGGTTGTCTTCTTGAGAAAAAAAACATCTTTCTCTGAAGCAAACTCTCTAATCGCCACATTTTCTGCAGATATGTAAGCTTTAGAAAAATACGCCGCTTCAAATGCCTTATGTGGGATTGTAACTTCTAGTCTCTGGTGAGAAGAAACTTGACCAATACATATATCAGCAAGTTTGTAAATTGAAGTTAAATCTGTATCCTTAAAGTTAGTAATGAAAATCTCATTTGGTTGAAATGAATGGCTCTTGGGGATATGATTCACGACGTAAGTGATTTCGAAACTTTCATCAAGAAGTTTCATAGCTTCAACTATATTGCTGAAGCCTGATTCATAATTTATTTTTCCTCTAAACAAAACTCTCGTGGGTAATTGAGTATTTTTTTCTTCGCCAGATATTCTCTCAGCTGGTTTATCCGAGTTTTGAAACTGCCCGGCCTCATTAAAACCAGTGAAGGATACTTTAAGCTTTTTTTTCTTTATACGAAATGTCTCATGTATGCGCTTGCTTTGCACATTTGTTTCTAGCAGAACGAGATCGGCTAGATAGAAGGATAGAAAATCTATAACTTTTAGTTTCGAGTAGGAAAATATTGAAGTCAGTCTCCAATGAAAATTAGGTCCTCTTCTCGATGTATTCCCATCAATTAGGGGCCAGCCAGCGTCCAGAATAAGGGGGTAACGGCAAAAAAGCCGAATAATTGGAACTACTTTGTGCGAGGGTGACATAACGACAACGGAACCAATTTGCCCTTTATGCTCCTTAAGGATTTTTTTGAACTCAAGGAGTATGGCAAGTGAGTTACTGCTCAACTTGTAATAAATTCTTTCAAACAAATCGCTCTCGGACTTAAGCAATACCGCCGATCTTGAGTAACTATTTTCATAGAAACTCAGAAAAATTAGTTGATTTTTTTGCACTTTAACCTCCCATCTCCTTCAATGAACCATGTCAAGTCTATATAGTCAGCACCATGTTACTCGGCAGGCGGAAAGCAATCGAAGTCCACTGCTGGGGCGGACTAGGCTCACAGTTATTTGCTCTTGCATTAATCCATGACTTGAAATTGCGTTTTCCATCTCGCGAGTCCACCCTCGTATTGCATTCGAGTGGAGTGACAAAGCGGGCACCAGAAATCACTATTCTGCCTTTCGTAACCAACTTTATAGTTGTGGACGATTATTCACCTCCCGGCCAATCTGGGGGATTCTCTACAGGGAGAAGGTTTATCCGGTTGCTCCTCCGGAGAATCACTGCTCGCTCTGGTTTAATCGCGAATGCAAATACCGATATTGAATTCCGTAAAATCAGGCCATGGGTTAGGCAAATTCGTGGTCATTACTCACGAAGAACAATCTCTATTCCATTCCTCATCAATCTTGAAAGTTTTTTGAAGAATCGACCCGAGGGAGCCACGCCGCCCTCTATGGGTATAACAATTCATTACCGACTTGGGGATTTGCTTTATCTTGCCGAGAAAGCTCCGGTAAATGATAATCGATTGGCAGCTGAGATCCTTCGAGTCCAAAAGAGCTACCCAGGAAAAATCTCGTTGTTTTCAGACTCTGCACAAGTAGCGTCAGGGCTACTTTTGAAACATGGGATTGATTGCGACATCACGAATTCCAACCTGGAAACCATAGATGTGATTAACTCGGCACGCACATCAGGATATTTTGTGGGTACATCCTCAAAAATTTCATATTGGGTAATTTGTCTCAGAAACTTAGGCGGGAGCCAAATATCTGCTTCAATGCCTAGTTCTGATTCACCAAATTTGAGCCCTCTAATTGGGATTGACGCTTCAAAACAAATCAACTATTACTAACTGTTTTCTTGATCACTAAGAATTCCGGAAGTGGAAGCACAAAAGTTGCATTCACATTTGGCCATTTATTCATTAAGACTTCAGAGAAATTCCATGCAAGTACAAGAACATTTGTGGGAGACATTTCTGATTTTGGATCAAGTTGTTTAACGGGGATTCCTGATAGAGCCATTTCTCGGCCAATTCTTTCCGGCGATTCGTCATACACCGCGGTGATTCCCTTCGCTTCTGGTAAAAGATAATTAAGGAGCATGTTGGCCCGACCGGACGCCCCCACACCAACACATAACTGGTTTTCATCTGACGCAGTTCTTAAGAATTCTTTGAGTTTATTCAGTTCATCCATGAAAGCAACCACTGATAGAGATATGGTTCCTGCCGTTAGATCGACAGAATTCTCTTTCTTAATCATTTTCTGTAATTTTTCTGACATTGGTCTCTTGGTTTTTGAAAAAACCAGTCTCAAGGAACCACCATGGGTATTTATCCCTATTCCATCAATTAAATGCATTTCATGACGACGAAATAAATTGGATATACTATTTATTGAATAATAGTACTTATGCTCATGATAAACAAAGTCATATGCTTTTGATTCGACTAAATCACTTAAAGACTGAACTTCTACTATAAAAAGTCCGTCTTGCTTAAGTGAGAGTGCCACACTTTTGGCGATTTCATCTATGTCTGAGATGTGAGCAAATGAATTACATGAAATAATGATATCGAAGCTATTTTCTAACTTTTGAGCTGCGACGGTTTCCAAATTAAAGAAATCACAAATCACTTTCAAGCCTTTTTCACGTGCTTGTTTCACGATATTCGATGCTGGATCGATACCAACTGGCTTATACCCCAGTTTAGTCAGTGAATCCAACAAAGGGCCATCGTTGCAGCCAATTTCCAGAATGGTACAGTCATGCTCAGCCAGGTTACTTTCCTCAAACCATTTCGCGAATGAATCAAAATGGGATTGCATGCCAACAGAGGATATATACCTATAGTCTGCAAAAAGAAGGTTATCGCTTACATCCGGGTTAACTTGCACAAGTTGACATGTGTTACATGATCTCAACTCCATCGGAATTAGGAACCTATCATCTGACTCACCGGGGAGCGGGAAGTAGCCAGCTAATGGAACTTTCCCAAAGTCGTGAATTAGAGTAAATTTGTTGTCTCCACATGCTGGACATACATAAATTTCACAAAAAGAAGAATTGGGCCTCTTTTGTGCCACTTTGTCTCCATCCACTTTCCGAGTATACCAATAATGTCGAATGCAATTTTCCATGAGATTGCCTTATATGCATATTTATCCTAGATTTCAGCTGTGAGCAAATGTCTTTTAGTGGGAACCGTCTCCAATGTTTCCAAAGAGGTATCGCGAGATCTGGAAGCAATTTTGGCCTCTCTGTCACGATTTAGTGATGTATCCATTTTTTTAGTTGAGTCTGATTCTTCAGACGCAACTTTGGAAGTTCTCGAGGCAATCAAAGCCAAGAATAGGAATTTCGATTATATAACTCTAGGTCTGCTTAGGACGAGAATTCCAGATAGGATTGAAAGGATTAGGTTTTGTCGTAATGAGTATGTTCGATTCATTCGCGAATTGTCATTGGGCAAAACCCCAGACTATGTCATTGTTGCCGATCTCGACGGGATGAATAGAAAGATAACCGAACAGGCCGTAGACAGCTCATTCATAAGGCATGATTGGGATGCCGTTTTTGCGAATCAGCGCGGTGGTTACTACGACATTTTGGCATTAAGACATGACATTTGGCAGCCAGGTAATTATTCCGATGATTTAGTCTGGTACCGCAGTTTAGTGATTCCGGTGAGGAGTAACTATCTTCGTTTCTATGAAATGCTTAGGCTTAGGTTTAGGTTTGATAAAGCTAGGAAATTAGCTATTTACAATAAAATGTTGCGCCTGACTTCTGCGCATCCTTGGATAGAAGTTAACTCCGCATTTGGTGGGTTAGGAATTTATAGGTCACAAGTTTTCCTCAAACATGACTACTCATCACTACCCGATTCGAAATCTGGAGTCAACGAGCACGTTACTCTACATTCAAAAATGAGAAACGATGGCCTTAGACTTTTCATCAACCCTAGTTTGATTAATAGTAATTGGAATACCTACAACATAAACAGATTTTTCGTTGTTAGGCAAGTAAGGCAATTAGTATGGGGCTCCAAGCCACTTTCCTCTATTTTGAGCTTAGCTCGGAAGGCAATTCAAAAGTAGCTGATAACTTTTTCTAATTCTGCCGCGCGCGCTGGCCTAAAAACTGCCATTTCGCTTATGAACTCATCTATCGTTTTCTTCTTGTTATGCCATTTCATAACTTTTCTCCCCAGGTTCTTGATCTTTGCTGGAATGTGGTTCCGAATTAATCTGGATTTTCTTAGTTCCCGAATCTCCAATGATTTGCGCTTGTTGTAAAAATCAAAAAGGATTTCTTCTAAGGAAAGTGCAGTCTCATTCTGCCCTAACGTTCGTTGAAGTAGCGCACACCATTCTGTACGTTCTAGTTTGAATCGATCGTCTTCCCACCAAATATAGAAATATAATCTTCTATCCCATGAAGTATGAGCCACCTCTTTATTCACCCAATTTCTTACCCAGTAAATATCATCGAGATAAATGGTTTTGCCTAGTCCATTAACAATAATCTCAGCAGTTACTTCGAAGATGTATGGGGTGGACATATGAGATAATTGAGAGAATGACATCAACATTTTCTGCATTACTTCCAACCGCATCAGCCGGTACATTGATCCTGTTCTATACTGAACTTGGCTAATCGTGTGAAAGTTTAGCCGGTCCATGACGGTTTCCTCTAAATTTCTATACCCGATCATATTTTGGTAAGTCCTGCTAAGTGTCAGTTTTGAATTAGAACTCGCAACCCCGACAGTCCCACTTCCAACGCTAAGAAATTGCGGGTTTTCTTCCAGAAACTGACCCATAGAGATCAATCCACTAGGGAGAAATAGTTCGTCATCCGCACACAGAATCGAATACTTAGTCAAGATACTACTTGCAGCTAATCTGCTTCTTTGGGCGTAATCAGTTTGTGAAACAATATACTTTACATTGGTTTCAGCTAAGTTTAGGTTTAATGGAATTGTAGTATTGTGAATAATCACAGTTTTGAATTCGGTTTGTCTCCAAAATTGGATTGCACGCGTTAATTGAAGCTCGCGACCTCGAGATAAGATGACGATTGTGATATCCGCTGGAGATAACTTTGCATTTCCTGTTGAATTCTTGAGGTTTTGGCTGCTCACAAGCATTATAATAGGGTCTAGAGCTGGATATCAGACCTGGAGACTTCATGATTAGTAAAAGCACTTTTTTGATAACAGGTGGCACTGGATCCTTTGGAAATACTCTAGTTAATCATCTGTTGAAGACTGACGTATCTGAAATTCGAATTCTAAGTCGTGATGAATCCAAACAGCACGAAATGAGACTGACTATAAACGATGATCGAGTCCGTTACTTTTTGGGAGATGTAAGAAATATTGACTCGGTTACTCGGGCTGTGGAAGGGGTCGATTTCGTTTTTCACGCTGCGGCGTTGAAACATGTACCTGCCGGTGAATTGTTCCCTTGGGAGTTTACGCAAACAAATATTCTGGGAAGCCATAATCTGCTTTCGGCTATAGAAGATGCAGGAGTGAAGAAGTCAGTTTTCCTAAGCACCGACAAGGCTGTTTACCCGGTAAACGCAATGGGTATGTCGAAAGCCCTGATGGAGAAGTTGGTGCGCTCTCAGTACTATTCAGGCTCATCGGTCAACTTAATCACACGTTACGGGAATGTAATTGGGTCCCGGGGATCTGTCATCCCTCAATTTATCTCGTCGATTAGGAAATCAGGAAAAGTTCAAGTGACTAACTTAGAAATGACTAGGTTTATGATGTCGCTTGAGGAATCTGTGTCTTTAGTTTTATTCGCTTTGGAATATGGCAATCCCGGTGATCTTTTTGTTCAAAAAGCGCCTGCCGCAACAGTCCAAAACATTGTAGGTGCGCTTGGGATTCTAATGGGAATTGAGTCGATAGAGATTGAAATTATCGGTGTAAGGCCAGGCGAGAAAATCCATGAAACTCTGCTCACATCGGAAGAGAAATTTCGGTGTATCGAGCATCAAGACTATTTTCAAGTCCCTAGTATAGATAGTCGTGATACCTCAACTTACAACATGCAATTATTGAATGGGGTTGAGTACTCCTCAAATACAACAGAGCAATTGACTCAAGAGTCGCTCGCGGAATTACTCGCTCGAATCCCATTGATCAGTGAACTTCTCATGCAATCGTGATTCCTACCCCTAGAACTCGAATTTTGCTCCTTGGTGGTACTGGAATGGTCGGGTCACAGGTTGCAAGAATTCTTGGTGAATCTTCTTTTCTGGACGTTGCATCTATTGGTAGGAATGCACTCGACTTATCGGACCCTTTCCAGTCCCGACGGGAATTTCAGAAACTAGTCAAAGTCTTTAAGCCCGATTATGTCATCAATTGCGCCGCTGATCTCGGTCGAATTAGAACAATCTCGAGTCTGTGTCATCAACTACAGGTCAATGGCTTATTTCCTCGTTTCGCTGCTAAATTGGCAGAGCGCTCCGATTTTTTCTTAATCCATCTTTCCTCAGACGCAGTTTTTTTTGGCAAAAAGGGCAACTATCTTGAAACGAGTTTTCGCATTCCGCGCTCATTTTATTCAATATCAAAAATACTCGGAGAGAAGAAATCTGATTCGTCATTAGTAATTCGCTGTTCGGTGGTAGGAGAGAGCCCCTCAAACTCCAGCAGGATTTCAATTTTCTCTTGGTTTAAACAACTTCTCAGTGACGCCAAAATAGAGGGGTACGTAAATCAACGCTGGAATGGAGTAACTTCAACGGCTCTTGCTAAACTCATTCTTGGAATCACAGAAGCTGGGTACTGCGTGGGTGGGGTTCACCACTTCATACCAGCGGACTCTTTGTCAAAATACGAATTGCTGGAACTATTCAGAGAAATCACATACCGGAGTGATGTTGAAATCGTAGCAAGTAGAGGTGCTCATTCCATTAACCGAATCCTACTAACCAATAATCCAGTACTAAATGCTCATTTCTGGACACTGGCCGGACATGTGCAAGTCCCCCAGATTAAAAGGCTCATCAAAAGCGATCTTTAATTCAACTTAAATTAGCAGGTATTCGATGATGCAATCAACATGACTTGATATTGAAATGACTGGCAGGAGCCGTTCTACCTCCGATTTTACAGCGTCTCTGGACATCAAACTTAGGTCGCTCACTACTTCCTCTAGAGTGCCGGTATTTTGCCAGTCAAAAGTCTTGATGAGAATTGAATACTCTAATTCAGGCCAGGATAGGAAGCCCTCTGGAGAGATCACGCTCGGCACTCCAACAGCTAAAAGTTCAAGTACGTTCATCCCAATTGATTGAGGGTAGAGAATCCCATCCCCGTAATTTGTCGGGTAAAGATGCACGGAGCCATGAGGAAAAGTTAGATTTGATACACCACTTTCATAAATAACATGGTTGTTTTCATCTATATCAACATTTTCATCGAAGAGTTCACGGTTCTGATTTTTTGTTGTTAAAATCAAAGAGTGCAGATTTGGGCTCGAATTTTCTCTGCAAAACTTTCTAAACTCTCTAAAGCCTTTCCAGGCAGTCATTCTTGACATGAAAATTACATGCCGGACGTTTGTCCCACATATTTGGTCTTTTACCCCCTCGGAATTCTGAACGCGAGGCAGATATACTCCCATTCGGTCGAAAAATATTGATTTTTGAAATAGGTATCTCCAGAATTTAGACCTTTTAAGATAATTCTCCCAACTTTTTTGAAATTGCAAAGAAGAAACAAAAATTCTGGAAGCTAGTAGACTCAAGGTAATTCTCTTTTGGCGTTGTAAGGGATCTGACAGTTCCATAAGCTGGTGGATGTAAAGCGCTAGTTTTATTCGCCTAAAACTAAGGATGCCTGCAACTCTACAGATGAGAACACCCGTGAAATCATGAGAAACTATATTAACTCTTCCGCGAATTAATCGGAATTCGGAAGCAAGAATTAGTACCTGCTTCCATTTACCACCTTCGATGTACTGGATAGAAATCTCGTTAGATGGTTGGAAGTTACCATCTACATTTAGAATGTCATCGTTTACGAGCCGGGGGGTCAACGATATGATTTGTGGTTTGAAACCGCGTCTAGTCAATTCGTAATATTCATCAATTAGAATTCTTTGAGCTCCACCGATTCGTGTATTCCCGGTGATGAGAAACATCTCTAAAGGTTTTATTTGCACTTTTTCGTCAATCACTTCAGTAAGGATTCTAAATACGATCCGTACTCTGTGTTTGGATATTTCTGAGCTTGGGCCCAAACTTCGCTGTCCGATATCCAGTGATTTCTCCATGCGATTTCTTCTGGACAAGCGAATCGAAGCCCTTGTCTCGTTTGTAGTATTTCCACCAGTTCACTCGCCGCGTACAAGGATTGAACTGAACCGGCATCCATCCATCCGATCCCTCGACGAAACATACTTACTTCAAGTTGTCCTGCCTTAAGATAGTAATTAAGAAGGTCAGAAATTTCAAATTCGCCACGGGGAGATTTAACAAGAGACTCGGCTATCTCTATTGCATTGTTATCAGTAAAATATAGGCCCGGAATCGCTAAATTTGATTTTGAATTCACAGGTTTTTCTTCAAGCTTGATTATTTCTCCTGATTTTGTGTCCACAGTCACCACGCCATAATCTCCAGGGTTTGTGACGGGGAATGCAAATATTCTGGCACCAGAGTGGGATGTTGAGAACTCAAGAGTTTTTCCCAAACCTTGTCCTAGGAAAATATTATCTCCCAGTATGAGTACAATATTTCTTGTTCCAATAAATTTCTTACCAAGGATATAGCCTTCCGGAATTCCATTCGCTTTATCCTGTGCGAGATAAGTAATTGATATCCCTAGAGCAGAACCGTCCCCTAATAGTTTCCTATACAGATCTATGTCCTGGGTGCGCGTAACCAGAGCAATATCTCGAATTCCCGCCATCATAAGAGTAGATAACGGGTAGTAAATCATTGGTTTGTCGTAAACAGGAAGCAAATGCTTGTTAGATGTAATGGTCAAGGGAAATAATCTAGTTCCATTCCCACCCGCGAGTAAAATCCCACATACATCTGTCATTATCTACCAAGTCTCTCTGCATTTTTTAGGTACCACTTTACGGTTTTTTCTAGACCTTCTGAGAGCGACACTGTGGGTTGCCATCCTAATTCTGCGCGGAGTTTGCTGCTGTCAATTGCGTATCTGAAATCGTGGCCTTTGCGGTCCTCCACAAAGTTAATCAAGGATGGATCTTTGTCTAGTAATTGTACTAACAACCGAGCTATCTCTAAATTTGTTCGGAATATTCCGCTTGAAACATTGTAGATTCCTCCCACATTTCCATCATGCATCACTCTAATTATTGCATCCACGCAGTCCGCAACGTACATCCATTCACGGATATTCGAACCATCACCGTAGACAGGCACCTGCTCATTTTTCATCAATAGCGAAATGAATCGGGGGATTAATTTTTCAGGATATTGACGGGGCCCGTAATTGTTTGAGCATCGCACAACGAGTGCCGGCAGATTAAAAGTATGCAGATATGACTGAACAAAATGTTCTGCCGAAGCTTTGGAAGCTGCGTAAGGGGATGAAGGGTTCAGTGAGGTATCTTCAGTCGAAAACCCCTCCTTAACTGAACCATAAACCTCATCTGTTGAAATATGTAAAAAACGTTTCACTTCAAATTTTCTGGCGCATTCAAGCAAATTTAGTGTCCCGATTACGTTTGTTTCTGCAAAAATAGCAGGGTTCTTTATCGAATTATCTACATGGCTTTCCGCTGCAAAGTTAACAATGACATCGAATTCTGTTTTCTTAAATATCTCTTCAAGTTTCGTAACGTTGCGGATATCTATATTGTGAAATTTAGTAGATTCAGCACGAGGTTCCAGATTTCTTAAATCACCAGCGTATGTCAGAGAATCCAGAACAATGCTCGTGACCTCAGGTTCGCTGGATATCTGCTGCAAGAATTCAGATCCGATGAATCCTGCGCCACCAGTTACTAGAATCCGCACTGTTATTCCAATTCTCTAATTTTCACTATGCCAAAACACGCTCGTTATGGACTTCTTCATAAAAACAATCATAGCCATGAAATCAAATTCTCAGCGATCACCTTCAGAGGCTCAATTCTGCATCGGTATGCTTCTTTCCATGAAATGTTGCAAGGCTCTCAACTCTTCCAAAACCCTGGAACCTATCTCTTGCAAGTTCCAGATGATTGTGATTCATTACCAATAAAATACTATCGTCAAGATGAGGAAGTTTCTTGTAGTCACTAGACAATACCTCCACCCCGCTACACTCAAGAAATTTACCAGTTAAACTAGATAAGTCATCAATGGCACCCTTAAGGGGAGTTCCTGACTGAGCAGCGGCATATGCAAAATTAATTCCTTTCCCAGCAGCTCCAAAAATGTATATATGGTCCTCGCGGGACAGCAGGTCAATATGTTTTTCTCTGATATTTTCTAGGTCATCAATCATTTGTATTTTCGTTTTGTTGATTGAGATTTTCTCTTCGCTCTTGTTACTCACTAGGATTTGTTGCCACTCACCCCCGCCGAAAACTGTGCAGTTCTCCACTTCGTACCTTGATGAAAAATCTTCCAAGGTAAACAAATTCACATGATCGTGCATTAGCGAGTTCCATGAGGATGTCTTGTGGAAATACTCTAACCGTTGATGTTGAAGCAAAATACGGGCATTCGGCCAACGCTTAAATATATTACTCAGATAAATCCAGGGTTCTACAATATGTGGGAGAACACACCGCATTACAAAAACCACCATTGCCGAATCCGATATCGGCAACTTTCCAGTCCTTGGGTCAAAAATTTCTGAATGCAAGTATTTATTGTCGTTTCTGCAGACTGGATCGAACCCAACGGCTTTTTCTCCTTGCTGACGCACGAATTCGACAAATTCACCTTGGCCACAGCCAATATCGACAATGAGAATCCCTCCTAGAATCGGGCGAAGTTTCTCGAATTCTTTCGTAGAGCTTGATAAATGGAATTGATTTACAGTGGTGTAGTTGCTGTCATAATTAATCAATAGAGGGTTGTACTCAACATTACGGAGGTAGCCTGAGTTTGGTTCGATTTCGACCTTAATGCTACCAATTTGTTGGGTTTCAGCCTGTGTGATGGAATCAAAGTATCTTGAAGAGTTTGCTGGTGCTTTCCATGACTTCATTTTAGATAACCCGGAAATTCTGGAGAAAGGAATTTACTATAGTTATGGGGTGCAATTCGCATTTTGAGGCTCAACATCTCTACTAGTAATTTTCTAGGCGCCAACTTAGAGTAACCCATACTCCATAGATTGAATCGGAATGAAAGATTTGGGTTTCTCGCATTTTTTCTAGCCTGGCATAGATTTTGACGAGAAAAGCATGTAGTTACCCATGTGAATGTAACGCTTCCTGTACAGTTGTGTTGAAGACGCATAAGTATATCTACGCTACTTTCAATGTTTGGGTGAGATTTCAATGAAAGCACTTGTACTCGTCATCGCTGGAGGTGGGGAGATTCATGAAATTAATGAAGTATCCCAGCGTAAAACTTGGGCGGGGAAGTCTTCAATCAATATAGAAGTTTGTTGGCTCAAGGCTTCGGGTTCACCTGATTACAAGTTTGAAGATCGGACCTTATATGTTCCTTGTCCAGATACGGTTGATTCAGTTCTAGAGAAAGTCATTTTAGGGATACGGTGGATGGTTGAACAACAAGAGTATGACTTCTTAATTATCTCAAACACGTCGACCTATATTGATTTGAGAAAAACCGAATCCGAGTTACTCCAGAAAGCTCATGATTCCCGCTTTCTCGGTGGAAGTTTTGAATACACTCGAAAAGATATTTCGAATATCCCCAAGGGATTCAAATACTTGAACGCCTCTCCACTGTATCTCGGACTTGAAGCGGCGGCAGAACTTTCTAGAATGGACTACTCGCATTTTTCTGAGATTCCACTGGATCTCGCACTATATAGACATCTCCGAGACTTGGGCTACTCAGCCGAATCAGTGGCTCGAAATAATCTATGTACGCACCATCTATTCGTGCCAAAATCTTGCATCCGTGTCAAATCTTGGAATAATCCAACGCTCACTGTGAAAAGAATGTACCTGATTTTTGACTATTTCGAAAGTAGGACACATTTTGAAAGGTTTAAGTGCTGGATGAAAATTCTTCACATTGAGATGCAAGCTTCGAACCTAACTATTGGAAACGGCTATAAATACATGGATAGAATGTTAAAAGTTTTTGCAAGGAAGTAATCTCTGTTCATGCTTTGTCGCTACCGAAATTTCGTTTCTTGAGTACCTTTGAAAAAGTCCGCCATCACTGAATGCGATTGACTGTATTCTGGGACTTAAAAACGCCTAATCTAGAAGGATTCTTCCAGATGTGGTCATCACCTGCACAGCAATTATCCCAGATTGATCATCATTTGTTGCTGGATCAACCCATTCAATAGCAACATCACCTAGCGAAGCTAAAATGTCTTCTTTGAACCAAGAGTCGGCAAGCTGATCATTATCAGCAATTATGATTTTTTCAATTTCGGCTAATGGTGTTCCATCTTGTGATGGGTGATCAGATGAAAGCCATTGAATAAAGAATGGGAATTCGCGAGTATCCGCAATTTCCTTTACGCCGATTTGCTTCCACTTTAAATCCGAACCGTTTGGGCGTGTACGGTGTCCTTCAGTTGCTTCGCGGCCAAACTTTTGTTCAATTGGTGCAATGTCCTTTGTGCTGAAGACCCATGTAAACCAGCCGCCACCTTCATTAGCTTTCTTTGATACAGCCTTACCCCATGGAGTCTGCTCTGTCGCTGGATGATCAAGTGGACAAACAACTTCAATGTATTGACCATTCTTCAATGAAGCTGTGAAGTTACGTGTTCCAAATCGTGGGTGGATACCACCATCAACGAATGTGCTGCCTAGTCGCGCACCTAAGCGTTGCACTGTGTCAGCAAGTTGATCATGGGAGGTCACATAAGAAACATGGTCTAGGCGCATGTAGGAATTCTGCCTTATGGCAAGGGGTGCTCATGACCACTCTCAAGGACTAGTTCAGGTCGCTATTTACGAGCTAATTGGCACATGAGCGCTTCACAAGTGACAAGTGGAGCTGCATTACGTGCAAGGTTGGCACGGGCTTCCATTAGGGCATTGATCTTCAGGATTGTTGAGTGCTCTGGGTGAGCTGAGGCGTAGCTTTCAATCTCTTCGCGCATATCGGCGCTGATCATCGATTCTGTATTGCCTGATTGAACCATCATGACATCACGGTAGAAGGTGGCGATGTCGAGTAATGCACCGTCAATAGAGTCACGAACCATGCGGGTAGAGCGTGATTTCTGCTCTTTCTCAAGTTCTTTAACAGCCTTGGCTCCGCCGGTTGCCATTCCACGGCCGGTAGCGCCTTTTCCGTAAGCCTCTTGAAGTTTCTTGACTTCTTTTTCATCACGCTCTTCGGACGATGCGTTCGCTTCGGTAGTAGCAAGGTCGACGAGAGTTTGCGCGGCTTGAAATGCTGCGGCAAGGGAACCTAGTTGTAATGGTAGTTGCATAATCACTCTGCGATTGCTTCGTACTGATTCATTTGTTGCTAAATACTTTGCCCGGCCAATATGTCCTTGACTGACGCGTGCTGCGAAGTCAGCCATACCAGGTGCGATGTTGTCACGAGTGATGAGTACTTTAGTAACAGCTTCAAGACTTGGTGTGCGCAGTTGCAAGTGGCGACAACGCGAACGAATCGTTGGCAAAACATCATGAAGTGTTGGAGCGCAGAGAAGCCATACTGTTCGAGTCCCTGGTTCTTCAATTGCTTTAAGAAGTGCGTTAGCTGCAGATTCTGTAACTCGGTCCGCATCTTCCATAACAACTACTCACCAACCACCCATCGCTGGCGCCCATGCAACTCGAGTGAGAAGTTCACGTACTTCTTCTACTTTGATGGAAAGTCCTTCCGTGCGAATGATTTCAACATCGGAGTGACCACTTGTTTTAGCTGCATTGCAGTCAGAACATGTGCCGCACCCATCGTTAGGGCAGATAAGTGCTTGAGCAAAAGCAACAGCAGCTGATGAGCGCCCCGATCCTGGAGGACCTGTGAAGACCCAAGCATGCGTCATTTCTTGTGATTCCTCACCTGTGCGGGAGGCTGCAACTGCACCTTGAAGGATTTCGATTATGTGTTCCTGACCAACAAGTTCATCAAAGACTGAAGCCATTTACTTCTTTTTCTTCTTTGTAGTCGCTGACTTACTCGCCTTGGCTGCGCGCGTAACCGTTGTTGTCACAGCATGTGTTGCAATACGAATTGGTTTCAGGAACTTATTCTGCTGTGGTCCTTCCGCATTACGCTTAAGCGTAGGAAGCTCAGCAACGCGAGCAATGATTTGCGTGTGAATCTCCTCCACTGATTGTGTGCCATCGACTACGAAGTAGCGCTCTGGATCCATCATTGCGATTTGTAGGAACTCTTGACGTACTCGTTCGTGGAATTCGGTAGGTTCTGCTTCTAAGCGATCACGTGATTGAAGACGGCTTAGGCCCACCTCTGCAGGGACATCGATAAGAATTGTGAGAGTTGGATACAAACTTTCGGTGGCCCATCTTGAGATACGTGCAACCTCTGATGGATTGAGTACGCGACCTGCGCCTTGGTAGGCAGCAGATGAATCGAAGTAGCGATCAGAGATAACTACCTTGCCTTCCGCTAGCCCTGGGCGAATAACAGAGAAGACATGGTGGGCGCGGTCTGCTGCATAGAGAAGTGCTTCAGCCCTTGGTGATATCGCACCTGTCTCATGTCCTAAAAGTATCTTGCGTAGATCTTTTCCTAGATCTGTACCTCCTGGTTCACGAGAGAGAACTACGCTCTCACCTTCTTGTTCTAACCACTTCTGCAGCAACTTTGATTGTGTTGACTTGCCTGTGCCCTCGCCACCTTCAAATGCAATAAAGATTCCTTGTGTGGCAGCTCCCGTGATGCTACCTAGCTCACCTTGCATTGCTGCCAAGATGTCAGACCATAGAGAGACTGTGGGGCGATCTTTCATCTGGTGATAGGAGATAGAACCAATCAGTGCTGCAATCAGACCTGCAAGGAGCATGGTGATCTGTGCTCCGTTGTAGTTGAGCTTGATGTTCTCAAATTCATAGCTGTGCACACCGATTGTTGCAGCGATGATGGGTGCAATAGCAAGGACCGCAACCAAGGTAATGCGGATCAGTGATTGCACGAAGGCGAAGGTGCGCCCACGAACATCATCATGGACCTCCATGCCCAGCATGGTGAAGCCTGTAACCCAAGCTATGCCGCTGAAGGCTCCAAGAATTGCAACGATAACGACAGAGAGAACTAAGTTAGAGATCAGCGCAAGAAGAACAAGGAATACACCTGATGTTGTAAGGGATGCACCGAATAGACGACGGCGTGAGAACTGCGCAAATATCTTGGGGCCAAATGCAATACCGATCGCAAGGCCTGTAAAGACTGAACCGAAGAGAACACCGTATGCAGCATCTCCTCCACCAAGATCTCCTACGAATGTGCGGGCTAGGCCGATAACAGCACCTGCTGCTGAGAACGCACCGACCATGCCGATAATCAAGCCTCTGATTATCTTTGATTCAGAGACAGTTTTCCACCCTTGAATCAGTGATTGTCCAACATTCTCATCTTTATGAGATTTAGATGCAGCACCCTTTGGTATCTCTTTAAGGCCTCTAATGGTCCAAGCAGCAAAGAGGAATGAGAGAGCATTGATATAGAGCGCAATATCGACTGAGTTACTTGGCAGCAGTGGACTCACTGCTGCAATTGCACCAGAGAGAAGTGTGAGTAGTGAGAATAAGATTGCAGCGATGGGCGCTGTGCCATAGGCAGCAAGAAGTGAAACTTGGTTTGCGTTCTCTAACTTATCTCGTGGGACTAGATTGGGAACTGATGCCTCTTTGGCCGGTGACCAGAAGAGAGTAAGGCATTCCACCAAGATCATTGCTGTGTAGAGCCAGAAGTATGTGTGAACGATTGGAATAGAGATGTAGAGCCCAGCTCTCATCACATCTACTGAGACCATCAAACGTCTGCGATCAAAGCGATCGGCGATTACACCTGCAATAGGACCAAGAAAGACTGCAGGTAGAAGGCGTGCGATAAAGACACCAGCGATTGCAAAGTTTGCTGTTGCATAGGAGCCACCAGAGAGTTGCTGAGCGAGCGCCGTAGTTGCAAGAAGGCCTAGCCAATCTCCAAGGGAAGAGAAGAGCATGGAGTTCCAGAGCTTGCGAAAGGCTGGGATTGCAAGGACGCTGCGGCGTGCATCTGGTGCGGGAGCAGCAGGGGTTGGCAGGCTTGCAGGCATGGGTTGAGTCTATCGGGCGCAGGTGTCGCGCTTAAAAAGGGCTAAAAGAGGCTTCTGACGCTGGCTTCCAGTGAGTACTTGGATTCAAAGCCCATGGCGCTCTTGGCAAGGGTTACATCAGCGCAGAGGAATGCTGGGTCACCGGCACGGCGATCTGTTTCGATGACTTGGGTGTCTGCCTTATTGGTTGCTTCAAGAACGAGCTTGATGATCTCTCGCACTGATGCGCCGCGTCCTGTGCCGATATTCATAGTGTCGGGCAATTTGGTTGTGGCATTTGCTGCGGCTAAATGTGCGCGGGCGATATCGCGGACATCGACGTAGTCGCGGATACATGTGCCATCTGGTGTTGGGTAATCGGTACCGAAGATTGTTGGTGCTTCACCTTTGTTGAGTTTGCCTAGAACGATAGGAACTAAGTTCTCCACTGAGTTATCGAGAAGTTCTGGAGTTGCAGCACCTACAACGTTGAAGAAGCGAAGAGAAGTTCCGTGGTTACCGGGTGTATTGATAAATGCTGTAACTGCAGATTCTGCTTGGTACTTAGAGTCACCGTAGGGAGAGATGGGAGCCTTTGGTCCATCTTCTGTGCAAGGATCCATTGAATCTGGGCTGCCATAGACAGCAGCAGTTGATGAGAAGATAAATTTCTTAACGTTGTTGCGCTTTGCAATTGCAATCAGCTCGGTGGTTGCTTCAAGGTTTACTTGGAAATATTCATCCGACTTCTCCATTGATTCACCAACTGCTTTGAGAGCTGCGGTGTGGACGATGCCATCAATTTTGTGTGTACGGATCACGCTTTCAAGTTCGTTGTAATCGCGGATATCGCCCTTGATAAATGGGATCTCTACCTTGTGCTGGGCACGCAGGTAGATGATGCGGGATTCAAGGCCCTGATAGAGCGAGTCATAGATAACAACTGACTTACCTGCGCGGATGAACTCATCGGCAATATGTGTGCCGATATAGCCAGCACCGCCTGTAAGTAGCCACGTCTCTTGGGTCATGAGCGCAGTCTACTGGCTAACTTAAGAGACTTTAGTTTGGTCGACTATTTGCCCATCAACATAGACTTTTACTGTGTAGCCCTTGAGATT
>Ga0164295_10000695_pt1 | contig 28191 bp, 21 predicted proteins | sample GEODES006metaG_FD_111798 | JGI IMG/M metagenome (GOLD analysis project Ga0164295, IMG submission 111798) | Oligotrophic lake water microbial communities from Sparkling Lake, Wisconsin, USA - GEODES006 metaG | ecosystem: Environmental > Aquatic > Freshwater > Lake | place: USA: Sparkling Lake... | reverse complement strand
GGCATGGTAGCCCTTTGCCCGCACAAACGCTGCGGCGAGCACTAGCGGAGTCAGTATGAATAACCCAAAGCTTGCCAGACCCGTTCCGGCGTGTTTGCGGAGGTAAGTCAGCAAAGATCGGTGGGATTCCCAGATCATGCTTTTGCGAACCTGCTTTGTTCCTTCGCCGCCGTGGTGGAGTACTCGCGCGGTTGGGGTGTACCAGCAGGGGAGGTTTGCCATGTGCAGGCGGTACATGAGGTCGACGTCGTTGAAGAAGATGGGAAAACGCTCGTCGAAGGGGGCTTTGGGGTCGCCGATTTGTTCTAGGGCGGAGCGGCGGAGGAGGGTGAAGGTGGCCATGGGTTGGGGGACCCATTGGGCTTGGTCGTAGTTTAGGCGGCGCAGGAAGTACTGGTCGGAATTGGGGAACAGCTTGGTTCCGCCGAGCATCTCCCAGGCGAGGCGGGGGACGGTGGGGAAGCCGCGGATGGAGCGCTGGGTTTCGCCTTGCGTGCCGATTTGGCGGATGCTGAGAGCGCCGGCTTCGGGGCGGGATTCGAGCTCTTGGCAGGCTTGTTCTAGGGCGTGATCTAGGAACTCGGTGTCGGGGTTTAGGGTGAGTAGGAGATCGCCTTTTGCGGCGGCGAAGGCGAGGTTGTTGCCTTTGGCGTAGCCGAGGTTTCCGCCAGAGCGGATGAGGGTTAGGTTGGGGAAGTCGGCGGTGGGGAACTCGGTTTCGACCATTTCGGCGGAGCCGTCGTGGGAGTTGTTGTCGACTACGATGACTTCGAACTCGCGTTTGGGGGCGAATTGGAAGATGGACCGGAGGCAGGCTCGCAGGAGATCGCGCGTGTTCCAGTTCACGATCAATACGCTGAGCACTGGCGGAAGATACCTAAGGGATTGGGCGGGAAGAATTGCGGAAATATTGATGGACGACTAGCAAATTTGCCGTGATTCCCGAAATCTGGGAATGATCTTGTTGCCAGTTCTCGTCCTAATACCTGGTACTTAAACTTGACTTCTGAAGTCGATGGACGGTACTTTTAGATTCGCTCGGCTAATCGGAGTCGAGCAAGGGACCCTTTCGAGGAGTGGCAGCGCGGGCTCAGTACCGCGGAGGAGGATATGCCTATCAAGAAGCTAACCTTAAGTGTGGCGCTATGCGTTGCAGCGGTGAGTCCGGCGTTTGCCGGGAGTCACACGGTCGCAAGCGGAGACACTCTTTTAGATATCGCCAAGCGATATCGTGTTCCAGCGCGGGATATTTTGCGCGCAAACGATCTCAGCAATATTCATCAGCTGAAATTGGGTCAGGTTTTGGTGATTCCGCGACAACGACCCGTCGCTCGCCAGACGACCTCTTCAACGACTTCTTCAAGCGCTACTTACGTTGTTCGCAACGGCGACCACGATTGGAACATTGCGGCCAAAGTCGGCCTGACTCCATCGGCGCTGCGCGCTTTGAACCCCCAGCTTAATTGGCGCCGATTGCAGATTGGCCAGAAGATCAACGTGGGCCGATCGGCGGCTTCGCTGGTTGCGAAGGCTCCGGCTAAGGGCGAAGTTAAGCAGCCTGCGGCTTCGGCGGCGCTTTACACGGTTCGAAGCGGCGACAACGACTGGGTGATTGCCCGACAGCTTGGTACGACTCCGAGCAAGCTGCATGCGGCGAACCCTGGCGTTTATTGGACCGGTTTGAAGCCTGGTCACACTTTGCGCGTTCCGGCGGCGGTTCCGGGAACCCGAATTGCGGCGGCGCCAGTTACGGCTAAGGCGGCGAAAGGGCCTCGGATTCGTTCTCGATACGCTCGAATCAATGCTGACCGGGTTTCGGTTCGGCGCGGGCCTACTACGGATGCCAGCAAGCTGATGGCGGTTGCGGCCGGCGTTCGCGGAACCGTGGTTGACCGAGAGGGGCAGTGGCTCAAACTCAAGTTCCCGCATGGTACGGCGGGTTGGGTTCGAGAGGATCTGCTGGCTCCGGTGAGCAGTCTCGGTATTCGGCCGGTTTCTTCGGTCGTTGCTAAGGCTCTCGTAAAGTCGAAGGTTTCCTCAAAGCGCTCGACGGTTGTGGCTCGCGCTAAGACGAAGCCGACGCGGGTTGCTTCGGCACCGAAGAAGTCTTCTCGGTTTGGCCGGAAGTCTAGCGGCGGCGGAATTGTTGGAACTCCGGTTGCCGGTGGCTCGCTGCTTGCGAAGGCCGAGAGCTTCCGCGGGGTTCGGTACAGCTACGGCGCGATGTCGCGGTCGGCTACGGACTGCAGCGGTTTCACTTCCCAGGTTTTCCGAAGCGTCGGCGTGAAGCTTCCTCGGACCAGCCGCGAGCAGGCTCGAGTTGGGGCGAAGGTGGACAAGAGCGGGATGCGCGAAGGCGATCTCGTGTTCTTCCGAACCACGCGCGGTAACCGAATTTCCCACGTTGGCATTTATGTTGGCAACGGTAAGTTTATGCATGCCAGCAGCGGCAAGGGCCGGGTTCGAACCGACTCTTTGAGCAGCAGTTACTATGCCAAGCGGTTTGTGACCGCTCGACGCGTCGTCTCGAAGAAGGCCGTTTCGAAAACGGCGGCCAAGCCTAAGGCTCCGGTGGAGAAATTCCCGGACAAGGTTCCGGCTCTGGAGCCAGCGGCTTCGGTTCTCGGCAAGAAGTAAGTTGCTTTGTTTGCCGCCGATGGCAGTCGGCGGCAAACATCTGTCATAATCTACCGTTCGCTCCGGTCGTCTAGCGGTTAGGACATCGCCCTTTCACGGCGAAGGTCGCGGGTTCGAATCCCGTCCGGAGTACCAAGACCCCCTTCTTCTTTGGGTCTCGGACCGAATTAATTAACGTTCCCCCCCAGGCGGATTAATTATTTACAGCCCCTTTTAGGTTCAACGGCGGCGCTTTGCGTGGCTTTGCATTCTTCGAACGCTTTGTATGGCCTTGCGTGGCTTTGGGTGGCCTTGTGTTGCTTCGGAGTCCGATCGCGCTGACGACGGGCGTAGGGGTGGGGGCGTTTCGAGCGGGCGGCGGGGCAGGGATTCTTGACGTTGCGGGCGGGTTTTGGGCGCCGAAAATTTAATTATTAATGTTCCCGCCTTGGGGCGGAGTGTAAATTTTTGGTTTTTCGCGCGCTGGTCCACATGGGTATAAGTGGAAAAACGGGGAGAAGTCAACCAGGGGAAGTTTAAGGGGTTGGTTTCAGGAGTAGAGGCGGCGGCGGGTTTGGCTTGGCATCCGTCATCTTAAGTGGAACTTTGGAAGGCGAAGAATTCGAACTTGCGGGGCCTGGTTGAAGCGATAAAGCGCGCAGTGGCTATCGCGCGGTCTGTTGCGATCGATACCGATACGGCGATCGTCATCATGCAGGTAAGGAAGCGAAGTCGTATCTCGGCGGATGAGTAACGGATGCGGTGAGATTAGCGCGGCCGGTTGCTAAATCCAGGACCTGAGGGTCTTATAAGATCTGAAAATAGCATTCCAAGATCGTCTTTCATTTGTAACCAGTCAGAGGCATCCTTTCTGTGCAAATACTTAAAACCTGTGATATCATATAAGTATGATACTTGCAAAACGGTGGGATGAGCTCTCAGACGATGAAGTCATCGACATTCATATTAATTGTTATAATATTGCAGAGCTTAAGGATTTTTTGGTGATGTCGAGCATTAGGAGAATGGAGGCAGAAGCTCATCGTGCTGTCTCTTATGAGAATTCTCGCATTTTTCTTCCAGCGATGGCATGCTTCTCGATATTGGACCAAATAGGTAAGACTTACTGCAGACTAGACATGCCCAAATATCCTGAGGGTGGAAAAATGGTAAGTGGGATCAAGAAAGCTGCATACTACTTCTTAGGATGCGAAGCAAACGATCTTAAGACCAAGACGCTATATGCGTTTCGAAATGCCGTAATGCATGAAGCATCTTTTGCAAATTCCGATAAGAATGGAAACCATTATTGGTTCCGAATTCATAAAGAAGTGGACGAAGCGGTAAAGGTTGCTGCAAATAAATGGGATGGTGAACCCGGATCTCAAACGGATTCAAATTGTAGCCGCATTAATCCGAAGATTTTGGTTGAAGTGACATCGAAAGCTCTTTCTGATCTTGCGAGCTACCTTGAGAAAGGAACGCTGAAGATGGATCATCCTGAAGGAGTGGAAGGTATTAAGGCAAATTATCTTTTGCGATTGCCATATTCTCAAGAAGGTGTTTTGTCAAATTGATCAGATTCTAAGCGACACAAGTTCGACACTGGCTGGCAGTGGTGCGGCCGTTTAGGATCTTTTCTCGCCAAAAGAGATTTAGTATAGTAGTCATTGTCGGCGATCTGGGGATAGCCAAAACAGGACGTCGGGTTTTCAATTTGGTTTCGCCGGGACTTAATCCGAAGAATGCATGGGTATACAATAGGTTGCAAATTGAGTCTCTTGTGTATCAGGTAGCCTTTTCTTTTAAAGTAGTGAATTTGCATTCGCAAAGTGTAAAATGTAAACCAGAACGTGAGAAAAGTGAAACCGACTCAAAAGTTGCAGAATAACGGCGAACCTCCTGCTCTCGGCGAACGTCGCGCTCGATGGGGCTTTGGTTATCAGGATAAGGTGGCAACGGAGCGGCTTCTCAAGGTCCTGACCGAGGAGCTCAAGAATCATTCGAGCGTTTTCGAGGGAATATGTCTAGCTGACTTGCATGCTGGCCGTGTGGATGATTTTGTGCTGATTTGGGGAGATCAAGTCGAAGGCAACTCTATCAAGTGGAGCGGCGATGCAAAGCCACTTAATTGGGGCGAACTAATCGGTACTAACGGTCTCGTAAAGGAACTTGCTGATGGCTTTCAGTCTTTGAAGTCCAGGTGGCCAGAAAGAGCCGTTGTCGTGCATTTGCAATCGAATCGGCCGCCATCGACGCAGATTCATCATCGTCAAGTCATTTCATCCCAAAGCGTAGCTTTGTTCTTGCGAGACCATTGGAAGAACGGCCCGTGTGCCGGCGATAGCGAAGCTGTCCGCGAAGCTTGGGCAAAAATCCAGAATTGTGCCGGGTTAGATGATGACAGTTTTAGGAGTTTTGTGCAAACGTGCAGATTCTCGCTCGGTCATCCAGAACCATCAATGGCGGGACCGGACACTCGCGATTGGCATCACTATGTAAAGCAGTTCGACTCGCTTCACAAGGCCATTGCTACATGGATCACAAATCATCCTGATCGAGACAGGATAGATCGCGAATACCTGTTGCAAGCGATCGGCTTCAGGGGCTACCGCACCGGACTTATCCAACGATTTCCGACGCCGGAGATTCCTTATGCACAGAACAGCGACGCTACTCAAGATCTCAAGAAACTCATCGAAGACACCTCGGCTGGATACTTGGCTGTCGTTGGGCCTGCGGGAGCCGGGAAGTCGACGTTGGTTCAGGACATTCTCGGAGGTCCAGATTATCCATTTTTCATTCCTTACTACGCATTCTTGCCGGATGATCCAGGAACGACTCGTGATCGTAGCGAGGCGCTGACCTTCTTTCAAGACGTTGTCAGTCGGCTAGAAAAGCTCTTTGCACAGCGGTATAGCCTGGGTATTGCAGACATCCCCGAGGGGCGGGAAGCACTTCGACATCAAATGGCGGAAGCCAACAAACAATATGTTATTCAGGGCCGGAAGACAGTTTTACTGATTGACGGAATTGACCACGTTGCCCGTGAAATTGGTCTTCAATCGTCTGTACTCAACGAATTGCCTGATCCCGCCGACATTCCTGAAGGTTTCATCATCGTCCTAGGATCGCAGCCGCAGGGCCTTGTGGCAGGAACCGTCCCGCCAAACGTTGCCTACGCCGTCAGTGCTGGAAAAGGCCGCCGCATAGAGGTCGATGGATTAGCACGGGCTGATGTCTTTGCCATCACAACCAAGTTCGAGAAGCCGACTTCGAGCGAGGAGCGCGAGGAACTATACAAGTCATCCCAAGGAAATCCGCTGATCCTCACATACCTGTTGAACCTCTATCGCAGCACACACACGATCTCGGTCGCGGAGTGCATAGACCAACTGGGGACCTATGCTGGTGATGTAGACAAATACTACGCAGGTCGTCTTGCAACATTATTGGCTAATGCTTCTCACCGAGAACTACTCGGACTACTCTGTAGGGCTGCACCGACGATTCCTACGGCCTGGCTCAGGTCATGGCCAGAGAAGGTGGAAATTGAAAACCTATACGCTGGTGCGCTTGCGCCATTCATGAAGGAGGAAGACGGCAATTTACAGTTCATTCATAACAGCCTTGTATCATTCCTAAAGGTTGAAACACGTTCCAAGCTTCCCGCCGCGGATCATGTCATTGAAGAACAAGAATTCCACTCCCGCCTCGCAGATCGATGTGACGCGCGCTCACTCTCGGAGCCGCTCGGCAGAGCAAGGATCCTACACCTCAACAAAGCCGCACGATACGAAGACCTCCTAGGCGTGCTTACTTCAGCATGGCTGCGTGATGGTTCATCTGCGTTTTTGCCGTACGCCCTTGTTCGGCCCATGATCATTGCCGGACTCGAATCTGCTTGGAAATTGGGCTCACTCGGCGAAGTGCTAAGGCTGACCTTGGTGGATTTCGAGATTGATCAGCGAAGCTCACGAACAGAGCCCGGTGACCTTGCAGATCGATTACTGAAACTTGATTTGCCCGAATTGGCCATTCTACAGGTGCGGGCAGCAGGTCGAATTCTAGTAAGCGACAAGACCGCGCTAAAGTTTTGTAAGGACCTTTGGTTCTATGGCGCTTCCAAAGGTTCCGTTGAACTTCAGCGACTCGCAAAAGTGCTGTACAAGCAGTCCAAGCCCATCGCGTTGGTTTATCAAGGAGAGGCTATTGACACGCTGCAGCACCACGACTTCTATGAGATTCTGCGTGAATGGAGCGAAGCGGCACCGCTGTTTGAGCCGCTCGAAGACATAATAGCGCAGATAAGTGCACTGAGGTTTAAGGTGCCAGCAATCGACGAGGAGGGTAACGAGGCGAGCGTAAAGTCGGGACTGTATTACGGGGCACTTCTGACTCTCCTGAAAGCCGGCGCAGAGTTTGAGCGCTGCTACAAGTTCATTTCCAAAATTAGAGCCTTAGGCGATGGATTGTGGATCAGTGCGGCACTTCTGAATTGTATAAGCGCCAGCGAAGGAAAGATTACTGAACAGGAGCTCGAATTTCAGATGTCGACGGTCGAAAACCGAGACTTTATGCTCGCATACGCCGAGTACCTGTTCAGTGTGGAGAGGCATAACGAGGCGTCAAAAGTAATTGCCAGCCTTTGCCATCATCATATCGAGCCGAATCAAACTGGAAGAAGTCTAGGATTCACGGAGGTAACGTTTACAGCCACTCTCCGCTATTTTCAAGAACGGTATGGATTGGATCCGGGACCAATCTCTGGTGTAAAGGACGATTATGAGGAGTCTCTGGCACGGGTCGAATGGGCCGCGAGGGAGTTAGGTACCCTCAGGGCAAAAGCAAACCTAAAGAATAACGGAATCGATTTGACCTCTGCATTTCGGAGTGTGGTTCTCTTTGAAAATCATACTGTCGTGCTTTCACTGTTAAGTGGGAGAAAGAGATATTTTGTTGGTAATTTTAAAACGGAGATACTTGAAGAGCTTGTGTCTGTGGCGCATGATTTCGGTGAGGAAGGTCTAGAGGTTCTCAAAAACGTGGTCTTCGACTTGGAACGACACACTAATCCTAGAATTTTTTATGCACATCATCGGCGCCAACTTGCCAGTGCCCTTTTCACGGCGGGGGTCTTAGATCAAGAACAATCAGTGAGGCTGGGTCTGTCGGATACGTCTGACGCTGGCGACGACGATCCAGGGCAGCGGCAGGAGGCTTGCTTCGAAATTGCGACGTTCCTTCATGCAATTGGTGCTGTGAATCTGAGTCGTGAATGGGTTGATCGAGCTAGTGTTGTTGCTGCCGGAGCAGGAAGCCACAAGGACTACCATATGTCCTATCTCATTAGCTGGCTCGCGGCATCCGTCGGTGCCTGTTGGACACCATATAAGTTGTCTGTTGTTGAGAAGTTCGCGCGGTCTCTACAAATCGCGGGTGGGGCAGGTCAGTACGAGGCGGCAAAACAGCTCCTGGCACTTGTCATGAAGTTCAGCGCTGGCAATGCACGGCACCTTGCTGTTGAATTTCTTGATCGGGAGGTCATGAACTTGTCTTCGGTTATTGAGGGACTGATTCTGGCTGGGTCCAACGCGGGATCGTCGTACAGCATGCTCTCTAGCATGTACAAGGAGCTTGCGTCCTTGCTTGATCCAGGCTCAACCGCGACTGCAGCGGTCTCGGTGCTGAGGCGTACCGAACAAACGAGGCGCGTACACGCTGCATCTGATTTGATGGCTAGTGTCCGCACCAACACGTTGCCTTCACATCGGTTGGAAGTCGCCCGAGCGTTGGAAGATGTCCTAATCGAAGATGGCATTAGTGGAACTGTTGACAGGGATGGATTGAAACCAAGCCGAGACGATTCGTCATATGTGAGTTCGCTCTATCACCTGGCAACTGGTGAGACCAGAACTGTTGATGAAATGGCGCAGTTGCTTAGTCGTTCATTACATCCAACGGAGTGGAATCTCAATCCCAGCGAGAATGGTCAGTTTGACTGGTGGCTAGCGATCAAAAGAGTGAACATCCAAAGCAAAGAACATCTGGATGTAATCCTTGCCAGATTCCCTTATCCTGAATATAGAGAAGTAGAGGTGCTCGTTTGGAAGTCAAGTGTGTTTCTCGAATTTGGGGATAGGGTCACCGCCAAGAAGCTCGCAGAGGAAGCTATAAGTGAAGCACGCGATGCGTCTTGGTTCCGTGAGTATGACGGCGCAAAGAAGATGATAGCGTTTGGTGCTTTAAAGAAGATCGCCCATGACGAAGCTGTAAGTCGCGCCCGTACACAATTTGGTCTTGATTTAGTGCACGGCCGACTTCATTCACAAGACCTCATCACGAACATTGACGTCATCTTGGACTTCCTAGAGCTTGCATGGCCGGCTGATGCGGCCTTGCAGGGCCTTGAGGAGTACTTCGATCAAGTAATCGCTGCTAATGAAACCGTTGCAACGTACTCTTCAATACTCGGCGAAAATTCGACGGACAATGTTGATCAGGGTTTGGCTGAGTTCCTAGTCTATCTTCTTGCTTTCCCAGTCGTCGAGATTGGCGTGGCTTCCCGGCGAGCTCTTGCCAGATATGTGGCATCGACAGGAAACGCCGAAGTCGTTTGGCGAGCTGCCGAGGCAGTAGCGGACTCAGTCCAGTTTGAGAATGCGTTGATAGCGCTCCACCTTGCTGCCGAGCTTGAGCCAAGTTCGGTCAAGGGCGTTGAATCGGAGTTCCGAGCATGCAACCGTCACGAATCGGTGGCCGTCCGTTCCGTGGCTAAGCGAGTATGCAAAGTTCTTGGTTGGGAGTGGAAGGAGATTAAAGATGAGACCCCGCAGCTACAGATTCTGCTTCCGCATGCCGTATTGACCGATTTTTCCTATGCCGATGCTGTCAAACTCGTAGCTGGCGGTCCGACCATTGCGGCAAAGCTGTTCGAGCGTGTTTTCGCCGGATTATCAGACGGTAATTCCGAAGACGCGCAGTCAGAGTTTCGTCGATTATACGAACGCATTGAACAGGACTACCACTGGCGTGATACCATGCGACTTAAGCGATGGATGAAGCTCGCGCTAGCCAAGTTCTGCCTTAACCAAAGGGCGATCATTGGAAGGGAAGCAGCGATGAGACTGCTCGGAAGAAGGGCGCTGACTGGTCAAGCGAAGAATGGCGCGGAAGAGGCGTATGACTTTCTATATCCGGTTTACGACCCGGTGCTCGAGCTGGCGACTCCAATGGAACGGCCCAGTGAAATGAGGGCACTGGACTGGGATTTGTGGGACAAACCAGGGGAAGAGTGGCTCAAGGGCGAAGGAGCGGCCAATTGGGATAGCTATCCCGAACGGATTCGTACTGACCAAATCATTGCTGAGCTGTCATTTCTCATTAGACCCGACAGGGACTGGCCCCGAGAGGAAAGGTATCGCGGGTTAACAACTGCTCCGATCGGAACTGGGCAAAGCAGACGAACCCTTGCTTCAAGGCATGAACTAGTGCATGCTGACTACTTAAGAGGACTTGACCAAGGTCATAACCAATTAACCTTGTGGAACGATGAGAATCAGCTTATCGGTTTTCAATATCGCTGGGTCGCTTTCAACTCGGAAAAGGCGCGAGAACTAGGGTGGACGCCTTCACCACAAGAACCGTTCACGTGGTGCGACAGTGTGGGTAACACCATGGTTCGAAGCATATATTGGAAGGATGGTTGGGTTTCGCTCGAGCCACCACGACAGGAGTCTCTGGGAGAAGGATGGATATTGCTGGCAAGTAAAACTGCTCTGGAAGAAATTAGAGCAAAGTATCCAGAAGCACAAATGCAATTGTGGGTTGAGAGGCATTCGCACGGCGATTCTAAGTACAAGAAAGAATGGCATCTCCAAAAAGCGGTACTAGGTTGATATGGTGGGCTTTAACGGAATGATCACCTAGTGAATGTGATTATTCTGTTTAGTCATTCTGAACAGACTATAGCTCGGATTAGAATTTGCCTAAATAATTCTGAAAGTTGGGAATGTTGTATTGTTCAGCAATTTTTTCTTAAGTACTTTCCACCCGATTTGTGAGCAGTTCCGATTGATCTGACTTCGAATTTTGTAGTGCGGTCTATGGTTCGTTGGGGCAGTTGAACGTCGCTCGGCGTGGGGTTCTAGATACACCTTGAGCGATTTGTGGACGGGGTAGGCGAGCGCGGTTCTTGACCCGGAGCTTCTTGAGCAGCCGCGGCGGCGGAGCGATGAGTCGAATGATGGACAAAAGTTAGGTGTGCTGAGCCATGAAGTTGTGCCGCTTGATTCCTGCCGTTGTCGCTTCGCTTTTTTCGATGAGTCTTGCCGGGCTGGCCGGTGACATGAGCGCTCTGAATTGGAAGTGGATTTTTGTGAACGACTTGACTTCCGGTCGGACTTTGAAGCAGTTCGGATCGCGGATGGAGGGTGGTTTGCTTCTCGGCGCTAGGGCCCGACGAGCGAGTTCTTGCCGTGCCGGTAGGATCAATCGGTCGTGCCCTCTGTGAAGGATAGACTTAGGTTCGCTTTAAGGACTAGGTTGCAAATTGAGAGTCAAGCGTAAGCCCGAAGTCATTCCCGCGCGAATCCACCTGTTGGCAGCGAAAGAGGCGCCGGTGGTGGTGGTTTTGCGGCGGAAGCCGGCGAAGCTGTTTCACGTTCTGCGCTGGGATACGGAGCGGGACGAGATTGAGTCGGGGAGTTGGTTTCATGGGCGGATTTACGAGATGCGGTCCGATGTTTCGTTCGACGGTCGGTTCATGGTCTATCTGGCGAGCGGGCAAGGGAATCAGTGGACGGGGGTTTGTCGGCCGCCGTACTTGAAAGCGGAGATTGCCTTCCTGAACCTTGGGACTTGGCACGGCGGGGGCGTTTTCACCGCGGCAGACCGGTTGTTGATTAATCCGGGACACGTCGCGCGAGCCGCTCGCGACGTGCTTGCAATGAGAACCCAGGAGTTTCCCTTCGAATTTGGATTCTTGGACAACATCAGTTGCTTGGAGGATGAAGGTGTGCTGTATCCGCGACTGGAACGCGACGGCTTTCGGCGGGTTGGGCCGATGCCGCCGGAGGAACGGGTTGAGGGTCGGAGTTATACGCTCGTTTGCCAAGATGATCCGGGTTGGGTTTTGCGGCCGACGGAGGGCCATCCGGAGTTGCGAGTTCGGTACCGCGGGTACCGCCAGGGGCGCATTTTTGAGTGGGATCTGCTGGAGCTTCCGGGGGTGCTGGATGCGAAGGTTTCTTGGGCGGTTTATGATTCGCTGGGGCAGTTGATCGTCGCTCGGCGCGGGGTTTTGTACCGGTACACGCTGAGCGATTTGTGGGCGGGGAAGCCGACCTCGGTTTTCGATTTGGAGCTCCTTGAGAAGCCGCGCTAACGGAGGCGTTTGATCTTGCTTCTCGGACGCAGGCGGTGGCCGTGCCAGAAGATTGGTTGGCGACCCTGACTCCGCATCGATGGAGTCAGGGAACCACCCAATCTGAGTACGGTTGGGCTTAGGGTTTTTGGGGGAGTGGGCAACGCAGCTTATGCTTGCCGGGACCTACTTTCTTTTTGCTTTGATCTGGCAGTACAACTTCGGCTTGCGAGCCGTTCGGAATCGTGACTTCCAGGTTTAGTTCGGCGGCTGATCGTTGCCATGACACTTTGACCGGCCCAAGAGGGGTCGGGACGGTACCACGTGCCCAAGTGAGGTCACAGATCGACGGTTGGATCCGGATTTGCTTAAATCCTGGCGCGATGGGTGAGACCCCGAGGACTCGCCGATTTAACTGATAGGTAGGGGTGCATTGCCACGCATGGCTCAAGTCACCTCGATCCCACATTTCTGGAAAAGTCTGAGTATCTGGTACGACCTTCCATCGTTTCATTTGCTTGGTGGCCCAGGCATCAAAGAGGCCGGTTTCTTCGAGAGCGTCGAAGGCAAAGTGCATGAAGTAGGGCTGGCAGTTAGACGGGCCGCTTTCCATTACCTTTTGCAGGATTTGTGAAGCTTCTCTAGCCGGTGCAATTCCATAGGCGGAAGCGAGAATGTTGACTTGACTGGAGAAAGTTTCGATGGGCTTGTCCTCCGGGAGCCAGGTACCGATTGGGGATTTAGATTCCCCGGGTTTTCCGTCGCGATAGAGTCCATTTTGCGCAGACCAAAGTTCTCGGTTGAAGGCAAATCTAACGCTATCGCGCAATTCGGTGCAGCGGTTTGCGCGCTTTGATTCACCGAGGAAGTTGGAGATTCTTTGCACGTCTTCCAGAGCGCGATAGTAGAAGGCGGTTAGTACACCCTGGCCAATGACTGCGGGAGGATGATGCAGGTTAAAGCCTTCCAGCTCAACCCAGTCGATGAACATGAAGTTTGGTGGGTTTGAGATTAGGCCATTAGATCCGCGCCAGGTTTCCCAAGTATCGACCAACTCGAAAGCCGTTGGCGCGAGTTCGCGGAGAAGGCTCTCATCTCCCGTGTGTTGCCAATACTCAATGAGCATTTGCAGCCAGAGAAGGGCATAGCTTGTGTGGAAGACTTTGGACTTTCGATTTCGGATGATTTGGGCGTATTTTCGCAGGTCCTGTTTGGCTAGGCCAGCTTCGCCAAACGTGTTGTAGCTGATCAGCGATTCGATCAAGTAGTCGCCCGGGTCGCTGATGGGTTCCTGATGGTGCGGCGAATCTAGGTGGTGAGTTTGCATGCAGATCTGGGTGGACCAGCGGCCAACTTTCCAGATCTCGTTCAGCGCGGCATCATTGCATTCAAACTCACCCTGGTACCGAACCGGATAGGATCGAAACACGGCGCGCACTTCTTCAACCTCGATCGGAGATTTGACGCCAGTCGCTTGAAGGTTGATGGTTGAGAAACTGTCAAAGAACGGAATCTCGAAGGATTGCTTACCCTTGCCGAGCTTCAGACGGACGGCTCGATGGTAGCCCGCCGATTTGCGCTCATTCGGCATTACCGAAAGCACGGCGCCGTCTCCACCATTCACCGTAAGAACAATGTGCGCGCTGAGTACGCGGTCAAAGTCCACGGAAAATCCACCGTCGGACATGAACGAAGGTTTGCCAGCAATCTTAGCTCCTCCAGTGATGCGACTATAGCCGTTACTTGGGTAGTTCGCTTCCATCGGAGCAGGAATCTCGCTTTGAAGCACTGGACGTTCGGCTGCCTTGACAACCTTTGCAGAAACCCAGCTATTTGGATTCTCTGATTCCCACAACGAAGGTGGCAATTGATGTCCTAGGGATAAGAAGCTTCCTTTCCCACTGAGAGGTTCGCCAGCTTGGGCTTCAGCAAAGTTTAGGGATTCATTTGGACTAACTTGCCAGGTTTCATCGGAGCCGATTTTCAGTTGTCCGATCTCTGCCTCTAACCAAAGGCCTGGCTTACCTAGTCGTCCTTCGCTCTGAACGAGAGCGCGAGAAATGACCTCAACCGCAAGGGTGTTTGGGCCGCGTTTGATCCACTTACTGATGTCGACAACGTCGTAGAACCACGGGCCGGTTGGACCGATGTCGTAGTCGCGGCCGACATCTGCAGGTCCGCGAGATACGAGCTGATCATTTACGTAAAGACGATAGCTACATTCGGCGGAGATTCGTACGGTAGACCTTCGCGGCAACGTTTTTGATTCGATGACTTTTTTGAACCGGAGTGCCACCGGATCTCCATCCGCCCAAATCCATTTCCCGACCCAGGTCGGCTTACTAGTTGGTGGAGTGACGGCAAGTCCCTCGACTCTTCCAGGGGAAACGGATACATTTCCAGAGACCGCAGGAATGGGACCAAGATGAGTGGCTGATTGAGTCATAACTGCGCAGCAAATATAATGGATAAGCATTGGAGGATTTGGGTTTCCTTTCCTTAGACAAATGGGTTTCGGCTATTGTACACACCTCTTCTTCCAATCGGGTTTATCGGCTGGATGGTTGCGGATCGTTCAAGGCGATGTTGCGAAGGGTGGCGGCGTGCGGAGCGCATGGGCAAGTATTGTTGTAAGAGAGATGGCAATTGTCGGATCAATCGGAGCGGTCTTTGTGGCCATATGTTCAATGGGTCTTGCCAAGCCGGAGATCTCCGCTCAGGCCGAGCTTCGAGCCCTTGACGGCGAATGGATTTTCGTCGAAGACCGCACGGTAGGGAGGACGGATGAGCAATTGTCGCCACCGATGGGATCGAAGTTTGCGTTTCGAACAGAAGGCATGGCGGTGATCTTGGTTAGCGGGCACGGTGGCCAGCGTCGAGAAGTTCGGGTTGCTTTGGATGGCTCGTTAACCGAAGTTCCGGGAAGCGCGGAGGGCGATGTAGCGCGGTATCGGGGGGCTTGGAAGGACGGGGCTTTTTCTTATGAGGTCGACTTTATTCGGGCGAAAGGGCGCGGCTCCGGTAGGGTTGATTCGGCGAGAGTTTCGGATGACGAAGGACGGTTTGATCGTGCGATCGAACCTGGGGTCGCCGACGGAATACACCTCGACCGGGCTTTATCGGCATGCGCAGGATATCGCGATGCCGGTTCCGGCGCGGGCGGTGATTGGTGACCTGGCGTGGCTGGCCGGGGCGTGGGTGGGGACGCGAGGGACGAACGGCGCGATCTCCTTTGAAGAACGATGGAGCGCGCCGAAGGGAGGCGCGATGCTGGCCACGTCGCGAACGGTTTCGCGAGACAAGATGTCGGCGTTTGAGTTTTTGCGGATTATTGAGCGGGACGGCGGGCTGGTTTACATTGCGCAGCCCGGGGGTGCGGCGGGGACGGAGTTTGTTTTGACGGAGTTACGCGCGAACCGCGCGGTGTTCGATAACCCACGGCACGACTATCCGAAGCGGATTGTTTATGAGCTATCGGCCGAGGGTGGGCTGACGGCGACGATTGGGTTTTTGAAAGGCGGAACGCCGCGTCGGTTTGAGTTTAAGCGAGAGCGTTAGAGGATCTCGCCGCGGCGGGCGTTTTGGGCGTATTGGGCTAGTTCGGGTTTGGCGACGTCGCTGGCCAGGTAGCGATCGATCATGGGGACGACGCGGTCGGCGTAATACAGTTGCCAGTGGCCCAGGCCGTGGAGGGCGGCTTCTTGGCAGGAGAGGTGGTCTATAGCGAGGGTGCGCTCCATTGCGTCGAGGCAGGCGGCTTCGATTTTTGAGTTGTCTTCCTCGTTCTCTATGACCTTTAGAGGCTGTCCTTGGTGGTTTCGTGTGTGGGAGTACATCGGGAATGCATCCCAGAACATGAAGCAAATGCTGTCGGCCTTGGTGTGTGCCGGTGGCCATATTTGATCGTTGTGATGAGCGGTCCGCATGCAGATTTTGGCGAGGACAGTTTCATATACCGTCGCGATGTTCTTTAGGCAACGGGTGCGGTCTTCGATTGGCAGGGAGTGATTTAGGAGGACAAAGGCATAGTTTGAGCAGCTGTTGTTTATAAGGAAGTTGAGACCCGCGCCGATTTGGTCGGGGGTAAATTTTGCGACTAAGAATTCTGGGGCTTAGAAAAAGCGGTTGAGAAACTCGAGGGTTCGTTGGGGTTCGGCTTCCTCATCCCAGAGCGGCAAGTCCACGTCCCAATGCCAATCGGGATCTTTGTGGTCGAAGATGTGGCTAATCCACGCTTCGAAGGAGATGTCGGCTGGGAATTCTTCGAGGGTGGACATTTCTGGTTCTTGGATTATCCGTCATAGGCTTGTCGCAAAGCACATCGATAGGCGTGTCTTGGGCGATAATGCCGCATGCGCATTTTGGTCACAGCGTGCAACGGCAACATTGGTAGCGGGCTCATTCCAAAGCTTCAAGCTCTCGGCCACGAGTTGGTTCTGACGGACCTTTCGCAACCGGTTCAGCCTTCCGAGCTCCCATTTCATCAAGTTGATATTCAGCAAGGATTTGGCTTGGAGAAGGCCGTCGAAGGGTGTGACGCGATTATTCACCTGCCGGCTTGGCACGGCATTCATTGGCAGCAAAAGACGGAGATCGACTTTTGGCGGCTGAACGTCGATGGATTGTTTTGGTCGCTGCAGGCAGCCAAAGCCAGCGGAATCAAGCGGTTCGTCTTTTTGAGCTCGCAGGCTTGGCACGGGCACTACGACAAGTACGGCTTTACCAAGCGCATCGGAGAAGAGCTGTGCGAGTACCACCGACGTGCTAATGGTCTTCGCTACGTGTCCGTTCGACCTGCAGATCTGACGCCTTGGGGGTCGGATTGGGTGAATCGGTATGGCGCGAAGCTGCTTTACGGCGGGGTTGATCGCGAGGACGTTTTGGACTGCGTCGTGCGGTCCGTTCAGCGGCTGGAGCGTGAACTCGATGGGGAGCCGGAATCGATTATTGTCGATGCTTTGCGACCAAACGCGTTTACGGAGGAGCAGTTGGAAGGTTGGGAAGCGGATCCGATTGGGACCTGCGAGCGCATCTTCCCCGGTTCTGCCGATCTGATTCAGAAATACGACATTCGAATTGCGCGGCGGCCGCATGTTAACGGCCCGGTACTCGGTTGGGACGAAGTGGGCTATGCCCCAAGCCGCCATTTTGGAGCGTTCTTGCAGCAGCTGCGGACCTTGGATGAAAGCGAAGGGCAGGCAGCGGTTCTTGCCCGTACCTGTCCTTACTGAGCTGACTTATCCGACATAAACCTGCTGGTCGTTCCAGCAGGTTTGGAGGAAGTCGATTTGGCCGGTGTGGAGGGTGGCGTGGAGGGCCGGGAGGGTGATGAGGTGTTGCATGCTCATGGTCCAGCCTTGTCCGGAATCTAGGACGGAGTCGAGATCTTCGGGGGTGAGGGAGTCTAGGGCGGCGAGCACTTGGTCGGTGCCAGCGCGGAAGATGGGCTCGATTTCTTGGCGGGTGCTTATGGCTTGTTCTTCTTGGTTTCTTTCGGCGAGCCACGATTCGAGGTTTTCAGGGACGGGGAGTTTTTGGTCGCGGATCATTTTTGCGAATCGTGCGGCGTAGAGGGCGGTGTGGGCGGCGATTCGGAGGGGAGATTTTGCGGTAGGGCTCGGGGACCAGGTCAGTTTGTCATGCGGGATGTGCGAGAAGTTTCGCAGGAACATTTCCATGGTGTTGACGGTGTTTCGCTTGGCGGCCTCGATGACGGTCATGGGTGATGTTTTACACTGCCAGAGGAGCTTGCTTGCGAAATGGGCCCCAGCCCGATAGAATGGCTGGGCAATTCTCATGACCTTTCACACTACATTTTGGAAATCTGAAACGAAGAATGTTTCGGGAATTATTGTTCCGGAGGACGTTGTTGTAGCGTTGGGTGGTGGGAAGCGCCCGGCGGTTCGGGTGACCCTTCAAGGCTACACCTATCGTTCGACGATCGCAAAGATGGGCGAACACTATTTGATTAGCTTTAGCTCGGAGAATCGGACAAATTCTGGATTGAAGGGCGATGAGACGTTGGATGTTACACTTGAGTTGGATACAGCGCCGCGCACGGTGGAGCCTCCAGAAGATTTGAAAGTGAACTTGGAGGCTGCAGGGTTACTCGCTGCTTTTATGGCGCTGGCGCCTTCCCATCAGAAGGAGTACGTGCGGAATATTGAAGAGGCCAAGACACCTGAAACGCGGGAGCGACGGATTTCCAAAGCGGTTGAGAAGCTATCTTTAGGGCATTAAGATTTATAGAGCTAAAAGATGTGAAAGAGTTGTGGCAACCGGCTAATGACCCGTTGGCGGACTTGGTGAGGGTTTCAGAAGCGGAACAAAAGAACTACATGTTCGAGGTCCGAAGGCTTCACGAGTCCTGAACGAGTAGCCGGCGATTTGTGGGTTGAGATTTGCAGTTTGCTCGTGGTGAGACTTGATTCTGTAGTTGTCAAACCTTACGTGATTCTGTGAACCTTGACTCGTGTTTTGCGGCAGCCTCAATGATCTTTACGACTAAGGTTTTGCGACAGTTGATCGCGCGATCGAGTGGGGAGTGGCCTTTCTTGTCTACGATGGTAGGGGAAGCTCCAGCGGCTAAGAGTCGTTCGGCAATTCGATCGTTTCCGTGGCGTGCAGCGGCGTGTAATGGTGTCGATTTACTCGATCCACCAGCGTAGTTGACCTTTGCGCCAGCATCGATTAGCGCCGAAACCACGTCCACGCCATCTGGATCTCTTGATGTGCCGGCGGCACGATAAAGGGGCGGGTAGCCGCCATTATCGGTGACGTTCGGATCAACGCCAAGGTTAAGGAGTTCCGCGACGATGGGTAGGCACGCTTCGCTCGCCGCAAAGTGGATCAAGCTGCGGCCATTGAATCGAGTTGTTTTTAGCTGAGGATCGACACGAAGACTCTCTAACGTGAAATCGAGAAACCTTGGTGTTGCACTTTGAAGCATTCTTGCTAAGCAGCCGATGAACACAGAGCGTCGGTTTGCGAAGCCTCGCGCGAAAGTGATGGCACCATCTTCAGTACCACTTTTGATTTCGACTAAGAGCTTTTCCAGCAGGAGTTGTTGGTTCCAACGATCCTGAAGTTCCGGTTGCTCAATGTCAGATTCGACTGAATCCACGATGTATGAAGCGGCAGTTGCAAACAGTGATTGGAGCCCAGCCCTAACTTCTTGGTTGTCAATTTCGGAAATGAGGGTCTCGTTCATAAGCCCCAGCCAGGCTTGCCGTTGCGCCTCGGAAATTGAGAAGCGAGCGTGGGACTCTTGAAGGCTGAGCCACCATCGGTACTGCATGTTGTCTTCGGCACCGTTCAAGAATTGAACGAGAAACGCGGAGAATTCCTCGGTGGCGCAACGAAGACTGCGGCCGGGAAACAGCGGCTTCAGATCCGCGCACTCGGCCACGCGGGAGTAGAAGCCCTTCGCAATTCTTAAACAGCCTGCTTCACCGCCGATGAGGAGAAGAACGCGTGATTCCGGTTCTGTTCGGGTTTCGATTCCATAGCATAACGCCCCTTGAACAGAACCGGCAACTCTGGAGTTATTCGGTGACAGTAACGAACTTTTCTAGGGCTCGAGCGGCAGCGATTTGGGCGGCGCGGGTTTCGTGCGGGGTCTTGGGTCCGCCGCTGACGGCTGAAACGAGCGGCGTCACGAGGAGGGAGCCGACGACTTTTAGGGTGTCTGACTTCTCATCGCTTCGGCCCTCGGTGTCAGCTTCGTGGACGACTTTGCCGGTTTTTGAATCGACAATGGTGGTGACGAAAGAGCAGGTCGAGACGGTTTTGGGTCCGAGGTTGACCCAGATGGACCGGGTGTGGAAGCTGACGGTGGTGGCGACGACGTAGCGAACGCCGATAGCTTTGCCGAGTTCCGTAAGGTCAGAGGTGCTTGGGGGCCGGGTGCTGGTTGGGGTTCGCATGCCCTTTGCCTTCCAGACTCTCGCGGCGACTTGGCTGTCTTGGAGTTTGAATCCGCCCTTTTTCAGGATGTCGTTAAGGGCAGTTTCGGCGGCCGCGCGGGAGGTTTTGGTTCCGCTTTGGTCGAAAACGGTGGGGTAGACGACAGCCGAGCCGCGGTCTGCGGGCTGGGTAAGGGCGATGGTCGCCGAACCGAGAACGAAGAGGGTAGCAACAGAGGTGACTTGAACTTTAAGGAAGTTTGTCATGGTAGGCAACGTCCGAAGGCTACTTCAAGTTTAACGATTTTGGAGAGAAGTGGAAGTGGGCTGGGTCTATTGCCCGCCAATTGCGGCAGCGCGGGCCCGGATGTCGGTGGCGAGGTTTTGGGCAGAGTCGATCATTTCGAAGCGGAGGGAGGCGGCGGGGCCGTTTGCGCGGAGGCGCGCAGACTCCTTTTGGAAGGTGTCTGCCTTTGCGATGACTAGCACGCGCGTTGCCTCGGAGCGATCTATTGCTTCTTCGGCGGCGCGAAGGGTCCACACGGCGTCGGCCATGGCATGCCAGACCTTTGCCATGGCGAGAGATAGCTCCAGGCGAGTTTGCCAATCGGCGGAATCTTTCGGATTCAGATCGTCGGTGATCGTTTTGAGATCGGCGAGGTTTTGCTCAGCTAATCGGATTGCGGCCGCGCGGTCTTTCATGATTTTCCCGTGCGTGTTGGCGGTCGGGTGGGCGAGTTCTTCTTCAAGCGGTTTCAGACTTGGATCCCAGAGGGCGGAGGACTTGCCGCGGATGCCGGCTTCGATGCTACGCACTGTGTCGGGAATCATGGATTGGTCTTTCGGAGTCCAGAAGCCGAGGGTGTAGTACATCTGCTTCGCTTGTTCGAAGGTGCGCTCGTAGATTTTGGTGAGGGTGTTCGATGCGGCTGAGTTTGGGCGGAGTCCGTAGCGTTTTGCGTTCCAGGCCCGGTAGACATCCTCGGGCGTGGTTTTGGGGTTGGCGAGATACTTAGACAGGGCGAACAGGTTGATTTCGCTTGGGGTTTCTAGTGCGGTTTCATCGTTGCGATCGATTCTGGCGACGATGCCTTGGCAGCCATGAGCGCGATCGTAGTCCCATCTCGCTTTGATGTATCGAACCAAGGAAACGGGGATCATCGATCGGCCCCAGTATTCGGCGCCGAGGTCAGCTTCGATGACTTGGGGCGTTTTGCCGATGGCACCGATGGCGAAGGAGTCGGGGTAGTAAAGCTGCCAGTCTTGCGGGGTCCACTTGGTGTGGAGAGTGATTTGCGGATAGTCAGTGAACGCGTTTACGAGCCATTTAAGCTGTTGGGGAGAGTGGTTGAAGTCGCGAACGTAAACGCGCTTGTTTAGCGGTTTAGTGACGGAGAGGAATTGGTCAGTGACAAACCGAATTCGCTGTTCCATCGTTTTCCCGGTCCAGAATGGAGAAGCGTCGGTGACGTACCAGATTTCGGTTGGGGTGGAGGCGTAGCTGAGGACGATGCCGTTGAGGTCAGGTGCGCGTTTGAAGGCTAGTTTGAGCGCGTTGAGTCTGGCGCTCCAGAATTGGGCGCCGGCTTCGGTGGATGGGTCGAGCTTGATCGATTTGTCGCGGGTATTGAATTCTCTTACCCAGATGTAGGGATCGATCCCGAGGGCGCGGGCGGCTTTGGCGGTTTTGGAAATCAGATCGGCGCTTGCTCCGGTCATTTCGTCAGAAGTGGTCGGGTTGTTACCGGCGATTTCGAGGTGATTGACGCCGTATTCCTTCGCCTTCGCCAGGACAAGCCGATGGTAGGCGGGGCTAGCGCCGTGGATCATCCATCCTCTTACTTGCTTCGGCCCGGCGAGCGGGGTTCCCGCGTGGCCGGTTAGGGCAGCGTATAAGAAAAGGGTGGTCGTGACGTGGCCCATCACCAGCATTCTGCTGGATTCAGAATTGCTTTTGGAAGGGGCCTGGATATGGCGCGGTTATCGTTGGATAGCCAACTTTCAGACGTGCTGATCGAGGAGGATTTGATTTCCGTCTGGATCTTCCAGGACCAAGCTCGCGGGGCCGGAGGTGCTTTCGTCGGCTTCCATGAGGATCGACAGTCCGTCGGCTTTTAACTTCTGTTGGATTTTGCGAACATCAGTGAACTCACCCATCGGCTCTCCACTTTGATTCCAGCCCGGGTTGAAGGTGAGAATGTTCTTTTCGAACATGCCCTGAAACAAGCCGATCACATGGTCACCATTCTTTAGCATCACCCAGTTTTGTGCCGGGTCTCCGTGGAATTGTGAGAAGCCGAGCTTCTCGTAGAACGCCATCGAGGCGGCAAGGTCTTTCACGGCCAAACTTACTGAAAAGGCACCAAGTTCCATTGTCTAATTCACCGAGAGGTGTTCGGAGTATAGCGAGACTCCGCAGTTTTGTGGCGTCTTTTTTGGCTGGTGTGGCAAAAGTGATACGATCGATGAACGATGGCGTTGTCAAGTTCGGAGAAGTTGATGCTGAAGGCGGCGAAAAATGGGGATGTCACCACTGTTAGCCAGTTGCTCGCGGAGTCCCCGGACCTGCTGTCGGTGCGAGATTCCGACGGTTCGACCCCATTGCATTGCGCGGCTTGGAAGGGGCACGTTGCCGTTGTCGAGGCCTTACTCGATGCGGGCGCGGACATTCAAGATCGGAACCAGAATGATCATTGGGGCGATACGGCGTTGCACGCCGCCGCCCATGGAAACCAGAAGGCGGTTGTGGAATTGCTACTGGCTCGCGGCGCAGACCCCCACGCGCAGAACCCGGCGGGTCGAACTCCGCTTCAGGAGACGGAGTTTCACAACGCATCTGCTGCTGCGAAATTACTTAAGGCAGCTTTGGGTAGTTAGGTTTTAGACGCCCTGTTTTCGAATTCGCTGGTTCAGTTTCTTCTCGGCGAGCTTGCCGGTTTGCGGATTCGGGACGTTGCCGTCGGAGGTTGGCTTGGCTTTGAGCTGCTCAATTCCTTCGCGAATCTGTTTCTTACTTGGTCTTTCCATAGCGTAGATTACTTAAGTTTTGCTTCAAATACTCGGGTACTGAGACATTTGTGGATAATGGTCGGCATTCCCGATGAGCGAAAAGAAGCCACTCCACATCATTCGCAGTGATTCACAACACCCAGATTTTCAGATTCTGGCGGCAGAACTGACCCAGTTTTTGGCGATTCACGACGGGGAGCAAGCGAGCTTCTTTCAGCAATTTAACAAGGCGGACTCAATTCCGTACGTGGTGGTGGCGTACCTGGAGGATCGGCCGGTTGCCTGTGGCGCCATTCGCCCGTTCTCAGAAACGGAGATTGAGGTTAAGCGAATGTACGTGGTTCCGGACGCTCGCGGAGCGGGGATCTCGCGTGCGATTCTGGAAGAGCTAGAGACCTGGGCAACGGAACTTGGATTTCCAAAAACGATTCTTGAAACCAGCATCCGCCTAACTGCGGCTTTTTCGCTATACCAAAACGCGGGCTATGCGATCATTCCGAACTACGGACCATACGTTGGGGTCGAAGCTAGCACTTGCTTTGGCAAGGCGCTCTAGACCTTCACGCCAAACGGTCTGCCGCCTTGGCCGAGTTCCGGTTCAAAGGTGATGAAGTCCGTTTCGGTGAGCCGATGGGCGAGATGGTCCCGCAGGGCGATCACTCCGGGCTGCTCGGTCGCATAGTGACCGGCGGCGAGGATGGGCATTCCGCATTCGCTGGCCTCGAGGCCGACGTGCTGTTTGACCTCTCCGGTAACAAACACATCCGCCCCGGCGCGTTGCGCATGCATCCAATCGCCATCTGCCGCGCCGCCGACCACGGCGACTTTTCTCACCGGTCGCTTTGGATCGCCAAATGTCCAGATGGCTTCGATTAGGCATCCAGAAACGAGCGTGGAGAACTGTTCTAGCGGCATTGCGGCGGGCAGTAGACCAATGCGGCCTGCGGGTTGCTCGACGGTTTTCTCGAGCGGGATGAGGTCGTAGGCGGGTTCTTCGTAGGGATGGGCGGCCAGGAGGGCGCGAAGGACCTTGGCTTTGACTTCGCCGGGCACCAACACTTCAAGCCGAACTTCCGGCACTCGGGTGAGCTCGCCGACTTCGCCGATTGCAGGGTTCGCTCCAGAAAGTGGGCGGAACCGTCCTTCGCCTTCGCTTCGGAAGGAGCACTGTTCGTAGTTGCCAATTCGGCCCGCTCCGGCCTCGGCGAGCGCCAGCGCGACGGCATCGGCATCCGCAAGTGGGATGTATGTGACAAGTTTGTAGCGGGAAACCTCTGCGCCGCTGCCGAAGGCGGTGACGTCTGTCAGGCCCAGCTTTGCCGCGAGGGCATCATTCACGCCGCCCATGGCGGAGTCCCAGTTCGTATGCGCGGTGATCAGCGAGATGCCGTTCTTGGCCATTTTCCAAGCGACTCGGCCTTCATAGGTGTCGGTATTGAAGCGCTGGACCGGCTTTAGGAAAATCGGATGGTGGCAGACAAGGAGTTGCGCATCGGCGGCGATGCAGGCATCAACGGCAGCCATGGAATGGTCTAAGGCGACCAGGGCCCGGGTTACGGGGGCGTTGCGATCTCCGATCAGGAGGCCCACCGAATCAAAACTAAACGCAAACCTTGCTGGAGAGATGCTCTCCAGGGTTGAAAGAACAGACTGAACCGTACATTTCAGGGGCACGAGCTTATTATAAGGTCGGTGAGAACCTAGGTCCCCACCTTACTTAGCTCACAGTCGAGAAATGGCTTTTGGATCGTGGAGCGATACTCCACAGATGATGACTTAGATAATTGCACTTGGCAATAATCCGCAAGCTTTCTCAACGCTTTCTCGGACTCCGGATCTAACTTCAGCGGGCTTGTCATACACAATCCCAGAAGCGCGATCGCTTCGTCCTCGGTGAGCTGCAGACCTTCCTGACTGGTGTCAGTAATCATATCAGCCCTCCTGTATGCCCGATAGCATGACATGTTAGACGTGTTTTGCTGGGATTTGTGCGGGTGTTTTTTGAAAATTATCTCAGAATTTTAGGAGTAGGGCCCGGCTGTATACTTCTGGCATGCCCGAAGCTGAGTACCTCCAAATGGGCGGCCAAGCCGTCATCGAGGGGGTCATGATGAGATCTCCGCACTTTTTTGCCGTTGCGGTGAGATCTCCCAAGGGGGAAGTGGTCGTTCACCACGAGCCGCTTGAGAAGACTTGGATTGGTCGTCAGGCTTGGCTGAAGTGGCCATTCTTCCGTGGGTCGCTGGCTTTGCTTGACACGATGGCGTTGGGGGCGCGGGCGATGCGGTACGCGGCGAAGGTGATTACCGACGGGGAAGAGGAGATGAAGCGCGAAGCCGCCGAGGCGGCGGGTGAGACCCTAGCGGGGCCGACGAAGGGCGAGAAGAACCAAGCGAAGATTCAGGACGTGGCTATTGGTGGGGCGCTGGTTATTGGCCTTGCGATGGGCTTGTTCCTCTTTAACTACCTTCCGAACTTGCTGGCGCAGCCGCTGGAGCGATTTGGGGCGAGCGGGATGCTGATCAACCTTGTGGTGGAGATCATCAAGGTCACCTTCTTCCTCGGCTACCTTTGGGGGATTGGGCAGTTGCCGGATATCAAGGAAGTGTTCCGATATCACGGTGCGGAGCACAAAGCGATCAACGCGGTTGAGGCGGGGCGGCCTTTGAACCTGGAAGAGGTTCGGGCTCAGACCCGGTTGCATCCGCGATGCGGCACTAGCTTTGCGATCGTGGTGCTGATCATTAGCTTTATCGTTTTCACTTTTGTACCTCGGTATCCGTTTGGGGCGCCGAGGGGGTGGTTTATTGACGCTTCGGTTCGGTTTTTGATCGAGCTGGTTGTGTTGCCGCTGATCTCCGGTCTCGCTTATGAGGCGATTCGGTGGGCCGGGAAGATGAAGAACAACAAGATTGTTCAGGGCATCTTTTGGCCCGGGTTGATGAGTCAGTACTTGACGACTCGGGACCCTGAAGATAAGCATCTTGAGGTCGCGATTGCTTCGTTGCAGGCTGTGATTGATGCGGAGAAGGTTAGGGCTGCAGGCGTCGCGCCGAGCGTGTGAAGTCGTCGAGGATGTTTCTGGCTTCGGTTGCGGAGCACAGGAACTGGTTTAGGATGATGCTGATGGCGACTTGGCGGCCGTTTTCGCAGCGCAGGTAGCCGCTAAGGCCGACGACCATGTCGAGCGATCCGGTTTTGCCTTGGAATGGAACGCCGTCTAGGCGGGTCGCAAGGGTTCCTCGGCCCGGAGTGGCCATGGCGTTTCGGTAAAGCCGCGAGGTCGGTTGGGTTTCGGCCCAGGTTAAGAGCTTCGTGATCCCCCTTGTTGTGACCAAATTGTGGCGGCTCATTCCGCTGCCGTCGTAGATTCGGAAATCGCCTTTGGCTACGCCAACGGTGTCTTCTAAGAAGGCTTGGGCCGACTTTCGGGCGACGGTGTAGGGCGTTTCGCCGAGAGGGGTTTTTGCTTGGGCGCCGAGGAGAAGGAGGTGCTCGGCGATGTTATTGTCGCTGGGCGGGAGGCACTCTTTTAGCATGTCGGCGAGGGGGCGGCCGTCGATGGCAAGGGATGGCGGGGCTTCGGGGAGTTCGGGGATGGCCCGTTGGGGGCGGCCGAAGAGCATCATGGCGGCTTCTGAAGGGGCGATGAGGCTGAGGGTATCGAGCCGTTCCGTTTTCTTTTCTAGCTTTCCGTTGATGTAGATGGTGCGTTCGAAGGGGGCGTAGCGGGTGGTTAGTTTTGGCCCTTCTTGTTGCTCGATACGAAGGTAGTACTTGGTCGGGCGGATGGCGGGGGTTCCGTTGACGTTCCAGAGTTCGACGCTCGCCCGATCTACAGTGAAGGCGGTGATGGGGGCGGCGTATTTGTTCGGAAGGTCGTCGAACTCCCAAGTGTCCGGGACTCCGGGGGCGTAGGATTGGCGGACGAAGACTCGGAGGGCCCGGGTGGTTCGGAGGAGGCGGGAGGCTTCCATCAGGGTTCGGTAGTTCATCAGCGGGTCTCCGGGGGAGTCGATGATGACTTTGTCGTCTACGCGCCAGAAGCGGGTTCGGGGGCGGTAGTCGGGCCCGAGCTGGTTTAGGGCGAAGGCGCAGCTGATGAGCTTTTGGTTGCTGGCCGGCATGACCCTTAGGCCGGGGTTTTTCTCGTAGAGGGTGGTTCCGTCGAGGCTGGTGACGCTGGCGGTGACGAGGGCGCCTTTGAGTTTGGGGTCGTTTAGGAGGGCTTCGAGTTGGTCTGTGGCCGAGGGGGCTTGTTGGATGGCGAGGAGGAGGAGCGGGGTTAGCGCGGGGATCATCGTTCGTTTTCCAGCAGGGGTTCAACCACGTGGTCGGCTTCGTCGTTGAGGATATCTTGGGCCATGGCGGCGGCGTAGGACCGGAGGAGCGGGTGGGGGTCGTTTACGGCGACGTTTTGAAGGGCTTTTGTGACGGTTTCCTTCATTTCTGGAATCCATTCGACGACGTGGTAGAGGCCGTGGATGGCGGCTCGGCGGCCGATGGGGCTGGGGGCCGATAGACATTCTAGGAGGGTGGGTCCGCCGAGAATGTGGGGGAGGTGGCCTCCGAGGACGACGCCGGCTTTGTAGACGGTTCGGGCGAAATCGTCTTCGGCGTCCCAAATGAGGGACTTCATGGCGGAGACGGCTTCCGTGGTGTCGCGGTCTCCGGCGAAGGTCGGAAGGGCTTCGAAGAGGTCGAGGACGCACCATTGGGCGACGCGGCGGTAGGGGTGGTTTCGGTCGTTTAGGATGAAGATGAGGCAGGGGAGCCAGAACGGGTCGGTGGCGGTGCTCTCGATGAGGACGCGCGTTTCGTGGGCGACGTCTCGGTCTTCGCAGAAGAGGAGCCGCAGGAGCTGGGTCCGGTTTAGGTCTCGGAGGTGCTTGGTGAATCGGGTGGGTTGTCCGATGCAGTTTGCGACGGCGAGTTGCCTTTTGAAGAGGGGTTGGCTGGCCTCTCTGAGTTCGGCCAGCATGTCTTCGAGGTCTTCTCCTCGGGCTTCTAGCCAGAGTTCGTGGCACTTTCCGAAGGTTCCGTTTGCGGTTCGGGCGACCTGGACGGAGAAGGTTTCTCCGTGGGCTTCGAAGGTTGCCTCAACGGTCCAGTCGGTCGGGTGGACGTTGTATTCCCAACTGACGGGGTGCGGCGGCCAGCGGAAGAGGACACGGTTTCCGGGGTTTTTGGCGTCTTTTGAGCCAGCACGTTCGGCGGCTTCGGCGGTGTAAGCGCTGAGCTCCTCGATGGCAAGTTTGGCTTCCGCCGTTGCAGGCATTGGGAACATATTACCGGCGG
>Ga0164295_10000694_pt1 | contig 28199 bp, 25 predicted proteins | sample GEODES006metaG_FD_111798 | JGI IMG/M metagenome (GOLD analysis project Ga0164295, IMG submission 111798) | Oligotrophic lake water microbial communities from Sparkling Lake, Wisconsin, USA - GEODES006 metaG | ecosystem: Environmental > Aquatic > Freshwater > Lake | place: USA: Sparkling Lake... | reverse complement strand
TCCCTTCAAGGCCTCGCCACGCGAGCGCCACCAGCTGATTAATTTGTAAGCCCTAACGTTTCGTAAGCGTGCTTGTAGTATCTCAGTCGCCCAGCCAACCCCACGCATGACGCCATGGCGGAAACTTATTATTATTCACCCCCATCAACTTTAGGCGGCTTCTATCACCAAGAGCACCTAGAACCACAAATATCCATGTAGTGCGTCGACATGTCAATGCTTGCTGCGAGTATGGAGTAACATACAAATGCCAGCCGCTTGTGTGACCGAGAGCTTTTCGGTGGGTCTGGGCGCGCTGGCGAATACTGTTGACGCTGTTGCGACGTGCCTGGAGCGCACCATCGCTGACAAGCCCTCGCACTTGAATGGTTGCAGCACAGCTGGGTGCACTTTCACGCTCACGGCAGAGCCCACACACACGGTACGCGTCACGGAGCTCAAGGGTTTGCCAGCCACACAGGCCTGGCAAAGCGAAGTGTGCGCCCTTCGCGACCTGGGTGCAGCGGGCCTGGCGCCGCGCGTTCACAAGCACTTTGACTGCAACGGGTACGGGTACGTCGTGTCGGACGCGGCGACGGCTGCCACGAGAACGCGCGCCGGCCCCACTGGCGGTATCGCCGTGATTCGAGACGGCACCGTGGACCACCTGCCGCGCATGACGACGGATGACCAGCACGCGCTCGCCAAATGCCTGCAGGCTCTCGTAGAGCGCGGTATGGTGCACATGCACTGCACGCTGGAGAGCCTGGGGTTTGTGGCAACGAGCAACCAAGCGGTGCTTATCGACCTGCGCGGGTTGCAGCCACGCACGTGGGGGCGCACGCCGCGCGACAAGCTGTGGGCTTGGGCTTTGTGCCTTTTTCAGATGCTCGAGCGCGTGCCAACGTATGAGCTGGAGGCGACTGAGATCTACACGCTCGCGACCGCTGCGATGACGGGTGGCTACACGTGGGGCGCGGACTTTTCGCTCGCACGCGGGCTGCCGCTGGGCAAGTTGGCTGGTGCCTTCAAAGTGGCTGACGCCGGCGGCTTTTCTACGGAAGCCAAGAAACAGGCCGAGGTGTCTGCCAATGCAGACATATATCAGGCGTGTATGCACTACGCTGCGCTGCTGCCGCTGTCCCCCAACGCGCGCACGCAGCAGGCTCAGCTCGTGCGCGGGCTGCAGGCGATCCGGCAGGCCGCGTACTAGGAGCCCACCATCGACTGTCGTGCCGCGTCGATTTCGACCAAGTCGTTCATGATCACGTTGACTGGCTTGTGCAGAGGAGTTAGCCACGGCATCGCTGCGTCGTCCAGAAAGTGCATTGGCAGCCATCTTCGCCGCGAGAGCGCCAGAAAGCCGGCCTCCTCGTACACGCGGGCCACCAAATCGGCGCACGAGTTTGCGTGCTCGTCTGCCTCGACGCCGTCGTCCCCGCCTGGTGACACCACCCCCAGCAGCTCTTGTGGCAGGTCCTTCAAGAAGCGCCACGAGTAGGCCGCGTGAGCGTGGCGCTCCATGCTGGACTGCAGGCTGCTGCGCACGCCGCTGCCGTCGCCCGACAGCTGCCTCCACCACAGAGAGTCTGCTCCGTCACGCATGTAGTCCTCCAGGTCGCGCAGCTGCGAGCCACGGGGTGCGCCGGACTCAAACATGAAGACGCGCGTCAGCGGATCGCCCTCGCGCTCGACCACTGCGATGCCGACGTGCGCAACAGGCGTGTTGAGCCCCCAGCTGTGCAGGCGCGACATCAAGTTGTTTCCTGCGCGGGTGAGCAGCAAGTCGCCTGTGCGCACGCGCGCGCGGAAGTCTGACGCCGGCACGCTGGTTTCTGGCAAGCTCAACCGTCGACGCTTGCGCCACGCGCGCAGCGCCCACGCAAGGTACACCGCGCAAATGCACGCAAGTGCCGCATGAACCAACTGGCGCCGCATGGCTCAAGGCTGATGGAGCGCGCGCGCTTGCTCTCTGAGAGCCAAGAGTTGGGCAAGCAAATGCCTGTTCTGCGCCGTTTGAACTTGACGCCAGTTGTGGTGCAGCGTTGCATTGGCGGGCATCAAACGGAACGTGGCGTCCGCCACGAAGTCCGCGGCAAACGCGAATGTGGCTAGTGCCAAGAACCACGTGCGCGCAAACTTGATGCCCGCGCCGTTCAGCATGAGCACCAACACTAACAGCGTGACATCGCGCACGAGCGCGTCAAATCGGTGCGTGCTACCCGTGCCCAAAAACCCTTCGACACCGTGCACAACAGATGGCGCCAGGAGCGCCGCCGCAAATGCGGACATGCCCGCTTTGAATGGTGCTCGAGGAGCGCCGATCAAGCTACGCGACAACGCGAAACACTGTCCAACCAGGGCGGGAGATGCGCACCACCGCGCCTGGCTCGTAGCCGTAGTACATGGCGACAGGGTCTTGCGCCTTGAGTTGAGGGAGCTGCGCCGCCTCCAGCTGACGCGCACGCAGAAACGCAGCCCGTTCCTCAGGCGAGAGGCGGTAGTGCGGGGGCACCATGGCGTGCCGGCCTACGGGAAAGAGCAGAAAATCGTGCCGCAGCACCCTGAGCGACTCACGAGCCAGCTCCTTTCGCGCGTCTGGCGACATTTTGCCGGGGGCAACGATGATGCAGACCCTGCAGTCCGCAAACGTGTCGTCCCACAACTGCACCGCGGCTTTGGCTTGGTCGCAAGACACCATTTTCTCGCGCTTCTTGACATCGTCGTAGTTGGGATCCAGAAACAACACTAAGGCGCGCTCTCCGCCAGCATGCGCCGCGTACGTGCACGACATTGCACGCGCAAGGCTACACGCTGAGCGGGTTGCAAGTTCGACGTACTTTGCCGCCACCGCGAGGTCTGGCATGCTCTCGAGTGCTTGTTCTTCCCCCGATAGCTGATAGCCTCTGTCCAGCATCATCATTGAAGCCACGCGCTTGACTCGCCCCATGCGCATCAAGTGCTCTACAGTGAGCGACCCCATATTGTGGTGTATCAAATTTGTGCTGCAGTGTCCCACACAACTTGGTGACCTGGTGACCACTGCAAATCTCAAACTTGGCCGCCCCATGATGTCAACCCAGGCCTCAGAACTTGCCGCGTTGCGCAATACGGATCCCTTGGTGGCGCACCCTGACTGCGCGCCACTTGTGGCGCTTCAGGAAGCCTCTCAAATCAGCAGCATCGATTCAAGTTTGCATATCGACAGCGGTGATGCTGCGAGCCCGTGTTCTTGGAATGAAATCGAGCTATCGAGTCAGGAGTCGTGCGCGATAGACAACTCGTGTGCCAAGTGTGGCCAAAACTTGGGCGATTCACTACGTCAGCTCTGCGGCAAGCAAGTTTGCCTGAACGAGGCGCTCTGCGAGCAGTAGGAGTCAAAATCGAGTCGGCAGGTAGCCGCCCTGTGCTTTGTCTGTCGGTGCGCACGTTACCAGCGAGCCTAGAAAAGTCGGCAACATTCGTTCACCTCCCAGCAAGTACGAAGGATCCATGTCCAGCTCCACTCCAGCGTCCCACTGCCGCATCTTTGCTGCAACGGCTGCACCTCCTGCGTGCAACAGCGCCAGGCGGTCTTCGCGCGTCAACTCAGTCGACGTGACGGTCGCACCTAGTGTTGAGAGGCTGCCCGTGTCGACTACTACACACCGCGCTCGGTGTGCACGCGACATGAGCGCCCAAGCTGTCATCTCTAGTGGGACCTGCGCGACGTGGATCACACGCGTGATGTACGAAACCATCGTGTCTGCTTTGCGATCCATGCTCCATCGAAACGTGAAGCCAAGAACGTGCTCCGGCGGGAACCGCATGATCGGAAAGTTCTCCATTAAGCCTCCGTCTGCCCAAAGGTGACCATTGGGAGCGGTCACAGGCGGGAACAACAATGGCAGAGACATGGAGGCCACCATTGCACTCACAACTGACATTGACGCGTGCGTCGAGTCGGGAGATACATGCACGACCGATGCATTGGTGATATCAGTGACCACCACGTGCAGTGAGACACCCGTGAGCTCTTTGAGCTGCGAGAATGTGACATCTGCAGCAAAGCCCTTTCGTGAGAGCAGGCTTGTAGTGAACGCCCGCAGCTTGCCGCCGTCGTCGATGGACAACTCGCCACTGAATAAGCGCACAGGGTTGGCGTCCACCATGTCAGAGTGGCGCAGCGCCGCCCCCACGTCGGTCATTTCGGCAACGGTGTAGCCGCACGCGATCATGAGGGCAAACACCGTGCCAATGGAAACCCCAGCCACGTCTGTGACAGGAGGTACTCGCGCACCAAAGTCGACGCCACTTTCGTCACGCAAGTATTGGAGTGCACCCACAAAGGCCAATCCTCGCACACCGCCTCCCGCAAACACCAGCGCGCGAACCTGCTTTAAAAGCGCCGATGACACACTCATGTTTTAAACACACGCGGCTTCTGAGCACAAAGAACGCGTTCTTGACCGCGCGTTTTAATGGCCGATACACAATAAAGTAGTACCATGCTTGTGGTGTCTCCTCGCACGGCAAAACCCATCGCTGACAAGTATGCAGCACTGCCCAAGGTTGTTGCTCGACTAGAACCGTCTGAGGTCGGCCAGATCTTCAAGCATGCAGCGTCACCGTGCACTTACTTTCCAACACTGGGACTCTTTTGTGCCGAGTTTGCGCTGGGCTACTGCCACAACATGCATTACAAGCGCACTGGAACAGGAGACAACAAGTAGTATCAGCCCGTGAGGTCTTGCAGCCCTCGAATGCGACGGGCCAGCTGAATATCCTTAATTTGGATTGTCAAGCGCTTGGCGTGAATGGCGCAGAGGTTGCTGCATTTGGGCTTGTGGGGGGAGGGTCATTGTGTTACACAAAAACATTGCAAGCACGCGTCAGCATGCAACGCCCCTCCAACTCACGCATCTTCCATCAACGTCACTAAGTACGCCTCTGCCATCTCCTGTAATGCTAGCAGAGCGTCTGACTTCCACCGATAGTCCTTGTGTGTATACTGGCTAGTCACTTCGCGTACCTGCACGGAAAAGTTGTCGAATTTGGGTTAGGACTCAGAAGTCTGCTGCTTCTGCACCAACATGCAACACATGGTGATGACTTACCAACCGAGCGAATGGTAGCTTGCGAATCAGCAGGCTGGTTGATTTTTGGTAGCGCCTGATCTCTGCTAAAGCCCGTGCACCAGGCCGAGCTCTTGAAAAACGACTACTTTGCTGGCGGGGTCGGCTCTTGACCCTTACCATGTTTGCTTTTTTGCTACTGTGTCTTGTTTTCAGCTAGCTCAACGCGTTCACATTTGCGTGCCAACTGGTTAATCGCAGTCGACTTCAGGGGCGCCAGCAAAGAATGGCATGCGAATCTCACTCGGCCTGCAAAGCTGCGGTGCTTTGGGTAAAAAGCCGCCGAGTGGGCATTCCTTACGCTCGCAGTATGCACATGGCAGTTACACTAGCTTCAAACCGCGTCGCGCAGCATAACGTGAGTGAAAAACCTAAGCATGCAGAACGCCTTGGTGGCAAACGTACAATCAGCGGGACAGACCGCGCCCTGAGGCCCCTTTAAAGGCCTTTTTCGTAGGCTGTTTCCCGCTCATGTTAGATGTCGCATGAGCTTCAGCGGCGCCAAAAGCCGCTCCTGACTGGCTTACATTCACCCCCAAATGGCGCAAAATGTCTTCTTTACTTGAAGGTTTTGAAGATGGGTACATGGTGTTTTATACAATGCGCGATTGTACCCGACGACTGGCTGTCAACGCAGGTGTGGCAGGTTGCTTGATCTCGCAACTATGTTAAGTCATAACCCCTCTATATAAAATGCTTGATGCTCTCAATCGTCACATCGCCGCTCTTCGCCGAGTGTCGGACGGAAACGGGCTGGCTTGGGCGGACGTCCAGGCGCTCGCAGACGGCACGGCGTGCTTGCCCGTGAAGCTGGACCGCCAAGACCTGGCGCTCGTTTACGGCTCCATGGCGTACGAGGCCTCGCTCGGCCGGCGCATTGTGGGGCGCTTGCCTCTGGATGACGGCGAGCTGATGACTTTGCAGGGCGGCAGCGTCGTGACCCGATACAAGGTGGCAGTGGCGATGCTCCTCGCCGCGTCTGTGCGCGCCGCGTACGCCTGCGTTGCTTCGGATGCCATTTTGGGATGGACTAAGGACATTTACTGGAAACAGATTGCCAAAGCGCCAGCTAACATGCTGCCCTGGACAGGCCAGGCGCTGATGGACCTGAGTGTCATTGAAAAGTCCATCAAAGCGGGGGCATACAGCCCAGAAGACTTGGAGCGCTACCTCATCAAGTATTCTTTGAATCTTGTGGAAACCGCAAGAACGCTGATCAAGCTGGGGCTAGTAGCCAACGTTCCTCGTGGATCACCGCGTCAAGCTACGCAGCAGCTGCTCCTGTCCGCAATAGACTACCTTCGATGCGGCCTAACTCGCTACAGCACGATTGCAGTGGAACAGGCCCCCATTATTGAGAAGGCCATGCATTTCGCACAGGACTCGGTTTACAAGGCTCTTTTAGTGGACGCCGCTACAGGAGCGGTGAGTAAGGGTGTGCCAGTGCCGGCCATCTTGGCCGCAAGTTCAGTGCACACTGTGACGTCGTGGCTGGGTGGGCCAGGCTGGACATGGTTTGTGAGTGCCATGGGCTATGTGCCTCACCTATTTAGCGCTGGTGTGGGAATGTACGCACTCTACAAGCTCCAGGGCCCAGTGCGCAGCTCCATGGCGTGGCTTTTTCAGTTGGTTACCGATGATGCAGCTCCCAAGCCGGCACTGCCCTCCAGCGTCCCAGCTACGCAAGCTCAGCTTTTGCTGGACGATGCAGAGGTAGAGGAGGCAGAAAAATTCGAGGCGGCTGCAAGCTCTGCTTTGCGCGCACTGGGGCAAGCGGTCATTGCTGAGGCTCCGATTTTAGCCCTTGCTGCAAGTATGAACGAGCGTTGCGCGATGAATGAGGAGCCGACTTCTTCTCGCGGTGGTAGGAGTAGCGCAGTGCGTAAGGCTGGCCGCAAGGCAGTCAAGGCACACGTCGTAGCCACTCTGCGGGCCGCTGAAGTTCGCGTGACACGGGCTCGTGCGGGACGACGACCACCCGCCTCGGCAGTCAAGCGGCAAAAGAAGCTTGGTGGGGGTCGAACTTCTTCCGCGCGGGAGCTTGATGCTGCCATCGACGAGCTCATCCGAGCATTTGGCGTCGACGCTGCGCTTGAGAATGCGCTCGAGGAGATGCGCCGCTACACGGCAGCAGGGCGTGCGCTGCCGCTGCTTGAGGGCGGCGCCATTGGCTCCGCCATCATGCGGCTGTTGTCACTTGTAATGGCGCTGGTGATGACAGCTACACTGGCCCACACGCAAGCTGCCGAGCTACATGCACACAACAGTAACTTTCTCGCGATTGACAAAGGCAGCCTTCCGTATGCACTGACCCGTTCCGCCGCGTCATTGGAGCCAGAGCTTTGGGGAGATTACGACGGGTACAACAGCGCAGCTTTCTGGCTGCGGGAAGCTGAAAATTTTAACACAGCCCGCCCATCTTTTTTAGGGCTCCTCACCAGTACTGCAGAAGAGGGCAAGTTTGAGCGCGCGGCGATCATGTCGCGCATTTATGAGCGCTTGCAAGCCGCAATGTCCTACGACACTACTCGATGGACGGCGGTGGATGCGCCGGCTTTTGAGCAGCTACGCGTCTTTTCCTTTCGGCTGCTATCTGTGGAGACCACAAGACTCGTTCGAACTTCAGGGACCGCGGAAGTAACGGCGCTGTTGACGGGAAAAGAGCTGGGAATGAGCAACGGGGCAAAACTGATCTCCGCAACTGCTTTGGCCATAGGGTCGCTGATCCCCGTGGTTCGCTGGGTGGCCCGCAACGCGCGCAGGTCTTCGGGCCGCGTGGTCTCGCGGCTGCAAGCCAATGTGCAGCGGCTCCTTGAGTTGCTTGTTGCCGTAGCAGCCGGACACCAGGGTGCGTGCAACTACCTGCGCGAACGTCCGCCCATTCTAAGTGTGGGAATGGCCAGTGCCACAGCCGAAATGGCGCTGGAGCTGCAGCAAGACGACGTGCCAGCGCTGCTTGATGCCGAGGATCCTATGGTGCAGGCTGTTATGGAGGACGCTGAAGCCCACATTGCGCCACCGCTGGCGGTGGAGAATGGCGACCTTGACTTAGCAGACTTTGTCGATGCGCGCGACAGTCTTAAGGAAGCCCCGTCAGGACGCCAGCCGGCGCTCAAAGATGCCTCCCCATTAGAAGACGCCCCGTCAAGCAAGCATCCTCGCAGGGGACGAGCGCCATGTGAAGATCTAGCTGCAGCGCCCACAACCAATCCGTGCACAGGCCGACGCATCAAGCCTGGGGGGCCGACTTCTAAGGCACTGCAGCAGGCGTGCGACGCTGGCGTCGAGCCTTGTGGAGTAAAGTCTTCAGCGAAAAAAGGGAGCGTCGAATTGGAAGCCACCGTCAATCCGTGCACTGGCCGGCGGATTACGCCTGGGGGCCCCACAGCAACGAAGCTGCAGGCGGCCCGCGACGCAGGTGAGGACCCTTGTGGCGCCAAGGGTCGTCTGCAAAGGGTTTCACCGAAGAGCCACGTTGACAACTGCATCGAGCTGGCAAAGAATCCAGCAACCAATCCGTGCACTGGTCGGAGGATCAAGCATGGCGGCCCCACCTCAATCGCACTGGAAGCAGTGTGCCATTTGGGCAAGGAGCCGTGTGTAGCGGTCAGGCCGAAATCTAGGAGCAAGTCGCCAGGCAGGCGGGGTAAAGGGCGGACGACTATGTTGTGAGGAGCAGAAATAAATATGGAAGAGGTGGTGAAACCGCCTAGCAGACAATGGCAGGCCCGCCTAGCCAGTGCCCTGCAATGGAAGCCTCCCACTGCTGGCTCAGTGGTGGTGCAGGTACCTCGGCAACCCGCTAGTGTGGCGCTCTTTGCGGCGTGGATGTCGCTCACACTGATAGCGCTGTTTCGCCCCAAGTTTGCGCTGCAAGACGACGACCCTGCGAAACTGAATTGGGCGACAATCGTGCTGATCAGCATGCTGGGTGGGGGACTCGTTTACGCGACCCCCGTTGTACTCTCGTGGCTGCCCGCATCCAAAAAATGACGTGCACCGTCGGACACGTGGATGGTGATGTCGTCGTGATTGGGAGCGACTCATCAGCGACAGATGACAGCGGCGCGCTCAGCACTCGGCGCGGCTCCCAGAAGGTGTGGGTAGCACGGGTGCAGGAAGATTTCTCGGTGCTGGTTGGCTTCAGCGGCGGCTTTGCGCAAGGATGCTGGGTGCGCCACAATTTTAAGTGGCCGCAGCGGCCCGTGTGGATGGCGCCGCAGCAGTGGCTGGTGGCACGCGTGCAGCCAGCGCTGAAAACGTCGCTCAGTGGTCGTTTTGGCAGTGCCGCGTGGAAAGAGATGGACTGGGCTCTTCTGGTGGGGCTGCGCAGCCCAGGACGGCTGTATGTGTTGTCGCCGTGTGGAGATGTGGAGGAGGCGTCTGTACCCTACGCGGCCATTGGTGCTGCCGCACAGCTGGCGACGGGTTGCCTGGCGGCGCTGGAGGCGGCGGATCTGCCTTCGTGGGTGCGCGTGGAGCAGGCACTGTACGTGTCGGAGCGCTTTCATTCCACGGTTCGGGCGCCCATGCACATTCTTGCGCTGTAGGCGCGTTGAGGCCGAACTCGCTGCTGCCGCTCAAGAGTATTACAAACTAGGATGGCTGACGCGATTGCATTCTTGCCCAACCTGCAAGAGAGCATCATGGACGAGCTGCGCACGACAGAAGGCATGCTCTTTCGCGATGAAAGCGCCAAGAAGCTGTTCATCGACGTCAAGTCGCTTGTGCTGGAGTCGCTGAGCTCCGCGTGGAACACGTTCAAGGGCGCGGTGTACGAGACGGTGCTGGACCGCTACGTGGCGTGGGATGCTTCGGTGGCGTCGGAGGAGCTGCACCGCTCAGAGACCAACTACAAGGACGTCAGCGAGCGTCTGCAGTCGGTCACGGTGCTGTACGCGAAGATGCTGTACGCAAAGCCGCACGGCGGCGGCAACGACTCAATGGTCATCAACATCCGCAAGCCCAAACTCGAGGCGTTGCTGCGTGGCATGTTCACGCGCATGGCGCGGCTCAAGTTTGTGCGCACGGGGGCGTTCTTTGACCTGGACCCGCTGCGACAAGACTTTGTGGTTCGCGACGTGTTTCGGCAGGCGCTGTCGAACGACTGCATTTCAGTCATTGAGAGTCAGGTTCGCGCCGCGCCGGAAGTTCATATCATTGCCACACAAGTCGAGCCACCCGTGCGCTCATCAACGGAGCAGCAGCAAGCTGCACACGAGCTGCACGTGGAACACAGCGAGCTCCAGGCGGTGGCAGCCGAAGCGGCAGAGGCCGCTCATGGGCTCGCGGACGCCGCTGAGCAGCTGCCGCAGTCTCCGCAGCGCACAGTGTTGGGAGACTTTTCAAAGCTGCTTGAGGGTGACGTGTACCCTGATGACAGCATCTCTGCAGTCATGACGCGAATGCAAGGCGAGCCAGCGCACACAGCTCCACCGATGCTGGAGGCGCTGCCGGAAGTCTCCGACGAGAAGCACAGCGCCGCGACGGCGCGCACGACGCACACGCGCGCCTCGGTGTTTCGCATGCCCACGGGTGTAAAGCGAGTGGTCTTATCCCGCGCGCCCACTGAAGATTAGTTGATTGACAAATTTGAGTGTCCCACGTTGTAAAGACTCAATCGAACGCTAAGTTATCAAATCAAAGGCCTTAAATGCGCCGCAAGGGAGCGGCGCACGACGCCAAGCGCGCGAGGTTGGATGAGACGGCGCCAACAAAGACCTTTCCCGCGGCGCGCGCTAAGCTGCACGAGGTGCTCAGCCAATTTGCGTGCGTCAAGGTGCTGGAGGTCACGCAGGTGCCTGCCACTGCAGCGCGCCCAGCGTTCTACCACGGCGTCGCGCAAGTGATGCGAAACTCGCGCTTTGGGGGCGGGCGCGCAGAGGAGGTGTTTTTCGACAAAGGCGGGCGGCTGCGCAGTAGCGCGATGCTGGAGGTTGGGCCTTGCAAGCTGGTGGACGCCGCGTGGGGCCGCGAGCACTTGTCGGCAATGCCGCAGGTGGGAGACGTGCTCGTGGGCACACTCACTGACAACAGCAAGCCCAGGAGCCGCATCTCCAAGGTGCTGCGCGGCTGGTCGCGGCACGGCAAAACCATCTTAGAGCTTTCGCGGCTCGTCGAGTTCGGTACGCGCATGTCTGAGGTAGAGCTGCGCCCGCTGTTGCAGCAGGCGGAGTCTTGCATGGCCTTGGCGGCGTGGAGCTCCGCCCCAAGCGCATCCGTGCGCATGCAGCTCGATGCCGCGGCTGCAGCTCAGGACGATTTTTGGATGCTCGCACGTGTGCTGCTGTGGGGCAGCACGCGCGCGCTCGCTGTGCTGCATTCACGGCAGACCGCGGGCGCCGTGTGCAAGCTGGCACCCAGCAAGGCCGAGGACGCAGCAGCGGACGGGCTGCGCCTGTCGTGCAGTGCATACGACTTTGTCAGCAGCATCGCGTTCCGATTCGAGGACGCCGACGTGCTGCGCGACTTTTTGAGCCACCTGCTTGAAGGCGGGCCACTACCATCACACGAGCAGCAGCAGGCGCCTCGCCGACAAAGCCACACTGTGTCGTGGAGCGCGCCGCCCGCACCGCTCTTTGCTCAGCCACAGAGCGTCGCCGCAGCACAGAAGCTGCTGTCGGAAGTGGCTGGCGTCGATGCAACGTCCTCTGCGGCTGGAGCCTTCGCTTACCAGCACGCCGCTTCAGCTGCTGCAGCACCGTACGTTGCCTACACGGCTGCGCCTTATGGCGGTGGCTACGCGCCCTACGCGCAGCCCTACCCTCAGCCCTACGCGCAGACTTTTGCGCCGCCATGCGCTTACGCGACGGGCACCGCGCAAGGGTACCACGCAACCAGCCCTGCGTACGCACCAAGCAGCCCCGCGCACGCGCCTACCAAGTACTCAGCAACGAGCCCCGCGTACGTACCAACAACGAGCCCCGCGTACGCGCCATCCAGCCCTGCGTACGCGCCCTCCAGTCCCGCGTACGCGCCAAGCCACGCGGCGCACGCACCCGCTGCGGCGCCATCGTATGACCCGCAGTCGCCGTCATCTCGGCAGCAGAAGACGCGTGAAGCGTACAGCCCCTCGCGTTGCGGTGGCGGAGTCTAAAGAGCCCGCGCACATAAAAATGTACCCGCTTATGGCAGGTGTGCTGCACTCCGCCGAAAACGTGCGCATCATTGAGTCAGCTGTGCGCGCACAAGTGGAAGAGCTGGCCGTGGACGCTGCGGACGTGCGTGGCGCCGTGGGCATGTGCATCAAGGACGCCGCAAGCGCTGAGATTGTAGGGCGCTATCTGACAGATGCGCCCATGCTGGCTGCCGCCAATTCGTTCATTGTACAGCAGGCGCTCCGCGAACTACGCGCGGCGGCGGCCAATCGCGATGCCGCACGCACAACGCAGGAGCACGCCGAGCAGGCGCCAAGCGGCTCGAGTTCCGTTCTGCGCCGTCGCAAAGAGACGGTGGTTGGCGACCGATCGATACTGCATGACACCGATGACTCGATACAGGGAGCCAAAGCGCGTATCAATACCCCCCGACAGCTTTTGAAATGAGCCGCCTCAGAAGTCCTCCTCGAGAAAACCGCCCTCCAGTGCCACCATCTTGCTGGGCTTGGCCTTCTTGCCCCCGCCTGGCGTCGCGGCGTCGACGGACTTGCGCTTCTTGGGCGCCGCCTCGGGCTCCTTGGGCGTCGTGTCCTGGGGCTGCTCAGCGATAGCCGTTGGGGGAGGCGCGCCCTCCTCCTCTGCCACCGAAAGCGAGGGCATGCTGCCGTCGTCAGACGCGAACGCGGTGCGTAGTGCCTCGGGGTCGACGTCCGTCACGATGTCCGCGTCCTCCAGGCCCTTCTTGGCAACCTTCTTGGGCGCTGGCTTGATGTACACCTCGCGCGCAACGGCCGTCGGGCCGCAGCTCTCGGTGATGTACAGCTTGGGGATCCCAAAGATGACCGTGAGCTGCGAGCCCGTGGGGCAGTCCTGCGGGCCGACAAAGCGCATGAGCGGCTTGGCGTCCTTGCCCAGCACAAACTTGCCCGCGGCGTCCAGCAGCGGCAGGCGGTCCGTGTACTTGGCGCGGCCCGTGAGCGCGTTGGTCTCGAGCATGAGGTAGAAGTGCGTGTCACGGTCCGTGGGCGCGTTGCGGCCCGCGTCGTCCACCATGCGCTCGGACCACACGCAGTCAGTTACCAGCTTGAGCGACTTGCCGTCCTTCTCGTAGTCGCGCGTGGCGAGCTCCTTGATGTAGCCCGCCCAGCCGTCCACCTTGAGGCGCACCGTGTCGGGATACTTGCCCCCCTCGGCGTTCTCGGAGCCCTCACGCAGCAGCGGCTTGTACAGCGGCTTCATGGCCTCCAGCGACGTGATGGTCTTGGCCTTGGACGCACCAAACGCGTCGGTCTTGGAGTCCATGAGCGACTTGAGGAAGTGCGCGTCGACCTCGCGAGCCTTGCTCTCAAAGGCGGCGTCATCGCGCGGGACGCCCAGCTCCAGATTGAGGCGTTCCGAGTCGCCCTTGCGCTCGGCGCTGCCAGGACGGATGGGCCACAGCAGGCGCATGTCCTTGGAGCTCGTGAAGAGCGTCGGCATCTCCTTGGACGAGCGGTCGACGTACGCGCTCTTGCCAGCCGTCGCATTGGCGCGCGGCTTCTTCACCACCAGCGTGGACACATCGATGCTCGAGAAGGGTGGGTACGAGGACATTTTGTTGAGGAGCTTGACGTTTTGTGAGTGGCACATAAGAGAGCAAACTTGCCGTAATCACGTGTCTTCGGCTGTGGTGACGCGCGTTTGAGTTCACTACTATGCGGGAGTTCAGGTGGGTTGAAGCGGCAACGCCTTACGACTCGCAGAGCGTGCTCGTCTCGCTGCCCACCGACTATGAGTTCCCGCAGCCTGCGCGCGTCCTGGGCGTGGGCGGGTACAGCGTGGTGTTTGCCGCGCGCGCGCCAGACGGTGCGCCTGTCGCCATCAAGCGCAGCGCGCACTCCAGCTGCAAGATGCACTCACTGCGCATCCAGCGCGAAATCGCGCTGCTGCGCGCCATCGGCGGGCGCGCCGGCTGCCTTCGCGTGACGGACGCATGGAGCGACAGTGGAGCCGTGTACATGGTCACCCCGCAGTGCGACGTGGACCTGCACCGGCTTGTTCGGGTGGAGGCACAGCTGCAGCAGCTGTCTGAGAAGCATCTGCAGTGCTTTGCGAAGCAGCTACTGAGCACGCTCACGTTTCTGCACGCGTCCGGCGTCGTGCACCGTGACGTGAAGCCTGCCAACATTATGAGCTCCGCGCAGTGTGAGCTCGTGCTGGCGGACTTCAACCTGGCCCGCACGCTGCCCACGGGCTCTGCTGCACCGCTCTCGCCGCTCGGAAGCTTTGAGAGCGTCGCGACTGCTCCGCAGCACAGCAGCATGACGGACGGCATGATCACGCGCTACTACAGGGCGCCCGAGGTGTTGCTGGGGCTGCCGTACGGCGCCGGCGTCGACGTGTGGGCGGCTGGGTGCACGCTCGCCGAGCTGGCCACGGCATCGACGCTGTGGAAAGGAAGCGACGACCTGCACCAGCTGGCTCTGATCGTCGGCACGTTGGGCCCCGTATTCGATCTGCCACAAAGCGTCTGTTCGGTGCGGCGTCGAGTTGCGGCGTGCACAGCGCGCGCAGAGCCGCTTAAGGTGAGGCTTGCCAGGGCGCCTGCGGGGCTGGTGCAGCTGCTTGTGTTGATGCTGGACGTGGACCCAGCGCGCCGCATTACCGCAGCCGAGGCGCTACGGCACCCGTGGGTGCAGTCATCTGCGTTTGAGGGAGAGCAAACCGACGCTCCAGACCCGCAGTTGGCGCGTGCATTTTTGCGCCATCTTACTCGATGGATTGAGGATCACCCGCACTATATTTGGTAGCGTCTTTCAAGTCGCTCAATGATAAGTCACGCGCACGTCATCTAGGTCCAGCGACTTGGACATCGCGACGTTGCATTCCCGCGCGGTGAACACCGCGGGAGGGCGCGAGTACGCGATGGATGCACACAGCGGAAGTGTACCGACTCCAGCCACAACCGTGGCTTGGCGCCACGCCAACCACAAAACACCCGTCGAGAAAGATGTGTCGGACATGCGAACCGATGACACGCCATTTGCCACAAGCCACACCGACGAAGGCTGTGCGCGCGCCACTCGCCACAACGGCTCCGACGCCCGCCATGCGTCTCGGAATGACCGAAGCGCACACGCAGTGGTCCAAACTCGCGAGCCCACCATCTCCAGTTTGTCCGCGAGCCACTCGGAAGGAATCGTCGCCTCGTCGTCGCCAACATCCACCGCGTCGGCGCGCACGTAGATGTTGAGCAGCTCCGCCAGGCCCTGCCACGCAATGGATCTGTCCAGATCAATGTGGGGTCGAACGTCGAGCTGCCTGGCGTCGCGTGGGGGCTCAATGCGCAGTAGCCACGTGCCCTTGCCACCACCCCGTTGCCATATCGATGACACGTCCGCGCCAGTGGAATAAGGCAGCGTGTACACGCCACTGCCCATCTCCTGGCCATGCGAAGTCACGCCGACACTGTAGCGAAGCGGCGCTGCTGCCACTTGCGGCGTGTTGTCGCATGTGAAGAACACTTCCATGTTGGGCTTGCGGTACATCGAGTGCAGCCACTGTGTGTGAGGGTCAACCGCGAGCGCGGCATCCGCTAGGTGCAGCGCTCCACGACACAGCTGGGACACGCCTAAGATCTGCTCGTACCAAGGCGGCTCGCGAGCGCGCTTTGTCCGTCTGAAGCCGCTCATTGTATTCTAACTTGAGGACAAACTTGGGTCTAACTAATTTGCATCACATGATGGCACCCCCACTGGCGCAAGCAGCTCGACGTGAAACTGAGGCAGCGGCGAGTCGTCCACCTTGAGGCGAGACATGGGCTCTTTGCCGCGGGCCTGCACAAACGCGCTCATGAGCCGCTTGGCGTCTCGAATCGCCACCGCGCAAGTAAAGACGTCGGTGCGGCCACACCCGCGTGGCACGCCGTTGTCAAACATCAGCGTGCAGACTGCCTGCTCGCTTGGAGCGCTCAAGTCGATCACTTCCGGCGCGGACTCCAGGGAGTGTTGCTGCTCCATGCCCATAAGCGCAAACAGCCAGCGCCAAATGAAGTCCTTGGCGCGCTCCAGGCAGCTGGGTGCTGCCTGCACGAGCGCCTCCTGGCGCTTCTGGAGCGCGCGCTGCGCAGCCCCCACGCGTTGCGTCTCGGTGACCACGTGCTCGCACATCAACTGCTCGTCCTGCTTGCCTCGCCACGGCCGCATTCCGTCCACGGCGGCGTCCACAAACTGTGGCGCTAGCTCGTGCATGTGCGACTGCAGGACGCCGCGCTCCGCGGCGCGAAGGTCGTGCGTCTTGCAGTCCTCGACGAGGCCTGCCTCCAGAACCGCGTGAAGCTGATGCAGCAGGCGCGCCGTAGCCCGCAGCGGCTGCACCACTACACCGCACAGCTGCGACGGCAGATCGGCACGCAGCGCCTCCACGGCCGCAAGCAGCGCGTCGCCGCCCAGCTCGCGTCGCTCGTGCAGGTCCAGCAGTCGCTTGCACGCGGCGAGGCCCGACGGTGCGTCGCACGAGAAGCAGGCCAGCGTCACGCCCGCGTGTGCAGCGGCCCAGCACGACATGATCGCGGCGAGGTGCACCGTGACTCGACGCTGGAGTGAGCCTGGCGCGAGCATCCCGCGCAGCCGACTGGGCGTGCGCGCCACATGCGCGAGCACGTTGCGCAGGTCTGCGCGCAGCAGTGCCAGCGGCAAGGGGCCGTCGCCTGGCAGCGCGCTGGCGTGCGCCTCGATGCCCGCAAGAAAGCTGGCCGTGCGCGCGTCGCCGAGGCTGTCTGGCCCGTGCGCGATGATGCCTTGCCGCAGCCAGCACAGCAAGCGCGCGCGCGCATCCACGCGGCGGCGCAGCAACCCGACGAGCGCATCCTCGTCGCCGGCAGCGGCGCACCAGCCGCGCGCGTACGCGCAGTCGTCTTGAAGTGCCGCATTGAGGCGCTTCGCGACCACCAGCCACGCGGGCTGCTCACCCAACGGCGCGCCGCAGCCCTGCACAGCCCACTGCATTCCGTCGACGAGTCGCGCCGCGTCGTCCGCGCGCGCCTGCATGCTCGCCAGGTGCAGCAGCACCGCATGAGAACGCGTTGCGCTGCTGCGCGCCGGCTGCTTGAGAGCCGCTGCGGCAGCCTGCGCGAGCTCCAGCTCCTGCTGCATAAACCTGAGGCGCGCGCTCTGCTGAGACGCCTGCTGGTCCCGTCGACCTTGAGCCACGGCCTCGCGCTGCTGCAGCGACGCGACCTGTGCCCGCAGGCGGTCCAGCAGCGCTCGATCGGAAGCCTCGCGGTCCGCGTGCCGCTGCGTTTCAGCGACCGCAGCTGCGTGGTCGCTGCGCGCGCGCGCAAGCTGCCGCCGCTCAGTGTCGAGCTCGCCTTGCAGGCGGGTAGACGCCGTGCGGCAGCGACCGAGTTCCGTGCTGAGTTGCTGCCGCACGGCATCTGCCGCCTTGGCGCACCTGCGAGCCTCCAGTTGCTGCTGCTCGCGCACGTCGCGCAGCTCGTCGCGCGCCTTGCGGAGCGCCTCTCGCGCGTCAACCAGCTCCCTGCGCGCAGCGCCGAGCTCCTCGCGCGCTGTAGCCAGCTCCTGCTGCTGCTCGCCCTGCGAGGCGTCAGTCTGAACCTCCTTGCTCCGCGTGGCCTCGAGCGCGGTGCGATGGTCTGCCTCTTCAAGCGTCGCGCACCACCACTTGCTCGGCCACCGCCGCACGTACTCGGACAGCGCGTACTGCACGCTGTGCGCCAGCTCGCGCTCCTCGCCCGCGGCGGTGCGTGGGCGCAGGAAGTACCAGTGCACCAGCACCTCCGCGGCGATCCACTGTGCGTAGTGCGCCACCGCAGAGAACGGCAGCTGCTCGTGCGCCAGCAGGTACGCGTGGTTGTGCTCGATGATCTGCGCTAGATGCGCCGCCAGCGCCGCACCAGGTGAGCTCTTGAGCACCGCGCGCACGGCAGCGTTGAGCGGTCGGTCCCCGCCACACTCCAGGGCCTGCACGACATCCGCCCGCTCCGCCATACTGAGCAGGCACTGGTGCGGCATGCACACGCCCAGCGACAACGCAAAGCCTCGAAAGACGTAGGGACCCGCCTCTGCGCTGAGAAACAGTGCAGGCCGCGCAGGTGGCAGCGGCGTCTTCATGAGCGAAGCCATGAGCGACACCATGCTTGAGGCATTGTCGTACGTGCGCACGCTGTCGCCGCCGAAGTCCGACATGGCCGCGCGTGGAGTTCACAGGGCGCAGCAATGTCACATATAGGGGGAGCCCACATATAGGGGGAGCCCACTGAGGATCACAAAGTTGCAGATCACCTCATAAAACGCTTTGAGCCACACCCAAAACGCCATGGACGACGCGCTCTCAGCGACGCGCAGCGAGCGCTCGGCGACTGGCCAACACTCCTCGCGCCGCTCGGGTGGCGCGGCGCGAGGAGGCGTTTCAGCCGTTGGCGCAGATGTGATGGCCGACATTCGCGGCGTGCTGGACTGCATCCTTGGGGAGCAGTTCAGCCGCATGGTAACCGTGGGGCAGCTCAAGTCAAGCGACATCCCCGAGGTCACCAAGCTGCTGCACGAAAGCAGGCTCACGCCAGAGCGCGTGGAGTATGATCTCGCGCAAGAGCTCGCTGGATTGCTCGCTCGCCGGAGCGACCACCCTGTCAAGGACAGCTCGCGGTTGGGCGGGTACGGCTGGACGCCGTCGATGATGGAGGAGCACATGCGGCGCTTGCTGCAAGAGAAGATTCTCGCGCTGGGCGTGGTGCTCGCCACCAGGAAGGCGACAGCCAAGGCGCGCGTGCTTGGCACGCTGCGGTGCAAACCGTTTGCAGCCGAGGAGCTCTGAGATGGTAAATGCGGCTGCCGCCAAAAGTGGTGCAACTCGATGCGGGTCTGAGTGAAGCGCTCGGCGCTCTCGATGCACGCGGGCTGCTGGAACGCGCTGCCGCTCGCGTCAACGCCGCAGATCTGCGTGAAGTTGAAGCGGGCCTCAGCCGCATTGTGCAACAAGACGAGTTGGCGTGGCGATTTGAGCTCTCGCCGCCTGGGCCGGCAATCGCCAATGTGACGATGCTCTTTCGCGGCAGCGAGGACGACGGCATACTGTCATCTGTGGCTTACGTGGTACTCACGCTGAACGGACGCGTTGTCGACGTTGCGATACAGGCACCTGGAGACGATCCACGCGTCGTCCAGTTTCCGGCATTTCCAACCAGCGCGCCTTTTCCCTGCTTCGCGCTTGGTGCTCGCGACACACTTGAGATCGTCGTGGTCTTCGCGGCGAAGCATGCTCACCCACTCGACCAGCTGCGTATTTTGGCGGATGTAGTGCCGCTCAGAGTTCCTACGTGCCTGCGTGACGGAGACTGGGACATGGCACTGCCGCGGCGGGGCAACGACGCGCGCTTCGAAAGGCATGACGGCTCGCTGATCGCCGCAGGCTGCGTCACCTGGGACGCTCACTTCATGGAGGCCCCCCGTGTCTATGCGTCTCCCGACTTTTCGGAGCTTTCAGCCGCTGTAGAGGCGGCACTGGACCAAGAGACACAGGCGCAGGTTGCGGTTGGTCACGTTGCAGAGTATGACGTTCGCAAGCTCTTGGGCATTACTGCCGGAGCGTTCGACAAGCTTGACGACCTCATTAACTGGCGAACTCAGCGCGCACTTTTGCTTGCGCGACTTCAAGTCATTGAGAGCAGGGAATAACCTATTTTCGCTTTCCCGATCGAGACTTGGATTGAGACCTTGTAGGGGTGCGGCGAGTTGGAGTGCGCGTTAATGACTTCTTGAAAGAACGCGTTGATGACTTTGAGCGACTAGACGATGATGACTTTGATCGACTTAACGATGGTGCCTTTGATCGACTAAACGATGTTGATTTACTAGTTGTCGTTGTTGTGACAAGCCAAGTACGCTGAGTCGCGGATTGAGGAACCATCGTGGCACTCGGACTCGGCGATGATGTGACAGAAGCACTCGCAGTGGCTGTATGTGACGAACTCGAGGTGTTGGATACGTCTTTCGCTTCGTACGTCCCCGAAGCTAGGGATACCAGCAACATCATACATAGAAGGAATCTCATTTATTGCTTTTAACTTTAGCAGTTTGATTGACACGCGCGACTTTACAGACTTCTGTAGCTGATGGCTCGCGTCTCCAGTAACCTCGCCCGTACGAAGCCAGGACCTCTTCGCCCGCTTTAATGTCGCGCTTGGCGCGCAGCAAGATGTTCGGGAGTGTCGCGGATCGAGAAGCGTAGACGGTGTCAAAGCGGGCATTGTTTCGCTTGGCATCGCGGGCGTCGTTTGCAAAGCTCGCCCATCCCCGCCCTTTGAGCGGGCGACGAAGACCATCGATGCTCGCAAAATGAACCAGCAGCGTGCGCATACGCGACGGATCCCGTGCGCGGGCTTCAGCGAAGCTCACAATCTCGCCATCAAAATAGTCCAGTGTTTGACCGCGCGTGAAATCGCGGGACGCAAACAGGCCCAACCCCGCGCCAACGAGAGTGGAGCCGGCCACATAGGTGCCCATATGCGTTTTGCTTTGCACACCCAATCCACAGTGATGCAGCTTGGACGCGCTAAGCAAACTCTTGAGTCAAGTCGCGCAGCTTTCCGATTGCAGAGCGCGCGCTGGAGGGGGCAGCGCTGTTTTTGAGCGTGGAGCCCACCTTAAGACTCGCTGAGACCAGGCCGTCAAAGCCGCCGTGCTCCAGTCCAGCCACTGCGTCCGCCGGATCCATCTGAGCGGCGATCTCCACGGCTCGCGCGAGGTTCCTGTACAGCAGGCGCTCCAGTTGCGACAGCGCGTACACTGCGCCACGCGGTGGCGCGGGTCCTCGGGTGCGCTTGGCCTCCGGCGACCGCCCAACGTCCTCACGCGACTCGTCTGGCTCGTCATACAGCCCCAGCTGCCGCAGTGCGCGCGTGTAGTGCGAGCCCAGCGCCTTGGCGTCGGCGGTGTCGTAAGAAACACGCGCGCCCTTTCCGCCGCGCACGGTGGTTTGCGTCGCAAACACGTGCTTGCCATCCGCCGTCACGAGCGTGTCGGACCACATCCGGCCGTACAGGTCCTTGGACAGGTGGTCGCCGATCTGCAGCAGCCGCTTGAGACGCGCACTCCGCTCGGGCCGGATGTCCAAGTCCACAGACCCTCCGTCGTCCAAGACGGACGCCTGCAGCATCTGCTGCATCCGAGCGGCGGGGCTATGCGGGAAGAGCACGGCCACCAGCGCGTCCGGCACCTTGTGCACGTTGGACGAGTACTCCGCGCAGCGCGCAAAGCGCATCTCAGCGCTGCGCTCGCCAGCGTCATGGCAGCGCTGCACCACGCCCTCGTCGGTGACGTAGAAGTGGATGCGATTGGAGCTGTGCTCGCGGTCGATGTTGTGGCAGAAGCGGCTGTTCTCGCCCGTCACGTGCACGGAGTACCATGTGCGCTTCTCGTTGGTGGTGATGGACGACACGAGCACGCGCGCGAAGCGGCCGCCTGGGAAGCTGCGCACGAAGCCCTGGATGGCGTCCCACTCGGGCGACGAGTTGACGATGATCTCGCGCGCGCCGCCACTGCGAGGACCCGCCGCCGGCTTGGCCAACTGCGCCTCTGTGAGCGCCGTCGCGCCCTTGGGCGCGCGCCGCGCCTTGCCCGCGTGGATGTACGCCGGCGCGCCGGCTGGCAGCGCCCACACCAGCTTGAGGCCCTTGAAGCCGTCGTCCGCGTACAGCGCGTCCAGCGTCTCGTACGGCGTGCGCAGCTTCGTGTCCAGCACGAGCTGCAGGAAGCTGCAGCGGTAGCGCTCCTCCTCGGCCAGGTCGCGCCGGCCGGCGCCGCTGAGCACCAGCAGCGGGAAGTACGGCCGCCCCGTGTCCAGGCGCCCGTTGCCGAGGCACTTCATGCACGTGCCCCCGTCGGGCGCCTTCTTCTTCATCTTGCACGCCGTGCACACGTCCGTCTTGCGGCTGCCCACCATGCGCAGGCCGCTGCCCTTGCCCTTGGTGAGCCCCGCCTTGCCGTACACGCTCTGGTCAACGACGTCGTTCCAGCTGTTCTGCGGCTCCACGCGCTTGCCGAACGTCTCCTGCAGCTCCGCCATGATGCTCTCGCGCATGTGCAGCGAGCTGGCACGGTCCACGTAAAGCTCGGGCCAGTGCAGGTGCACGCCCGTCTTGACCGACTGCACCTTGCCGTGCTCGTCGGTCTTGAACTTGCGGTTGGTGGCGCACGCGACGACGCGGAAGGCCGACTCGGGCGGCGGCGCGTCGCTCGCGTGCTGGCGCGTGTAGAACTTGCGCACTGTGCGCTGCACCACAAACGCAGCGGCCTCGATGCCGCGCTCCGGCACGCCCTCGCGCTGCGCAAAGTCCAGGTCACAGAAGAAGCGGAACACGGGCGTCAACTGCTCCACAAACCACAGCTTGTAGCCCGCCGTGACCGCGACCGCGTAGTACTGTAGGAAGTCGCGCTCGTCGCCATGGCTGATGACGAACGAGCCGCTGTTCATGGCCACGTGGGTCGCGTCCTTCTCCTTGTTGGTGTTCCACTTGTTAATCACCGTGTTCTTCTGCTTCAAGTAGTTGACGAGGATCTTCTGCTTGTTGCTGGCCGCCGCCCCCTCTAGATTAGCGCGCACCGACTGCATCTCGGCGTCTTGAATGACCTTCCACATGGGCACAAAGGCAGACACGAAGTACTCTGGCAACCGATCAATGTCAATCATGTAGGGCGTCTTTCGCGGGTCGAGCGGCAGCCCGCCGGCTGTGGGCTGGCCTTCTGAGGGCACCTGCGCCTCCGTGAAGAGCGCATTGTCCACGACCGTCTCCTCGATGTTGGACGTGTACGAGTCGGCCATGGCTTGTGGGCCCCGTGTTGGAGCACAAACATGTCGTGGCGTGACTACTCTGATCTTCCCAGCGTCACGTACGCCTCCCGCACCCACGCAGGGTTGTCAAGTCCTTGCGCTTCTCCCAAGAATTGTGTCGCATCGTCGAACGCGTGCAGCAGCTTGATGAACGGCTCGGAGCTGCCCTTGCGCGGCGTCACGAGCTTCCACCTGCCCATCAACCCGCCTGCTGCAAAGTCGGCGTGCTGGCTCGTTATGTAGCTCGCCTCAAGCAGCGTCGTGCTAAACACGAGACACTGCCCAGCGTCGAGATCGCCCAGGTGCTCGCATTGCACGCGCGTTCCCTCGGGGGCAGAGTGCGCCGTGGCGCCGCGCTTGAGCACTGCCAAAAACGTCACATCGTCCGCGGGAATCGTGAACGCCGCGCGGCCGATCGTGACCGCCGTGCGGTGTTTCGAGCGCAGCGTCCACATTGTAAAAAGCGCATATGTGTAAACTCGTACAAATTTGACACCTCTCAGAGTGAACCGCCCTCAAAAATGGCCTCTTTTATCGTGCACTCTCGCAAACGCCGTAAGTCGGACGCATGCCAGCCCAGCGTGAACGAGTCTGGGGGCTCCGCGGCCGAGCGCCGCCCGAAGCGCCACGCCGCGCTGCTGCTCTCAGGCCCCGCACTGCCCAGCGAGATCATCAACGCTCTCGTCGCGCGTCGACGTGAGATCTCACAGCTGGGACTCGAAGAGATTGACGCACAGATCCAAGAGGCGGAGGATGAGGCGAAAGCGTGCAGCGGCAAGCGCTGGCTCTGGCGGCGCGCACAAGACGCGGGGGCGCGCATCGTGCAGCTGCAGCTGGAGCGGCAGGCCAGGGCGACGGGTGCGAAGCTGGCCGAGTTTGACGCAAGCGTGAAGCCCGTCATGCGCCGGCTGCGCGCCGCGATGCGGCAGCGCAGAGAAGGCGCCCCGCGCGCCGTCGTTGACGACGCGGAGCGCGAGGTGCGCAAGCGGCTGACCGACCCGCGCGCGGCGGTCGTGCTGACGCACGCGTCCGTAGGCGACATGTGCGACGACTGCGGCGTGTCGATGCGCGTCATTGCCAACGACTCGTTGCTGGGCTGCCCGCAGTGCGCCAAGACGCGCGTCATCCCGCTGTGCTCCGCGCCCAGCGGCGAGACCGACTACGTTGCAACGTCGACGTACCATCAGAAGAGCCGGCTGGTTGAGTGGCTGGAGAACTGCCAAGCGAAGGAGTACGCGGAGCCGGCGCCCGATGTGCTGGAGCACATCCTGGACCACCTGGTCGCACAGCGCGCCACGGGGCTGGAGGACTTCGTGCTGGAGATCGCGAGAGAGCGCGCGGCGCGCGGGCCGTTCATCGACGCGCGTTCTGCCATGGAGCGGCTGCGCGGCGCGATCCCAGGGCTGCACGAGCGGCTAACTGCCATCAAGCCCAACCAGGTGCGCGCTGCCATGCAGGCCGTGTCGACGGCTCGGCACGAAGAGCGCATTCGCAAGTTCTACGAGCGCGCCCCCAAATACGCTGCATACATCAGCGGGTTCTGGCCGCTGCGATTCAGCAGTGTGCAGGAAGACCGCATCCGCAAGCTGTATTCGTTCGCTGCGCCCGCGTATGACAAGTTCCGCAAGTCGTCTCAACCCAACTGGCCTGGCGGATACGCGTACTTTTTGCGCTGCGTGTGCGTGCTGAACGGGTGGGACGAGTTTGCGGGGCACTTCAACATCGCCGCGGGCCCCAAGAACACCCAGGACCGCGAAGCTCAGCGACAGAAGATTTGGACCGAGGAGCTCGACTGGGAGTTTGTACCTTCCTCGCCAGCCGTGCTCAGGCTTCCCGCTGCCTCAGGAGCTGCTCGCAAGCGCGGGCGCGACGAGTGACAAATTTGTTTGCTGACAGATTGCTCTCTTGAGCTCCGCGATCTCAGCCAGCGCCTCAGCAAGCTTCTGCTCAGTGCTCTTGGGGACCGATACAGAGCTCGGCTTGACCTTAGGAGGCGATGGCACCAGCTTGTTCCAGAACTGTGCGTGAGAGCGCGTAACGACCATCTTATGGATGTATTTGACTTTAAAATGGTGGTTCCGCAGTACTCACTAACAGCCGAACGAACTAGCGCCAGGATTAGCCGAACGAGCGCTTTCACATGAAAAAAAGGCTCTTTTGTTTGGTTTTGCAACTTTGTTGCTTTAAGGTACTTTATAGCGATAAGCGGCAAAAACCATGGAAACGCTCCCGCTGCCTTGGGAGGCCGACAGGTGCTACGGCACGGTCGAGTTCATGTTTGCGGATGACCCGCTAGGCGAGCAGTACCAGGCGCGCATGGTAGTGACGACCACCAAATCAAAAGACGGGCGGCCTTTCATCGTCTTCAGCGTGGGCCTCACGGAGCATCTGAAGCCTTCGTTGTGTTTCAAAGTGCCCTTTTATCTCAATGCCGCCGCGGAGATTAGCGCCGTTTCGACCATGACACTTGAGCACGAGTCGAAAGCGGCCTGCACGCAGCCACCGCTTCCACTCTCTCGAAACAAGCTCTCCACGTGGCTCTCGCTGGCCATGAACCTCGTTGCCGCCACAGGTGTGGAGTCATTGCACCTAAAGGACGCCGCGAACGCTTACATCTCGCGTGACCAGCAGCCTTTGCTCTCAGTTATGTCACTGCTGCGCAGCGGCAACACGCTGTACCCGCGATACGGGTTTGAGCCGTTCGAGCACAATGACGCGAAACTGTTGGATACATTTCGGAGCTTTCCCTTGGAGCCAGTGAGCGCACTGTCGCAGGCCACGCTTGACATGGTCCACAAGCGTGGAGTGCGCAATCCATTGCCGGCAACTGTGAAGGAGTTGTGGAATGCCGTGGAAGCGGTGGTAGGCAAGCCGCCGTACAAAAATGAAGGCACGGCGGCGTGGGTCGTGCAATTGGCGGAGCGCGTGCTGGTTGATTTCAAACTCAACTGGAAAAATCTGATGATGATTTACGAGGCGCGCTTGTCAGAGGGGAAGGCAGCGCACCTCCGTGGGACGCTGGTCGTGCGCGCGCTGCGCTGGGCGCCTGCAGCTGATGCGCCAGCATGGATGCGCAACTACATCGTCAAACAGCATGCGGACGTGAAGGCTTAGGTATCGTGCCCGCACACTGATGATGAGGAGGTAAGAAAAGCATGACGAAGTAGAATCATGGAACGTAAACGAAAGCGCCCAGGTGACCTCCTTCACGGAGACCACGGCGTGCAAGTGCTGACCCGAAAGCACGGTTTGCTCGGGGTCGGCGCTTACGGCAGCGTGCATAGGGGCGTTTGGCAGGGCCGCGACGTGGCGGTCAAGCGCTTAAACTGCAAGTCGGTAGGATGGACGCAGACGGCGCTGCGCGAGGTGACCTGCATGTGCACCGTGCCGCCACATCGGCACCTCATGCGACTGGAGCTGGCGTACATGGACAGGCGCAACAAGGTGCACCTCGTGCTGCCGCTGCTGAAAGACACGCTGTACGCGCACGTTAAGCGCAGTGGCAGGGTGCCTGCCGCCGACGCAGTGCGATGGAGCGCCCAGCTTTTGCACGCCACGGCGCACCTCCACCGCGCTGGCTACGTGCACCGCGACATCAAGCTCGAGAACGTGCTGCTGGATGGCGCGGGGGACGCCGTGTTGGGAGACTTGGGCATGGCGCGCTTCATCCCCAAGCTGCAGGGATGCGAGCCAGCTCTCACGGGTGACGTGTGCTCACTGTGGACACGCTGCCCTGAGTTGTGCCTGCCGCGCAGCGGGGATGTCGCCGTCTATGACGACCTCGTGGACTCTTGGTCGCTGGGTTGCGTCATGCTGGCACTGGCGGCGGGGCGCTACGTGATCCGTAGCAATTCACACGAGAACAGCATCCTGCCAGCGATATTGGAGCTTCTGGGCGTGCCACAGGGCTGGTCGCCGCTGCGCCTAGCGGGCTCGGAGCTGGCTAGGTTCCGCGCGACTCCAGACAGGGCGGAGCAGCTGCGTCGACTTGCCGCAGCATGCAAGCGCGACGACCTGCCGGCGCACTACTTTGAGAGCGCGCTAGAGCTGCTGGAGGTGAATCCAGCGTTTAGAGTGCGTGTCGTGGACATGGCGGCGAGGAGTTGGTGGGCCATCGACGTGCAGGGCGCGGCGGAAGCGCCAGCAGCACTGCTCAGCAGTAGCACAGACGTGGTGCCAGTCAAACGCGCGGCGGCGCTGTACACTGCACATCCCGAGCAGCGCCAGTTCTGCCTGTGGATGTGGGACACGATGCGCAAGCTGCGCGTGAGCACCTACGCATTCTTTGATGCGGTGCTGTGTTGGCGTGCTTACGCCAGCACGCCTGACTTTGCCAGCCTGGCAGCTGCCGAGCACATTGTGGCCGCGTCTGCGTGCTGCAGCTTGGCGACCAAGCTGAATGAAGTCGCGTGCGTGTCACAAAGCACTTGGAGCCGTGCTTGCGGCCCGCCCGTGCGTGTGAAGCACGTGCACGACATGGAGCACCGCATACTCGTGGCGCTGCACGGGCGCGTCGCCGACAGCGCGAAGGACTTGCTGTCGCCGCCCATCACAGGACGTGGGCTGCTGGTGATGGCTGCGGCGTTGGCGGTCACTAACGAGTCAAAGCACGCGGTAGCATCGATTGCGCGTGCGGTAATTTCTTCGGAACCCTTGAGCGACGTTGATGACGCAGTGTGGAAGATGGTGCAATCGTCTGCGTCGAGCATTCTCAACGAGCAAATTTGAACATGCGCGTATACAACATGATGAATTCCTTTAAAGGCGCGCGCCTACTTGAGACGCCCCACTCACGGACCATACGCTTGCCTGGCGGGGCGAGCCTGTCGGAGGTCATGGCTTTCAGCGGCGGTGTGAGCATCTTTCATGACAACACGCAGGGCGGAGACTCGTACAACTATCTCGAAAAGGTGCTGCTGTTTCCAGGCGACGTGTGGGTCAAGCTGCCCGAGCTTCGCAACCCAACCACTGAGGAGCTTGCAGATGCAGTGGAGCAAGTGCCAGGTGCAGTTTCGGTCGACTCTGCCACCGCTGCGGCCCGATTGAAGCTGCTCGCTGGCGTAAAGCCCAAGGCGTCTCGTAAGACGAGCGCACGAAAGACGCCGTCCAACCCCAAGCGCCGTGCTATTGCAAAGCCCACTGCACTTGAGCCGGAAAGTGATGATGACGACGAGGACAGCAT
>Ga0164295_10000693_pt1 | contig 28232 bp, 16 predicted proteins | sample GEODES006metaG_FD_111798 | JGI IMG/M metagenome (GOLD analysis project Ga0164295, IMG submission 111798) | Oligotrophic lake water microbial communities from Sparkling Lake, Wisconsin, USA - GEODES006 metaG | ecosystem: Environmental > Aquatic > Freshwater > Lake | place: USA: Sparkling Lake... | reverse complement strand
TCGCATCGGCCGCAAATGGCGGTGGCACAAAGATGGCCGTGGCCGTAGCACCCGTCTCGTTCACGGCATGGCTAACCGTGTCGAAAATCGGGACAATATTCTCAAATTTCTGACCGCCTTTGCCAGGGGTCACGCCAGCAACGACCTTGGTGCCGTATGCAAGCGAAAGCGATGCATGACGTGCGCCGAAGCTGCCGGTGATCCCCTGAATCAGGAGTTTGGTGTTTTCGTCAATGAGGATGGACATGGGAAATAGTGTTTAGCGATCGATGAAAAATTATTGAACAGCCGCGACAATCTTGCGAGCGGCATCGGACATGTCGTCGGCAGCAACGATGTCGAGTCCAGAGGCGGCGAGGGTGGCCTTGCCCATCTCGACGTTGTTACCCTCAAGCCGAACGACCAGCGGAATTGGCAATCCCGTTTCCTTGGCCGCAGCAATCACACCCTCAGCGATGATGTTGCAATCCATGATCCCACCAAAGATGTTGATGAGGATTCCCTTCACATTCGGATCGCCCAGAATGATCTTGAAGGCCGCTGTGACCTGCTCTTTCGAAGCACCGCCCCCGACATCAAGGAAGTTCGCAGGATCACCACCATAATGTTTGATGATGTCCATGGTCGCCATGGCCAAGCCCGCTCCATTCACAAGACAAGCGATATTTCCATCCAGACCGATGTAGTTGAGGTCATACTCGGACGCCGCTACCTCACGAGGGTCTTCCTCGGTCTTGTCACGCATCGCGACGATATCAGGGTGACGGTAAAGCGCGTTGTCATCGAAGCCAAACTTAGCATCGAGCGCGAGGACCCGACCATCGGGAGTCGTGACCAGCGGGTTGATCTCTAACATTGCACAGTCGCAGGAAATAAAAAGTTTGTAGAGGTTTCCGAGAAGCTTCGCGAACTGCTTCGCGACGTCACCCGTCATTCCGAGTGCCTCCGTGAGCTTGCGCACCTCGTAGGCCTGAAGCCCTAACAGCGGATGAACAAACTGCCGAACGATCTTCTCTGGCGTGTTGTGCGCGACATCTTCGATGCTCATGCCACCCTCAGTAGAAACCACGATGACAGGACGGCAGGTCGCACGATCCATTAAAATCGCAAGGTAATACTCGTGAGTGATGTCAACCGCTTCGGCGACCATCACCTTGCTCACCAGTTTTCCCGCCTCACCGGTCTGCACGGTCACCAAGGTCTGATTGAGCATCTTTCCAGCAAATTCAGCCGCCTGCTCGGGCGACTCGATCAAATGAACGCCGCCTTGGAAACCATTGGTAAAATGCCCCTTGCCCCGACCACCCGCGTGCACTTGGGCCTTAATCACCAACTTGGCACCGCTGAACTGGAGAGCTGCCGCAGCGGCTTCCTCCGGCGAACTGGCAACAGCTCCCTTCGGACTTGGAACTTGGAAACGGTCGAAAAGCTCTTTGGCTTGGTATTCGTGGATATTCATGATGACGACTGGAGTCTTGCGCTGACACAGAGAACCGCGCGGACCCTATTCCCCGACCCCACACCGGGTCAAGGCATCGTCGCGAAAAAATCCATTCTAGACCCACTTTACCGCCCTGCATCGGCGATCAACCGCCCCACACGACGATTGAACTCATCAGCACCCTGAAGTTCACTCATGCTGAGATGCATTCGATAACGCCAATAAAACGGCATGATCGCCGGAACATTGATCCTCTCAGCTTCCGGATCTGGATGGCGCAGCCTCTCGTCGATCGCTAACAAATCCTGCAGCGGGAAAACCGCCCACATCGCTGGAGACCCCAAGTGCTGCTTGAGGATCTCGCTGGCCATCTCGCTGGAGAGCTCAGGCTCAGCGGATAACCCCTCAAATGACTCGCGCACGAATCTAGCCACCACCGCAGGGTCCTCTCTCCACCAAGCTCTCAAGGTCGACATGTCATGGGTCGATGGACTGACCACGCTCATGTAAGGCGCACTCCGCAAATCCACTAACTCGGTCTTGCTGGATTTCGGCATTCGCTGAATCTCCAGAGAAAGAATTCCAAGCTCCCTCAGCACTCCCGGCACACAGGCTGGCACCATTCCCAAATCCTCACCGCAAAGCAGCATGGGACTGGCGCGGCGCATCGACGGCAACTTTTCGAAACCTCGCGCCTGCCAGAAATCTTCCTGGCGGCGATAGAAATAGTCGTTGTAAAGATCCTCAAACCGCTGACGAACCTCCACGTCCAATGCTTGGAAGGAACGCGTCATCTGCATCAAACAACGCGGGTGAAAAAATGCTCCATCCGATCCCTTAACTTCGAAAAAAAGCACCTCGCTCACGCAATCCAATAGCCCCTGTTGGATTTCTATTTCATGCGGGCGAGCGCTAAAATAATCCACCAATCGACGCTGCGTAGAAAATGCCTCCAAAAGCTCGTACCCTCCATCACCCAGCTCGCGAAAGAAGCGTTCTTTCACCTCACCTGCCCGCTCCCCAAAGCGCTCTAACAAACAAGCATCACGAACATAGGGTTTGCAATATCGCTCAAGCTTAAAAGAAATCCCTCGCTCACGCATTTCCGCGATTGAAATCGGTAGCGCCGGATCAAAATAGCCCATGATGCCTTCAACCTGATCGGATGGAACCTGCCAAATCCGAAAAAAACCAAGAATGTGATCAATCCGATAGGCATCAAAATACCGACTCAGCCGCGCAAACCTCGCCCGCCACCACGCATAGCCATCTCGCCGCATCATCTCCCAGTCGTAGGTGGGAAATCCCCAGTTCTGCCCCTTGACCGCGAATGCATCTGGCGGTGCACCCGCCTGCGCATCCATCTTGAACAAATGGGGTGCAGACCACGCTTCGACCGATTGACGATCAATCCCAATCGGGAGATCACCCTTAAGCGCCAGCCCACACGCGTGAAGATGCGCCACCGCATCATCCAACTGCCGATCGAGCTCAAATTGCAGCCAAAAGTGATAGAACATTTCGTTCGAATGCTCATTACCCTCATCCAGCATCGCCTCAACCCGCCCACGCTCATAAACCGCCCATCCATCCCACTGCCCGAAATCGGCAGTGCCATACGCGTCGCGCAACACACAAAAAGCCGCATACGGAACAAGCCAATTGAAATTATCTGCTAGAAAATCACGGAACCCTGCCCCTCCCCGAATCTCAGCCGAGTTAACCTGGTAAATGTCACGCGTCAGTCGTGATTTCAACCGCATCACTTGCTCGTAATCGACTTTTCCCAACAAATTAAGCCCCGCACGTATTTCATCGATCTGCTGCAAAACCTCTTGAGAAACCACGACGCTGAGTTCGTCGATCCGCAAATAAATCGGATGCAGCGCAAACACGCTGATGGCCGAGTACGGATAAGAATCCGTCCAGTCCCATGACGAGGTCGTGTCGTTGATCGGCAGAATCTGAATGAGCTTTAAACCAACTGCCTGGGCCCAATCTGCCAGTCCCTTGAGATCGGCGAACTCACCTACCCCAAGACCATCATCGCTGCGCAACGAAAACACCGGAATCGCCACCCCGGCACCGCGAAACAATGTCGCCGGATCACGTGCGTATGCTTCATCACTCACCTGCGTCCATTGGCATTCCCCAAAAGCATGCGCGACCAAAATTCGGTTCACACCCTCTTCTAGACTAACGACGTGGCTCGAGCCTCGCTCGCTCAAACCATACTTGTACTCGATCTCCTTGCCCTTTGCCAAATCAAGGCTGGCTTCCCAGACATTCGGTGCCACTTCGAACAAGGGCACAGACGCATTTCGATCCCAGTCACCCAGCTCCCGAGTATTCCCTAACAAACAAGGGGCCAATCCATCTGGGACCGCAGCCATCCTAAGCCGAAAAGTATGGTTAGCCTGCGGTGGCCGATTCACATTTTGAAAACCGCCATGCGAAGGCTGCATTGCACGAAATGCTTGGGTCTCAAAACTATAATCCACAGTGCCCGCTGAACACCAAGTGTCCATCAGGATAACCACATCGTTTTTCATTAGATCAACATCGACGAGCCTCGGACCTTGCCACTCGTCGAGCGCTACGCCATTCGATTCCTGTCTCATCTGATAGAGATACTCGATCAACATTCGACCCGTTCCATCAACTTCGATCGCCCCCTCCCACTGCGACTCGTTCAGCCAGTGAAGCTCCAAATGCCGGTCCACACCACCCGCCTGCGTCGAATACCTGATCCACACCGATTGACCAGGAACTGTGCGGTAATTGATGCGAAAAATGACCTTCATCGATTCGATCTCATGCCATACAAAACTTGCGACGCATCACACTGCCGATTGCGATACCTTTTGCATTAACTTCAGGCGATGCAATGCCGCACCGCTCGAGATCATTTCACGCGAAATCTCAATCCCTTGCGAAATGTCGTTAGCAAGACCTGCACATGCAATCGCCGCGCCGGAATTGATCAACACCATGTCACACTTTGGCCCAGTTTCACGCCCCGATAAGATGTCAGTTAGGATTAAGGCATTTTGTTGAGCATCGCCTCCTTGGAGGTCATTCACCTCACAAGGCGTCAACCCAAAATCCCTCGGCACCACCTCAACCTCCGTCCAAGCCTGCGATACACCACCTTTGACGACCCGCGTGGGTCCCATGAGACTCACCTCGTCAACCGCGCGACCATCGGCGGTGGTTCCATGAACCACCCACGCACTCTGCCGGCCAAGCCGCTCAAGAATCTCGGCGAAAACTGGGCATAGATCGCTCGAAAAAACCCCAACGAGTTGGCATTGAGGCTTCGCTGGATTGAGCAAAGGACCGATTAGATTGAAAAGAGTCTTCACCCCGCGAGCAGCAAGAGCTTTTCTAGCAGCAACGACCGCCTTAAATGCTGGGTGATAGTTCGGCGCAAACATAAAACCAAGCCCAGCCACTTCGACACCGCTCCGAAATTGATCGACGCTGAGGTCAATGCGCACTCCGAGAGCCTCCAAGACATCCGCCCCGCCGCTTTTCGAGGTGATCCCACGATTCCCGTGCTTCACGACCACCGCGCCCGCTGCCGCAGCAATGAACATGGCGGTGGTCGAGACATTGAAAAGATCAAGCTGGTCTCCCCCAGTGCCACAGACATCTAACGTCGGCCCATTAAACTCAAGTCCACCCAGACGAGGATCCACCGCATGATGTAGGAAAACTTCGACGAATCCCGCAATTTCCGCAGGGGTCTCGCCCTTCACCGCTAAAGCTTCGAGCAGACGCATTTTTTTTTCGTCAGATAGGCCCGGATCTAATAACTGCTCGGCTGCAGCATCGACCTGCACCGGGGCCAGTTCTTGCTTTTCTTCTAAATGGCGGATAAGGGCGTCCATGCGGCAAACCTTAGGCCCACAACAGAATCAGGGCCAGAAAGATCCATCAAATCACACATTCAGTCTCAAATCGGTCCAACAACCGAACCAAAAAGCCCCGAATTCTCGCCCAATCGGACCAAATGAAGTAAGAATTATTCCATGCCGCCGTAACAAAGAACTGAAGCATGCCTTAGCCACTAGCTACGAGTACATCCCATCGCCGAAAAATCCATGAACCGATCAGCCCTTGCACTCATCGCGACCTCGATCCTAACCAGCATCACCCCTCTTCGCGGCGCAAATGCATCGGTGCCAAGTCAAAACCCTAACATCATTCTGATCTTCATGGATGACTTGGGTTACGGCGACATCGGCCCATTCGGTTCGACTAAATCTCAGACGCCGAACTTAGATCGCATGGCACGCGAGGGCATGAAACTCACTTCGTTTTACGCCGCACCCGTTTGCACTCCCTCAAGAGCTCAAGTCCTCACCGGCTGCTACGCCAAGCGTGTCTCACTCCCCGAGGTGATCCACCCGAAATCCGCGATCGGCTTGAACCCAAAAGAACATACGGTTGCTGAATTGCTGAAATCATCCGGCTACGCCACCATGTGCATCGGCAAATGGCATGTCGGCGACCAACTCGAATTTCTACCCACACGACATGGCTTCGATCACTACTTCGGACTACCCTACTCGAACGACATGGGCGGCAGCGAGGAAGGCGCGAAGTTAAGAAAAAATCCACCACTTCCCCTCGTCCGCGATGAAAAAGTGATCGAGATCATCAACGCAGCAGCGCAAGATAAACTCACCGAACGCTACACCGACGAAGCGATCTCATTCATCCGCCAAAACCAAACCAAGCCCTTCTTCCTCTATCTTCCACACACGGCGGTTCACATCCCGATCCATCCAGGAGCAACCTTCAAAGGCCACTCGGGAAATGGAATCTACTACGACTGGGTCGATGAAGTCGATTGGAGTGTCGGCCGGATCCTTGATACCTTGTGCGAGTTGAAGCTCGCGGAAAACACTCTAGTAATTTTCACAAGTGACAATGGACCATGGCTCGGTCTCGGCGAAAAAAGTGGTTCTGCAGGGCCTCTGCGTGGAGGCAAATTCACGACGTTTGAGGGTGGAATGCGCGAACCCACCATCGCGTGGTGGCCGAAAATGATCCAACCAAACACAGCGTGTGATGCTGCAGTTGGAAACATTGACCTACTACCAACATTCGCCAAACTCGGCGGCGCGGAATTGGCCAAGAACGTGAAGATCGACGGCAAGGACATCACGCCGATCTTACTTGGTAAGTCTCAAGAATCTCCTCGGGAAGCCCATTTCTACTTCAAAGGAAACCAGATCGAGGCAGTACGCAGCGGCCCATGGAAGCTCTCCATCACCAACCGCGCCAGCTCCAGCAAAAAAGCGCTCACCCAAGAAACCAGCAGCACACCGGTTCTTTACAATCTCGAAAATGATATCGGCGAAAGAACAGACGTTGCCACCCAACACCCAGAAGTGGTGGAGCGCTTACGACGATTCATCGATCAAATGGATGCCGACCTCGGGAAAAATCAACTCGGCCCCGGCGTCCGACCCTCAGGACGGGTAACAAAACCATCCGGACTCCTTCTACCAAGCCACGAGCCAATGCAAACTAAAGAGCCAACGCATTGAGCCGTCCGCCCCACACAATAAATCCGCCAAAGCAAATCCATGATCTTCAACCTCACATACCTCGTCGCGAAACCGGCAGCATTCATCGCTGCCATTGGCCTATCCATCACCCTGCAAGCCAATGCGGAGAGTCCCACCAAAAAACCGAATGTCGTCGTGATCGTTGCCGACGACCTAGGCTACTCGGACCTGGGCTGCTACGGCAGTGAGATTCAAACCCCTAACCTCGATCAGCTCGCAGCCAGTGGCCTCCGCTTCAGCCAGTTCTACAACACTGCCCGCTGTTGGCCCTCGCGAGCCGCGATTCTCACAGGTTACTATGCCCAACAAGTTCGCCGCGACACCCTGCCCGGCGTAAAGAGCGGGACCTCGGCCAACCGTCCAGCATGGGCAAAGTTGGTTCCAGAATACCTCCGCCCACTCGGTTACCGATCATATCATTCGGGCAAATGGCACGTCGATGGAGAGCCCCTCAAAAACGGATTCGACCACTCATATTCGCTAGAAGACCACGACCGCTACTTCAATCCCGAGCAGCACACACTGGATGACAAGCCTCTGCCCCCGGTCAAACTCGGCACGGGCTACTACTCGACCACCGCGATCGCCCAGCACGCGATTGACATGCTAGCAGGTCACCAATCCGAGCATGCGAATCAACCGTTTTTCCTCTACCTCGCATTCACCGCGCCGCACTTCCCACTTCAAGCACTGCCCGAAGACATCGCAATTTATCGCGACCGCTACCTCGCGGGCTGGGACACCCTGCGCCAAGAGCGCTACGCGAAAATGAAACGGTTAGGCTTGGTCGATGGTCCCCTGCCCCCATTGGACTCAGCGGTTTGGCCGAGCTACAACCCAACGCCTCAGCAACTCCTCGAAAAGATCGGCCCCGGCGAGGTGGGCCGCGCCGTGCCATGGGACACCCTCTCTTCCGAACAAAAAAAATTTCAACCCATCAAGATGGCCATCCACGCAGCGATGATCCATCGAATGGACATCGAGATCGGCCGAGTGATCGAACAAATTAGAAAATCTGGCAAGCTGGACGACACGCTAATCCTGTTTGTCTCTGACAATGGTGCCAGTTCCGAACAAATCATCCGTGGCGACCTCCACGAACCAAGCCTTCCGCCTGGCTCCGCAAAAACTTTCCTCGGTCTTGGCCCCGGCTGGGCAAGCGCGGCAAATACCCCCCACCGCTTGCACAAGTCCTGGACTCATGAGGGCGGTATTTCCACCCCTCTCATCGTTCACTGGCCTAACGGAATCGCCGCGCATGGTGAACTAAGAAAAAACCCAGGGCACTTGATCGATCTCGCTCCCACTATACTCGAACTTGGCGGCGGTCAAATGCCAGCGACCTTCGGTGACCATCCGATGCCTCCATCACCTGGGAAAAGCCTAGTGAATACCTTCACTCATGATAACTCCGTGAGGCATGAAGATTTCTGGTGGTTTCACGACGACAACAAGGCGATCCGCCAAGGAAATTGGAAACTAGTCCGCAACCACAGCGCACCATGGGAACTCTACGACTTGACCTCAGACCGTTCGGAGACGCGCGACGTCGCTGCCGCACATCCCGACAAGGTCAGGGAACTCGAACAACTTTGGAATCAACACCTCGAGAAGTATCGCACCGAAGCGACTCAAGAACTCACAAGACCAAAAACTAACCATTAGGGAGCGCCCGCAGGAACATAAGTTTCAGCCCGCCGGTCATTGGATGGCTTCACATCCTTCAAACCCGCAGACAAGCGAACCTGCGATTCGAAATTCATGCCTGCACGGTTCACCTGAGTGATCGGAACCGTCATCACGCGAACCGCATTGACAGCGAGAGAAGTGATATTCGATTCCACCACTCCGGAGGGAGTGGAAATCCTAACAGAGGTATTCACTAGATTCTCAGTTCCGCGATTTTGAATGAGCACTTCCAGCTGACCGTATGGGTTTGTTGAATCTGGCGGAATGATCCTCTGCGACGCCACCGCAGCATCATAAATCCCAGGAGTTTTTGCATTCAAAACTCTGCCTAAGTCCGGCATTCCATTTCCAATCATCGGATCCGTTCCCGCAGCGCCGCCGTCGTTCAAATAGGAAAAAAGCACATCCGCCGCCTGCCGCATGGTCAATTTCTCATTGCCCGGCCAACTCTTCACGGCAGCAATCGCCCCCAACACGATTGGGGCGCTGAACGATGTCCCGCTCACACTCGCAAATTGATCGCCAGTCCATGCCGCATTCAATCCGTAGCCGGGCGCTGAGACATCGATCTGACTTCCGCTGTTCGAGAAATCCAGATGATTGCCCAATGCATCGACTGAGCCAACCGCAATGACCCCCTCGTTTGCAGCCGGATGGGAAACGCGATCCAGGCCGTTATTGCCAGCCGCTGCGACGATCAACGCACCTGCGGATCTCGCGTACTCGATTGCACTTCTAACCAGTGCACTATCGCCGACACTCGCCATGGAAATATTGATGAGCTGCGCGCCCGCATCCACTGCGGCGATGATGCCCTTTGCCAGCATGAAGCTATCCGACTGACCAAGGTCATTGGCGATCCGAACGGAAATCACCATCTCCGTCCCCGGCGCAACGCCCGGTGCCATGGGATCTCGCCCGAGGATCATCGACGCAACCGCCGTCCCGTGACCATTCTGCAGCGACAGGTCGGCCGGAAGATCCACAAGATTTATCGAGTAAATCTTGCTAGAAAACGCGCTGCTAGACGCAACCCCAGTATCCAAGATTGCAATGCAAACCCCATTCCCCCAATTCAGGTTGTCGCCCTTGACCCCTAACCACGCCAGAAGTCGATCACCCAACGGCACCGCACCCGGCTGAACCGTGCCATCCTTAGGAACCGGAATGTCCACCGGAAAAACAAAGGAAGCCTGCTCACTCCCATCGAGCAATCCCGCCAGATCATCGTAACTTGAAAATCCAACCCGTAGGGCATTGAGTACATCGATCCGCCCCATCACCCGAACGGAGCCACCCGCCCGCTTCAAGAAATCCTCAAGCGCCTTCCGGTCTTTGAAAACCAAAATCCTCTCCCCCGGCAGCGCGCCCTCCAGCACCGCCTCACCGTCGCCTCGAGACTTGGCCGTTCGCTCACCTCGGCGAAACGTCGGCATCGGTTCGTCCGCAATGACGGTCCGGCGAGGCTTCGCGCCCGAATCATTGACTTGATTCGCACGAGGCCGATGCGGCGCAGCCGTGCCAGCAAGCCAATATCCAAGCCACGCCACGAACGCGAAGGCTGGAATCAAAAGCAAATGGCGACGCTGCATCCCTTATATATAAACCCAGAAACACCCGAGCGTCACAAAAAAATCAATTTCCACCGACCACGAAACCGTGAAATCCCATGCGTCACGTCGATCGCGGCCTCAAGCCAGTCGCCCCCAAGGGATCGCCCGAGCCCTCGGCTTGTGAAAATTTTCACAAACCCCTTGCGAAACCGCTCACTTTGGGCGCTTATTTCTTCGGCAAAACGGCATGAGTACCACAACCAAAGAATTCGACGCCCCAGACAACATCGCACGTACTGCGCGCGCTGCGGATCATTACCATGCAGAGACTGACGATCTTGTCGGCGAGCGGATGGTGTTGAACATGGGCCCATCCCATCCAGCCACTCACGGCGTGCTGCGCCTGATCTTGGAATTGAATGGTGAAATCATCGACTCCGCCATACCCGACGTTGGATTCCTCCACCGCGGTGACGAGAAAATCGCCGAAAACATGCACTACAATCAGTTCGTGCCCTACACGGACCGCTTGGATTACCTGGCCCCGCTCGCGAACAATGTGGCCTATGCCTGCGCGGTGGAAAAACTGATGGGCTGGACTCTACCACCCCGCGGCCAAGCGCTCCGCGTGCTCTGCTGCGAACTCGCTCGGATCTCATCTCACATGCTCGGCGTCGGCGTCTGCGCCATGGACGTGGGTGCCATGACCGTTTTCCTCTACACGTTCACCGAGCGGGAAAAGGTCTACAACCTTTGCGAACAACTCACCGGCGCTCGCTTCACCACCTCATACACCCGCGTCGGCGGACAACTCCGCGACATGCCCGCCGGATTCGAAGCATCGGTCCGCCAGTTTCTCGATGAATGCTCGGTGACGATCGAAGAAATCGCCAAGCTACTCGATAAGAACAAAATCTTCCTCGACCGCATGGTCGATGTCGGCGTGATCAGCCGCGAGTCGGCCATCGCCTGGGGAATGACCGGTCCAAACCTCCGCGCCTCCGGCGTCGCTCGCGACCTCCGCAAGGATAGCCCTTACCTCGGCTATGAAAAATACAATTTCGATGTGCCTATCGCCGACGAAGGCGACTGCTACTCACGCTACCAGTGCCGGATGGAGGAAATGCGGCAAGCGATCCGGATTTGCCGCCAAGTGCTCGACACCATGCCGGACGGCCCCGTGAATCTCGCCGATTCCAAGAGCATGCTACCCGACAAGGAACGCGTCGCGATGTCGATGGAAGAACTCATTCATCACTTCATCATCTCTACCCAGGGCATCAACGCACCAGCCGGCGAGGTCTATTTCGCCGCCGAGAACCCCAAGGGAGAACTCGGGTTCTTCATCCACTCAAAAGGCGGCGGCGTTCCCTACCGCCTCAAAATCCGCAGCCCCTCGTTCTGCAATCTCTCAATCACCTCCAGCCTACTTCCCGGCCACATGGTCTCAGACATCCCTGCCATCCTCGGCTCGCTCGACTTTGTCATGGGCGAGTGCGACCGCTAAGGATCTTCTCGATATCTCACGGATCAATCCTCTTCACCTCATTCAACGATGTCCCAACACACGCTCGAAGAATCCGTCGCCTCGCACGAGACACCCGGAAGCCAATTTTATCCGCCATTCGCAGTCAGCCAAACGCTGGAGGCCGAGGCCGACGAACGGATCTCGCACTATCCAGAGAGCAAGCGCGCCGCGACGCTGCCACTCCTCCACATCGTCCAGCATCACTTCGGTTACATCTCGGCCCCGTCGATCGAATGGGTCGCTGCAAAGCTGTCGATTGAACCCATCAAAGTGCTCGAAGTGGTGAGCTTCTACCCGGGGTTTCGCCAATCAGCCCCGGGCAAGTTCCACATCCGCGTTTGCCGCACGCTCTCCTGCGCCATGGGCGGGAGCTACGAACTCATGGATCGCCTCTGCGAACTCACGGGAATCGACCGCAGCGCCAGCGATTCTCACCACCATCCGATCTCAGTCTCACCTTGTGGCAAATTCTCAGTCGAGTTCGCCGAATGCCTCGCCTCGTGCGGCAGCGCACCCGTCTGCATGGTGAATGACGACTTCCACGAAGCCGTAGCCCCTGCGAAGGCAGAAGCTCTTCTCGACTCATACTCCGCCAAAGCCTGAGCACGTCTCTGGGGCGAGCCCATCCGCGCTTCTCCGACTTCCGCCCTGCCCGGATTGATTTTTAGTTTGAAAATCGTGGCGACGGGTGCACCTTGTGAGTGCCGCTCCCTGGACGGTCGCAGTGTTGCGCAAGCAAGGCTGAGGAAAGTCCGGACACCACAGGGCAACGCGCCTCATGAAAGTGAGGGACAGGAACCGCGAGGGACCTGGACGGAAAGTGCAGCAGAAAGAATACCGCCGATGGCCCCACGCAAGTGAGGCACAGGTAAGGTTGAAATGGTGGAGTAAGAGCCCACCGCGTTTTGGGGTAACCCAAACGGCTCGGTAAACCCCGCGTGGTGCAAGACAGAACAGGGGAAGGACTGCCCGTCCGCTCATCCCCGGGTATTAGTCGCATCCTGCGCAAGCAGGGCGCTCCGCCTCGGCGGAGTGAGAGAAATGGCCGTCCAGCCCCGCAAGGAGTGGACAGAATCCGGCTTACAGGGGAGCGGCACCCCCTCCAAGCCTCAGGCTTTCTCGACTCGCAATTCTTCCGCACGTGGAGGTTTATTCTTGCGCGATGGGTACCGGCGGAAAGAATCCACACCCCGCGCTGCGGTCCAACCCCATGAGCGATCTCCAACATCATCACGACAACGCGAGCTTCGACCAAATCGGTGAAGTGCTGCACGCCCACTCGTCATTCGTCATTCTCAGCCACATCCGTCCCGACGGCGACGCGATCGGCTCACAACTCGCCCTAGGACACGCCTTGCTGGCCGCCGGAAAAAAAGTCCGCCTCATCAACGAGGATGGACTGCCTGACAATCTAAAGTTCATGGCTGGCTCCGAGAAAATCGAGCTACCACCCGCAACCCCGCTCGATGTGGAAGTCGCCATCGCGCTGGACACGGCCACCAAACCCCGCCTCGGCGAGAAGTCACTCCACGCCGCTTCTCAGGCGAAGATCTGGCTAAACATCGACCACCACATTTCCAACCCCCGGTACGGCGATCTCAATCGGGTCGACCCAACCAGCCCCGCAACCGGCCAGATCATCTACCAATTGATCACCGCCCTCGATCTGCCACTCCCGCCTGAAACGCGTGACGCCATCTACGTCGCGGTCTCGACCGACACGGGGTCATTCCAATACCCTTCCACCACCGCTCTGACCTACACGATGGCGGCAGATCTCATCAACCGCGGGCTTGATGTGGGAACGATCAACTCAAACATCTACGACAACTACCCCTTCCGGCGCGTCGAGTTGATGCGTGCACTACTCAACACCCTGGAAGTCTCCGACGACGGCCTGGTCGCTCATTGGACGATGATTGATCAACTGCGCACCGATCTAAATTTACTCCCTGAGGACAGCGAGGGGCTCATCGATTTCATCCGCGCGATCCGCGGTGTCCAACTTGCGGTGTTCTTTGAAGAACTCCCCGATGGCAAAATCCGCGTCTCCATGCGGTCGAAGGATCGTCAACTCGATGTCTGCCAGATCGCCTCAACCTTCGGCGGCGGCGGTCATCCACTGGCCGCCGGCATCCGCATGAATGGCCCGCTCGGTGAAGCCAAATCGTTGGTGCTTGCCGAGATCCACCGCCACATCCAAGCGTCCAAAATCGAATCTAAGAAATTATGAGAAACAATCCCATGGAGTCCGACGGCCCGAGCGGCGTGCTTTTGATCGACAAAGCGCAGGACATGACTTCCCACGACGTGGTCGCCATCGCGCGCCGAGCCCTCAACACCAAAAAGATCGGCCACTGCGGCACGCTCGATCCGATGGCCACCGGGCTGTTGATGCTCGTGATCGGTCGCGCCACCAAGATCCAAGACCTCCTCATGAGCGAGGACAAAGAATACGTCGGCACGCTTACGCTAGGCGCCACCACCAGCACCCAAGACCGCCAAGGTGAGATCTTGGAAACCAAGCCGGTCGACGCGTTTTCCAAGGATCAAATCCACGCGGCCTTTGATGGATTTGTCGGGCCATTCGATCAAATCCCACCCATGGTTTCGGCCATCAAAAAAGACGGTGTGCCCCTCTACAAACTGGCTCGCAAAGGCATCGAGATCGTCCGCGAACCTCGCAAGGTGCATGTGACCTCCTACGAGGTTTCACGCATCGAACTGCCCGAGGTGGATTTCACCGTGAATTGTTCCAAGGGGTTTTATGTGCGCACCTATGCTCACGAGATCGGCGCCCAACTCGGCTGCGGAGGCCACCTCAGCGCCCTGCGCCGCACCCGCTCAGGGAAGTTCACCCTTGACCGCGCCGTGACCGTAGCAGACCTCAAGTCCGCCCCGCGCGAGGACCTCATCAAGGCGCTCATTTCCCTCGCAGAAATCTCGCTAATGCGCGGCGCTTGATCGGATTCACGAAACGAGCAGTCCGACCACGCCAACGTCTCAGCGGCGACGCCTTGCAAGTCCCAGCAAGGCAAGCCCGCCAAGGATTGCCACCGAGCTTGGTTCTGGGACCGCGGTCCAATTCAGCGTGACATCTCCGCTATTAGACGCGAGCGCCCAACTGCCATAGCCCGAACTACTACCCGCACTGGTGGCATCGAGGATGAAATTCCCACCGGAGCTCCCCCCCACCCGTGAACTGAATCACCGAAAAACTCCTCGATGAGGACCAAGCGAGGTCAGAATAATCAACCCCTGCTCCTGCCAGCATTCTGAGCGTCGCACCCGACGCAATCGCTAGATTGCCTCCTGTAACGTCGATCCCGTCGTAATCCGTTCCACGGAGGCCTAAGGAATTCCCCATAAACTCCCAATCCAACGATGACGAGGAACCGTAACTGAGACCCGCCGAAAACGTCTGCAGGCCAGGGCTATTTCCCGCAGCATGAATGCCCGCAATCTCGGTGGAAACATTGACCATTCCCGAACCCTTCAAGGTCGCGCCCGATGAAACGCTGAGCTGACCATTGCCCGATAAGGATCCATTGATCGAAAGAGCTCCCTGAGCGACTTCGGTTGCACCGTTGTAACTTGCATTTCCAGATAGGAAAACCGTGCCGCTTCCGACCTTCCGAAGACCTCCCTCGCCGGTGATGTCACCCCCAAGCACACCGCCACCATCCAAAAGAGCATTGCTGCCGGAAGCCCCAAGCGAAACGGCGTTCGAAACGGTCGCAGCATTGCTCAAGGTCAATTTCACGCCATCTCCCGCTACTTCAAGTCGACCCGTGCTGCCCAGCGCACCACCATCGGCAATTTCGACCTCTCCATTGTTAACACTCACCTTGCCGCGGAAATCGGCGGAAGCACCCGCGAGAGTCAACCTCCCAGAGCCAGTCTTGTTCAGCTCACCGCTTCCCGCGAGGCCACCCGAGAGACTCAAATTATTCGAGATTTCCGCCGTAACCCTCGATTCACCACTTCCATTCACCGCAAATGATGCCTTCACCTCCCGATTCGTGGCGCCATCGACGTCGGACAACTTTCCACCCTCACCCAAATCCAAGGTGCCTGTTTCTGCAGCGGACCCAGACATCTGAACCGTCCAGCTATTCAAGCGGCTTGCACCGCCTTGGCGAACGTCTGCGACCATCAAACTCCACCTGTCACTCGCCAACCACGCACCATTCAAAGCCGCCAAGCCATGAGTCACGGAAGAAAAATCATAGGCAGAGGCAGTCGCGTATGGGTCGATTCCGGGTCTACCATCGGCTTTGTAGGTTCCCGAGCTTGACTCAATCCCGAACACATTGCCCGCATCACCAGAGTCATCAAATTTTAGGTTTATTGAAGAAAGCGAACTTCCCCATGGAGTGGTCGCTGTCGCCCCTTCCCGGTTCAACAATACCGCGACGCGCTCATCCTCAGAAGCAGTTCCATGAGTAAGGGTCGCATACAAGTCGCCAAGGCGCATGACGTTGCCGGTAGCACTTGTGAGCACGAGATCAACGTTCACATCACTCACGGCCGAAAGCCCAGTGTTTGAAATCGTTCTCACGTCGACATACTGCCCACGATCTGGAATATCCGCGCCAACCGAGAAGGTCTTTTCAATACGAATCTGAGCCTGGGCCTGTCCGGCAGAAAGAGCCGCAGTCAAAAACAACCATGAGAGCTTTTTTTTATTAAATCGTTGGGGTGAGTGATTGAATCATCGATCGCCTAAATTCTTACATCAGCGCTTCGCTCTGAAGAACTGATGGGCGTTCCAAGCTGCCGCCTCGTCTCCCACACGACTGAAGGTGACCGAGAAAGAGCCGGTTGCACCGGTCGAAACCGAACCCGCAGCAACCCACGTGGTGAGATCCGTTGAGTACTCGATCTGATAGGTCTGGCCCGGGACACCGATGAAGTCATGAGAAACTCGGGTCGTGGTTCCATCGAAAGCTGCCGTCCCCTTTTCGACGAGTTGCAAGGTGATCGGCGGCAGGCTTGCCTCGGCAGTCAAGGTGACCGTGCCGTTGGCGGAGTTGGTTCCATCACTGACCGCATAGGTGAAGGTGTCAGATGCTCCGCTGGAAGGGGTGAAGAAAATCCAACCTGCATCTGCCCCGGTCCCCAGCACCACCGAATTTCCGGCACCAGCGGTCACCCCAGTAATCGTCAACCCTGAAGCGCTGACTGCCCCGAGGCTGGTGATCCTTGAATCATTCGCGAGCAACTCTGAAACCCGGATACTGATCGCCGAATGATCCGCAGGCTTGGTGAGGCTATCATCTCCTGCGATCACCCCGGCGATGAAATAGCTATTTTCCGCACTTCCGGTGTAGTTTGAATCGGTGGAGGTCGCCGTCACCTTGTAAAGTCCCGGGGCGGTGGGTGCTGTGGACGATGTCGAATAGGTCGTTCCATCGCGTCCGACGTAGCTGTAGGAGAATCCAGAAACGCCGTTAGAGACCGTCACCACCCCACCCGAGAACGTGAGAGATGTAGGATCCAAAGTCGCGACCGTGATGTTCGCAGTGGTCGTCGAGACGGAACTCAGACTGTAATTTGCGGCTGCGGCTCCGCTTAGAGCAGCACCGGTTAAAGTCACTGTCTTTCCGTTGCCCAAGCTGGAATTGTCGAACGTAGCGGTTCCACCCGTCAGACTTACCACATCCGAACCTACCACTCCCGAAAGGGAGCGAGACGCCACCACAGCAGCAGTCGATCCGTCATAGGCTTTGTTTGATGCAGTAAAGCTGCCCGTCAGAGCCTTTTGGTTTACCGTCACGCTCACCGTGGTACTTGCGGAGTTGTAGTTGGTCGTGTCTGCCGGGTAGAAAGTCACACTCTGATTCGCCGACCCAGCGTTGGGCGCGGTCGAGAGTGTGGTGAAGGCGAAGGTTCCCGCTACACTGGCCGTTCCCGTGGTAAGTTCGGAGCTTGCCAACGTCTGCCCATAAGTGATCGCACTGGCCGTTGGCGCCACCGTGATGGAGGGCGTTCCATTGGCGATGTTAAAGGTGAGATTGGCGGCCGAGCTGGTTCCTGCCGAGTTGGAGGCGGTCACCGAGACCACAGTACCCGTCACAGCCGCGGATGGCGTGCCGGTGATGGCACCTGTAGTTGTGTTCAACGAGAGGCCTGCTGGCAGTGTCCCGCTGCCAATCGCGTAACTGGCAGGCGTTCCCGTGGCGCTGATGCTGTAGCTGAGCGACGTACCAACCGCTCCTTCTACGGTCGCCGAAGTAACAACGGGTATTTGGACCAAGGTTCCAGTCACACGGAGTGCACTCGGACCACCGGTGGCGGTATTTGACACCGCACCTGTCCCACTAAACTGCGTCGTTGAGCTGATGATTCGGAAGGTGACTGAACTCAAGCCGCTAAAACCGGAACTAGGTAGCTTGATCGCACCGAGTAGCGGTGAAGATGTCGAGACATCGAAATACCCGATGATGGAAGCGTAGCTGTCCACGCTCGAACGAACTTCGAACCAGCCAGGTCCAGTGGTTCCGCTGATTCCCCAGTTACCGTAAAGGATTTGGTCGTTCAGATCCAAGCGGTATTCCGTGGCCGCAGTAAGGGTCACCGTCAGGTAATTCGAGGAGGAGTTCCACTCGCTGGAATTATGCCTCGCACTTGACGACACACCGGTGAGGCCAACTCTCGCAAGAGCACCACTGCTGAGGTTTGTAGCGTTTGACGTCGCCGCCAACGGACTTGCCGCTGTGCCGCTCCAAGTAGGATTCCAAGTGGCGATCGATGAGGCCGCCGAGCGGACCTGAACGGTAAAGCTTCCCCTAGGCGCAGTCCCATCCTCCTGCACCATGACAAAATAGGTCCGTCCGACGACGAAGCTCGTGGCGATGACGGCCTCTTCAGCCACGCCGCCCAGTTGGCCAATGACCAAAGGTGCCGGGGTCGTATACGCAGCTGGAGCTGTGTCAAAGGAAGCCCCAGTGCCCTCGTAAACGCGAATGTTTGGATCCATGTCCGCAGATCCCCCGGCGACCGTCAGAGTGTGGCTGGTGCTTGTTGCGACGAATTTGTACCAGACGTCGTTTAGTGTGCTGGTTGGAGAAAAGCTCGGGGTTGACCCTACAAACGTACCATTCGTGGAGGCGGCTCCGACAGTCAATGCAACAGCAGTTCCGGTGGTGTCATTGGTCGCCGGCGGAGCCGACAGGTTGAAGGCGGATGAAGCCAAGGACGACAATGACCCTGAACTGAAGGTAATCGTGGCACCCGTCACCGCCGCGGCGCTAGTCGCAGTGAGACCACTGAAAGTCGCTGTTCCGCTCACCGCCGCCACCGTAGTGGTACCACCTAGAGTCCAAGTCCCCTGCGTGGCGGCCGCAGTCACGTTCGCCGTGCTGGTGGTGACGTTGTTGTAAAGGTCGAGCAAGCGAACCACGGGCTGGGCTGCCAGCACCGCTCCGTTGCTGGCTGGCGCGGTCGGTTGCGTGACGATTGACAGCTTCACCGCAGTTCCGGCGCCGATGGACTGGGTCACCGTACCGTTGCTGTGGCCGGTGGCAACGACCACGATACTCTTCAAGCCGCTGCTCTGCAGAAGCGCGCTGAGGGCAGGGTCGAAAGTGATCTTGCCGCTGGTGCCCGTGGAGTAAGCCGTTGGAGAGAGCGTGGATCCCCCGACTGTGACGGAAGTGATCGAACTCCGCCACAAGCTACTGGTCTCGCTGAAGGTCACCTCAAAGGAGTTGTCTACTGTCGCACCCGAGGCAGCCGTCAGCGCGGGAGCGGTCGCTTGGGTGATATCGGCCGTCAGGGTCGGCTGGGAGGGGATGCTGTAATTTGTGGTGGGGGCAGTATAGGTTCCAGTCGGTACCAACGCCTTGGCACTACCTACTAGGGCGTCACCAAACGCCCAAGTCACGCTATCCAGCACACCATAAGATTCTCCCTTGGCCAGACCGGTATAAACCGCTATTCCAGTAACGTTTGCGGTCGTGGTGCCATCGTAAGTCTTGTTAGCACTGCTCGAGATAAGCCCAGTGATGGTCAGGGTCTGAGCAGTCACGCTGTTACCTGTCGCGGCTGTGGCCACGTTCTGCATGGTGGCCCCTCCACCCGCAATGGAAATGTTTTGCGAATTATAACTACCAGTCACAGCCGCCGTAGCTGCCAAGCGCGCATAGATCGTGGTCTCGGCCACCACACCATTGCTGATTGTCAAATTGACCGAAGAAGAGAATCTCGTGCCATCAGTGGAGACCTCGAAACCGGTCGGCGCACTGACAGTCAAATTGTCACCCGTCAGCGTTACGCCCGAGACTGTGAAGGTCTCCGTCGCGGACGGGGTACCATAAGTCGTGCTCTTTGCAGCCAGAGAGGCCTTCGAAAGCGTAATTGTTGGCACCGCAGGAACCACCGGGGTTTCCTGGGTCGTGCCGCTGGCTGCACCGCTACCGGCAGAGTTCACTGCTCGGATCTGGACATCATAGGTTGTGCCGTTGTTCAGACTGCTGATGACCAAAGGACTCGCCGTATTGGCTGGAGAGAGCGCAGTCCAATTGGAGCCCCCATTGATGGAGTATTCATAGTTGGTAATGCTAGCCCCTCCATTGGAAGACGGGGCGCTAAACGCTACACTCAGTTGTCCATTCCCAGCAGTGATTGAATCGATGGTGGGAGCCGATGCCACCAACGCGCTGATACTGGCCGTGAGCGTCGGTTGCGTGACGTTGTAGTTGGCCGAAGGAGCACTGAAACTACCCGTGCGGGTTAAGGTCTTTGCCGTACCCACGTTGGCATCTGGGAAAGCCCAAGTCACCGCGTCCGTGACGGAGAAAGTTTCCCCGTTCGCTAACCCCGAATAGGCGGGCGTGCCAGTCACGGAGGCCGTAGTGGTACCGTCCCAATTCTTGTTCTGCGCCGTCAGCTCGGTGATCGTGAGTGCCTTGGTGGAAACCGCGTTACCCGAAGCAGCCGTGGTGATGTTCCGAGTGGCCGCGTCGGTGCTGGCGAGCGAGATCGCTTGGGAATTATAGCTACCACTTACACCTGCCGTAGCGGCCAAGCGCACTCTGAGAGTCCCACTAGCAGATCCGCTGGACTGCGTAAAGGTCGCTGAAGGGCCGTAGTTTGTCCCGTCGCTGGAAACCTCAAGTCCGGTCGGTGCCGTGGCTGTAATATTGGCCGTCAGGTTGGAACCGGCGATGGTGAAGGTCTGGGGAGTCGCTGCCGTGCCGTAGGTCGTCGTAAACGCAGTGGCAGTTCCCGAGGTTCCACTATTGATGGTGATAGTTGGAGGAATGACGGAAACAGAACCCTCCAAAGTGAAGTCGTCTAAACGGAAGGTGCCTGTCGACGATGCACCCGACATCGTTAAAACAACTGTGACCGTTCCAGTTAATCCAGTTTTTCCAGACACAGTTTGCGACCCAACATTAGAACCCGAAGTTGGAACAGCGCTATCTGAGTATACAGCCGCCCCCCCATTGATCGTGACAGAAATAGCTGTAGCACCAGCAGTGCTTCGCTGTCTCCAGTAGCTAAGACCCGTCACGTCCAATTGATATCCCGGGGCTACAACAAAAGTAAGAGTGAAAGTTGGAGTACCGCCTGAGTTACTCAGAGATAGCGCTTGCCCAGCGGATCCAGAAAGACCGCCAAAGCTCGTGGCACTGGTCGTCCAAGTGGAATTGGAAAGATTGGCACTAATAACTGTGGGTGCTACGGTATACGGTTTGGAACTGATCGCAACGGTGCCAAAATCATGTTTATAAGCAGGCGGAACCGATGGAGTTGCTGAGGTACTGGCTGTTGCAGCTCCGTCCCCAACTGCATTCATCGCCCTGATTTGGACGTTATAAGATGTGCCATTACTCAAGCCTGAGATTACAATCGGGCTTGTCGTCGCCGCCGGCGAAACAGCGGTCCAAGTGGCACCTGCATCACTGGAATACTTGTAGTTCGTAATTGGCGCCCCCCCATCATTCGTAGGTGCTGTAAAGGCCACGCTCAACTGACCACTCACCAGCCCTGTGGTGATGGACACCCCAGTTGGAACCGCAGGAACAACCGCGCTGATATCCGCCGTCAGACTTGGCTGAGTGAGCGAATAATTGGAAGACGGCACACTGTAACTTCCAGTGCGCACGAGTGTCTTATTGGTTCCAACAGTGGCATCGGCAAAGGCCCAAGTGACGGACCCCGAGGGCGTGAAAGACTCACTATTCACTAGGCCGGAAAACGCGGCTGACCCGGTTACACTCACAGCAGTGCCAGCATCGTAATTTTTGCTTACCGCAGTCAAACCGGTGATGGTCACAGGGGCTTGCGTGATATTCGCGCTCAAGCTGGGCAACGTAAGGGAGTAATTGGCACTGCTGGTTCCGGATAAGGATAAGCCGCTCGTCGTGATCGGCTTGCTTGTTCCGACAGTTGCCGTGCTGAAGGAATAAGAGGCCGTTCCCGAGAGACTCACGTCATCACTTCCCACCACTTGCCCGGAGGTCAAGGATGCGGTTCCGCTCACACTTGCAGTGGTCAGTCCGTCATAGATCTTATCGGATGCCGTCAGCAAGGAAAGTGTAAGTGCTTTTGCCGCTACACTGTTCGCACTCGAGGTTGTCGCCACATTGCTCTGAGTTGCACCGCCACCGGTCACGGTGAAATTCACCGAGTTGTAGCTCCCCGTCACGGATGCCGTCGCTTTCAAACGTGCGTAGACCGTCGTGCTACTAACGCTTCCCGAGCTTGCGGTCAGCACCACACTGCCGCCAAAGGACCCACCCGAAGTGGTCGCAATTTCCACACCGGTGGGAGCGGTAACGGTGAGATCACCCGTGAGTGCCGCACCCGAAACCGTGAAGCTCCGCTCGGCAGAAACCGTTCCGTAGGTCGTCGCAAGCGCGCCTGAGATCCCGGACACCGTGATCGTCGGCGAGGAGGGAGCTTCTGGCGTTCCGCTCACTCCGTTGCTCGTGCTGCCATCGCCCGCGCTGTTGACCGCCTTGAGGGTGACGACGTATTCCACGCCGTTGCTCAACCCGCTAATGACCAAAGGCGAGCTGGTGGTTCCTGCTGAAACATAGGTCCCTCCATCGAGCGAGTACTTGTAGTCGCTGATCGATGCACCTCCACTTGAGGTTGGAGCCGTGAAGGCCACGCTCAACTGCCCATCTCCCGAAGTGATGCCCGTGATGGTAGGTGCCGAAGGAGCCACTGCCGTGACGGTGAGGGTTCCGTTGCCATAGCTAATGCCATAATTGCTCGCGGTGAAGTTGCCGCCAGTCGCGGCTGAGGGAGTGATGGTGTAATTGCCCGCCAAGTCGCTGGAATTGTAACCGCCCGCGTAAGTGAGTGTCACCGAACCGATGCCCTCGCTGTTTTGAAGTCCGTTGCTACTGAAGGCTGTTTTACCCGAGCCGCTGGATACCGTGCTTCCGAAAACCTTGGATTCGTTGTTCGCGGTGATGGTGAGGGAACGCGTGGAGACGGCACTTCCCGCAGAATCGGTGGAAATGGTCCGGTCCGTAGCAGAGGTGCTGCTCAGGGTCGCGACGGTGGCGGAAGTATAGTTTCCGCTCGCTGCTGCGGTGGCCGCAAGGCGAGCGTAAAGCGTTCCACTGGCCGAGCCACTGGTTTGGGTAAAGGTTGCGTTCGATCCGTAAGTGCCGCCGTCGCTCGAGACTTGGAATCCCGTGCCGGCGGTCGCGGTGATGTTCGCCGTCAAACTCGTGCCCGCAATCGTGAATGTCTGGTTGGATGATGCCGCGCCGTAGGTGGTAGTGAAGTCCGCTGAGGTTGCGGAGGTGCTGCTGTTGATGGTGATGGAGGGACTCCCGATTGCAGAAGGAACCGCGTTATACACCGAGAAATCATCGACAAAAATGTTAGCGACGTTTGAAGTGCTGGAGATCCCTGTAAACGTAGCAGCATTAATTGTGCTGTTCGAAGAAAGTGAGGCCGTGGAGATATCATCACCAACTAAGGAACCATTCAAATATAGGTCGAATTTCTGAACGGCTACAGATCTTGAAATACCGCCGTATGTATAGTTTATAGTCCCAGAGTTTTTATTGTTTGCCATAATCTCAACGGTGTAAACCGTTCCCTGAGACAATGCACTGCTGGTCAGGTTGGCTGAGACCCAGGCCGTAGTGTTTCTATAATTTAATGTAACTGCTCCAGATGCTCCGTAGGTAAACTGAAGACCAACGCAAGTCTGGGCTGCTGAAAAATCATTGGCATCTGTATAAGTGGCTCCGGTGCCTTGGAAAAACTTCCAGACTCCAGAAGAGGCCGTGGTGGATCCGCTTGAATCACCAAACAATACTTTAAATGACGTGTAAAACTCAGTCGAAGCAGTGTATCCTGCTATGGGTGTGGCTTTAGCTACTGATGTGGTTGAAGATGCTACGGCTCTCAAGTAAGCTCCAGTTGTTCCTAGAGGATTTGGAGCAGTGGTTGAGACATAAATGGGAGCAGCTGGCGCCGTCGCTCCACCTCGTGCCCAAGTTGTTCCTAAAGTTGGATTCGGGATGGTACTTGTATTTCCAGTAGCAGAAGTGTTTGAGGCAGCTGTTGTTCCAAAATTCTGAGTTGATGTCTGCCCCCACCCCGTCGTCGCCGAGCCGATGAATCCGGCGGCCACCGCCATCACCATCGCTGACTTGCGAAGCACCTTCGTCGATCCATCAACGATTGCCTTGCAATGTGCCATCAGTCCTAAGCCCTTGATTAGCCAATCGGTGATAGGTTGATTGACTTCCGTGGTGGTGGGGCAAGGTAGGATAGGTCTCATTGAATTAGGTTTCGTTAGTCTCGACTCCTCAGGAACAGTTTTAGCGAACGATGCCAGCCTAATAGCCGCAATTTTGCGATTGTTACGAAATCGTCATCATTCAAGGGCTGGTCGGCCTCCTCCGAAGCGCTGTCCGGCATTAGGTCAGCAAATTTCGGACCAACTTCAAGTACACGGTCCGAAGGGCGACCGATGCTAGGAAAGATCACTAACTCACTAACTCTCAGAGAGTCAGCTAATGATTAGCCCTCGCAATTCTAGCAATTTCTCCTAAAATCGGTCGGCTCAAGCTTCCCATTCCGTGTTCTCATTGTCGGCCACTGGGGCCAACTTCCGGAAATGCACCTGGCCGACGCGCCGGCCATCGGTGCTGGCGATTCGGGCCTCGTAGCCCAGAATCTCAAGGGTCTCACCGACTTCAGGAAACCGCTCGAGTTGCTGGGTCAGGTAGCCCCCCACGGTGGTCACTTCGCCGCTTTCGAGGAATAACTCTGGCACGTGGCCCGCGAGATCATTGAGCGTCATGGCCCCCTCGATCACAAATTCGTCGTCATTGATGCGGGTGAATGATGAGCGCTCGTTGTCGAACTCATCCTGGATGTCCCCCACCAGCTCCTCCATCACATTGTCGAGGAAAACGATCCCAACGGGCGTGCCAAACTCGTCCACCGCCATCGCAAGGTGCGCATGCTCGCGGAGGAAGAATCGAAGGAGGGTGTCGAGTGGCATCGTGTCTGGCACGATTTTCAACTCGCGCTTGATTCGCATCAAATCCGGCTCGGGCTCCTTGATCAGCTTGAACAGATCCTTGATATGGATCAGGCCGATCGCATGATCCAAGTGGCCTTTGACTAGAGGAAACCGCGTGTGCTTGCTGGTCATCGCAAGCTCCAAGGTCTTTTCGAACGGCTGATCGGCATCGAGGATGACCACTTTATTCCGTGGGGTCATCACATCACGAACCCAGAGCTCGTTGAGGCCTAAGGCATTGATCAGGATCTCACGCTCCGTTTCAGTCACCTCTTGGGACTTGCCGCTCTGGGTTACCAGGAGTGCCAACTCCTCCGCCGAGTGGATGTGCTCGCCCTCATTGATTGGATCGATCCGGAAAAGCACCTTGAGGAGCCAATTGGCCGTTCCATTGAAAAACACAATGAGCGGCTTGAATGCCTTGTAAAAAATATGCAGCGGCCCACAAAGCAACAGCGTAGTCGCGACCGACTTGCGAATCGCGATCGACTTGGGCATCAACTCCCCGACCACCACATGCAAGAAGGTGAACGAGGCAATCGCCAACACCAGCGACAGCCAATAGACGACGTTTTGCGGCAGGCCCAACTGGAAAAACAACGGCGCCACCAAGGCAGTCACAAAGGGCTCACCCAGGAATCCAAGTGCCAGTGATGAAATCGTGATCCCCAGCTGACAGGCCGAAAGATAACCATCCAAATGCGTCACCACATGCATCGCGGTTTTCCCGCTGCGTGAGGACTCCTTGCCGTTGGACTCGATCTGGCTGGGGCGTACCTTTACGATCGCAAACTCTGCCGCCACATAGAAGGCATTAAGCAGCAGGAAAAAGGCGATCCCGACCAAGTAGAGGACAAACTCCACACCCGTTGGAAATTCGGTCGCGAGCGTGTGCCCGGACGTCGAGAGTAGAAAGCTGGGAAAAGTAGAGATCACAACGAGTTAGAGCTTTTCATACACCCCTTGGTCACGACGTTCAAGAATCGTGAATCCGGCCTTTTTGGCGTCTACCACCGATAGCGGTTTCGTCACCGTGGGGGTATTGATTCGCGAGATCACCTTGCGAACCTTTTTTTTGCAGAGGGGACAAACCAAAAGTGGCTCCCGGTCAATGGGGCGCCTCAGTTCGAATCCGCGGGCACAGACGCGACAACAATGCTCCGGATCCTCCGGTGATTCAGAAACGTATTCGTAAATTGGCATAAAAAGGACGTGGGAACGATTCAGATTCGTCTCACGTCAGAGTAAGCGAAAACCGTGCCAGATTACCAGCTCGACTTGGTCACGCCAGGAAGCAATCCAGCAGAAGCCATTTCGCGAAAGGTGATCCGTGAAAGACGGAAGCGGCGCAAGAATGCACGACGGCGGCCGGTGATTTCGCAGCGATTCACCAAACGGGTTGGGCTGGCGTCACGGGGCAGCATGGAAAGTCCCACGTAGTCCTTCTCAGCTTTCAGCTTGAGGCGGAGTGCAGCGTATTTCTCGACAGTTTCTTGTTTGCGCGCGTTGCGGGCGATCCAACTTTTCTTAGCCATAATTCGGGGCACAGGTGTTACTGGATTGCCAGACGGATGCAAGCCCAAAGTCGCCGATTCTAGGAATTTTTCCGCTCAAGCGTCTCAAGCACCGCTCAAACCATCGAAACTTCAGGCCAAAACCGCGTCAAACCCTTGCGTTGGCAGCCAACTATCTCCGCCGGATGAATAAAAGCAAGACGCAGAGGCCAGCAAGCAGCGCCGCCTTCGGTTCTGGCACGACCGTGACGATCCCAGTCCCGGAGTCAACGATAGCAGAGTGACCGCCGGACAAGCCACTGACATTGACCGCTGAGAAGGCTCCCTCGTAGTGGCCAAAGTCGAAGATTTTCACGCTCGTGTTGTGGGAGAAAGCCTCACCCGGCTTAAAGTGGAGATTCAGCGCACCCCCAAAACTCACCATCTTGGAAAGCCCACCCTTGGCGAGATCGTAGGTGCCGATGCCAAATCCGCCCGAGGAGAAATCGAAATTCGCGATTGAGCCGGATTGCAGTGCCAAGTTGTGCTCGAACGTGATCGTTCCTAGAAGAGAACCGATCCCGAGAGTTCCGTGGATCGTGAGATCACCCGTCACCGAGCCATTTCCGGTGAGGGACTGGCCAGATCCCAGCGAAGCATTTGCCATGGCCGCGACGTTGAGGTTACCACCATCGAGTGACACTTCAGCGCTGTTGGCGATCGACCCGCTGGCACCAATCGCGAGTGCACCGCCACCGACGATCGTTTTTCCAGAGTAGGTGCTGATTCCATTGATCGTTAAGGTTCCCGGCCCCACCTTCTTCAAAGTTCGTCCTGAACTGATGAGACCGGTGGAAAAAGTGACATTTCGGCCGTTGGTATCGAGAGAGTAGGCTTGGCCAGCCGCCGTGCTGAAGCGGTTGGAATAATCGGTGATGTTGTCGCTGGAAAATTGCAAGGTGCCACCGCCGAAGCCGATGCTCCCTGCCGAGCCCAAGGCACCCGCGCTGCACAGCGCCAAGACGCCCTCGTCGAGTTGGGTGCCGCCCGAATAAGTGTTCGAACCCACGAGGATCACCGTTCCCGCAGTGGACTTCGTCAACGCGCCACCACCGTCCAAATTTGCGGTGATCGATCCGCCACGCACGTCGTAGGACTTACCGGTCAGCACGCCCGTCGTGCCAGTGATATTTCCACTCGAAAGAACCACCGCGCCGACGGTATCGCTGAACGTCTTGAGATCGAGGGTGCCCCCGATGTCGGGGTTCCCGTACGCCATGTAAGCCCTCCGTTACTCGATGCACGAACCCCGTTATACCAAAACCCCCTAGTAATTGGACTTTAGTTCGGAGCGCCAGCGTTTACCTGATCGCGCATCCAACCGTGGATCATCGAGTGGACCTTGTCCGGGGTGGTCCAGCCTTTGGCTACCG
>Ga0164295_10000689_pt1 | contig 28264 bp, 8 predicted proteins | sample GEODES006metaG_FD_111798 | JGI IMG/M metagenome (GOLD analysis project Ga0164295, IMG submission 111798) | Oligotrophic lake water microbial communities from Sparkling Lake, Wisconsin, USA - GEODES006 metaG | ecosystem: Environmental > Aquatic > Freshwater > Lake | place: USA: Sparkling Lake... | reverse complement strand
GTGCCAAAGGTATCGACGGTGCCGGTCATCGCGGAGGACGTGAAGCCGGATGTATTGCCGCCGGTGATGGGGTTGGAGATGTTCACCACCAGTCCAGCGATCGAGGTGATCGTCGTGCCAACTGGAATGTTGGTGCCGGTGATGGTCTGACCGACTGCCAGATTGGGGTTCGCAGCAGCTAGCGTAATAAAGGTTTCGGTGTCATTGCCAGTCTCACCGGAAATGGTGGCGGCACCGCCAACGACATAGCTGTTGGTGATCTGGGCGGCGAGCAAGTAGTTGTTACCAGATGCAGCCGCGCTGTTGTTGAGATACAGCTTGGATGCAGGAATGGACTGGAAGCCACCCGTGCCAACGCCTGTATTCGGGGTCAGGCCGTTACCATTGGTGTCAGGGCCGGAATACAGCAGGTGGAAGCCGCCACCACTTCCTGAGTTGGTATTCTTGTAAGTGATCGTGTGGAACCCTGCGGCCAATGTGATCGTGCCAGAGCCAGCACTGGCGGCTGCATAGTCACTGATGCCAGTGCCACCGCCTGCGGCGTTCACGCCTGAGACGGTGATGCCATCGATGATAAGAAGGGACTGGTCGTCCACAGCGCTCTTGAAGGTGTAAGTGCCTGCGGTGGTGATCTCGATCAAGCCAGTGGAGACCGAGGTCGAGCTGATGAAGCTGCCCGTGGTGACACCGAGCGGACGATTGGCGAAGCCTCCATCACCGAGGTTGGCCACGTTCATCATGCCGGATGGCGCGAGTCCTGAGCTACCCACTGAGATGGTGTTCTGCGCCGCACCGAGGCTGTAAAAGTTGGTGGACAGGCCGCCGGAGGTGTAGCCAGTTGGCGCAGTAGCACCCAAGGCTTGGAAGGTAGGCACCAACGGATAGGTTCCATTGAGCGAGACCGTGCCGCCGACAATCGTGTTGGTCTGATTGATCAGCGGCTGCTCAGGGAAGAGCAGGATGCCGGCACCTGTGTTCACAGGCTTGAGCAAGCCGTAGTTGAAGACCAGAGCTGTGGTTCCACCTGCAACATTGATGTTAACCGGCGCGGCTCCTGTCGTGTTAAGATTCAGAATACGGAGATTGTAGGAGTTTGAACTGGACAAGTTCAGCGTCTGGCCGGTGGCGATGTTGATCGTGTTGATCTCAGCGACATTGCCTGTGTTCCCGGTAAAGTTACCTGCATGGATGTTCGCATAGCTGAGCGCACCAGCGACGTCCACGGCGTTTGGATAGCTGATCACGCCACCAGAACCACCACCGTTGTTCATGAAGCTGAGCAAGGCATTGTCAGAGTTGATGAGCACTGAGCTGCCGGAAGGCACTGGGGAGACAGAATTGGTGCCTGGCAGACCACCGAGGATAAGGTTACCGGCGTTGAGCGTTATGCCACCAATGAATGTGTTGTTGTTGTTGAGGGCCAGAGTGCCAAGGCCTGCCTTGATCAGGGCGGAAGTGCCGTCGGTGCCGCTGAGGACACCACCGAGGATCAGCGCACTGGCGCTGGCAGCGTAGGTCGTGGTCGGGGAATCGACCGTGATGGTCGTGGCTCCCGAAGGCAGGGTCGCGTTGCCATTCAAGGTGAGGGCGGTGGTGCCACGGAAGGAGAAATTGCCACCGATGGTGTAGTCGTTGGCGACCGCATTTGCCGCTGCGGAAGAGAGCAGGAAGCTGCCGCTACCGATGGTAAAGGCACCCGTGCCAAGAGGCCCGGAGGTCACGATTGAACCGAAGGTGGATGGCGTGCTGCTGGCACCAATGAGCAAACCACCCGCCTGAACGTCCACACCACCGGTGAAGGTGTTTTGACCGCTGAGTTGGAGAATACCATTCCCAGCCTTGACTAGGCCCTCAGAACCAGTGCCGGTGACAGTGCCGGAGATGTTCAAGTTTGGTTGATACGGGCTCAGGAGGTCGCCATTCCAGGTCACCGAATTGACCGTGACAGTGCGGTTGCTACCGCCCAAGCTGACGTTGCCGGCACCCGTAGTCGTGATGGTCGACACGGAGCCCAAATTCTGACCGCTGGCAGTAATGTTGCCATTGAGTGTCAGGACGCCGGTTCCCGTGGTCACGGTGGGGCTATCACCGCCGTGATTGTCCAAAGTGAGGCCAGCAAGAGTTTGATTGAAGCCATTGAGGTCTAACGTGCCACCGCCCATGACGGTCACCGAGGCGCTGTTAGCGATCTGGCTATTTCCTTCCAGCACCACACGGGTGATGCGGTCCGCAAATATCCCATGGTTTGAGGAAAAACCACCTGTAATGGTCATATTGCCATTGCCCGTTGCAGTGACAGTCGTGCCGTTGGCAGATGGATTCGCCAGCACGAGTCGGCCAGAATTGACCCAAGTGCCACCGGTGTAGGTATTCGATCCGGTGAGGCGCAGGTCATTGAGATTGGCCGAGGTTCCACGACCATTGTTTGCCGCCACAACGAGACTCACAGGACCCGAGCCATTGTTCACAATGTTGGCACTGACAGTGATGTCACGATTACCGGTGTTGTCATTCTGGCCGTTGAACCAGGTGACACCATGGAGGAACAGATCTCCCCCAACATTCAGCGCACCCGCCGTGAGGTTACCATTCTGGATGGTCGAGGTGGTCCCCTCCCCTGCTGGCGAAACCATCAGGCCGCCTGATCCGAGCGTGAGCGTGAAGCCACCAAGGTCGAGTGCCGTATTGCCGCCAAAGCTGAAGGCCTGGTTGCCATTACCGGCAGTGCCATTGGTAGTCGCTTGGGACAGCGTGATAACGTTGCCGTTAATGGCAGTAATGGTCGTCCCCGTAGCGAAGTTGGTATTGCCGCTGATGACCTGCCCAACCGCAACACCGAGCGCCGAAGGCAAGGTCACACTAGTCGTGGTAGCAGCGAGTGTCTGGCTAGTGTAATGCTGGCCGGACATGAAGGAGAGCGTGTAAACCGAGCGATCACCGGTAAGGGTAACGGTGCCCGGCGTCAAAGGCGTGCCTGCCCACAGACGAATATTGTCACTGCTGGTAGCCGCATTGATATCGGCCAGCGGTGAGTAACCGGCAAAGCCCGTAGCGCCAAGGCCACCGATACCCTGGGAGTTGTAGCTCGCAAAATCGCGCTCCGAGAGCGCCCAAGCACCGATGATGTTGTTCGTTAGCGTTGGCGCAGAAGTAAAGAACGTCCGAGCAAGACCGCCCGCAGATGAGCCCACATTCGCATCCACATTCACCACACGAAGTGTGCCCTTATTGGTCTGCGCAAGGCTCGCAAAGGTGAGGTCGAGTTGATTCATGCCTGTGCCAGGCTCAGCCACATCGAGTATGCTCGTGCCAGCCCCGATGGTCAGTGCACCGAGGGCTTCTGTGACAGTTGTGCCAGCAACCGCTCTACCCTGGAACATAGCCCCACGCAGAGTGATGGCAGCCGTGTTATTGATGCGATCCAGACTAGAATCGGCAAACTCATAGGAGGTGTTGTTGCCCGCCAGCAGTAAGGTGGCGTTAGAAAGCTCGATGGCAGAGGTGCCACTGATACGGCCCTGATCAAGGAGCTGAATGCGACCACCGTTGAAGAGAGTGGCACCCGTGTAGGTATTGTTGCCGTAGAGGTTCCAGTCATTCGTAGCGCCTGCCGCTGTGGAGCGAACCACGGCAATGTCACTCTCAGAGGGGGTGTCATTTCCGACACGTCCAAAGAAGCTCACGTTGGCTGTCGTCAACGCCAGAGTAGCCTCTGTCGCCGAGGTATTGATCACGTTGCCGCCCGAGTTAGCTACGAAGCCGTCGTTGACGGCGAGTGTTCCCGTCTGCGCCTGAAGATTGTTGAAGTTCTGCACGCTACCATTCAGATCAAGGCTACCGCCTAGCAACTGAAGCGATTGATTGGGGAAATAGGAGAAGTCCGTGCTGTTGAGCTTGAGAACGCCATTGTTCACCGACAGCGTGCCAGTAACCGTGTTGGTAGCCGAGGCCAAATTCAAGGTGCCCGCACCCGACTTAGTCAGACCAGCACCGGCCGCAGAACCCGCATTTACGACTGAGCTAGCGATGGTCAAATTGCCCAGCGCTTGGATGATCAATTCACGATTCGCTACGACAGGGGCGGCAATGGAGTTGTTGATCTGGCCTGCAAGCAGTAGGCTACTGTTGTTGAGGAAGCCGCCATTGCCCGCCTGAGCAATCAAGCCACCGCTTTCAATCGCAAAGTAGCGCATACCGATTGTCTCGATCGAACCGCTGCTATTGAGCATGAGCGAGTTCACGATGAAGGGATTACCCAAGAAGTTATTGCTGAGATAGGTGGTCGCAGCGCTCAAGGACACGTTTTCAACGGTCCCACCCACTGTGGCAGCCTGGATGGCGGTGACCTGCTCCGAGGCATCCAGCAAGCGCCAGCGGTTGCTGGCGGTGTTAGCACCACTCGTGCTCGAATCTGCAGTGAGGAAACCAATGCCGGTGCCGGTCAGGCTGGTGTCCCCGATGGCCCATGGCAAGATACCTTTGAACTTGCTGCCAGTGCCGCCCAATTGGCCGATGAAGGGAGTATTAGTGCCCACGAACGTAGCCACACCATTGGCAGCTGCTGAGCCGAGGCCGTCGCCGCGGAGAAGCAGCGTGCCAGCCGCTCCGCGAGTGCCGGTTCCGGTCGTGATATTCAATTGCTGCGCAGCATTGGCATCCAACGTGATGATGGAGTCGCCAGCATTGATGGTGATCGTGCCCGTCGTCTCCGTGGTGGTTGCACTGGAATTGCCGAACACATTGAAGTTACCACCAGTGAAGGTCAGCGTGCTGGTGCTGAGGCGATTGTTGACGTTACTGGCGATGTTGTTCAGTTCCAGGGTTCCCAGTTCTGCAATGTGCGTATTGCGCGTCGTGCCCTGAGCCGTGCCAAGCGTCCCGAGTGTGCCTACTCCATTGATGGAGACGGTGCCCTGCTTGACAATCAGATCTCGTCCCGCATGGGCGTTGGCCACCTGAATGTTTAGAGTGCCTGTGCCGAACTTCGTCGCCTGGAAGATGCCCTGGACCGCCGTGCCATTGATGGTCATACCTGTCGTCGTTAAATTGAGGGTGCCTGCCCCCCCGAAGCCGATGCCAGAATGGCGGCTCTCACCCGTAGTCGCACCGATACCAGCGACGACCCCCCCACTGATGTTGAGTGTGGCACCAGAATCTGCAGTGACGGTAGCGGAACGATTGTTGTTATTGGCCGTGGTGACCGCCAGGGTAATCGCACCTGAATAGGTATTTGTGCCAGACACACTACGAACCGCTCCCTGGCCATCAATCCCTCGATTGGTGTTGTTGTTGCCCGTGTTAATCGCCAGCGGATCGGCGATGGTGATACCACCAGAAAGCTCGATAGCGGAATTGAGGACACCTGCGAGAATGACATTGCCCGTGGTAGTGCCCAGTGCACTGGAGTTGGACACGCGAACGGCTCCTTGATTGATCGTTAAAACACCGTTCCAGCTAGGGTTTGCTCCAGCCAGCTCGAGGGTGCCCAAGTCATTCTTCGCAAGGCCCGTCGCAAGCGTCGGGATACTGAACGGATTATTGATGGTGAAAATCTCACCTTTGCTGACTTCAAACCCGTTGTTTGCCGCTCCATTGAGGACAAAAGTGCGATTCGTCGAGAACGTATCCGTCGCACGGAAGCCCTGCGTAGCATTGTTAGTGCTGATGCGGACAAGATTATCTGAATCCCCCAAGGCGGCATCGGTGGCGACGGAGAGGTAGCCACCCGTGATATCAATAATGCCGCCCGCAGTGCCACCGAAAGTGTTACCGGCGTTCGAAAGCACCAAAGTGCCACCGCCCGCCTTGGTCAAAACGACGTTGTTGGCACCGGAAGCACCACCGCTAATCACGCCACTGAGCGTGAGTCCGTCTACTTGAAGCGAGCCACTAGCACCTGAAACGTTGTAGATGGCGCCTGCCGTTCCGAGGGTCGAATTCAAGGCGATGCTGTTACTCAGAAGCAGCCCGTAGCCGTTGCCGTTGGTCAGGGTCAATCCGTTCTCCAGGTTCGCCACAAGGGTCGGGACAACCGTCTTGTTCACTGCTGTGGCAAAGTAGGTTTCGGTGCCCGCACGTCCGATCGTGATGTTTGGCAGAGCGGCATCCATGGTAACGGTGCCGAGTGTGAGGCTCTCAAAGCCGCCAGTGCCATTGCCGTCATGCAAAAGGCCAAGGTTGCCGCCATCGTTCATGGTGATTGGCACAGTGGAACCCACGTCCGTGAGGTTCATGGTGAAGTTGCCCAGCCCGTTCTTGGTAACTGAGGTAATCGAAGCGGCATTGGTGAAGAGGCCATTCATCGCCACAGTCAGGGCAGGGTTGTTGATGCTAACCACCAGCGCATTCGGTGTGGTGAGGGCACCATTCAGCGTCAGGGTTGCAGCGCTAAGGGCTGTGCTGTCAAAGATAGGATCACCTGCGAAAGTGACCGTGTTGTGAACGGTGCGACTCGCATTGTCCACCAGCAGGCGCGTCCCAGAGGCCATCGCCAAGGTGCCAGTGCCCACAGGACCAGCGACGGTGCCCCCCAGGGTGGAGAGAGTGCTAACGATGCTGCTGCCACCAATGATAAGGCCGCCTGCACTCACATTCACTCCACCAGCGAACGAACTGCCGGTCACAGTCACCGCCGTGGATGCCTGCGTGCTGATCGCCGACTGGCTCATGATGGCTGTAGTGCCATTGACGATGGCGATGATGTAGGAGCCGGCATTGATACCGGTGCCGCTGACACCCTGGCCGATCGTCAATCCCGCCGTGCTAGGCAAGGTCAGCGTCGTGGAACCAATGGTTGTAGCACCGTTACCAAAGGCGGAGCTTGGGGAGAGTTGGAGCAGGCCATTGCCCGTCTTGGTGATGGCGGTGCTACCGCCTGCACCGATGATAGGCGACGTGATGTTCAGGGTTGCAGTGATGTCATTGTAAACGGTCGAGGTGCTAGGCAGCACAATAGCTCCCACGCTCATCGTGTTGACCGCATTGCTGAGGCGCACGGTGCCACCACTAATGGTCGCCACGGTGGAAGCGTTGTTGGAGGTAGCCGTGATTGGTGTGCCACTGGTCAGGCTCAAAGTGGTCCCAATGGAATTAGTGACCGTGGGCCCGGCAGTGTCGCTGCCGAGATTGTTAAGGGTCAAGCTCGCAAGCGTGTTGCTCAGGGTAGATCCGGGAACACTCTGGAAGTTAAGAGCGGAACGGGCATTGAGTGTCACATTACTCGTGGCCGCGATCTGGCCGACGTTAGTCATCACATTGACGGTGGCAGCTGCACCGTTAACACCGCCTTCGATGGTGAGGTTGCCGGGAATGACGACGTTGGTGGCGACACCCGCCGTGCCGGGGCTGACGAGGTTCAGGGTGCCTTGATTGACGATGGTGCCGCCGGTGTAGGTGTTTGCGGCAGAGAGGTTCAGGATACCGGCACCGGATTTGACGAGCTGGACGCTGTTGCCGAGGCCGTTGTTGGCGATGACCGAGTGGACGATCGTGTTGCTCATGCCGGTGACAAAGGTCTGGGTGGCGGCGGTGGCGGTGGCATTCTGGCTCAGGGTGAGGCCAGTAGCGCTGTCAACGGACACCACGAAAGTTCCAGTGGGGAAGTTGGCATTGGTGATGGTCATGCCTGGGGTGATGCCGGTCGTGGAGGCGACGGTGACGGTGGGCAGGTTGATGGTGGTCGAGCCGCCGTCGAGGGAACCTGCAACCAGGGTGTTGGTGCCGCTGGCAGCGGTGGCGTTGTTGGTCAACGTCATTTGGAACTCGTTGTCCACCGAGAGAACCTTGGTCCCCGCAGGGAAGCTGGCGTTGGTGATGGTCATGCCGGGCTGGAAGCCGAGCGTCGAGGCACCGGTGACGACGGGGGAACTCAACACGGAGGTGAACGTGGCGGCGGAAGTGGGGTTGGCCGTGGCGGTATTGTAAATGATCAACTCGCGGGTGCCGCTGACTTCGGTGCCGCCGGCAGTGAGGACACCGCGGACGGTGGGCGTGCCGATGGTGGAGGCGAAGGTGTTGTTGGAACGGAGCAGGCCGCCTTGTTCGAGGTTGAGGACGATGGAACCGGAACTGAAGGTGACATCGTTGAAGGTATTTCCGGCCAGCCGGAGGAGACCGGTGGTGGTGTTGGCGGAGAGGTTGGTGGTCACGGCCGTGGAGGCACCGAGGATCTGGGTGATGTTGCCGCTGGCGAAGCCGGTGTCGTAGCCGACATAACCAGCGGTGCCGACGGCACCTGCGCCCTGGGCGACATTGTAGGCGGCGTAATCCGTGCTGTTGGCGATGGCCCAGGCACCGAGCACACTGGAGGCATTGTTGGCCAGCGGGGTGTTGAAGAGGATGCGCGGGTTGCTGCCTGCGGCACCGAGGGCGCCATTACCGCCAGTGAAATTGAGCGTCGTGCCGGCGGTGCGGGTGAGGCTGGTGAAGCTGAGGTCGGCGGTCTGGTATTGGCCGAGGAGGTTAATGGTGGCGTTGATGGTGTTGGCCCCTTTGGCGAGGGTCAGGGCACCGAGCTGCTCGCTGCTGTTGCTGTTGGCACGGCCATGGTAGTCGATGGTGCCACCACTCATGGAGATCGGGGCGGCGTCGTTGATGCGGTTGGTGTTGTCGATGAGGATGTTGTCCTGGTTGCGGAAGAGCAGGGAGCCGTAGCTGATGTTGAGAGCGCTGGTGTTGAGCAGGGTGGCGTTGTCACGCAGGAGGAGACCGCCGCCGAGGATGTTGGTGACGCCCGTGTAGCTGCTGGGGGCGCCGAGGGTCAGGTTGCCGGCCGCGAGACGGGTGAAGTTGATGTTGCCATTGATGCTACCGACAAAGGTGCCGCCGCTGGCGTTGGTGACCAGGTTGGCGGTGGTTCCGGCGGTGTTTACGATGGTGCCGCCCAAGCCGGGGACGGTGGTGTTCGTGCTGGTGATGGTGCCCACCTGCTGGATGGTGCCATTGAGGTCAAAGGTGGTGGTGCCGCCCGCGCTCTGGTTCAAGGTCAGCGCACCGCCGGGGAAAATGGTGTGATTGCCGCCGCTGAGCTTCAGTGTGCCGTTGTTCACGGTGGTAGCGCCAGTGTAGAACTGGTGGCTGCTCAAGGTCAGGGAACCCGGCAGGTTCATGGTCAGGCCCGAGCCGCCGGTCATCTGGCCGGTGACATCGAGCGTGGTGGCCGCCGCGACGTGGAAGGAACCTTCCGCACCCAGAGCGATACGTGGCACGCTAAGAGTGTGGGTGACACCGCCACCGCCTTCAACGAGCAGACCGCCGCTGGTGAGGGTCAGAGTGGCATTCATGATGCTGCTGACGTTATGCGACGCAGCACCATCGATATTGATGGCATTGAAGCTGCGGTTGAAGTTGATGTCATCGGTGGTGATGAAGCCCGTGCCGATCTTGATGGTGTCGGTGGAGGCGGGGATGAGGGCCGAATTGATGTTCGTGTAGGGCGTGCTGCCGTAGGTCACAGTCACGGTGGCGTTGGTCGAGGCAGCTGAGAGCGTGTAGGTGGTTGGACCGGTGACCGCCGAGATGGTGGTGCCCGCCGGGATGCCTGCACCAAAGACTGCCATGCCTGCGGTGAGACCAGCCGTGCTGGCGACGGTGGCGGTGGTGGTGCCAGAGATCACCGTGCTAAGCGTGGGGATGTTGTAGGCATTGAAGGCCTGGATACCGAAGGCGTTCGCGGTCAGTCCGTTGGTATTATACGTGGCGAAGTCGCTGCCGTTGATGAGGCCACGTGCAAGGACGCCAATCGTAGCGGGCGAAAGCACCGGAGCCGTGGTGTTGAAAAGGATGCCGTTGGTGGCGGTGCCGAGGGTGGCATTGGAGGTGAAGTTGATGGCGGAACCGGCGTTGGCCGTCAGCGCACTGAAATTCATGATAGTGCTGCCACCGCTGGTCTGGGTCACGTTGATGGAGGACTGACCGCTGCCCAAGGTAAGGGCAGAGCCGGGGGCGGTGCTTTCCGTGGTGCCGGCGCTGTTACCGATGAAGTTGTAGGTGGCACCGTTGAGGGTGACTGCACGGTTTCCAAGTCGGCTGGCCGTGTTGGTGGCGACGTTGTCGAGGGTGAGGACGGCACCGTTGCTGACGGTGATGAGTCCGAGACCGCCAGCACCGAAGGTGCCTGCACCACTGAGGGTGGTCGTGCCGCCGTTGAAGTTGGCCGCACCGGTCCAGCCACTGGCGAGCACGTTGGTGCTGGCGCCGGTGATGCTCAGGGTGGATGCGGAACTGCTCGGCGTGTAGGTGAAGACTGAAGCTTGAGCGCTGGTCCCTGAAGTATTTAAGATCGGAACGCTGATCGCAGTCGCTCCGGAACCGCTGAGGGTGAACGTGCGGCCTGTCGCAGCATCGTCCGAAAGTTGGAAGTTATTCGTGCTGAAGCTCAGGACCGCGCCGCCCGTGAGATTGTTGGTGATGCGGCGGTCACCGCCAGTAATCCGGAAGCTGCCGTTGGTCGCATTACCGGCGAACTCAATGGACTGGCTGCCGGCGATGACTCCAAAGTTGTTGTCGAGGCGCAAGGCATTGGTGATGGCGTTGGCACCCGTGAGGGCGAAGTTGGATTCCAAGCTGCCGCCCTGGAAAGCGATGATGCTGTTGCTGCCGAGGGGATTGAGGTTGCCTGCTTTATTGATGATGACGCGGCCCTGCACAAAGGTGCTGCTGGTATGAAGGGGCCCATCTGCGACTGCGCCACCCATGGTAACAGTGCCAGAGGTATTGAACAGGATGCCGATGGCGGCGCCGCCCGTGCTGGTGAGGTTGCCATTGAGGACGGTATTGCCACTGCCGCGAATTTCCGGCGACTTGCCTGTGCTGGCATCCAGATTGTTGATGTTGCCGTTGATAGTCAGAGTGCCGCCGGTGATCGAATTGACGATCTGGATCGAATTGGCACCAGTGGCTGCATTGAGTGCTCCATTGAGGGTGATGGAATTAGTGCCCGTAAACGTGCCCGAAGTGTTGTTGGCGATGGTGACCGGATTGGCGATGGTCAGCCCGCCCGCGTTGGTGGCGTAAATACCGCCGTTGTTGATGACCAACGCGCTGGTGCTGATTGCGGTGCCGAGAGTGCCGGTGGTGGCACCGCCGATGCCAAGGAAACCGGAGTTGACGTTGGTATTTCCAGTGTAGGAGTTGGTGCCGCTGAGTTCCCAGGTGCCGCCATCGGTTTTGGTGATCGTGAGCGCGCCGCCGAAGTCATTGAGATTGGAAGTGATGGCATTGGCGTCATTGCTGAAGCCGCGCAGGTTGAGGGTCTTGGCGCCCGCGAGGTTGTTGACGACGTTACTGAGCACCAGTGCACCGCTGCCGTTGGCTTCGATGGTGGTGGTGGCATTCAGGTTGATCTGACGATTGACTGTTTCGCCCGTGCCGACGTAACCGAGGACACCACCGGCGAGGGTGAGTTGGCCGCTGCCGTCGCCGAAGGCGCTGGTGGCGGTGGAGCCGCCGCCGATGGAGGAGACGATCAAGCCACCAGCATTCAGGGTGGTGTTGCCGGTGTAAGTGTTGGCCCCGGTGAGGTAAAGGACACCCGCACCTGCCTTGATGAGGCCGCTGCCACTGCCACCGCTGATGACGCCGGAGACAGTGGCGTAGTCGGTGAAGGTGGTGAGGTTGTCGAGCACGTCAATGGTGCGGACGCCGCCGTTGAGGTTGACAGGGTTGGTTACCGTGACGTCGGAGAGGGCGCTGACAGAGCTGAGGAGTAGGCTGCCGGTGCCATTGCCGATGCCGCCAGTGCCGAAGCTGACCTGGGCGTTCGCGCCGCCGAAGTTGACCGTGAGACGAGCCGTGCTGGCCGCGAAACCGCCACTCTGGTTGATGGCGGTGCCTGCGGCGTCGGTCCATTGAACCTGATTCGCCCCGGTTCCGATGGCGCGGGTGAAGCTGCCGGAGGTTTCCAGCACACCACCGGCGAGGCGGAGGTTCGAGTTGACGGAAAGGTTGGCACCGTTGGCACCGACGCGGAGAGCGCCCCCCGTGATGGTGGTATCACCCGAGTAGTCGTTGAGGCTATTGCTCAAAATCCACAGACCGCCACCGCCCTTGGTGAGCGAGAGCACGCGGGCACTGGCTCCATTGGAGAGCTGCATGGCCATTTCGTTGTCACCCGTGGAGTTGCCCTGGAGGGTGAGGCGCTTAGCGGCGTCCGCACCACCGATCGTGACGGCGGCGGTGCTGTTGAAGATCAGAGCGGCGTTGTTCTGCACGCCAGCGGCGAGGATGTTATTGCCAACTGTGCCGGAGGAATCAATGACGCCATTGCCGGCGAGGGTGAACTGGCGGTCAATGGAGACCGAGGGGGTCTGGGTGGGGGAGAACACGGTGGCATTGGCCCCCTGGTAGAGGAGCGTCCCGCCGTTGAAGACGAGGCTGGCGGCGTTGGAGGTGCTATCGGTGCTGTCGCCTTTACCGAGGGCGCTGGCGGTGCCGATGTTGGCCAGGGAGGTGACGGCGAGTGTGCCCGCATTGAGCGTCACCGCGCCGGTGAAATCATTGGCGTTGTTGCTGAGGGACAGAGTCGCGGAACCGCCCTTGGTGAGTGCCAAGCGACCCAGGGCGACGGAGCCATCGTCAGTGATTAGGCCAGAAATGAGTCCTGCTGAGTTGCCGTTGCCCGCCACCATCGTCGCCGTCGTGGCATTTGCTGTGTTCCGGATGATACCGGCACTGTTGACGGCGTTGAGGTTGTTGGTGGGGGTAAAGCCGTTGTAATCAAAGATACCGCCCTGACGGACGGTAAGATTGATGTTGTTGGCGCCCAACTGGGTGGTGGCGGCGGTGCCGGTCGCGAACTGAACGAGGCCTTCATTGATGGTGAAGGCACCGCCGGTCGTCTGGGCGTTGATGGCATTGATGTTCAGGGTGCCGAGGCCGTTCTTGGTCACGCCGCCGGTGGTTGTGGCGGTAATCGGCGTTGAAAGGTTGAGAACATCGCCAGAACCATTCACGCGGATGACGAGATCGCCCGAGCCGGCGGTGGTGACGCCCCCGGCCCCGGTGATGGTGCCTGAGCCGCCAGTCTGTAGAATACCACCCGAAGTGTTGGCACCGACGTTGATGATCAGCAGACCGGTTTGAGTGACAGTTTGGGCTCCGTCGATTTTCAAGGAACTGATGGAGAGAGCGCCCGTGCTGGTGGCACCGGACACGCGATTGTGACTGGCGGCCGTGAGGGCAGCACCCGCATTCACAAAGCCCGCATCTGTGCCATAAACCGGCACAACCATCGCACCCGCGTTGGAGCGGGCGAAGTCGGAACCATTGATATAGAAGCGGCCGTTGCCGGGAAGGGTGGTGGCGGTGCTGGTGGCCACGCCGGTGATGGTGCTGGTGCCCGTGCCGGTGAAGTTGACTCCGGTGCCAGCGGCCACGGTGCCCAGCGAAGCAAAGGTGAGCCCCGTCGCGCCACTGGTCGGATTGATCGCCACTGTGCCTGCACCAGCGGTGGGCGTGAGGGCACCGAGGGCCTCTGTGATGGCACCACCGCCACTCAGGCCGAGGTATTCAAAGGTGCCGCCTGCAAAACCATTGGCTCGGAGGGGATCCGTATTGAAAACGAGAGGAGCAGCAGCGCCGAGGAGATCTGAGCCAACCCCGCTGGCCGCAGTGGCCCGGAATTGCATCGTGCCGCCGGAAACGGTGACACCGCCGGTGAACTGGCTGGCATTGGTGATGGCGCCGAACGTGATCGCCGTGCCCGCAGCGATCGCCGTCCCGCCGGTGGTCGTGCTAACCGTAATCACAGCGCCGTTGATCGCCGTGACGACGGCACCGACACCGACGCCTGTTCCGCCAGCGGTGATGACCTGTCCCAGTTTGACACCAGCAGCGGCGGCATCCCCGGAGAGCGTGTAGGTGTTCACGTTGGCACCACCGGAAGTGGTGAGTGAGGTAATATCCGCAGCGACGTAGTTACTGACGGCAGGAGAGTAGAGCCAGGTGTTGGTGCCAACCTTGGCCAATGAGGTCGCGCCGCCGTTGTCACGGATAACACCCTGAATTTGGTTGGCGAAGGTGTTGCTGCTGTCGCCACCGAGGACAAAGGTCTTGGCTCCGGCACCCGTGGTGGCGATGTTGCTGGAGAGAGTCAAGGCAGTGGGGGCTGAACCCGACTGATTGGCAAGAAGCACGGCATTGAGTCCCGTGGTGCCAGCCAGGTTGAAGACTTTGGCGGTGGTTTCTCCCGCGCCGGTGCCTGAGGCTCCGAGATAACTCAAGGTGCCGGCGACGGTGGTGGTGCCGAGGTCAAGGCGGCCCGAGACACCGCCGGTGGTCGAGCTGTTCAGCACGTCAAAGTCCCGGATGGCCAGTGTGCCAGCGTTGATGCTGGTGGTGCCCCGGTAGGTGGAGACCGTGGTGCCTTCCAGGGTGGTGGTGCCGGTGCCTGCCTTCGTGAACGTATGGGGACGCGTGCCGCCGCGGATGATGCTGCCAGTGATGAGAATTTCACCCGTGCTGGTGATGGTGAGGCCACGCTGTCCGCCGTTCTCCGATGCTCTCCAAATGTCACCCGCGATGGTGGTCAGACCGTTGGAGGTGTTGTTGAGGGCCATGCCCTGAATCGTCCCGTCGATCGCGGTAGGATTGAAGGAGGTGAAGCTGGCTCCATACCCATTGCGACCTGTGATGGAGAGTGTGTTGGTGCCGGCATTGTTTCCGGTGATGGCACCGAAGGTCACGGTTTGATTGATGGTGGAAGCGCCGCCGATGGCACGGTCCACGAAGATCCCGACGTTGTTGTCCACCAAGCTGACGTTCTTGGTGGCAAAACTGGTCGGGGCATCGGTGCGGATTTCAAAGATACCCCCCGTGCCGCGCATGACGCTGTTTGAGACGCCAATTCCCAATTGCCCACCGTTCGTGAGGCGGATGGTGCCGCCGTCTGCGCGCCAGTCACCGATGTAGGTGTTGTTGTTGTTGGTGACGACCAGGGTGTTGTTCAGACCGCTGGCTGTGGATTTATTGATGCCAGACGTGCCGTTGATGCCGCCAATGATGAGACCACTGATGACCACATTGCCAGGGCCGCCGGTGATGAAGAGGCGCTGACTGTTGGAGGCCGAGACCGTGCCGGATAAGGTCATAGTGCCAGCGGCCGAGCCGATACGACCTTCAAACGCGCCGTTGAAGGAAAGATTGCCGGAGTAGGTGTTGTTGCCGATGTTCAGGAGCGACTGGCCCTGGGTGGCATTGCCGCTGCCGGCGATGACAAGGTCGCGGGCAAATGTGAGACCAGCGCTGCCGCCCTGAACGACGAGCGCGCCCCCAGGGAGACCTGCATTGTTCAAGGAACCAGACCGGTTGCCGTTGACGAACACGGGAGAGGTGCCCGTGCCAAGCTGGCCCATGTTGCTGATGACCAAGGTGCCGGCATTAATGTTGACCTGACCCGAAAAACTATTGCTGTTATTGGTGAGGGTGAGCTGGCCGCCACCGGTGATGGTGAGATTGCCGTTGCCCGAGATCAGACCGCCGAATGTGGTGCGAGTGGCGGTGTTGCTGATGTTGTTGATCAAGTTGCCACCGCCGACAATGAGCGTGCCGCCATTGCTGAGGAGGACATTGCCGCCCGTGGCACCACCGCCGGCGAGCGACCCTATGACAACGTTGTAGCCATTCACATCCAGGGCCGCGCCCGAGACATTGGCCAGAGTAACGGCGGAGCGAGGGCCGATTGCACCACCGGAAGCAGTCAAGAAGTCTGCCACGTTATTGATGATGGTGCCGGTGCTGAAGATGGTGGATGCTCCAGCTTGGAGCGTTCCACCGTTAATGGTGGTAGCCCCGTTGTAGCTGCTGCCGCTGCCAATCGTGAGGGCAGAAGTGAACGGCGTGGCAACAAGGCCAGTGGTTGCCGCTGAAGACAGGGTGATGGTGGTGGATGTGAGCGCCGTGATCGTCGTGCCTGGGGCGATGCCCCCGCCTGAGATGGCCTGACCAACAGTGTAGCCGCTGGTGTCAGCCACCGTGACAGTGGTGGTGCCATTGAGCGTGCCACTGGTGGTAGAGATACCGCCGGTGACATTCAGGGTGCCGGTGCCAAGCTTCACAAGGCTGCCGTTACCGCTGCTGATCGGACTGTTGATGGTGAAGACCCCTGCGCCGTTCTGATGAACGATGACTTCGGAGTTGGCTGCGCCCACCTGGCCGCCCAGAAGAGTGCCGTTGTTGGAGCCGATGAATTGAAGCGCACCGCTGGCGAGGGTGAGGGTGTTACCGACCGCTCCCATGTGAACGGTTTGAGCGCCGCCGGACGTGTCAAAGGTCAACGAGTTCACGGAGCGGGTGGTAATACCACTGCTCCAATCAAGCGGACTGGCGATGCCGTTGGTGGTGAAGTCGGTGGTGGCGCTGTCGCTGTTGATGGCCAGCGTCGTGGCTCCCGCAGTGTTGAAGCGGATGATGTTGCCGCCACTGATCTGAGCGAGTCCGACCGTGCCATCATTAACGGAGGCATAGCCGAGGATGTTGTTGCTGCCGCTGCCCGTCGCCGCCGTGGGGACGGTGCCGCCGGAGGTAATGTCGATGGTGAGGGTGCTGCCCACACCGCGCGCGATGGTGCTCCCAATGCTCAGCGCGGCACTCGCCCCGACGGTCAGTGTGTTGTTGGTCGCCGAGGCGAGGGTCAAGTTGCCAATGGACTGGTTGCCCGTGGTGAGACTGAGAGCAGCGCCGCCGAGGGTGGTGCCCGAAGTGGTGCCAAGCGCACCACCCACGAAGCTGAGCGTGCCGCCCGTGACACTGGTGGCGCCGGCGTAGCTGCCCGAGGAGCCATTGAGAGTCCAGGTGCCTGCGCCCGTCTTGTTAAGACCACCCGTGTGGGTGAGGCTTCCCGCCAGGGTGCCTGAGCCTGCGCCCGCGAGGGTGAGATCACCCGTGCCAGTCACCGCGTTGGCGCTGGAGAGACTCAGGCTGCCATTGTCCACCGCGACAGTGGAAGATGAACCGAGCACGAGATTACCGGCAAAAGTGTTCGCGCCTACCGCATTGACCAAGGCACCTGTCTGGCCCGCCAGTGATCCGGTGCCATTCAAGGTAAGAGTCCCGCCCGAGCCAGCGCCGCCAGTGGTGATGCCGCCAGCGAGCGTGAGGGCACCGCCGCTCTGGACGGTGATGCCGACGGAGCCAGTGCCGAGCGCCTGGGCATTGGCGAGACGGAGGGTGCCGTTGCGCACAACGGTGGCCCCCGTGTAGGTGTTGGCTCCGTTCAGATAGAGCGTGCCGTTGCCGATCTTGGTCAGGCCTCCTGCGCCGCCGTTGCCGACGGCATTGGCGAAGACAATCTGGCTGTTGTTGGTGTCAAAGGTGGCGCCGCCTGTGAAAGTCATCGTGCGGGAGGAAGGATCAACACTGCCAAAGTTCGTGGTGTTGGGGTTCCACTGAATGCCGCCGCCATTGAAGCTGATGGCACCCGTGCCCAGCATCACTGCATTGGTAATGTTAACCAGACCGGCATTGAGGTTGGTGCCACCTGAGAAGGAGTTGCCGCCAAAGCTAATCGCCTGTCCGCTGGCCACCGTCACCGCATTGGAAAGCACCATCACGGTCGCACTGGTGATGCTGGAGATGACCGTGCCTTCAGGGATGCCCCCACCGACCACGGCCATACCAACGCCCAAACCAGCAGTAGGTGCAGTGAGGGTGGTCGAGGCAGCGCTCAGCGCCGTGGTGGTGGCATTGCGGGCGGAAGTGAGCGTGAGGATACCCGTGCCTGTCTTGGTGAGAACCCCCGCCCCACCGCCCGCCGCATTGTTGTTGACGATCGTGCCGCCGAAGATGGTGTTTTCGTTGTTGCCGCCCGTGGTCAAGGTCGCAGAACCGAGGATGACCGAGCCGCCCGTGCTGCCGCCAGCCGAAAGGGAGCCGATGGCGGTGTTGAAGCCGGTGATGTCGAGGAAGACGCCCGCAGTGTTGGCGAGTGTGACGGCGGAGTTATTGCCGAAGGCGTTAGCTACACCTGCCTTCAGGGTGCCGACATTAATAACAGTTGGCCCCGTGTAGGTGCTGGTGGAACCGGTCTGGCCGATCGTCAGCGTGTTGCCACTAGTGCCGGCAAGGATGATGCCACCCGTGCCACTGATGTTGCCAATCAGGGAAGAATCAAATGCGCCAGTGGTGATGGTTGCAAGCGAGCCATTGTTCAAGGCAATGGCCCGGTTGGCGGGCGTGCCACTGGTGCCAACGGTTACTGCCGCCGAGCCAGTAAGGCCACCACTGCCATTAAAAGTGATGCCTCCAGCAACCGCGCCCAATGCGCCATTCGCAGCAATACTGATCGTGCCCGCGTTGATGACGGTGCCACCGGTATAGGAACTCGAGTTCGGGAGGGTCAAAGTCCCACCCGTCCCAGACTTCACCAGAGTCACCGCCCCACCGTTGTCTGTAATCGCCGCATTGGTTGAGGTGATGGTAATGCCGTTGTTACCTGTGGTCAGGTAGAGATTACCCCCGCCCGTGGGAGTGCGAATCGCTCCAGTTCCAGTATTGGAAATGGTAAGTAATCCTGTCCCACCACTCAGAATACCAAATGTTTCCAAGCTGAACGTGGATGCACCAAGCCCAAATGTCGCCGCTGCTCCAGAATAGCGCAACGCATTGATTGTGCGAGTGGCTGTCAGTGTCGTTGCAGCACCAAGATTGAAGGTGTTGGCAGCTGTTGTCCATGTTGTTTCTGCCGATGCGGCAATACCTGAAGCCTGCACGCCAAGCGCATTGCTGGTTCCCGCGTTGATATTGTATACAGCATAATCCGTCTGGAGCGCAGCGGTGGTTCCGACCGTCGCCCAAGGTCCAATGATCTGGTTCGTTGCTGTGGTCGCCTGGCCCGTGATATTCATCTGGTTCGTAGCAATACCAACACTAGTGAAGCCATTGATGCCAAACGTGATCGCCGACGTGTTTGACGCCCCGCTGTGCGTTAGTGCCGACAGAGTGAGGCTCTGCGTGCCGCCCGTGTTCACAGTGCTAGAAACTATGTTCAGCTGGCCGGAGGTAAGGGCGACAGTGCCAATGGTTTCCGCATAGGCAGTGCCCGTAGCGAGGGTATTGGCAAAGGTAAGTGTTCCGCCATTGGCGGTGATTGTTGCGCCGTTGGCGATTCGGTCGATGGCGTTTTCTGCGAGCGTGGTCTTCGTCACGGTGATCGCGCCATTGTTGAGCGTGATACCGGTGGTGCTGGCAAGCGCCGCACTATTTTGCGATAACGCTACCGTCATACCATTGTTGATCGTCGTCGTGCCGGTGTAGCCCGTGAGGCTGGTGCCTGTGCCCGACAAAGTGAGCGTCCCCGCCGTCACACCACCGAACACACCACCCGTGACGGTCACATTGCCCGAGCCCGCGAGTGAACCGTTAATCGTCGCCGCCGCGACGTTGTTGAGCACGATGTTGCTGTTCGCACCGAAGGTCAGCGCATTGATGTTTGCCGCCGAACCAAGCGAGTAGCCCGTCGTGTTGAACTGCAAGCCGCCCACCGTAATTCCCGTCGCCAGGAGAATCTGACCCGCCGTTGGCCCTGTGAATACTGCGGTGTCATTATTGACATTGTTCCACATCGAGAGCGAGGCGGGAGACAAGTTGCTACCATTCCAGAAGTTCGCGCCGCTCGCGTTGTTCCAAGTGCCGACGCCGCCAAGACCGCCTCCCGTGAGAACATTGTTCACTCCGGTGGCGTCACTGTCCCAATAAAGCGTGGCACCTTTCACCTGGGCACTCCACATGCTGAAGCACGCCAGCAACAAAGCCGCCACGGGAACTCGCAGATGACGTCGCATCCAAGATAACGTGGGGCTATGGCGGCGCATGCGAGAGGTGGGCGAGTTGAGGAAGTTCATGCGTTGTAGGTCGTTGGCTAAGCGTTGAGGAAAGGGAGTGGAAACACTGGAAAATCAGGAGTCGGCGGCGACGGAGCGTGCAAAAAAGAAGACATCACGCTGCACAACGGCGGCGAGATGTCCGGCTAAAGGGACATGCTGGTGGCAAAAATAACGACATTTCATGAAGAATCTAGCATTGTAATCACATAAGCCACACGTGTGACATCTTTTTTTGACATCTTCGGCCAAGAAAATCCTGATTTTGAACCAGTTTTGATTCGCAAATTTGCGAGCCAACACAGGAACCCACTAGGCTACCTTTATAAGCCTCAACTTCCCCCTAAACGCCGACGCCATTGAGGGCCGACTTAGACGGGTCCCCGGCACAGGCTTGGCGGACCAAACCGCGCCACTTATGCATCCATCATCTTCACGGCCAACCGGCGCATGAGCTGGCGCTCGGGCATCTGTCCGAGCTTATCAAAGGCGTCGTCCAGGTTGCGTAGGAAACGCATCAAAATGGAGCCGACACTGGCGCGCTGGTGGACCAGTTCCTCCATTGCCGGATTGGCGGCCGGGTGGTGGCGGGCGACATCCGCAGCGAGCATGAAACGCCCGCGATTGAAGCAATCCACCAACCAAAGCTGGTCATCCAGCCAAACGCGGGCCAGAAAATGACCAGGAAAGTTGCAGCCTTCCACCGGGATGTCCAGGCGCGCCCCGAGGAGCCTGTAGATTGTGCATAGGCTGATGGGGTTGCCCAAGCCCACGTCCAGAACCCAGAGCAGGTTGCTGTTAGCGGGGGCGTAGTAGTCCTTGCTATTGCCTCGCAGCCGTGGCGGCCCATGGCGAGACGAGAACAACCACTCCGCGAGCCAGCGCGGATCGGGAACGGTGCCATCCAGCTCAGCTAGAGCCAGTGAAGCCAGTCCATCCAGTCTTTCTGTTAATTCTTTCGGGCGGGTTTTCCAACCACTCAAAAAAGTAGAAATCTGCGCCAGCGCTGCTTCGACCTGCTTGTCGCCGGTCGCGTGATCGCGCCAAGCAAACCAAGTGTCCTCCAATTCCTCTCGACGCGACGGAGCCAGCAAGTCAGCCATGATCCCCTCCTCCGCTGCTGTCAGGGGACGATCCAAATCGGCCAATCGCTCCGGCAGCTCCCGCTTCATGCCTTCCAATTGACGCCGCACGGCCTCACGAACCACCTCCGACTCATCGTCCAAGAGCTTGATCAAATGCGAAAATTGGACGCTGGCAGGCATATCTGTTCAAGAGCTAACGGCAGACAAACGGCACTGGAAAGCAGAAACGTCTGCGAGCACAAAAAAGCCCCGCGATGAAGCGAGGCTTTGAAGAGGGATGGTGCGCGATACAGGGTTCGAACCTGTGGCCCCTACCATGTCAAGGTAATGCTCTACCACTGAGCTAATCGCGCGAAATTGAGGCGGGACTTACATCGCTGTTAGACAACCCGCAAATAGATTTTGCCATTCTGCGAGAATGATCTGCATGGCCAGCGGCACAACTCTACAGTCCCTTCAGCGGCTGAGCGCTCGCACGGCGCTGCACTTCGTCCGACACGGTGGTCAAGAGTGCCTCGTAGCTTTCACGATTGGCCTCCGCATACGACTTTTGTGCCACCGTCAGGACACCGACGTCGCTGAGCTTCTTGCCATAGGCGGTGACCGCCACGCGCTTGCCATCTGACGAACTGCGGAATTCTTGTCCGTTGAGCGTCAGCGGAGCACTCCAAGCTCCATCCACCGCCTCGGCTTCAAGCAGCTTCTCGGTCGAAGCTCCATCCAGGCCGATCATTCGATAAGTGTGGCGCCAAGCTTTGCCTCCCTTGAATTCAGCAATGATGGTCACGCCGCTCTTCGAGAACACGCAGGCCTCGGGGTCACTGTTCTTCACCTTGGCTGGCAGCCGTTCGACGACCGGACCATAGCGCGCGACGCATTCTTCCAGGGTTTCACCAATTCGCGCATGAGCGCTGACGCAGGACAGAAGGACAACAGCAAGGGGGAGGACTGACTTCATAATCTCTAGTCAACAGACTGTCGAAATGCCCCAGCATCGTCAAGTGCCGACATCGGAAAGTTCCGCCTCTTGCCCGACGGTCAGCCCATGCTAAGGCATCTCTCGAAACTGTCCCTTCTGCCCTGCCTCCATCATGCTCTCGCCCGACTCTCCCGCAGCTGTTCATTGTTTTGCCAACCGCCCCGTGGCCGTCCTGTTCAGCGGTGGCGATGCACCGGGGATGAATGCCTTCCTGCGCGCCATCACCCGCATCAGCTTGAATGTCTTCCAGGTGCCTGTGCTCGGCGTGCGCAATGGCTACAGCGGCTTGGTCGCGGCCGCTAAACAGATGACCCCGAATTTTGATAGCATGAAGGCTCTGGTGGAGCACCGCACTGGCCAATGGGGTCTAATCCAGGACAAGCACAAACAGCAATTCATCTTCATGGATCACCCCTCGGTCAGCGGCATCGTGGGAGATGGCGGCATCGTTCTTGGCTCGGCGCGTTGCCTGGAGTTTCGTGACAAGGCGGTGCGCGCCGAGGTGATCACCATGCTGGAAAAACTGGGCATTCGCGCGCTGGTGATCGTCGGCGGTGATGGCTCGCTCACCGGCGCGAAGCTGCTCTCTGAGGAGAGCGGTCTGCGCATCATCGGTGTGCCAGCAACCATCGACAACGACTTGGAGTTCACCGAGATGGCCCTGGGCGTGGACACCGCCGTCCACACACTAGTTTGGGCAGTTGATCATTTCAAGGACACCGCCCGCAGCCATCGCCGCGTGATGGTGCTAGAGACCATGGGCGCGAGCAGTGGCGAACTGGCTCGTCTCGCCGCCATAGCTTCTGGCGCGGAAGTCGTGGTGACTCCGAACAAAAGACAGCCTTTCACTCAGCAGGCCATGCACGAACTCGCTGCTTCCATCGAGCACGGTTTTGACGCAGGACGCTCACACACCATCGTTCTCATCGCCGAGGGCGTCAGCTTCGCGCCGGAGATTTACATGGACAGCGACTGCCAGAGCAAGCGTAGCCGCGCCTATGTGTTGGCCGACGCCTTCAAAGATTATTTCCGTCGTGAAGATGGCCGCTATCGCGATCTGGAGATCCGCCCTTCGGTGCTCGGCCACTTGCAGCGCGGTGGACACACCACGCCACAGGATTGCATCCTCGCCGCACGCTTCGCCGATGCCGCCATGAAAGAAATCATGAACCCCGAAGGTCACAACGGCGTGACAGCCCTGCGCCAGGGCAAGATCGAGATCGTGCCCTTCGATGCCCCTCCTGTCGAGGACACCGAGGAGCGCATCGATGGCTATCTACAATTGCACCGTGCGCTGAGTTCGTGGTCGGAGGGATGAAGCGTTCGAGAGTTAGCCCCTGATAAAAACGAACCACTAACTACACTGACTGGACACTGACCAAAACCAGTCATCGAGGCATTCTGTTAGTGTTCAGTCAGTGTCAGATAGTGGTTCATCTTCTCACCTGAATTTGGTCAAAAGCAGCCCTCTCATCACCCCCCATCGTTACCCATTGCCGATGACCGCTCCCAATCTCACGGAAGACCCGATCCCGAAGCTGATCCGCCACATCGCGATTCCGTCGAGCGTGGGGTTCTTCTTCAACACGATGTATAACTTCGTGGACACGTATTGCGCAGGTTTGATCAGCACCGATGCCCTCGCAGCGCTGTCATTGTCCTTCCCCGTGTTCTTCATCCTGCTCTCCATGGGCAGCGGCCTCAGCCAGGGCACTACAGCGCTCATGGCAAACGCCATCGGTGAGAAGAACGAGACCAAAGCGCGACTACTCTTTGCGCAAGCCATCCTGCTCGCCAGCACGCTGGGCATTGTCCTGTCGATCATCGGCGTATTCGTCGCACCCTCACTTTTTCAGCTGCTGGGTGCCAGGGACGCCTACCTCAGCGTGGCCTTGCAATACATGAACGTCATCCTCGCGGGTGGCGTGTTCTTCATCCTGCAAATGACGATCAACGCCGCACTCAATGCGCAGGGTGACACCAAGCTGTATCGCAACTATTTGATCGGCGGCTTCTTCGCCAACTGTGTGCTAAATCCCATCCTCGCCTTCGGCTGGTTCGGCTTTCCTGCCATGGGCGTGGCGGGCATCGCGCTAGCCACCGTCCTCGTGCAAGTCGTCGGCTGCTGGATTCTTTGGCGCGGCGTTCACCAGCGTGCTCTGTTTCGCGTGGTCGAGCCCGGTCTGTTCAAGCCGAATGTTACGGTGCTAAAGCAAATTCTCGCCCAGGCCGGACCTGCGGCGCTGAACATGCTTACCGTCGCGCTCGGCATCTTCATCATCACCTGGTTCATCAGCCAGTTCAGCAAAGAAGCAGTCGCGGGCTACGGTATCGCCACACGAATTGAACAGGTCGTCCTGATGCCCACGATCGGCCTCAACTTCGCGGTGCTGTCACTGGTCGGTCAGAACAACGGCGCAGGCCGCATGGACCGTGTGCATGAAGCCTGGCTGACCGGCATTCGCTACGGAGTGATCCTGATGCTGTTCGGCGGCGCTCTGGTTTACCTTGTTAAACATCACGCCATGGGCTGGTTCACCACCGACCCAGAAGTCATTGCCCGTGGCAGCGATTACCTCGGCATCGCCGCCATCACCCTCTGCGCCTATCCGATCCTGTTCCAGACCATGTTTCTGCTGCAAGGCCTGAAGCGCCCGGCCTTCTCTCTGTGGATTGGCCTGTATCGCCAGATCCTCGCGCCCAAGATCGTCTTTCACCTCCTTGCCTTCGGACTCGGCTGGCAGCTCTGGGGCGTGTGGTGGGGCATCTTCGCTATCACGTGGAGTGCCGCCTTGTTCACGCTGTGGTGGGGATCAAGAGTGCTGCGACGCGCCGTTATAGCACAAACTTCTCGCACTGCCCCATGAAGGCGACGGGGTTCTCATACACCACGCGCTGAATGCTTTCCGCCGTCCAGCCGCGCTTCTTCATTTCAAGCATGGTGCGCGGGACGGCCAGCGGGTCGCTGATACCCCAGTCACAGGCGCTGTTCATCCAGATGCGTTCGGCCTGGCGATGCTCCAGCATGTCGATGGCGCGGTGCGGGCTGCACTTGCTCTCGGGATACAAGGTCATGCCCGCCCAGAATCCGGCATCGAGCACGAGGTCAATGGTGTGCTCCTCGACATGGTCAATGATCACGCGCTCCGGCTTGATGCGGCTGTGATTCTTTAACGCGTCGATGATCAGCTTGGTGCCCTTCAGCTTGTCTTCCAGGTGCGGTGTGTGAATCAAAATGAGCTGATCGTGATCATCGGCGATCTGCACGTGCTTCTCGAAGATGGTTAGCTCGTTGCGGCTGTTCTTGTTTAGCCCGATCTCGCCAATGCCGAGCACATTTGGCTTCTGCAGGAACTCGGGAATCAAGGCCATCACGTCATCCGCCAGATTCAAGTCTTCAGCCTCCTTCGGATTGATGCAGAGCCAGGAGAAATGCTTCAGACCAAACCGAGCCGCGCGCTTCGGCTCATACTCGGTGATCTGGCGGAAGTAGTCATAGAAACCGTCTGCGCTGCTGCGGTCAAAGCCCGCCCAGAACGCCGGTTCGCAAATGGCCACGCAGCCCGCCAGCGCGAGCTTCTCGTAGTCGTCCGTGGTGCGTGAGACCATGTGGCCGTGGGGCTCGATGTATGTCATGAGGAAAAGAAAAAGGATTGGGGATTGAGTGCTTGGTGATTGGACCGGCTGATTCTGCGACTCAGCACTTAGCACTAAACACTCTCAGTTTTGAAGGCTCCTGCCGCGCCCTGGGTGTGCGCCTTGGCAATCGGCTCAGTCGTGGGGTCGCTGAAAGTGAGCAGCACGTTCTTCGCTCGCTGCGGTTCGTTTTGGGCTAGGCACTGGATGGCTTCCTTGAGCTGCCGCACGCGGTAGTCGTCGGCTTGCCCGGCCTTCTGCACACGGTCGAGGAAGGCCGCGAGTTCGATCAGCTTGAACCTCGCGTCCATGAAGCTGAGGTCCACGAGGTTCGTGGGGGAGGGGGCAGTCCAGGCGGTCATAAGCGTATGGTAGAAAGTGCGGGCGAGGTGTGCAAGCTTGGTGAAGGAGCAACAAGAACCTACCGCCATCTTTCCCTCACCCCTTCCCCTCGCCCATTTCATGGGCGAGGGCGAACACGGCGGTGGGATTTGAAGTGAGGTGTTGAAACAAGTCTTCCCCATGAACCTTCAGCGCTTGGTTTCGTCTTTCCGCTTCAGAACATCATGACGTGTTCGCCCTCTACTGCTTGCGGGAGAGGGGAAGGGGTGAGGGTCCGGCTTGCAAACACCCAACGTTTTCTTGCCAGCCACGCACCATCCCTTCACACTACGCGCCATGAATACCGGCCCTCTCCTGGTTCGTCATGAAGGACATACCGCCCGCGAACGCAGCACCTGCGGCTGGCGCGACCGCTTGGTCAGTCACGAAGACACCTCTCTCAACCCGGCCGCGTGGGCTCATGCGGTGGACATCGACGGGGCAAAGCTGCACTACCACCAGCGTAGCACCGAACTCTACTATGTGCTGGAGGGCAGCGGCACGGTGTCGCTTGATGGCGTAGAGACGCCGGTGCAAAAGGGTTCCCTGGTCCACATTCCGCCAGGAGTCATTCACGGAGCGAAAGGGAAGATGCGCGTGCTAGTCGTGGGCATCCCGGACATCGCGGAGGACGATTACTTCGAGGTGGGCCAGGGCTGAACGCGCCATTGATTTCCGTGGCGGCGAATGCTTCAGAGACGTAGGCATTGCCTAGTCTCATGAAACACTTTCTTTCCATCGAACAGCTCACCGGCACGGAGATCGAGCATCTCCTCGCGCGGGCGGCGGACCTGAAGCAGAACCGCAAGTCCTCGCCACAAGTGCTGACGGGCCAGACATGGGCGCTCATTTTCAACAAGTCTTCCACTCGCACCCGCGTGAGCTTTGAGGTTGGCATTCGCGAACTCGGCGGCTCGCCCATGTTCCTGTCCGGCGCGGAGATGCAGCTTGGTCGCGGTGAACCGGTGAAGGACACGGCACGCGTGCTGGGCCGCATGGTAGATGGCGCGGTGATCCGCACCTTTGCGCAGCAGGACGTGGTCGATTTCGCGCACTATAGCGGGCTGCCGACGATCAATGCGCTGACCGATGACGAGCATCCCTGCCAGATCATTGCCGATTTGCAGACCATCGTGGAGCAGTTCGGCACCTGGAAGGGCAAGCGCGTCTGTTTCCTGGGCGATGGCGATTGCAACGTGGCGCGCTCCTGGATCTGGGCGGCAGCACGGCTCGGGTTTGAACTAGTCATCGGTGCCCCTAAGGCCTTCCAACCAGCCGAAAGCTTCATGCAGAGCGTGCCCGCCATCAGCGTCACGGTGGAAGCCGATGCCGCAAAGGCGGTGTCTGGCTGCGACGTGGTCTATACCGATGTGTGGGTCAGCATGGGTAAGGAGGCAGAGAGCGCGGAACGCATCGAGATTCTGCGCCCCTACCAAATCAATGAGTCACTGATGTCGCACGCGAACAACGGTGCGATCATCATGCACTGCCTGCCTGCCTATCGTGGCAAGGAAATCACCGACGAGATCATGGAGCAGCACGCGAAGGTCATCTTTGACGAAGCCGAGAACCGCCTGCACGCGCAGAAGGCGGTGATTGTGGAGCTGATGCGTGAGCGGACCTAGCTGCCTTTTTTGGACAGGATTTACAGGATGGCAGGATTGTTCAGGATTGATTTGTGATCTGCGGTGAGAGGTGGCCAAATAATGTCTTGAGTTTCACTGTGACCAGCCGCTTCGCCCGACCACCATGCCATCCTGCATAATCCTGGAATCCCGTTAATCCTGTCCAACGCAAACCTCCGCATGACCACCAACTCCAATGCCCCCCTCGGCGTGTTCGACTCCGGTGTCGGCGGCTTGACCGTCGTGCGGGCCTTGCGGGAGTTGCTGCCGAATGAGTCGATCATCTACCTCGGCGACACGGCGCGTGTGCCTTATGGCTCGAAGTCGCCCGACACGATCAGGCGCTTCGCCACGGAGGACACGCAGTTCTTGGTCAATCATGCCGTGAAGGCCGTGGTCGTCGCCTGCAACACGGCGACAGCTCATGCGCTACCGCACCTGCGCGCGACCTTTCGTTTGCCCGTGATTGGCGTGGTGGAACCGGGTGTCGAAGCCACGCTGGCCGATCAAAATTGCCAACGCGTGGGCATCATCGCCACCGCCGGCACCATCCGAAGCTGCGCGTATCAACATGCGCTGGCCATGCAGCGGCCCGACATCATCACCGAAGGCAAGGCCACACCCTTGCTCGTGCCCTTCATCGAGGAAGGCTGGATCGATCACCCCGCCTTGAAGTCGGTGCTGCGCGAGTATGTGAAACCGATGGTGGACAAGGGCATCGATACCCTGGTGCTCGGCTGCACG